>Ga0335070_10008112_pt1 | contig 12316 bp, 16 predicted proteins | sample Lox_Sample_13_FD_206722 | JGI IMG/M metagenome (GOLD analysis project Ga0335070, IMG submission 206722) | Soil microbial communities from Loxahatchee National Wildlife Refuge, Florida, United States - Lox_Sample_1.3 | ecosystem: Environmental > Terrestrial > Soil > Wetlands | place: USA...
CGCGTCTACCATTCCGACGACCTCATCGGCGTGGAGATCGGCGGCGCGGTAAAGAACGTGCTCGCGATCGCGGTGGGCATCTGCGACGGCCTGGGCCTCGGCCAGAACGCGCGCGCTGCGCTCATCACGCGCGGCCTCGCCGAGCTCGCGCGCCTCGGCGTGGCGCTCGGCGGCCGCGCCGAGACCGTGATGGGGCTCACGGGCGCGGGCGACCTCATCCTCACCGCCACGGGCGATCTGTCGCGCAACCGGCGCGTCGGCCTGCAGCTCGCCGCGGGCAAATCCCTGGAGAAGATCGTCGCCGAGCTCGGCCACGTCGCCGAGGGCGTGCGCTCGGCGCACGCGACGCTCGAGCGCGCGACGCTGTGCTCGCCGGCAAGCTCACGCCGCCGCAGGCGGTCGAGCAGCTGCTCGCGCGCGATCCGAAAGCGGAAGGCTAGCGAAATCCGAGCTGGCGCCAGGCCTCGAACACGGTCACCGCCACCGCGTTCGAGAGGTTCAGGCTGCGGTTGCCCGGCCGCATCGGAATGCGCAAGCGGCGCGACTCCGGAAACGCCGCGAGAAGCTCATCCGGCAGGCCCGAGGTTTCCGGGCCGAACACGAACGCGTCGTTCGCCTCGAAACGTTCGTCGAAGAGGCTCCGGCTCGCTTTCGTGGTGAGCGCGAAGATCCTCTTTCCCTGAAGCGCCTTCAGGCACGACGCCCAATCCGGATGCACGCGCACGCGCGCGTGCTCGTGGTAATCGAGCCCGGCGCGCTTGAGCTGCTTGTCATCCATCGAGAAGCCGAGCGGCTGCACGAAGTGCAGGCGCGCGCCGGTGTTGGCGGCGAGACGGATCACGTTGCCCGCGTTGGGCGGGATCTCCGGCTGGTAGAGGACGATGTCGATCATGGGCGAGGGGCGGTTCGCGCCACGACCCAGTTGACCACGCGCACGGCGCCCGCGCGCTTGAGCGTCGCGGCGAGCTCGTCCAGCGTGGCGCCCGTCGTCATGACGTCGTCGACGACCGCGACAGCGATGCCGCCGAGCATGCGCGGGCAATGAAAGGCGCCGCGCACGTTCTTCGCGCGCGCCTCGAGCGGCAGCTCCATCTGCACGGCGGTGTCGCGGCGCCGCTCGCAGAGCTCGGGCGCGAGGCGCACGCCGGTCGTCGCCGCGACGCCGCGCGCGATCTCGAGCGACTGGTTGTAGCCGCGGCTGCGCAGCCGCTCCGCGGACAACGGTACCGGCACGATGCAGTCCACGTTCCGCTCCGAGATGCGCGCGCACAGCAGGTCGCCGAGCAAGGGCGCGAGCGCGAGCTCGCCGCGGAACTTGAGCGCCTGCACGAGCACGTCGGCTGGAAACTCGTAGCCGAGCGCCGCCTGCGTCGCGTCGTAGGCGGGCGGCTGCGCGAGGCAGCGGCCGCAGACGGCGCCGCCGGGCGAGGCGAGCGCGCAGCGCGGGCACAGGCCGGCCTGCAGGCGCGGCAAGTCGGCGTCGCAGGCCGCGCACAGCAGCGCATCGGTCCTGCCCCGGCACAGAAAGCAGCTGCCGCCGAACAGCCGCGCGCCGATCGTCTTCAGCATCGCGATTATTGTGAGCTAGACTGCATTCATGTGGACAGTCGAGGCCCTGCGGCGCGACCTGGAGGCCGGCCGCACCAGCAGCCGCGAGCTCGCAGAGCAGGCGCTCGCGCGCATCGCCGACACGGCGGGCGAGGGCACGCGCGCCTTCCTCAAGGTCTGCGCCGGCTCGGCGCGCGCCGATGCCGATCATGCCGACCGGCTGCGCCAGGCCGGGGTGCGCCGCTCGGCGGTGGACGGCCTGCCGGTCTCGGTGAAGGACCTGTTCGACGTCGCGGGCGAGGTGACTCGCGCGGGCTCGAAGATACTTGGCGACGCCCCGGCAGCGAGCGCCGACGCGCCGCCGATCGCCCGGCTGCGCGCCGCGGGCGCGGTGATCGTAGGGCGGACCAACATGGTCGAGTTCGCGTTCGGCGCCGTCGGCACCAATCCGCACTACGGCACGCCGAGGAATCCCTGGGACCGGAAGGTCGGGCGGGTGCCTGGCGGCTCGTCTTCGGGCGCGGCGGTCGCGGTGGCCGACGGCATGTGCGTGATGGGCCTGGGCTCGGATACGCGCGGCTCGATCCGCCAGCCCGCGGCGCTGTGCGGCGTCGCCGGCTTCAAGCCGACGCAGCGGCGCGTGCCGCGCGAGGGCGCGTTCCCGCTGTCGTACACGCTCGACTCGATCGGCCCGCTCGCGCCGAGCGTCGGCTGCTGCGCGGCCTACGACGCGGTGCTCGCCGGCGAGCCGGACGACGCGCTGCCCGAGCTCGCGGCGCGCGGGCTGCGGCTGCTCGTGCCGCGCTCGAGCGCGCTGGAGGACCTGGACGCCGCGGTGGCGAAGGCCTTCGAGGCGGTGCTCGGCGCGCTTTCGCGCGCGGGCGCCGCGATCGAAGAGCGCGCGGTGCCCGCGTTCGACCGCCAGGCCGAGTACTTCAGGAACGGCGGCTTCGCCGCCGCCGAGGCCTACGCGATCCATCGGCGCTGGCTCGACCGCGCCGGCGACTACGATCCGCGCGTCGCCAAGCGCGTCGCGCTGGGCAGCGAGATCGCCGGCTGGGAGCTCGTGGAGCTGGGCCTGTTGCGGGCGTCCTATCTCAGGGAGGTCGGCGCGCTGATGGCCCCATTCGACGCCTTTCTCGTGCCCACCTCGCCCTGCGTGGCGCCCACGATCGCCGAGGCGAGCGCGAGCGACGAGGCCTACTTCAAGTGGAACGCCCGCATCCTGCGCAACACCGGCCTGGTCAACTTTCTCGACGGCTGCGCGGCGACGCTGCCCTGCCAGGCGCCGGGCGCGGCGCCCGTGGGCCTCATGGTGTCGGGCGTGGCGATGGCCGACCGCCACGTGCTCGCGACGGCGAAGGCGATCGAGCGCGTGCTCGCCGCACGTGCCTGAGCCGGAGGGCCGGATCGTCCCGCGCGTGGACGCGCGCGTCGCGCGCCGGCGCTTCGAGCGCGCGGCGGCGAGCTACGCGAAGGCCTCGCGCCTGGAGGCGGAGATCGGCGCGCGCATGCTCGAGCGCCTCGACTACGTGAAGCTCGCGCCGCGGCGCGTGCTCGATGCGGGCAGCGGCCCGCCGCAGCGCGCGCTGGGCCGGCGCTATCGCGCCGCCGAGATCATCGCGTTCGACTTCGCCCTGGCGATGCTGCGCAGCGGCAAGAAGAAGCTCTTCGAGCGCAACCCGCCCAGGGCCGTCTGCGGCGACCTCGTGCGCCTTCCGCTCGCCGGCGGGAGCATCGACCTGGTCTGGTCGAACATGGCGCTGCACTGGGCGGCCGACCCGCTCGCGGCGCTGCGCGAATTCCATCGCGTGCTCGCGACCGGCGGCCTGCTCATGTTCAGCACGCTCGGGCCCGATACGCTCGCCGAGCTGCGCGAGGCGGCCGGCGGCGCGCGCGTGCACGCCTTCGCCGACATGCACGACCTGGGCGACCTGCTGGTCGCGGCGGGCTTCGCCGAGCCGGTGATGGATGCCGAGCGCGTCACGCTGCTCTACGAGGACGGCGCGGCGCTGCTCTCGGACCTGCGCGCGAGCGGCCAGACCTTCGCGCAAGCCGCGCCCGCCGGCGCGGCACGGCGCGGGCTCGCGGGCCGCGGCTTTCGCGCGGCGCTCGAGCAGCGCCTCGCCGCGCAACGCCGCGACGGCAGGCTCGCCGTGCGCTACGAAGTGGTCTACGGCCACGCGTGGCGGCCGCAGGCGCGCCACGCGCCCGACGGACGCGCTATCGTGCAGTTCGCGCGCGCGCCGCGCGGCGCGCGCTGACAGGCGCGAAACCTCGGAATTTGCTCGCATTTTTTCTTGAGCGGGGGGCGGGGCTATGGTAGATTTGCGCGGTTTTTTCAAGCCAATTTCCAGCGGCGCCGGCCGCCGAAGCGATGGCCTGATGGTTCACCAAGGGACTGAACGATGAAGTCAAGCAAGCTGGCACGCACCATTGCAGCCGGGTGGGCTGCAATCCTCGGCCTCGTCTTCTCGGGCACCGCGCTGGCGATCGAGTGGAACATGCGCCCGGCAGGCAGCAAGCTGGCCGACGATATCCACAACCTGCACGAGTACGTGATGATCCTGTGCACGGTGATCTTCGTCGGCGTGTTCTCGTTCATGTTCTACGCCATCTATGCGCACCGCAAGTCGAAGGGCCACGCGGCGGCGCAGTTCCACGAGAACACCACGGTCGAGATCCTCTGGACCGTGATCCCGGCGCTGATCCTCGTGCTGATCGCGCTGCCGACGACGCGCACCGTGATCGCGCAGAAGGACACCTCGAACCCGGACCTCACGATCAAGGTCACGGGCTACCAGTGGAAGTGGGGCTACGACTACGTGAAGGGCGAGGGCGAGGGCATCAGCTTCATCTCCACGCTCGCCACGCCGCGCGACCAGATCGAGGGCCGGGCGCCCAAGGGCGAGAACTACCTGCTCGAGGTGGACAACGAGCTCGTGGTGCCGGTCGGCAAGAAGATCCGCATTCTCACCACCGCCGCCGACGTGATCCATTCGTGGTGGGTGCCGGCGTTCGGCGCCAAGCAGGACGCGATCCCGGGCTTCATCCGCGACATCTGGTTCCGCGCAGAGAAGACCGGCACCTTCCGCAGCCAGTGCGTCGAGCTCTGCGGCAAGGAGCACGGCTTCATGCCGATCGTGGTGCGCGTGGTGAGCGAGGACGAGTACAAGAAATGGGCCGGCGACAAGCTCAAGCTCATGGCCGCGGCCGCCGACGATCCGAACAAGACGTACACGATGGACGAGCTGAAGAAGCGCGGCGAGCAGGTCTACGGCAAGATCTGCGTGGCGTGCCACCAGGCCAACGGCAAGGGCACGCCGCCCGCGTTCCCGCCGCTGGACGGCTCGAAGACCGTGCTCGGTCCCAAGGAAGAGCAGATCAAGACCGTGCTGTTCGGGCGCAAGAACACCGCGATGGTCGCGTTCGGCCCGCAGCTGAACGACGTCGAGCTCGCCGCGGTCATCACCTACACGCGCAACCACTGGAGCAACCATACCGGCGAAGCGGTGCAGCCCGCCGATATCAAGGCTCTCAGGAAATAGGACTCAGGAGAAACTCATGAGCGCAGTCCTTCCCGGCCACGGCGACACCCACGGGCACGACCACCACGACCATCACGGCGGCTACAGCGGCGTGATGCGCTGGATCACGACGACGAACCACAAGGACATCGGCACGCTCTACCTGTGGTTCAGCTTCACGATGTTCATGGTCGGCGGCGTGATGGCGCTGGCGATCCGCCTGGAGCTGTTCCAGCCGGGGCTGCAGTTCTTCAATCCCGACCTGTTCAACCAGTTCACCACCATGCACGGCCTGATCATGGTGTTCGGCGCGATCATGCCGGCCTTCGTCGGCTTCGCGAACTGGCAGATCCCGATGATGATCGGCGCGCCCGACATGGCCTTCGCGCGCCTGAACAACTGGTCGTTCTGGCTGCTGCCGTTCGCCGGCTCGCTGCTGATCATCTCGTTCTTCACGCCGGGCGGCGCGCCGGGCGTGGGCTGGACGATGTACGCCCCGCTCACCGTGCAGATGGGCGTCGGCATGGACCTGACGATCTTCGCGGTGCACCTGCTGGGGATGAGCTCGATCCTGGGCTCGATCAACATCATCACCACGATCCTCAACATGCGCGCGCCCGGCATGACGCTGATGCGCATGCCGCTGTTCTGCTGGACCTGGCTCATCACCGCCTACCTGCTCGTGGCGGCGATGCCGGTGCTCGCGGGCGCGGTGACGATGTCGCTCACCGACCGGCACTTCGGCACCTCGTTCTTCAACGCCGCGGGCGGCGGCGACCCGGTGCTCTACCAGCACATCTTCTGGTTCTTCGGCCACCCCGAGGTCTACATCATCGCGCTGCCGGCCTTCGGCGTCGTCTCGCAGGTGATCCCGGCGTTCTCGCGCAAGCCCCTGTTCGGCTACGCCTCGATGGTCTACGCGACCTCGGCGATCGCGATCCTGTCGTTCATCGTCTGGGCGCACCACATGTACACGGTGGGCATGCCGGTGACCGGGCAGCTGTTCTTCATGTACGCCACCACGCTCATCGCGGTGCCTACCGGCGTCAAGGTGTTCAACTGGGTGGCGACGATGTGGAAGGGCTCGCTCTCGTTCGAGACGCCGATGCTGTTCGCGATCGGCTTCCTGTTCCTGTTCACGCTGGGCGGCTTCACGGGCCTGGTGCTGTCGCTCGTGCCGATCGACATCCAGCTGCACGACACGTACTACGTGGTGGCGCACTTCCACTACGTGATGGTGGCGGGGGCCCTGTTCGCCGCGTTCGCCGGCGTGTACTTCTGGCTGCCGAAGTGGACCGGCCGCATGTACGACGAGACGCTCGGCAAGTGGCATTTCTGGCTGACGATGATCTTCTTCAACATGATCTTCTTCGTGCAGCACTTCCTCGGCCTCGCCGGCATGCCGCGGCGCATCCCGGACTACCCGCTGATCTTCGAGACCTGGAACAAGATCAGCTCGATCGGCGCCTTCGGCTTCGGCCTCACGCAGCTGCTGTTCCTGTACATCGTGCTGAAGGCGATCCGCAGCGGCGACAAGGCGCCGGAGAAGCCCTGGGAAGGCGCGGACTCGCTGGAGTGGACGCACCTGCCGACGCCGGTGCCGTACCACTCGTTCGAGCAGCCGCCCGTGCTGAAGTAGGCGGCGCGTGAGCAAGAACCTCAAGACGGCGCTGCTGCTCGGCGCGATCTCCGTCACCACGTTCCTGCTCATCATCGCAAAATACTGGTTCTTGAAGCCGTGAACGCGACCCAGGCACAGGACAACCGGCGCATGCTCACGCGCCTGTCGATCATCGCGGTGGCGATGTTCGGCTTCGGCTTCGCGATGGTGCCGTTCTACAAGGCGTTCTGCGAGGCGGTCGGCGTCAATTCGCTCGTCGAGCGCGACGCGGCGCCGACCAACAGCCAGGTCGACGCGTCGCGCCTGGTGACCATCGAATTCGACGCCAACGTGCGCAACATGCCCTGGCGCTTCCGGCCGGTCGTCGGGCACGTCCGGGTCCACCCGGGCGAGATGGTGCAGGTGGATTACGAAGTGTCGAACTCGCGCGCCGCGCCGGTGACCGGGCAGGCCATCGCCAGCTTCGGCCCGGAGCTCGCGGGACGCTACTTCAAGAAGCTCGAGTGCTTCTGCTTCTCGCAGCAGACGCTCGCCGCCGGGGAGACGCGCAGGATGCCGGTGCTGTTCCTCGTCGATCCGACGCTGCCGGCGGACGTCAACACCATCACGCTCTCGTACACGTTCTTCGAAGTCGCGGGCAAGAGCTGATGGAGGCGATCGTGCAGGAACCGCCCGCGCAGGACGACGACCGCAAGCGGACTTCGTTTGTCGACACCGTGAAGACGGTGCTCGCGGGCGCGATCGGCGTGCGCCGGAAGGCGGACCACGAGCGCGCGCCGCTGAATCCGCTGCACCTCGTGATCGCGGCGGTGATGTTCGTGGTGCTGTTCATTCTTACGCTGCTCACGGTCGTGAAGATCGTGCTGAGCTAGGCCAGGGAGAGAAAAACGATGGAACACGGCGCATCCACCACCACGCGGCAGGGCCACTACTTCGTGCCGCAGCCCATGCCCTGGCCGATCATGGGCTCGTTCTCGCTGTTCTGCCTGGCGACGGGCGGCGTGTTCGTCATGAACGGCGCCTCCGGCGGCTGGGTCGGCATGTCCATCGGCCTGATGACGCTGCTCTACATGATGTTCCGCTGGTTCGGCGACGTGATCCGCGAGTCCGAGGGCGGCAAGTACGGCGGCTGGGAGGACATGTCGTTCCGCTGGGGCATGAGCTGGTTCATCTTCTCGGAGGTCATGTTCTTCGCCGGCTTCTTCGGCGCGCTCTTCTGGACGCGCGTGATGTCGGTGCCCGATCTCGCGAGCCTCGAGCACCAGGCGCTCCTATGGCCCGGCTTCACCGGCCACTGGCCCTCGGCGGGCCCGGGCTTCGAGGAGGCCTTCACGCCGATGGGCGCCTGGGGCATCCCGGCGATCAACACCGCGCTGCTGCTCACCTCGGGCGTCACGGTGACGATCGCGCACTGGGCGCTCAAGGAAGGCAGGCGCGGGATGCTCAACCTGTTCCTTTTCCTGACGATCCTGCTTGGCGTGGTCTTCCTCGCCTGTCAGGCCTACGAGTATTCGCATGCCTACTCCGAGCTCAACCTCAAGCTCTCGACCGGCGCCTACGGCTCGACCTTCTTCATGCTGACGGGGTTCCACGGCTTCCACGTCACCTGCGGCGCGATCATGCTCACCGTGATCCTGTTCCGCTGCCTGTCGGGCCACTTCAAGCCCGATCACCACTTCGCGTTCGAGGGCGTGGCCTGGTACTGGCACTTCGTCGACGTGGTGTGGCTGGGCCTGTTCATCTTCGTCTACTGGCTATAGGTGCCGGTTGGGGAACAGCCCGAAGTAATAGCCGAGCATCAGGAACGCGAACAGCGCGACCGACAGCCCGACCCGGATCGCCAGCGCCTTCACCATGCGCTTGGAATTGCTGCGGTCGCGCATCATGAAGACCGCGGCCGAGCCGAGGCTCGCCACGATGGCGAGAAGCACCGCGATCACGAGATAGCGCATCATCGCGGGCAGTGTAGCGCGCCGCGCAGCCCGACGACATGCAGCCCGGCCTATCCTTCCGATTCCGTCCGCCCTGGTGGGGCGCGGCGCTTGCGGCCGCCGGCTGCGCGGCCGGCATCGCGCTCGGCAACTGGCAGACGGACCGCGCCGCGCAGAAGCGCGCGGCGGCGGCCGGCATCGTGCGCGTGGAGCTGCGCGGCGAATTCGACGCCGCGCACACGGTGTTCCTCGACAACAAGCTGCATCGGGGCAGGCCCGGCTACGAGATCGTGCAGCCGCTGCGCCTCGCCGACGGCCGGCGCGTGCTCGTGAACCGCGGCTGGATCGCCGCGACCGAAAGCCGCGACCGCCTGCCGCCGCTGCGCACGCCCGCGGGCGAGGTCTCCGTCTGGGGCGAGCGCCGCGAGCATTTCGCGCAAGCGCTCGCGCCGGGAGCGGCGCCGGAGGAGGCGGGCCGCGTCTGGCAGAACGTGACGGTCGCGCGCTTCGCGAGCTGGTCGGGCTTGGCGCTGGAGCCGTGGGTTCTCGAGCAGCATTCGGCGCTCGACGACGGCCTGGTGCGCGACTGGCCGGCGGCCGGCTTCGGCGCCGAAGTCAACGAGAGCTACGCGCTGCAGTGGTACTCGCTCGCGGCGCTCTCGGTGATCCTGTTCTTCGCGCTGAACTTCAAGCGTGAACGTCGAGAATCCTGAGCGGCGGCGGTCGGGGCGCGTCAAGCTCGCGCTGCTCGCGGCGTTCTTCGTGCTGCCGGTGGCCGCGGGCTGGCTGATCTGGGCGCTGGATCTCGCGCCGGGCAATGCGGGCAACTATGGCACGCTGCTGCGGCCGCAGCCGGTGGCGCTGCCCGCGGACGCCGCGCTGAAGGGCAAGTGGGTGCTCGTGCAGTTCGACGGCGGCGCCTGCAGCGCCGCCTGCGAGCGCAAGCTCTACTTCATGCGCCAGGTGCGCCGCGCGCAGGGGCGGGAGATGGAGCGCGTGGCGCGCCTGTGGCTGATCACCGACGGCGTGCAGCCACGCCCCGCGCTGCTGCAGGCGATCGAAGGCACCGTGATCGCGTCGCGCAGCGGCATCGACGCGGCGGACGGGGCGTTCCCGGCCGAGGGCTCGGTGACCGACCACATCTATCTCGTCGATCCGCTCGGCAACCTGATGATGCGCTTTCCGAAGGATCCGGAGCCCGCGCGCGTGATCAAGGACCTGCAGCGCCTGTTGCGCGCTTCGAGCTTCGGCTGAGATAGAATCGCGCACCTTGAGCACCGAACTCCTCAGCGGATCGGCCCCGCGCTCCTGGCTGCACCGGGCGAGGTCCTTTTACGCGCTCACCAAGCCGCGCGTGGTGTCGCTCATCGTCTTCACCGCGGTGATCGGCATGATGCTCGCGGCGCCCGGCATGGTGCCGCTGCAGGCGCTGCTCGCCGGCACCGCCGGCATCGCGCTCGTCGCCGGGGCCGCGGCCGCCATCAACTGCCTGGTCGAGCAGAAGATCGACGCGCGCATGCGGCGCACGAGCTGGCGGCCGCTGCCGCGCGGCGAGCTCACGCCGCTGGAGACGGTGGTGTTCGCGGGCGCCGTCGGCGGCTTCGGCCTGTGGCTGCTCGCGCACTACGTGAACGCGCTCACCATGTGGCTCACGTTTGCCACCTTCGTCGGCTACGCGGTGGTGTACACGGTGATCCTCAAACCGCTCACGCCGCAGAACATCGTCATCGGCGGCGCCTCGGGCGCGATGCCGCCGGTGCTCGGCTGGGCCGCGGTCACGGGCGAGGTGAGCACCGAGGCGCTGCTGCTGTTCCTCATCATCTTCGCCTGGACGCCGCCGCATTTCTGGTCGCTCGCGCTGTACCGCACCGAGGACTACGCGCGCGCGGGCGTGCCGATGCTGCCGGTCACGCATGGCCAGGTCTACACCCGCCTGCAGGTGCTGCTCTACACGCTGATCCTGTTCGGCGTGTCGCTGCTGCCCTATGCGGCGCGCATGAGCGGGCTGCCCTACCTCGCCGCCGCGGTGGTGCTGGGAGTGATCTACCTCGGCTACGCGGTGCGCATTCACCTCGCCTACAGCGACGCGCTCGCGCGCCGCTGCTTCCGCTATTCGATCGTCTACCTCGCCGCGCTGTTCGCGGCGCTGCTGGTTGACCACTATCTGGCGTTCTAGCTTCGCGCTGCTCCTCGCCGCGGCGCTGGCCGCCTGCGGCGGGACCGAAGGGCCGAAGTTCCGCGGCACCGACGTCACGGGCGCCGATTTCGGCAGGACGCTCGCGCTCACCGGCCACGACGGCAAGCCGCGCACGCTGGCGGATTTCCGCGGCAAGCTGATCGTGCTGTTCTTCGGCTACACGCACTGTCCCGACGTCTGCCCGACGACGCTCGCCGACGTCGCGGGATCGCTCAAGGCGCTCGGCGCGGATGCGGCGCGCGTGCAGGTGCTGTTCGTCACGCTCGATCCGGAGCGCGACACGCCCGAGGTGCTCTCGCAGTACGTGCCGGCGTTCGACCCGGCGTTCCTCGGCCTGTACGGCGATGCCGCCGCCACCGAGCGCGCCGCCAAGGAGTTCAAGATCTTCTACGAGAAACGGCCCGGCGGCGCGCCGGGCGCCTACACGGTCGACCACAGCGCGCAGGTGTACGTGCTGGACGCGCAGGGCCGGCTGCGCCTCGTCGAGCGCAACGAGCGCATCGCCAAGGACCTCGCGGAGGACCTGCGCACCCTGCTGCAGCGCTGAGCGGCGCGATGAGAAATCCGCCACGGCGCGGCTAGCGGCGCCAGGCAGTCCGTCACTGAAGACCCCGATGCATTCGTAGGTTCTCGCGCTGCGGCCCGGGTAATCTGAGGCGACGGTTAGGGCACGGTTGCCCCAAGGAGGCGCCAACCATGGCCTCGCGCTTCGGACCCGTTTCGCTCGCAGCGAACGACGCACGCCTGCGGCCGTTCGCGGCGCCAGCCTATTGGTTGCTGATCCCCTTGGTTGCGATCGCCTATGCGGCCGTGGCCGCGCTGTCGCTCGCGCTCGCCATTCCGCCCGGCTACGCGAGCGCGGTCTGGCCGCCCGCCGGCATCGCGCTGTTCGCCTGGCTCGCGTTCGCCAGCGCGACGCCGGCCGTGACGAGCACGGGGCGGAAAGCCTCACGGCCACCGAGCGGCAGATCCTGAAGCTCGTGGCCGAGGGCAAGTCCAACCCGGCGGTGGCGAGAATCCTCGGCCTGTCGCCGCGCACCGTCGAGACCTATCGCCTGCGTCTGATGCGCAAGCTCGACATCGCCAACGTCGCGTCGCTGGTGCGCTACGCGATCCGGCACGGCATCACGCCGCTCGACTAGTTCGTGCGCCGCCGCACGTCGGACATGGCGACCGCCGAGCTGAAGCCGCAACCGACGCTGTGTCACGGGCTCGTGGAAGCGATTGCCGCATCGCTGCGGACGCGCGCCGCCGCCCGGGGTGTCGAAATCGTGGTAGCGCACGTTGCCGAGGACGTCGTCGCGCGCACCGATCGCAGAGCGCTGGGTACGATCCTCATGAGCCTGATCGGCGGCGCGATCGATTGCGCGCCGCTCGGCAAGGTGCATGTTCGCGTGTCGCGCAGTTCCGAGGCGGGCGCCCGCTCGGTGGAAATCAGCATCAGCGAGATCGCCGCCCCGGGTGCCGCGCCGGCAGCGCAGCGTCGTCGGGG
>Ga0335070_10008113_pt1 | contig 12316 bp, 10 predicted proteins | sample Lox_Sample_13_FD_206722 | JGI IMG/M metagenome (GOLD analysis project Ga0335070, IMG submission 206722) | Soil microbial communities from Loxahatchee National Wildlife Refuge, Florida, United States - Lox_Sample_1.3 | ecosystem: Environmental > Terrestrial > Soil > Wetlands | place: USA...
CGGCCAGTTCGGGACCGGAATAACGACGCAAATTCTCGTGAGTTCCAAGAGGGAAATTTTATGACGAAGCCGCTTCAAGGCGTCCGGGTGATCGATTTCGGGCGCTACATCGCCGGACCCTATTGCGGCGCACTCCTGGCCGATTTCGGGGCCGAGGTGATCCGCGTCGAGAAGCGCGACGGCCGCGAGGACCGCACCCTTGTTTCGCTTGGAGAAACACCGGACGGCGAGCCGCGCGAAGGTGCAATGTTCCTGCAAATGAACCGCAATAAGAAGAGCCTGACGCTCGATCCGTCGACTGAAAAAGGCCGCGACGTTATGCGGCGGCTGATCAGGCAGTGCGACGTCGTGATCGCCAATCTTCCCGGGCAGACGCTGAAGCAGATGGGCCTCGACTATGACAGCGTGTCCGCCGTCAACCCGCGCGCGATCCTGGCGGTTGTTTCGGCCTTCGGTCTCGAGGGTCCCTATGCCGATCGCGTCGGCTTCGACGGCGTGGCGCAGGCGATGTCCGGTGCCGCCTATTTCTCAGGCACACCGGATCAACCGGTGAGATGCGCAGCGCCCTATGTCGATTTCGGAACGGCCTCGCTCCTGGCGCTGGGCGTGATGGCAGCGCTGCGCGTGCGCGATCAAACGGGCCGCGGGCAACTGGTCGAAGGTGCGCTCCTGCGCACAGCGCTGACATTCTTCAGCGGCATGCTGATCGAAGAAGCCGTGCTGAAGCTCGATCGCGCGCCGTCGCTCAACCGGAGCCAGACGGCGGCCCCGAGCGACATCTTCAGGACGAAAGACGGCTGGATCACCGTCGCCGTGAACGGCGATCCATTGTTCCGCCGCGTGGCGCGGCTCGTCGGCGCGCCGGAATGGATCGAGGATGCGCGCTTTGCCAGCGACAAGTCGCGCGGCGATCACGGCGTGACGGTGAGCGCGCATGTCGCGAAATGGTGCGCGGAGAAGACTAGCGAGGAAGCGGTCGCGGCGTTCGAGAAGGCGCGCGTGCCGGCGGGCCCGGTGCTCAACATGCGCGAGACGATGGCCGATCCGCATGTCAAAGCCGCCGGTTTCTTCACCGAGACGGAATTCCCCGGCATCGGCCGCGCACCCATCGCGGCGACACCGGTGAAACTGCATGCAACCCCGGGCGAAGTGCGCCGCCGGGCGCCGGTGCTGGGCGAGCATAACGATGAAGTGCTGCGGGAACTCGGCTATTCGGGCGAAGAAATCGAAACGCTGATCGCAGATGGCACGGTTTAGATACGTTCGTCATCGCTCGGCGCGCAGCGTCCGGCCATCCAGTTTTCTTCGGCGCCAAAAATCGGTCACCCAGGTCCCGCGCGAAAAGCGCGGTCCCGGGCGACGACGAAATGAAGTTTATTACGCCGCCGCTTGCGCGAGCGCGGCGCGGCCGCGCCGGCGGAGGAATTCGCCTTCTTCGGGGCTGAAGAGAAATCCCGTCAGGTCGGCCGCGAGCGTGAAATACTGCTCGGCGATGACGCGCCGCTCGCCTTCCGCGGCTTTGAGCTCGCGCAGCATCTCGTCGCAATAGGTCTGAAGCACGGTTGCGACCTCTTCGCGCGCAGCGTCTAGCGATGAGCCGAAGGATCCCTGCGCCGCGAATTCCTTGCAGCCCGCGATCAGGCGCGCATAACGCAGCGCGCGCTCGGCTTTGGCGGCATCCGGCGGACGGCGGAGATCCGGCAGCCGCGGGCCGCCCGAAAACGCACCGGCCCGCACCGTGGGCAATGCCGCGAACACTTCGCGCGGCGCGCGCTCCATATAGCCGACCATCACTTCGGCCATCGCCGCGCGATCCTTGAGGAGCCGCTGACCCCATTTGCCGGCACGCCGCATTTCGACTTCCATCACGAGACCGCTCGACAGCATGGCGAACTTTTCGATATGCGCCAGGAGATCGTCGACATCGAATTCGGGCTGCCGCGCATTGCGCACCGCGGTGGCATGTTCCTCGATGTCGGCGAACAGGATTTCACCCACGAGCCCCATATCGGTGTTGCTGATGAGCGTATCCTGCGTCTGGCGGGAAATCGCGAGCGGCAGGCGCAAGGCCTCCCAGGGCCGCACCAGCCGGTTCATGGCGACGACGGCGATGTAGGGCGCGGCATCCGGCACAGCATCGACGACGACGTCGTAGATCTCGCGAAGCGTATGCAGAAGCTCATCGGTCAGGACCGGCGTCTGCGGCGGCATCCGGCGCTGCAGCTCGACGATCGCGCGACCTACGGAAAGAAGAATTGCCATTTCGCGCGCGTCGGCCGCGACCGCATCGGAGCCGAGCACCGAACGGGTCGCCTTGATCGTCGCGCTCGACGAAGAAGAAAGCGCGGCGAGCATTTCGCTCGACGCCAGAGGCCAGAAGGCCTGCGCGCGCTTATGCGCGTCGTCGATGCGGAAATCGAGAACGTCCGCCTTCACATCATCGCAATATTTCGCGGTCTCTTCCGGAAGGAGCGTCTCCGACAGCCACGTCCACACTTTCGGAATCGAGGCGTGTGCGATGCGGCCGGTGACCTTGTCCTTGCGTGGCGCGCTCGAGAGCAGATCGGCGAAGGGCTCGCAGAACAGACGCATCGGCGACGGCGTGCGTTCGACATTTCCGGCGCGCCGCAGGACCGGGCGCAAGCCTTCGAGAATGAGATCGTGCGGCAATACCTTTCCGTCCGCGAGGCGATCCATTTCGACCGCTTTCGCAAGGCGCACGGCGACGGGCTCGGGCAGAGTGCCCAAGAAGGCCCGCAACATCCTCAGTTTGTCATTCCGAATCATTCTCATGTCCGGACGTTATACGCTCGTCGCCGGACGTCAGTTTGGCGCCCGATCCCAAGATTAATAGGACATTATTAACGGGCACTTTCCGCGTTCGTCTAAGCAATGACGGGCAGAACAAGGCGCGTTTCGAGACCGCCGAGCGGTGAATCGCCGAGAGAAAGCGCACCCCCGTAAAGCTTTGCAATATCGCGCACAATCGCGAGGCCGAGGCCGCTGCCGGGGACGCTCTCGTCGAGGCGCTCACCGCGTTCGCCTACAAGTGTGCGTTCGTGCGGATCAAGGCCTGGGCCGTCGTCGTCGACACGAATGTCAAATTGTGGACCGTCCAGTCGCGATGCGATGACAGCAACGCGGTGCCTGGCCCATTTGCAGGCATTGTCCATCAGATTGCCCGCCATTTCCTCGAGATCCTGTCGCTCGCCGCGAAACGACAAATGCGGCGGACAATCGATCGAGATGTCGAGGCCGCGATCCTGATGGATGCGCAACAGCACGCGCGCGAGATCTTCGAGCACCGGTTTGACGGGCGTGCGATTGCCGAGTGCGTCGACGGCGCCGGCTGCGCGCGCGCGTGCGAGGTAGTGATCGACCTGACGGCGCATCGTGTCGACCTGGCGCTGCACGCTGTCGGCGAGCGGGCCGGGCGATGCGGCCGCCTCGCTCGACAGCACTGTCAGAGGAGTTTTCAGAAAATGCGCGAGATTGGACACATGCGTGCGGGCGCGTCCGACCACTTCCGCAGAATGCTCGATCAGGCTGTTGAGCTCGGCCGCGAGAGGCTCGATCTCGGAGGGAAACCGCCCTTCCAGACGTCGCGCCCTTCCTTCGCGAATGCGGGCGAGCGCTTCGCTCACGCGTCTCAGCGGCTGCAATCCGATCAGCACCTGAATGAAAATGCCGCCGACAAGTCCGACGCCCAGCAGTGCAAAGCTCCAGATGAGCGTGCCATTGAACTGCGCCACTTCGGCCTCGACCTCCGTCATGTTTCCGGCGACGAGAAAATAATAGGCGCGCACATCGTTCGGCTGTGGAGATGCAGTGATCGGAAATTCCAGCCGCTGCGCGACATAGCGCACGCGTTGCTGGTCAGGGCCTTGCGCATAGCCGTAAACCACCTTGCCGCCGGTGCGCAGATCCGACGGGCGAATCGTATAGTCGAACAGCGAGCGGGAGATTTGGCCGTCGCCAGAATCCTTCGAGTCGACGGGAATGATCTCCCAGTACCAGCCCGAATAGGCCCGCTCGAAGCGCGCGTCGGCAAAGCGTCCGCTGAGCGAGACTTCGCCCTGCGCGTTGGGCTCGCCCGCCGCGATCATGCCATCGAGATAAAATTTCAGCCGCTCGTCGAAATCGCTCTGCACCGAGTTGCGGAAATTGTTCGACAGCACGAAGCCGCCGAGGGCGAGCCCCGCCACCGTCCAGACGGCCGCAGCCAGGATGAGCCGCCTTGTGAGCGAGCTACGCCTTGGCGTCGCCTTGAATCTTGTCAGGAGTCTCGAGGCAATAGCCAAGGCCGCGCACCGTTTGAATCAGGTTCGAATCGAGCTTCTTGCGCAGACGCCCGACGAACACTTCGATCGTATTCGAATCGCGATCGAAGTCCTGATCATAGAGATGCTCGACGAGCTCCGTGCGCGAAACGACGCGGCCGCGATGATGGGCGAGATAGGAGAGGAGCCGATATTCGAGCGAGGTCAGCTTCACGGGATTGCCGTCGATGGTGACACGCGAGGCGCGCGTGTCGATCCGGAGCGAGCCGATCTCGATTTCCGACGTCGCAAGCCCGGCCGTGCGCCGGAGAAGCGCGCGCACCCGCGCCAGAAGCTCTTCGGTGTAGAACGGCTTCGCCAGATAATCGTCCGCGCCGGCATCGAAGCCCGCCACCTTGTCGCTCCAGCGGTCGCGCGCCGTCAGAATCAGCACCGGCATTTTCTTGCCGTCCTTGCGCCATTTCTCGAGCACGCGCACGCCGTCCATCTTCGGCAGGCCGAGATCGAGGATGACCGCGTCATAGGGTTCGGTGTCGCCGAGATAGTGGCCTTCCTCGCCGTCGGCGGCGACGTCGACCACATAGCCGGCATCGCTCAGCGCCCGCTTCAAAAGTCGCTGGAGATCCTTGTCGTCCTCAACCAACAAAATGCGCATCGTCTTTACCGCTCTATCGGTGGCCGTGTCCGCCGCCGCCGCGCCAGCCGCCGGGCCCGTGCCCTCCTGGCCTGCCGAAACCACGCGGACCGCCTCGAAAGCCGCCCGGTGGCGGCCCCATATATCCCGGTTCCATTCTTCCGCCGCCGTAAGCCGGCGGGGGACCCTGTTGACGCCAGTCGCCACGGGCCTGACCCAGGACGCGACCCGAGCGGGCATCCGTGTCGAGCCATATCACCCGGCCTTCCGGGGTCAACCATTTGATGCGGTAGTGATAGCCGCCATAACCGTCGGGAAAGGGGCCCTCGGCGTCATAGAAGCGGCCGGGCCGGCCGGCACGCACATTGGGCAGGATGCGGTCGAGCGGCATCACCTGTCCGCCATAGGCGTCGCGGGGATAGGGCTCCTGTGCCGGGCTCGGCGACGGCAGCGCTGACGCCAGGGCAACGAGGAACAACAGCGAGAAAAGCGCGCGCCGGCACATGAAGCTTATTACCGCGTTTGCGATGAACCTCAGATGAACGTGCCATCCAGACCGCGTTCAGGCGAGCTCTGCGATCTTTCATCGTGAAGATCGCGGCGCCAGCAAGCGCCCATGATCTCCAAAGCGTCGGTCCGTGCGGCAAGCCCCTCCACGCGCGGCCCGTCAGGCGAGAGCCCGCGCAGCGAAATCTGCGCGGGCTTCTCAATTCCGACGCTTCCATGACATCGCCGCATTTCGCCCGAATTCCGTCGCGCATCCGCCCCATGGCAGGCGCTAGCGTTTCCACCTAGAGTTCTTCAACGCTAGGGCGGGGGCATTCATGCGATTTTCAGCGACTTGCATCGCAGCGATCACGATTGCGAGCGCGGCCCATGCCGCGGATCCATCGCAAAAACTTTCGATCACGGTCTACAACAACAATCTCGCGCTGGTGCAGGACGAACGTCGCCTCGACGTGCCCGCTGGCCGCACGCGGCTCGAATTCAAGGACGTTTCGGCGAGCATCAAGCCGGAAACAGTGGCGCTGTCCGGTGCCGGCCTGGGCGTCGTCGAACAGAATTTCGATTACGATCTGCTGACGCCGTCGAAGATGATGGAGAAAGCGGTCGGACATGAAATCGAGATCGTCCGCACCATTCCCGGCACCGGCCAGCAGACGCACGAAAAGGCGATCGTGTTGTCCGTCAACAGCGGCGTCGTCCTCAAGATCGGCAACCGCATCGAGGTCCTGAGCGCCGACGGCCTGCCGACGCAGGTCATCTTCAACAGCATTCCCGAGAACCTCCGCGCCCAGCCGACACTATCCGTTACGGTCGACGCCGCCCAAGGCGGCCCGCACGACGTCACGCTGAGCTATCTGACGACGGGACTGTCCTGGAAAGCGGACTATGTGGCACTGTTCGACGAGAAACAGAACGCGCTCAACCTTCAGGGCTGGATCACACTCACCAACAAATCCGGCACAAGCTACAAGGATGCGAAGACGCAGCTCGTCGCCGGCGACGTCAACATCACCGGAGAATATCAGAACAACAATTGGCAGCCACCGCGGCCCGCCAATCACAGCGCCGGCACGCAGGCTTCGAATGAAGCGTCCATAGCGGACTACAATCTCTACACATTGCCCGAGCGCGTCACCGTCGCGGAAGCGCAGACCAAACAGGTCGGCTTTCTCGATCAGCAGGGCGTGAGCGCCAAGAAGGTCTACGAATATCGCACCGATTCCTTCGCGAGCAGCGAAGAGCCGTCGCATGCGGATGTCGACATCGATTTCTCGAATAGAGGCAAGGCGCTGCCGGTGGGAACCATGCGCGTCTATATCCGCGATCAGGCAGGCGAACCCAAATTCGCCGGCGAAGACAACATCTCCCACACGCCGGCGGGCTCGGAGCTTTCGGTGAAGATCGGTGAAGCCTTCGATGTCACCGTGCAGCCGACTCTGGTATCCAGCGAGAAGCTCTCGCGCTGGCGGACGCGCTACACGATGTCCTATCTGCTGCGGAACGCGAAGCCGGAACCTGTAACGGTGGAGTTGCGGCAGGGCGGGCTTTGGCGCGACGGAAAGGTGGAGACCGAAAGCTTTGCCAGCCGCCGCATCGACGCCAACACGCTCGGCTGGAGCGCGCCTGTGCCCGCCAACGGCGAGACGACACTGACCTTCACGGTCGATTCCGGCGATTGATCGTGCGGATCGCGCGCTTCTCCTTCCTCGCGTTGCTAATGGCGAACGGGCCCGGTTTTGCGGACGTTCTTTCGCAGCGTCCCGACATGGTCGCCGTGACGTTTTATCATGAGGGCATGGTCGACACGGCGGATTTGCTTCGGGCCGATCCGCTTTCCGGCATTCGCGAATCGGGAATCGCTTTCATTACCGAAACGCGGACGATCGACCTGCCGGCCGGCCCGGCGACGGTGAAGCTCGAAGACGTGGCGTCGACGATGGTGCCCGAGACGGCGACGATCGAAGGATTGCCGCAAGGCGTTCTCGAACAGAATTTCGACTATGATCTTTTGAGTCCCGGTTCGTTGCTTGCGAACTCGGTCGGCGAAACCGTACGTCTCGTGCGCACCGACACGAAAACCGGTAAACGCGTCGAGCAAACCGCAATCATCCGCTCCGGCCCCAACGGCACGGTGTTTGAGGTCGACGGCAAGTTCGAAGCGCTTCACTGCAGCGCGCTGCCGGAAAAGCTCGTGTTCGATCACTTGCCCGGCGGGCTCGCCGATACCCCGACTCTTTCGGTGCGCACCGATGCGCCGGCGGCCGGGCATTACACGATCAAACTCAGCTATATCGCGACAGGGCTCAACTGGTCCGCGGATTATGTCGCGCGCGTGGAGCCCGGCTCGAACACACTGGCGCTGAGCGGCTGGCTCACGCTCGCCAATTTCAGTGCGACGAGCTTCGAACACGTTCCGGTCGACGTCGTCGCGGGTGAGCTGCAGACCACAGGCAACGATACCCCGCAGGATGCCAAGCAGGTTTTCCTTCCAACCGATTGCTGGCCGACCAGGATCGAATGGGGGAAATTTCCGCCCGCGGTCTATGCGCCGAGCGTCGTCAATGCTCTCGTACCGCCACCGCCGCCGGCCCCGGGGCAGGATCGCTCAACGGAAACCGTGGTCGTCACCGCATCAAAAAGGATCGAAGCTCAGGCCCTCGGCGACTACAAACTCTACCCGCTGCCCGAGCCGGTTACCGTCGCAGCCAACCAGACGAAGCAGGTCCAGTTTCTCGACCAATCGGGCGTCGCCTTCGAGCGGCTCTATCAATATTCCGTGTACTCCGACGAACCGGATTCGGAGCTGCAAAAAGCTGACATTGTCCTACGCCTGCGCAACGACAAGGACGGTGGACTGGGTAAACCTTTACCGGCGGGCGGCGTTTCCGTTTTCGAGAAAACCCGGGACGGCATTCCAATTTTGACGGGACAGGATTCGATCCGCGACATGGCTGTCGGACTTCCTTTCGACATCAAGATCGGTCGTGCAATGGACATCCCCGTCGCGGCTCGCTTGGTGAACAGTACAACCTCCGGAAGAGGCCGCGACAGAAGACAGGACAACGAAATCGAAATCGTCGTTCAGAACAGGAAGGCAATATCGGTCGCATTCGAATTCCGCCAGGTGATGGCAGAGATGGAAATCGCCTCGGAATCCGAACCGCACGCCCTGCGATCGGGCTATGCGGCATGGGATTTCAGACTTGCGCCGGGAGAGCGGAAGATCTTGCGCTACGCCATCCGGCACCCGCTTTAAGTATGACGGGACTGTTAACGACCCGGCGCGGCGGCTATTGCCGCATTAAAATACCGAAAGGCCCCTTGCCTGCGACAGGGGTGTCCGGCCACGTTACGCGCCTGGGCGCCTACCCCGTCTTGAAACTGCCGTAAAGTTCGAGGAACACCCGCGCCCATGCTGGGAAATGTAATCTTGGAATATCTCGACGCATTCCTGCGCTGGGCCGGCCGCCATCGTCGTGGCCTCACGATCACGGGCGCGATCGTGCTGGCGCCGCTGTTCCTGATCTGGTTCGTGCCGCACCTGCTCGTGTGGTTCGCACCCAAGCTCGACATGAGCCAGGACCTCTATGCCGTCAATCGCCCCGTCGCCTTTACGTTCCTTGATGAGGAGGGCAACGAGGTCGGCCATCGCGGCGCCATCGTCGGCGACCGGCTGCATCTGTCGGACATGCCGGCCTATCTTCCGGCGGCGTTCATCGCAATGGAAGATCGCAGCTTCTACAGCAACGAAGGCATTTCGGTCAGCGGCCTCATCCGTGCTGCGATCGAGAATTTCCGTGCCGGCCATGTCGTTGCCGGCGGTTCGACCATCACCCAGCAGACGGCCAAGATCGTTTTCCTGAGCCCGAAGCGGACTTATGCCCGCAAATATCAGGAGCTGCTCGATGCCGCGGCGCTGCAGAAGTCGCTCTCGAAGCAGCAGATCCTCGAGCTCTACCTCAATCGCATCTATCTCGGCTCCGGCGCCTATGGCGTCGACGGCGCGGCGCATGTCTATTTCGGCAAGTCCGCGCGCGAGCTGACACTTCCCGAAGCGGCGATGCTCGCCACGCTCACGCGGGCACCTTCGGCATTCTCACCGCGGCGCGATCTCGCCGCCGCACAGCAGCGCGCGGACACCGTGCTGCAGTCGATGGTGGAGACCGGCGCCATCACGAAGGAACAGGCCGCCGACGCGCGCGCCCATCCCGCCGTCGTCGTCGATCGCACGGCCGTCGACGAGCGCAACTATTTCCTCGACACCGCCGCCGACGAAGCCCTGAACCATGTCGACACCAGCGGTCGCGGATCGATCAACGATCTCATCGTGCACACGACGCTGATGCCGCATCTCGAGGACGCCGCACGCCGCGCCGTCGCCAAGACGCTGAACGCCAAGGGCCGCAAGCTGCATGCCAGCGAAGCGGCAGCCATCGTGATGAAGCCGGACGGCGCGGTGGCCGTGCTGCTCGGCGGGCGGGACTACGACGAAAGCGTCTTCAACCGCGCGACGCAGGCGAAGCGGCAGCCCGGCTCCGCCTTCAAGCCGTTCGTCTATCTCGCCGCGCTCGAGAACGGCATGACGCCGGAGGATGTGCGCGACGACGGCCCGGTCGACATCGACGGCTGGACGCCGACCAATTACGGCGGCCGTTCGTACGGCACGGTGACACTTGCCGAAGCGCTCGCCCATTCGATCAACACGGTGACGGCGGGGCTTGCGCAGGAAGTGGGCGTGACAACCGTCGTCGACGCCGCGCATCGTTGCGGCATCATTTCGCAGCTGACGCCCAACGCATCTCTCGCGCTCGGAACGTCGGAAGTGACCCCGATGGAATTGACGACCGCTTACGCGACCTTCGCGTCGGGCGGCTATCGCGTCTATCCCTATTTCGTCACGGAAGTGGACGACGCCGGCGGCCATGTCCTCTACAAGCGCAAGCCGCCGACGCTGCAGCGTGTGGTCGCCACACACGTCAATCGCGACCTGACCGCGATGCTTTACGGCGTCGTGACGAGCGGTACAGGGCGCGGCGCCGCGATTGTCGGCCACGAAGCCGCCGGCAAGACGGGGACCACTCAGGACTATCACGATGCCTGGTTCGTGGGTTTCACCGCGGATTATGTGGCGAGCGTCTGGGTCGGCAACGACGATTCCACGCCGATGAAATCGGTGACCGGCGGAAGCCTTCCCGCCACCATCTGGCACGACATCATGACGGTCGCCGAGCACGACTTGCCGTCGACGCCGCTCGACAAATCTGTGCCGGAAGCGCCGAGCGACCAGAGCGGTGTCGAAACCGCCGGCGACACGGAAAACGGTTCAGGGCCTCCGAGCTCGGATGACGAATCCGGCCCTTCGCGCGCCGCGCCGCAGCAGGCGCCGTCGTTCTGGAACTGGATCTTCGGCCGCCAGCCGCAACAACAGCAGCCGTCGAATCCCGGCGGGCAGTCCGGCGATCAGGATGATTCCGGCAATCAGGGCAATCCGCACCAGAGCAGCGTGGATGCTCCGACGCAGCGCCGCTACGGACAAAATCAAATGTATCGGGGCGGCATGCCGCCGGGCTCGCAAGGCTACTACCAACCCTATGATCCGCCGCCGCCCGGCTACGGCCCTCGCTTCAGCGGCCCGCCCGGTTACGACCAACGCTCGCCGGCGCCGCCGCCGCAGTATCGCGCCGGCCCACCGCCCGACGACGACAGCGACGACGACAACGGCCATTGACGTTGCTATAAGGCGCGGCGCTTTTCGATAGTCGCTGCATGAATCCGGTCGTGAGGATTGTCGTCGTCGCCGTCACCGGTATCGTGTTGGGTCTTTTCGCGACCTGGATCACGATGCGCGGCCTGCCCGGGGCGGTTTCGAGCGGCGTATGGGTTACCAATCTCACCACGGGCAGTCCGGCGAGCGACCCCTACACGCGCGCCCGCGTGGCGCTGCATGGCCTCTTCGCGCTCAATCGCAACGAGACGATCTACTACACCGCGACGAAGGATGACGGCGGCGAAAGGCTCGACGGCAAGTGCCGATACGAGCTCCGCGGCCGCGATCCCAATGCCCGCTGGTGGAGCATCACCGCTTACGGCGGCGACGATTTCCTGATTGCGAATCCGCAGAACATCTATTCCGTCTCCGCCACGAGCGTCGTACGGGGCAAGGACGGAAGCTTCTCCGTCGCGGTCGGCGGCGCGCGCGGGCCCGGCGCGAACTGGATCCCGGCGGGAGACGGCGCCTTCTCGCTCACGTTGAGGCTCTACAATCCCGGCCCCGAGGTCGCGCTCGATCCCTCGCAGGCCGCGCTGCCGTCGCTGAAACGGATCGGGTGCCCATGAACGAGAAGAGACAGGAATGGCTGTTCTGGGGCGCTGTGACCATTCTCATAGCGGCGATCGTGCATCTGGGTACCGTCTGGCTCTTGCCGCGCGTGGTGATGATGCGGGCCCTCGACCGCCTCGGCACCCCCAACACAATGCATGTGGGCCACCGCCCCGACGCCACATCGCGCACCATTGTGCGGCCGAGCCCGGACATTCTTTACGCGACCTGCCCTTATGACCTCTCGAAAGGCCCGTTGCGGCTGACGGCGCCGGTGGTGCGCGCGAATTACTGGTCGGTGTCGGCTTTCGATGGGGCGACCAACAATTTCTTCGTCAAGAACGATCAGCAGACGACGGGCAATTCGCTCGAGGTGCTCGTCATCCGGCGCGGCCAGACCTGGCCGGCGCTCGACAACGCGGTGGAGCGCGTCATCCTGTTCTCGCCGTCAGAACGAGGACTACTCCTCATCCGCGCCGTGATCGACAGCGACAAGCATCTGCCGGCGCTCGAGGCGGCGCTGAATGGAGCCCGTTGCGGGACGGTCGCCTCCGCCAAAAAGTTGCGCTAAAGCTC
>Ga0335070_10008114_pt1 | contig 12316 bp, 2 predicted proteins | sample Lox_Sample_13_FD_206722 | JGI IMG/M metagenome (GOLD analysis project Ga0335070, IMG submission 206722) | Soil microbial communities from Loxahatchee National Wildlife Refuge, Florida, United States - Lox_Sample_1.3 | ecosystem: Environmental > Terrestrial > Soil > Wetlands | place: USA: Florida...
TCGGTGCGCCTCGATGATCGAGCGGCAGATCCAGAGCCCCATGCCGATGCCGTCCGCCTTGGTGGTGTAGAACGGCTCGAAGATCCGCTCCGCGCCGTCCGGGTCGACGCCCGGGCCGCAGTCGCGCACCTCCACTCGCACCCCGGTGCCGTCGTTCGCCGACAGGATGGCGAGCCGGCGCCCCCGGTCATGGATCGTGCTCATGGCTTCGATCGCGTTCGCGATCAGATTGAGTATCACCTGCTGCAGCTGGACGCGGTCGCCGTGTACGACTGTCAGATCTGCGGCCAGCGCGCTTTGCAGCGCGACGTCGTGCCTGTGCATCTGATCACGCGTGAGGGCGATCACCTCCGAGATGACGGCGTTAAGGTCGACCCGCTCGTGGCGGGGCGGCTCGCGCCTGACGAGCGCGCGGACGCGGCTGATCACCTGGCTCGCCCGCTCGGCATCGGTCGCGATGCGCTCGAGCGCTCGGTGGGCGCTCGCCAGGTCGGGCGGCTGTGCATTCAGCCAGCGCAGGCACGGGCCCACGCTGGCCAGGATCGATCCCAGCGGCTGGTTGACTTCGTGCGCGATGGACGTGGCGAGCTCCGCCGTCGTCATCACCCGGCTCATGTGCACGAGGTGCAGGTGCAGCCTTTGCAGCTCCTGCTCGGCGCGCTTGCGCTCGGTGATATGTCGCCCGACGCCGCGGTAGCCGATGAAGCGCCTCGTTTCATCGAATATCGGCAGTCCCGATACGGACACATAGCGCTTGCCACCGTCGGCAGCAGGCCGCGCGATCTCGAAATCGCGGAACGGCAGGTGCGCGTCAAGCGTCGCGCGGTGCTGGCGCCAGGCCTCCTCGTCCGGCTCCAGATAGGGTACTTCCCAGCGTGTCTTACCGATCTCCGACCCCGGTTCGGGTGCGTCGGCGAGACCTTCTATGAACTCCTGCCGGGTAAAGCGATGCTGGGCGTCGGTCTCCCAATACACGTCGAAGGAGAACTGGACGAGCGTGCGGAAGCGCTCCTCGCTGGCACGCAACTCGTGCTCTGCCTGGCGCAGCGCCGTAATGTCCTGCAGCATGCCGAACTGGCGCACCGGCTGCCCGGAGTCATCCCGGATGACCTCACCCTGGCTGTGGACCACGCGCAGGGACCCGTCCGGGCGCGCCACGCGGTATTCGACATCGTAGGGCGGGCCGCCGTCCAAGGCCGCCGCCGCCGCTGCGGCGACCTTCGGCCGGTCCTCGGGGTGGATCACGCTTACCCAGCGCTCGTGCCAGTGTGGCAGGTCGACCGGATCGACGCCGAACGTGCGGCGCACCTCGTCGGAAAGCGATACCCGGTTGGTGCGAAAGTCGCGTTCCCACCACCCGACGCGCGCGATGCGCTGCGCCGCTTCGAGCTTGTGCTCGCTTTCCTGCAGGCTGCGGAACATCAGCAGGCTGGTGAGCGCGTCGGCCAGCCGCGCGCCGACTTCCTGGAACAGGCGCTTTTCCGGCTCCGTCCAGACGCGCTCGTATGCGCACTGGTGCAAGCCGAATAGATAGGGTTGGTCGACCTTGGGATGGACCGCCATTGCGATCTGCGACCGGATCGCAAAGCGCTGCGCGACTCCGCCGGGCACGAGCAGCACCGGTGCGCGGGATGCCAGCGCCGAGGCGAAGACGGCAGCCTCGTCGGTATCGGTCGGCACGTCGGCGTCCAGCGCGAACGCGGCGCGGAACTCCGGCCGCGCGCGCTCCATCGCGCAACGCCAGGTCGGAGCGTGCGGGTCGCACGGGTAGACTAGCCACGCTCGGTCGCAGGCGAAGACGTCGAGCAGAACGTCCAGTACGTCGCGCATCATCTGCTGCAGGTCGCGGGTCCCCTGCATGGCCCGGTTGATGCGGTCCATGGACTCCAGGAACCATAGGTGTGCGCGGTGCTCCGCCTCAGCCCGCTTGCGCTCGCTGATGTCGCGCACCAGGGCAAGGCGCATGCGCTGCTCTCCCTGCAGGAATTGGCGCGTACGGATCTCGACTGGGAACACGCTTCCATTCTTGCGCCGGTGAGACGTCTCGAAAGTCACCGTCTCCCCGCCAGCTACTCGTTTCGCCACTAGCGCCATGGACTGCTCGTCCATGCCCGCATCGAAGTCGCGCGGATGCCGGCCAATCAACTCCTCGCGGGAGTAACCGAGGCTCTCGCAGGCTTGCCGGTTGACGTCCACCACGATGCGTTGCTCATCCAACAGCAAGAAGGCGTCCGTGGCGTGATCGACGAACGTGCGGAAGCGGGCTTCGCTCGCACGCAGCGCGCTCTCTGCGTGCCGCAGCTCGGTGATGTCTTGCATCATGCCGAACAAGCGGCGTGCCCGCCCGGATTGGTCCCATGTCACTTCGCCCCGGCTGTGAACGATGCGCACCTCACCATTGGGCTGCACCAGACGATATTCGACGTCATAGCGCGGGCCTCCCTGCTGGGCAATGGCCACGGCCTGTGCGGTTCTCGGACGGTCCTCCGGATGCACCCGGTCGCGAAAGCGCTCGTGGCGGTCTGTCAGGCTGCTCTGGCCTTCCGGCACCTCCAAGCCGAAGATCCGGCACCCCTCAGCGGAAACGGTCGTTCTGGCAGAAATGAGATCTCGCTCCCACCAGCCGACATGCGCAATGCGCTGCGCTTCTTCCAGCCTGCTCTCGCTTTCCTGCAGGCTGCGGAACGCGATCAGGCTGGTCAGCGCGTCGGCCAGCCGCCGGCCGATCTCCTGGAACAAGCGCTCTTCCTGCGCGGTCCAGACGCGCGCGTATGAGCACTGGTGCAAGCCGAACAAGTACGGCTGATCGCCCTTGGGATGGACTGCCATGGCGATCTGCGAGCGGATCGCGAAACGCTCGGCCACCTGCTCCGGCACCTTCAATGCAGAATTCGGCTCGAAGTGCAGGGCGCCGCTCGAAGCGCGCGCGGCTGCGAATGCCGCAGCCACCTCCGCATCCACGGGTAGATCGCTCTGCAGGGCGAACGCCCCCGGGAACTGCGGCCGCGTGTGCTCCATGACCGCGCGCCAGGACGAGGCATTCGGGTCGCAAGGATAAAGGAGCCACGCCCGGTCGCAGGCGAAGACTTCGAGCACCGCATTGAGGACATCGCTCATCATCCGCTCCAGATCGCCGCTGCCCTGGATCGCGAGGTTGATGCGGTCCATCGACTCCAGGAACCATACGTGCGCCCGGTGCTCCTCCTCGGCGCGCTTGCGCTCGGTCAAGTCCAGCACGAACGAGATCGCCTTGGTGCGCGCCTCATCGAACGCTGCTCCGCCCACGACCACCGGGACGCGGCTGCCGTCCTTGCGCAAGTACTCCTTCTCGAAGGGCTCGCACCGGCCAAGGGCCCGTGTCTGCTCCCATGCTTGTCGGTTGGCGGCAAGCCATTCGTTCGGCGTGATGTCCGGCCAGCGCAGCCGCCCAGCAGCGACGTCCTCCTGGCTGTACCCCAGCATGCTCAGGAATGCGTCGTTGGCCTCGAGGATGGGGCCGTCGAGCTCTGCGATCACCACGCCGAGGATGTTGGAGTCGACTAGGCGCCGGAACTTGCCTTCCCGTTCCTGAAGCTCCCGGTAGAGACGGCTGTTTTCCAGGGATGTCGCCGCCTCGGAGGCAAGCAGCTTCAACACCGCGACCGTGGTGGGCCTGAATACACCTGACGCGAGATTGTTCTCGAGGTAGAGCAGGGCGACTACCTGGCCCTGCTTGATGAGCGGCAGGCAGAGTATCGAGCGAACGTGCGAGTCGCGGACGTAGTCGTCGTCGGCGAAGGGGTTCGCCGGGGCGGTGCCGTCGAAGATGGCCACCTCGTGAGTGCGCGAGACGTAGTTCACGATCGACATGGACAGCGGAACCGTTTGGATCGGAGCCGGTGTCCGATGCACGATGATGTCGCTCCCGCTCGTCACGGCTTGCGCTTCGAGGTGAAGCACGCCCTCCCGGGAGTCGATGAGGAGGAGGCCGCGCTGAGCGCCTGCATGCTCGAGCGCGGTGCGCATCAGCTTGTCGATGAGTTTGTCGAGGACGAACTCTCCCGACACGGCTTGCGAGACCTTGAGGACGGTCGCGAGGTCGAGGTGTTCGATGGGCGCGGCGATGCTGACCGTTGGACCGGCCGATGGCCGGTCGGCGCGCAGGTGCGGGTGGAGCGCATCCAGCTGCCGCACCTTGCCGTCGGCACCCCAGCTCACGTAGCAGCGGCGGGCGTTGCACAGGTAAGAGTCGGCGATCTCCTCGCAGCCGCGCGACCGGTAGAAGCGTGCCGCCGTCTCGTATGCGAGAGCCTCGTGATGGACATAGCCGTTGGCGCGGGCCGAGCGCACGGCGTCTTCGTAGAGGCGCATAGCATCCGCATCGCGCCCGTCGACGCGAGCGAGCTCCGCGCCGACCAGCGCGACGCGATCCCCGAAGGCCTCGGCGCAGTTGCCGGCCCACTCCTGGAGCTGGCGGTGATGCGCGGTCAAAGCCGCCAGATGATCAGTACGGTCCGCTGCGCTGGCACCGCACAGCGCGGCCCGTGCCAGCGCCGCGAAGAACTGGTATTCCATCAGCTCCAGGAAGGACGACAGCGTCCAGAGCAGCGGTTGCGCGTTGGATGCGGCGTCGATGCAAGCGGCGTAGTCGCCCGCCAAAAAGCGCGCCTGCAGCTTGCGGATCCAGTACAGGCAGGCGGCGATCGCCAACCGCGCATCCTCCTGCAGATGCCGCTCCAAGCGCCCCTCAGCCAAGCCGGTGTCGTCGAAGTGGTCGAAGACCGAGGTCTCGCCACGCAGTGTGCGGATCAGCTGCAGCTGTGTGGTGATGTTGTCGACGACGATGCCGTAGCGCATCTGGCGGGCGAAATCGAGACCGGACTCGGCCTCCCGCTGCACCTGCGCGAGGGGGTCGCCGCCAGCGAGAAGATTCGCGACCAGATTCTGGCGGCAATACACCGCGGTGTTCAGGTCTGCACTGTGAAGTGCCGCATCGAAGGCACGCTGCAGCAGCGGACGCGCCGCCCTCACATGGCCGGTCCAGATTTGGACGTGAATTGCGAAGTTCATGTAGACGCGGGCCTTGTAGCGGTCCAGCCCACGCTGATCCACGAGATCCAGGCCGAGTTGGCCGAAGCGGCAGCCCGGCCGGTAGTCGCCGATCTGGGGCGCCAGGCTGAGCAGACCGTAGGCGATGCAGGATGCGTCGCTGTTGCCGTGCTCCAAGCTGAGATTCACCATTCGACCGATGCTGAGCCAGCGCAGGTTCTCGTCGGAACACCGGGCCGCGGAAAGGAGTGCGCTGAGAACGTCCATCGTCCCGCATGCAACTGGATCGGTCATGCGCGGCAGGTCGAGCAGAGATTCAGGCCGGCGCTCGCCGAGCTGCCGGGAGATGCGCTCGTACTCATCCCGCACCCCCTCCACTGTCGGATGTGCCCCCCAACGCACCCCGACGTGCTGGAGATAGTCGAGACAGACCTCGACGGTACGGTCAATCTCGCCCAGGGTCGTGAACAGCTCCATCCGCGAGCGGGCGACCGTGGCCAGATCGGGTAGGTTTGCGGCACGGCCGGCGAGCACGGCAAGGCGCTGCTCTGCTTCCGCCATGGAACCGGTGAGAAACTCGCATTGGGCACGGTGCAGCTCGAGCGCGAAGACGAGCTCGTGCCGGCGCTCCCATGCGTCCTCCGACAACAGGTACGCGCCGGCAGCGAGATAGGTCAGTGCCGAGGCGTACGCGGCCGCGGCCTTCGCGCGCTTGCCGGCGATCAGGTTGAGCTCGGCCAGCTGTTCGCGCTCGTGTGGCGCAGCGATCAGTTCCGCACCGCGGTTGAGCTGACCCACGATCTCGAAGATCGACTCCTCGCGCTGGTCCGCCGGCGTGTGCGCGGCGAGCAGCCGGCCGATGCGCAGGTGGGCGGCAGCGCGCGCGTCTTCCGGTATCAGGGAATAGGCGGCCTCCCGCATGCGGTCGTGGATGAAGCGGTAGGCGCTGTCCTCCCGCTCGACGAAATCGGCGGCAACGGCGTCGGCGAGCTGCGCGTGAAGCTCGTCCTCCGAGGTCCCGAGGATGAGGCTGAGCCGGGTGAGCTCTGCGCTGCTGCCCAGGCAGGCGAGCTGCCGCAGCGCCTCCTGCGTTGGCGCCCCCAGGCGAGCCAGCCGGCCGACGATGAGCTCCACTACGTTGTCGGTGTAGCCCTGTGCGTGAATACGCTCCGGGTCCCATGACCATCGCCTGCTCACATGGTCGTAGAAGAGCAGGCCGTTCTCGACCAGCGCGGACAGGAACTGGATGACGAAGAACGGGTTGCCGCCGGTCTTCTCGTGCACCAGCTGAGCCAGCGGCATGGCGTGCGCTCGCTCGCACCGCAGCGCATCGGCCACCAGCTGCCCCACATCGTCGCCGGCGAGCGGCCCGAGGCTGATCTCCTGCACGGGCGCTTGCGCTTGACGAATCGCAACGAGCTTGCGTTGCAGCGGATGCAACGCCCCAACTTCGTTATCTCGGTAGGCACCGATCAGCAGCAGGTGCCCGACGTCGGGCCGGGTCAGCAGGTCTTCGATCAGATCCAGGGTGGCGGCGTCGAGCCATTGCAGGTCGTCCAAAAACAGCACGAGCGGATGCTCCGCGCGCGCAAACACGCCGATGAAGCGTCGGAGCACGAGCTGGAAGCGGCGTTGCGTATCCTGCGGGGGCAGGTCGGTCAATGGCGCCGGCTCGCCGATAATGAGCTTGAGTTCCGGCACGAGGTCCACGACGAGCCGTGCATTCGATCCAAGCGCCTGCTGCAGCGCCTCGCGCCATCCCGCCAGCTGCGCCTCGCTCTTCGCGAGCAGCGCGCGGACCAAGCCCTGGAAGGCTTGCGCCAGCGTTGCGTAGGGGATGTCGTGTTGGTACTGGTCGAACTTGCCGGAGGCGAACAGTCCGCGCTGCGGAACCAGCGCCCGGTGCAGCTCGTTGACCACCGCAGACTTGCCGATGCCCGAGTAGCCGGATATGAGCACCAGCTGGGCGGTGCCGCTGCTGACCATGCGCTCGAAGGCGGCGAGCAGGGCCGCGATCTCGTTCGAGCGACCGTAGAGCCTTTCCGGAATGACCAGCCGGTCTGGCGTGTCGTGCTCGCCGAGCGCGAATGCATCGATGTGCCCGCGCGCCTCCCACGATGCGAGGCAGCGGCGCAGGTCGTGCTCGACCCCGCCCGCGGTCTGGTAGCGCTCCTCGGGCGTCTTCGCCAGCAGCTTCATCACGATGGCGGAGACAGCCGGCGGGACATCGGCGCAGCGCTCGTGGGGCGGCACGGCCTCTCGCGCGATGTGACAGTGCACCCACTCCATGGCATCGGCCGCGGTGAACGGCAGGCCGCCGGTCAGCATCTCGTAGAGCGTTACGCCTAGTGCATAGAGGTCGCTGCGCGAATCGACCGAGCGGTTCATCCGCCCGGTCTGCTCGGGAGCCATGTAGGCCAGCGTCCCGGCGATGCGCTCGGGGGGTGCGGGCGACTGGCGCTCGCGCGGCAGGCGCGAAGCCAGGCCCAGGCCCATCAACCAGACGCGACCCTCCGTGGCATCCACCAGGATGCTGGCGGGCTTGAGGTCCTTGTGCACCAGGCCGCGTTGGTGCAGCTGACCCAGCGCCGCGGCGATGCCAGCGGCCAGGCGCAGAAACCGGGCGATCTGCATCGGAGCGCCGAGCAGCCGCTCGAGCGGCATGCCGCCGGGGTCTTCCAGCACCAGTGCGCTGCGCCCCTGAAGCTGGGCCAGCGCGACAGGCCGGAGTACACTCGCGCCATCGAGCTCATCGTGTAAGGCGTACTCTTGGCGCATGCGTCTGAGCGCTGCCGCCGAGGGTTGCGTGGGCGGCAGGACGACCAGCACGGATGCCGACGACCCGGATGATTCGGAAGGGTGGGCACGATACAGCCCCAATTCTCCATCGCCACCCAGCGGCTCGAGCTTGTACGAGACGAGATCGAGCACCGCGGCCGGCAACTGCGCTTGGCTGCTGTTACGAAAGTTAAGGTCCATCCTCGTCGCGGTCACCTTTGACCGTTGCCCGCGGCGATGCTCAGATTCGCCGGGAGGCTCCTTGCTCCCCGCGCGCTCCTGCGCGGGGCGGACTGCTCTAGCGGCAGCGAGAACTCGAACACCGCACCGTGCGGTACGTTGGCCGTCGCCCACAGCGATCCTCGATGAGCTTCGATGATCGAGCGGCTGATCCACAGCCCCATGCCGATGCCCTGCGGCTTGGTCGTGTAGAACGGCTCGAACAGCTGCTCGACGCGTTGCAGCTCGATCCCAGGCCCCGAATCCCGCACCTCGACCCGCAACCCGTCGAGGCCATCGTTCACGGAGACAATCGCCAGTCGTCGCTGCCCATCGGGCATTGCGCTCATCGCATCGATCGCATTGAGAATCAGGTTGAGCATCACCTGCTGCAGCTGGACCTTGTCACCCACTACTGGCTTCAGCTCGGCCGCGAGCTCGGTGCTGAGAGAGATGTCGTTGTTGCGCATCTGATCTCGGGTCAGCGCGATCACTTCCGAGATCACCGCGTTCAGATCCACCCGCTCCTGCCGGGGCGCCTCGCGCCGCACCAGCGCGCGGATGCGGTTGATGATGGCGCTGGCGCGTTCGCCGTCGTCCGCGATGCGCTCGAGCGTGCGCCGCACGTTATCCAGGTCGGGCGGACGCGCGTCCAGCCAGCGCAGGCAGGGACCCACGCTGGCCACGATCGAACCCAGCGGCTGGTTGACTTCGTGCGCAATCGACGTGGCGAGCTCCGCCGTCGTTATCACCCCGCTCATGTGCACGAGCTGCAGGTGCGCGCTTTGCAGCTCCTGCTCGGCGCGCTTGCGCTCGGTGATATGCCGCCCGACGCCGCGGTAGCCGATAAAGCGCCTCATTTCGTCGAACACCGGCAGTCCCGAGACGGACACATAGCGCTTGCCACCGTCGGCAGCAGGCCGCGCGAGCTCGAAATCCCGAAATGGGAGGTGCGCGTCCAGCGTGGCTCGGTGCTTGCGCCAAGCCTCTTCGTCGGGCTCGACGTACGGGATCTCCCAGCGGTTTTGCCGATCTCGGCTCCGCCTGCCGGCGCCTCCGTGAGCCGTCGGGAAAATTCCTGGCGAGTGAAGCGATGCTCGGCGTCGGTCTCCCAGTACACGTCGAAGGAGAACTGCAAGAGGGCGCGGAAGCGTTCCTCGGTCGCACGCAGCCTGTGCTCGGCACGCCGGCGCCCCGCACTGAACTCGCTGAGCAGCAGGCATAGAGCGACGAAGATGGACAAGCTCAGCGTGTAATCCGGCGATATCGCGAACGAATTTACCGGCGGGACGAACCAATACAAGCTTCCCGTTATGCAGATCAGTGAAGCGAACAAACCGGGGCCGCGCCCGCCGTACCAGGCGCTCAGGACCACGGCCGCGATCGGAAGCTGGTAGATGGCGGCGCCTTCCTTGAAGGAAAGTACGCCGCGGAGGGACAGCGCAAGGCCAGCCAACAGGAGGGCAAGGCCATAGCGCTTCAGCAAAATTCGGACCTTTGGCGGCAGGTGCATCGCGAGACGGGCGCCGGTCCAGGAGGAATGTTCCCAAACTCATCTTGGCGACGGATCGGAAATTCCCTCTTGCGCGTGCCGTCCTTGCGCCGGTGGACTCTTCGAGGTCGGCATCGAACTCGCGCGCAGGTACGGAAGCGGTGCCTCAGCTTCGGGTTGCTTCTCCAAGCGCGTGCGCTCCATTCAGGTTAAGAGGCCCGCTTGCGCGGACGCCTTGTGCCTCGGCGCGGGGTCGATTCTGCTTCGGCTCTCCGCACGGGAGCGAGAACTGGAAGGCCGCGCCCTGGGGCGTGTTCGGTGTGACCCACAGGCGCCCTCCGTGCGCCTCGATGATCGAGCGGCAGATCCAAAGTCCCATCCCGATGCCGTCGGCCTTGGTCGTATAGAACGGCTCGAAGATACGCTCCGCGCCGTCGGGGTCGAGGCCCGGGCCCAAATCTCGCACCGCCACGCGCACCTCGCTGCCTTCGTTCCACGACAGGATGGTGAGCTGCCCCCGCCGGCCGCGGGTCTCGCCCATGGCTTCGATCGCATTGACGATAAGATTGAGCATCACCTGCTGCAGCTGGACCTCGTCACCCACTACTGGCTTCAGCTCCGCCGCCAGCTCGGTGTTGAGCGAGATGTCGTTGCTGCGCATCTGATCACGGGTCAGCGCGATCACTTCCGAGATCACCGCGTTCAGATCCACCCGCTCCTGCCGCGGCGGCTCGCGCCGCACCAGCGCGCGGATGCGGTTGATGATGGCGCTGGCGCGCTCGCCGTCCTGCGCGATGCGCTCGAGCGTGCGCCTGGCGTTGTCCAGGTCGGGTGGACGTGCGTTCAGCCAGCGCAGGCACGGGCCCACGCTGGCCACGATCGATCCCAGCGGCTGGTTGACCTCGTGCGCGATCGAGCTGGCAAGCTCTGCCGTGGTCATCACCCGGCTCATGCGGACGAGCTGCAGCTGCGCGGTCTGCAGCGCCTCCTCGGCGCGCTTGCGCTCGGTGAGATCCAGCACGAAGGCGATCGCCTTGGTGCGCGTATCCTCGAATGCGGCCTCGCCGACGAGCACCGGAATGCGGCTGCCGTCCTTGCGCAAGAACTCCTTCTCGAAGACCTCGCACCTGCCCACGGCGCGGATCTGCTCCACGGCGCGCCGGCTCGCCGCGCTCCAGTCGGCCGGGGTCAGATCGTCCCAACGCATCCGCCCTGACGAGAGATCGTCGCGGTCATATCCCACCATCCTTAAGAGGGCATCATTGGCCTCCTCGATGCGGCCTTCCAGATCCCAAATTGCCACCCCCACGATGTTCGAGTCGACCAGGCGCCGGATCTTGCCTTCGCGTTCCTGGAGGTCGCGGTAGAGGCGGCTGTTCTCCAGGGAGGTCGCGGCCTCGGAGGCGAGCAGCTTCAACACTGCGACCTTGTCTGGCGTGAACACACGTGGAGCCAGGTTGTTCTCGAGGTAGAGCAGGGCGACTACCTGGCCTTGCTTGATGAGTGGCAGGCAGAGCATGGAACGAGTCAGCGTGGCACGGATGTACTGGTCGTCCGAAAACGGATTCGGCCTTCCCGCGTCGTCGAGAATCACGACCTCGTGCGTTCGTAATACGTAGTTGACGATGGAAGCGGGCAGCGCCGCGGTTTCGATCGGAGCGTGCGTCTGATCCACGATGACTTCGTTGCCGCTGGTTGCGGCCTGCGCCTCCAGCTGAAGAGCGCCATCGTGCACGACGATGAGGAGGCCGCGTCCCGCGCCGGCGTGCTCAAGCGCGGTGCGCATCAGCCTGTCGATCAACGTATCGAGCACGATCTCACCCGACACGGCTTGCGAGACCTCGAATACGGCTGCGAGGTCGAGATGTCCCACCGGCGCCGCGATGGTGCCCGCCGCACGGAGGACGGTCGCTTCCTGTGAAAGGTACGGGTAGAGCTCATCGAGTTGGCGTACTTTTCCGTCGGCCCCCCACCGCAGGTAGCCATGGCGTGCTTTCTGGAGATACAGGTGCGCGAACTCGTCGAACCCGCGTCCGGCATAGAAGCGCGCGGCGAGCTCGTGGGCCAGCGCCTCGTTGTGGACGAGACCGTTTGCGCGGGCCGCGCGGATGGCTTCCTGGTACAAATGCTCGGCGTCCACCTCGCGCCCTTGGATGCGGGCGATCTCTGCCCCGACCAATGCAACGCGATCCGAAAAATTCTCGGGGCAATTCTGCACCCAGCCTTCGAGATGGCGGTGATGCGCGCGCAGCGCCTCGAAATGCTTCTGACGCTCTTGGGCGGGTACCGACCCCCAGAACGCAGCGCGGGACAGCGCGCAGTAGAACTCATACTCGGCCACCTCGAACAGTTGCGGCGGCGCCCACCGCAACCGCCGGGCCTTCTCAGCTGCATCAAGGGCTGACGCGTAGTCGCCGGCAAAGAAGCGCGCCTGCAGCTTCCTGATCCAATACCAGCTCTCCGGCAGCGCGCGCGCCGGGCTGGCCGAGAGGTGGCGCTCGAAACCAAGCTCCTCGAACGGCCCGTCGTCGAATATGCCGAACCTCTTTGTCAAGCCACGCAGCATCCGGATCAACGCCAGCTGCACTCGGATGATGTCGACCACCAAGCCGAACCGCGCATTCTCCGCGAAGCGCAATCCGTTCTCGGCTTCGCATTGCGCGTCTGCAAGCGGATCCCCTGCCGCGAGGAAATTCACGTTCAAGCTGGCACAGCTATAGGCCGCGAAAGTGACATCCCCGCTGTTGCTCGCAGTCTCGAAGGCGCGTCGCAGCAGATCTCGCCCGCTGCGAAATGGCT
>Ga0335070_10008115_pt1 | contig 12315 bp, 11 predicted proteins | sample Lox_Sample_13_FD_206722 | JGI IMG/M metagenome (GOLD analysis project Ga0335070, IMG submission 206722) | Soil microbial communities from Loxahatchee National Wildlife Refuge, Florida, United States - Lox_Sample_1.3 | ecosystem: Environmental > Terrestrial > Soil > Wetlands | place: USA...
TGGCGCCCGAGAAAGTAGTCGGACGCTCCGGTCTGGCGGCGGCCCAGCCATGTCCCGGCGGCGACGACGCCGAGCAGGTAGGCCGCCGCGACGATCCAGTCCACTGGTCGCATGAGCGCCAAAGAAAAGGGCCTGGAGGTGGTTTCTCCAGGCCCTCGATGCGTCCGTGCATCCGTGCGTCTTACACCGTGAAGCTGCTCCCGCAGCCGCAGCCGCCGGTCGCATTCGGATTGTCGAAGGTGAACCCGCTGCTCTGCATGGTCACCATGTAATCGATCGTGACGCCGTTCAGGTACTGCCCGCTGAAGCTGTCGACGAACAGCCGGATGCCCTCGGACTCGATGATGTGATCGTCCTCGGCCGGCTGGTCCTCGATGTTCAGGGCGTACTTGAACCCTGAGCACCCGCCCGGCATCACTCCGACACGCAGGCCGGCCGTGGCCTGCGGTGCCTGCTCGGCCTCGAACACCTTCCGCACCTGCTCGGCGGCCTGGGGGGTCAAAGCCAGCTGGATGGACGACGTATCGTGCTGCGTGGTGGTCATTTAGCTCCTCACAGGAATCCCTATCGGTTCTATCCATTTTAGATGACTCGCAAGCTGACGTCAACGTCTCTCTTGCTCCGAGGGTGGCAGGGTCCAGTATTGGCGGCATGGACAGCCCTGCAGATCGCGATGAGGTCCGCGCGCTCGAGGAGCGCGTTGCGGCGCTGGAGCGCACGGTGGCGGCGCTGACCGGTGTGAAGGCCGCCCCGCCAGTGCCCCCCGCCCAACTGCCAGCCTCGCCGCGCGAGGCGCCGGCTCTCGCCGCGCCCCAGCCGTCCACCGCGAGCGCAGCTGCGCCGAAGCCGGTCCAGGCGGCGAGGTTGGTCCAGGAGCCGCTGGCGCCGCACCTCGGCCCAACCAGGGAGCCGGCCTTCGACATCGAGCAGTGGCTGGGTGCGCGCGGGCTCCTGCTCGTCGGCGTGGTCGCGCTGCTGACGGCGGCCGGGTTCTTCCTCAAGTACGCCTTCGACCGCGGCTGGGTGGCCCCGGAGATTCGGGTGCTCGGAGCGGTGGCGGCAGGCATCGCGCTGGCGGTCTACGGCGAACGACAGGTGCGCGCGGGAATGCGACGGTTCGGGCTGGCCCTCGTCGGGGCGGGGGGCGGCCTGGTGTATCTCGGCATCTGGGCGGCGGCAGGCCCGTACGCGCTGGTTTCGAGGTCTGCAGGCATCGCGGCCATCGTCGCGACGGCCGTCGCGGCCGCGTGGCGCGCGGTGCGGCACGACGCCGAGGCGCTCGCGCTGTGGGCCCTGCTCGGCGCGTTCATTGCCCCCGTGCTGCTGCGTGGCCCGGAGCCGGACGCGCAGATGTTCCTGGGCTACACGGCGGTCGTCAGCTTCGCGACAGCCGCCGTCGCGCGGGCGAAGACATGGCGTCTGGCGCTCACCGCCGCCTTGGCAGGTGGCCTGGCGCTGGTGGTGGCGCTCGTACCGGAAGTCCTGCATGCGCCGCTCGGGTTCGTCTATCTCGCGGTGCTCGGCCTCGCCGCGGTGTACGTCCCCGCGCGCGCCTGGATCGAGCTGCGCCTGGTCCTCCCGTTGGTGGTCTGGCTCGCGTTTATCGCCGCCGCAGCACAGGTGCGCCCTGGCCCGAGCTGGTTCGCGGAAGTGGGGGCGGTGAGCCTGCTCATCGCTGGTTGGTGGCAGCACCGGCAGCTCGCCGTCTTGCGCGCCCCACGGTTGTCCGTGCCGTCGCCCGCCGACGATGCGAACATCGAATTCGTGTTCAGCCCCATCGCCTGCGCCATCGTCGTGACCCTGGCCGGCGGCACGTACCTGCGTCAGAACGCGTGGTTGCCGCTCGCCGCGCTGGCGGCGCTGTACCTCGCCACCGGGTGGCGCGGCCGGTGGGCTGCCTTCGTGGCGCTGGGGTGGACCCTCGCCGGCCTGGCGCTGGTATTCGCGTTCAGCGATGCGGACGTGATTCTCGCGTTCAGCGCCGCGATCGTCGCGGGCGCGGCGGCCGACCGGTGGCAGGACCAGGCGGGCATGGCTCCCGTCACGCTGGCGCTCGTCCTCTTCGGCGGCGTGGGGTCGATCGCCGGGATGCTGGGCTGGCGGTCGGGTGAGGCGGCATTCGTGGGGCCGTGGTCAATGGCGTTCTACAGCTACGTCGTCGCGACGGCACTGGCGGCATGGTGGTGGCGGACGGGGCCGGACCGGGCGGGATGGGCTCCGCGGGCGCGGGCCGCGGTGTGGGTGGCCTTGGGGTCGGTCGTGTTCGGCGGCGTGTCGTTGGAGTTGGACCGGCTGTTCCGTCTGATGCGTGACCAGTGGCCTTCAGCGGGGCTGGCGGGCGATCTGGCGACCAGCGTCTGGTGGCTGCTCTACGCGGGGCTGCTGGTGCGGATCGGGTTCACCGGTGACGTGCGCCAGGTGCGCTGGGCCGGCCTCGGCGTCGCCGGTCTCGCCGCCCTCAAGATCACGTTCGTGGACTTGTCCACCCTAGAGGCGCTGTACCGGGTGGCGGCCTTCTTCGTCCTGGCGCTCATCGCCCTCGCCGTCGCCTACGCCTACAACCGCCGCGCCCGCGGGGAGGCGGCGCAGGGGCCGCCCGCGCCCTAGCGCCGCGCCGGCCCTTGAGCGGCCTGCACGGCCAGGTCCGCGACGCGCGGCCGCACCTCGCGGATCAGCTCGTTGTTGCGCGTGGGATGTACACGGTTCGTCAGCAGGATGATGAAGAGGTCCTGCTCCGGATCGATCCACATGGACGTCCCCGTGAAGCCCGTGTGCCCGAAGGCGTGCGGCGACAGCTTCGTGCCCGCGCTCGACCCGGGGCTCGGCGTGTCCCAGCCGAGGGCGCGGCTGGAGAACGACGGATCCTGCGCCCGCGTGAACATCGCGACCGTGGCTGAGTCGATCAGCCGCTCTCCGGTGCGCCCGTGCGCCCGTGCGGCCGTTCGTCCAGACCGCAGCATCATCTGCGCGAACTTCACGAGGTCGGACGCGGTCGAGAAGAGGCCGGCGTGGCCCGAGACACCGCCCATCGCGGCGGCGTTCTCGTCGTGCACCTCGCCCCGCAGCACGCGGCCCCTCCACGGGTCGTCCTCGGTGGGCGCGATGCGCGGCTTGAGCCTGGCCGGAGGGAGGAACCGCGTATCGGTCATGTGGAGCGGCCGGAAGACGCGCGTCTCGAGCAGCGTGTCGAGGCGGTGCCCCATGAGTCCCTCGACGACCTCCGTCAGGAGCATCGCGCCGAGGTCGGAGTAGGCGGTCCGCGTCCCGGGCCGCGCCTCGAGCGGCGTCGCGTTCACCCGGGCGAACATCTCGGCGCGCGAGTGCACTTCACGGAACAGCGGTTGCCAGGCCGCGAGGCCGGACGAGTGGGTCAGCAGCTCGCGGACCGTCACCGAGTCGCCGCCGGCCTGGAAGGCGGGCACGTATCGCGCGACGGGGGCGCCGAGGTCGAGCGCGTGCTCGTCCACCAGCATCATCGCCAGCGTCGTGAGGCCCACGACCTTGGTGAGGGACGCCAGGTCGTAGATGGTCGTGGGGCCCGGGCGTGTCCTGTCGCCCCCGCCCAGCGCGCCGAATCCCCGCTCGAAGAGCACGGGGTCACGCCGCCCCACGGCGACGACGGCGCCGGGGAACGCCTGGCGTCCCACGCTCTCGTCGAGGTAGCGCGCGAGGGGCGCCCAGGTGGTGTCCCGTGTCATGGCGAGAAGGGACGCGGCAAGGAGGAGCGGCGTCACCGCCTGTGCGCCCGCGCGCCGGGGGCGGCTGGAGCCCCGGCGTCCACGCGCGCCGCCCGCTCCAGCCCCGTGCCGGCCGGGAACGCGGGCGGCAGCGAGACCGGCAGCTTGCCCGTGATCGGAGACATGCCGAGGAACGCGCGGGCGAGCGCGCGCTCGGTGATCTCGTTGTCGCTCCACGCCGCGACGTAGGCCGGGACGTGGGGGATCTGCGCCAGCACGTAGGGACTCCCCAGCGACACGGCGGCCACGGGGGCTCCGTTGGCCGCCAGGGAGTCGATGAGCGCGGCGACGGGGGCCGGAATGTCCACGGCGTCCGGTCGCCAGGCGGTCGGCTGGGACGCCGCGAGGAACACGACGGCGCTCGCGCCGGCCGCCTCGGCGCGCAGCGAGTCGAACGAGGCCGGTCCCGAAGCGGGCCACAGGCGGAAGGAGCGCAGCGTGTCCATCGCGCTCCGCACGGAGGTCGAGAAGGTGCCACCGACCTCGCGGAACGCCTCGTTGCCGTACGAGACCACCAGCAGGTGCCGGCGGCGCGCGGCGGGGAGGGGGACCATCCCGAGCGAATCCTTGACGAGCACCAGGCTCCGCTGGGAGATGTCCTGCGCCAGCGCGACGTCCGGGGCGGAGCCGACCGCGGCGGAGATCCGGTTGATGTCGACCAGCCGCGACTGGAACAGGCCGACCCGCGCCTTGGCGGCGAGCACGCGGGCGACTGAAGAATCGAGCCGGGCCTCGCTCACGTCGCCGCGGGAGACGGCGTCCACGACCGCGTCGATTGCGGCCTTCGGGTCCGCCGGCATGAGGAGGATGTCTGCGCCGGCCTCGAACGCCATCACGGCCGCCTGAGCGGCGCCATAGCGGCTCACGATGGCGCCCATGTTGAGAGCGTCCGTGACCACCAGGCCCTGGAACCCGAGATCGCGCCGCAGCAGCGTATCGACGATGAAGGGCGAGAGCGTCGCGGGAGGCGAGCCCTCACCGCCCAGCCCTGTGACCGCGAGGTGCGCGGTCATGACGGCGTCGGTGCCCTCGCGCACCGCGGCGCGGAACGGCACCAGCTCCACCGAGTCGAGGCGCGCCCGCGACGCCGTGACCACCGGCAGGGCGATGTGTGAGTCGGTGCCCGTGTCGCCGTGGCCGGGAAAATGCTTGGCCGCGCTCAGCATCCCGTGCTCCCGCAACCCGCGGATGTACGCGGTCGCCAGCGCGGCGACGCGCTGCGGGTTCTCTCCGAACGAGCGCACGTTGATGATCGGGTTGAGCGGGTTGTTGTTGACGTCCACCACCGGGGCGAAGTCGAATTGGATCCCTACGGCCCGCCCCTCCGTGGCGATCACGCGCCCGACTTCGTATGCGTCCAGCTCCCGGTCGGTCGCGCCGAGGGCCATATTGCCGGGGAAGGCGACGGACTCCCTGATCCGCGCCCCGGGGCCCGACTCGAAGTCGGCCGCGATGAGCAGCGGCAGGCGCGCGGCGCGCTGCAGGGTGTTGAGCTTCTCGGCGAGGTCGTACGGCGACGGCCCGATGCCCACGACGAAGCCGCCGACGCCGTCGTCCACCTGTTGCAGCGCCGTCGCCACCGCCGCCCCGTCGCTGGGCCAATAGTCGCCCGGGATCCAGGGCATCACGAGCTGCGCCGCCTTCTCGCGCAGCGTCAGGGCGATCGGGGGGACCGGAGGCCCGGGCAGGAAGACCACCGTGTCCGGCGGCAGCTGGGCGAGCGTGGACTCCGCGGCGGCCAGCGGCGTTGGGCTCGGGGTTTGGCCCGGCGCCGGCGCCATGGCGACGGTGCGCGCGCAAGCGGCGGCGGCCAGGTACAGCATCACGGAGGCGAATCGGTGCATCACGGGATCAGGAAGCTCCTCGGGCTTGGATGCGCGCTCTCCTGCTGGGCCGCAACGACGGCGTACTCAGGTCTCGCCACCACTCGCGACCCGGCGTCTCGCACGTGGCAACCAGTCTCAGATGCCGTTCTCCCGGGCATCGACGTCCTGCTGCGAGACTCTCTGCGCCTCGTTCAGGGCAAGCGCGTGGGCCTCATCACGAACCAGACGGGCATCGACGCATCGGGCGTCTCGACGATCGACCGGCTCGCCGGCGCCCCGGGTGTCCGTCTGGTCGCGCTCTTCGCTCCGGAGCACGGGCTCCGCGGTGCGGCCGCGCCCGGCGAGCGCGTCACCGACACCGTGGACGCGGCGACCGGTCTTCCAATCTATAGCCTCTACGGTGCGAGTCGAGCGCCGACCGCGGCGCAGCTCGCGCCGCTCGACGTGCTCGTGCTCGATCTCCAGGACGTCGGGACGCGCACCTGGACGTACGTGTCCACGATGGTCCTCGCCTTGCGGGCCGGGGCGGCGGCGCATCGGCGCGTGGTGGTCCTGGACCGGCCGGATCCCATCGGCGGCTGCGCGATCCAGGGGCCCATCCTCGACACGGCGTACGCCTCGTTCATCGCGATGCTCCCGGTGCCGCTGCGCCACGGTCTGACGATGGGCGAGTTGGCGCGCTTCGCCAACGCGCGCCTCCGGATCGGGGCGAACCTCGTCGTCGTGCCGGTCAGCGGGTGGCGCCGCTGCGACTGGCTCGACCGCACGGGACTGCGCTGGGTGCGGCCCTCGCCGAACCTCCCCGATCTCGAGGCCGCCGCCTGGTACCCGGGCACCGTCCTCTTCGAGCCGACCAACCTCTCCGTCGGCCGCGGTACCGATGCGCCGTTCCGGCAACTGGGGGCGCCATGGCTCCAGGCGGGTGCCGTGGCGCGCGTGATGCGGCAGCGCTACCGGCTCGCGCTGGACACCGTGCGCTTCACGCCGCACGCGCCCGGGGACGGGAAGTTCGACGGCGTCGAGGTCCGGGGGGTGCGTCTGCCGGCCGCGGACCCGGTGCGCGGCGACCCGGTGCGCGACGCACTGCGGCTGCTGCGGACCATCGCGGCCCAACACCCGGGGCTCTTCCGCGTCGACTCTCTCGGGTTGGCGCGCCGGCTCGGCGTGTGGCCGGGCACGGCAGAGACCTGGCCGGCCGATGCCCGGCGCTTCGCGGCCGAGCGCGCGCCATTCCTGCTCTACCGGTGACGCCGCCCGGTCGGAACGAGGTTTGCATCGCGGTTTGCGCTAGGGTGGACCGGGGATTAGTCTTGTTGCCAGCGCAACTTATGAATCATCGCGGTGTTAGGCTCCTGCCGGCTCCCCTGATCACGGGCTTCTCCGACCTGGTGGCACCCGTGTCGGAGTGGCTCATCAGGAGGCGCGTCCGGCCCAACACCATCACCTCCGCCAGCGCCATCGTCGTCATCGGGGCGGGCGCCGCTTTCGGCCTCGATCTCCCGCGGCTCGGCGCGGCCTGGCTGCTCCTGTCCGGCCTGCTCGACATCCTCGACGGCCAGGTGGCGCGACGGGGCGGCATGGTGTCCAAGTTCGGCGCCTTCTTCGACTCGACGCTGGACCGCGTCGGCGAGGCGATCCTGTTCGCCGGCATCGCGATCTACTTCCAGACCGCGCCGAGCCAGTGGGTGCCCGTCCTGGGCGTCGTGCTGACGCTGGCCGTGCTGACCGGCTCGTTCCTCGTGTCGTACACTCGCGCGCGCGCGGAAGGGCTCGACGTGGAGTGCCGCGTCGGGCTCGCCCAACGCCCCGAGCGCATCCTCGGTCTCGGCGTCCCGACGCTGTTCTTCGGCACCGGCCCGCACGGCGTGCTGCTGCTCGTGATCATGTTCCTGCTCGCCGTGGTGAGCTGGTTCACCGTGGTCCAGCGCGTCGCGCACGTGTTCCACTCGACCAACGGGGCGTCCGCGGAGCCCGCCGAGCCCGGCGGCTCCGGCATGACACCTCGGTGAGCCCGGCCAAGGGAGGGCCTCCCGCCCCGCCGTCCGTGCAACCGGCCCGCGGCCGGCTGGGCGTGCTGCTCCCCGGGATGGGCGCCGTCGCCACCACGTTCATGGCGGGCGTGGAGAGCGTGCGGCGCTCCCTCGCGCTGCCCATCGGCTCGGTCACGCAGCTCGGCACCATCCGGCTCGGCAAGCGGACCGAGGGCCGCTCGCCGACCATCCGGGAGTTCGTGCCCCTGGCGCGACTCGAGGACCTGGTGTTCGGCGGCTGGGACCCGATCCCCGACAACGCGCTCGAGTCGGCCCGCGTGGCCGGGGTCCTCGAGGAGCGGCACCTCGCGCCGATCGCGGACTTCCTGAAGGGCATCGCGCCGATGCCCGCGGTGTTCGACCAGTACTACGTCAAGAAGCTGAATGGGCCGAACGTCAAGCACGGCAAGACGAAGCGCGACCTGGCCGAGCAGCTCCGGGACGACATCCGCCGCTTCAAGAGCGCCAACGGGCTGGACCGGCTGGTCGTCGTGTGGTGCGCCTCGACGGAGATCTTCATCCGGCCCGGTGCGGTGCACGCCACCCTCGCGGCGTTCGAGAAGGCGATGGGGGAGAACCACGTCGACGTCGCACCGTCGATGCTGTATGCCTGGGCGGCGCTGATGGAGGGCGTCCCGTTCGCGATGGGCGCGCCGAATCTCGCCGTGGATACGCCCGCGCTGCAGGAGCTGGCCCGCGAGCGCGCGGTGCCGATCGCCGGCAAGGACTTCAAGACCGGCCAGACACTGATGAAGACCGTGCTGGCCCCGATGCTGAAGGCCCGGATGCTCGGGCTGTCGGGATGGTACTCGACGAACATCCTGGGCAACCGCGACGGCGAGGTGCTGGACGATCCCGAGTCGTTCAAGACGAAGGAGGAGTCGAAGCTCGGCGTGCTCGAGCACGTCCTGCAGCCGCAGCTGTACCCGCAGCTCTACGGCAACGTCTTCCACAAGGTGCGGATCAACTACTACCCGCCGCGCGGCGACAACAAGGAAGGCTGGGACAACATCGACATCTTCGGGTGGCTCGGCTACCCGATGCAGATCAAGGTGGACTTCCTCTGCCGTGACTCGATCCTCGCGGCGCCGATCGTGCTCGACCTCGCGCTCTTTCTCGACCTCGCGCAGCGGGCGGGGATGAAGGGGATCCAGGAGTGGCTGTCGTTCTACTTCAAGAGTCCGATGGCGGCGCCCGGCCTCACGCCGGAGCACGACCTGTTCATCCAGCAGACGAAACTCAAGAACACCCTCCGGTATTTCATGGGAGAAGAGCAGATCACGCACCTCGGGATCGAGTACTACCAACCCTAACGGATGGCCGCGTGGAGACTGCGAAGGTCGTGGTGACGGTGTTGGGCGCGGCCGCCATCGTGTGGGTGCTCTGGTACTTCCTCGCGACGCCGCGCCCGCCGCGCGCTGGGCGCAGCACCCCCGCCGCCGGATGACCACTTCCGCCGCGACCGTCGCAGCGCCGTCGGGGAACGGCACGCGCCAGCGCGTGACCTTCCCCGTCGTGGGGATGTTCTGCGCCGCCTGCGCGACGCGGATCCAGCGGCAGCTCGCGGCCACGCCCGGCGTGCGGGATGCGGCGGTGAACTTCGCCACGACCAAGGCCACGGTGGAGCTCGATGCGGCACGGCTCGACGACGTCGCGGCCGCGGTCCGCGAGGCCGGCTACGACGTCGGGACCGACGCGCTCACGGTCGCGGTGGCCGGATTGCGGTTCGCGTCGGGGGTCGCCCGCCTCGAGCAGGCGGCCGCGGCGGTGCCCGGCGTCGTGGCCGCTGCGGCCAACCAGGCCGCGGAGTCGCTGCGCGTGACGTACGTGCCCGGTTTCTTCGATGCGCGGGACCTCGAGGCTGCGGTGGCGGACGCGGGCTTCGCGCTCGCCGCGCCGGTGGCCGAGGCCGACCCGGTGGAGCGCGAGCGCCGCCTCCGCGAGCGCGAAGTGCGGGATCTGTCGTGGAAGCTGGGCCTCGCGGCCGCGGTCGCCGTCGTGTCCATGGTGGTCTCGATGCCCCTGATGGCGGCGGCGGCGATGGGGCGCGCCGATCTGCTGACGCGCCTGGTCATGCCCTTCGACGCCGGGCTGCGCGGGGCCTTCCCCTGGCTCTATGCCGTCGAGCCCCAGACGCTCAAGGTGACGTTGTTCGTGCTGACCCTCCCCGTCGTGTTCTGGGCGGGGCGCGTCTTCTATCTCGGCGCGTGGCGGGGCTTCCAGCACCGGAGCGCCGACATGAACACGCTGATCGGCGTGGGGACCGCGTCGGCGATGCTCTACTCCGTGGCGGCGACGTTCGCGCCGGGCCTCTTCACCGGTGCGGGCCTCCCGGCGGACGTGTACTACGAGGCCGTGTCGTCCATAGTCGCCCTGATTCTGCTGGGGCGCCTGATGGAGGCGCGCGCCAAGGGCCGCACGTCCGAGGCGATGCGCCGGCTGCTGGGGCTCGCGCCCAAGACCGCACGCGTCTTCCGCGACGGCGTCGAGGTGATCGTCCCGGCGAGCGAGGTCGCGGTGGGCGACCTGTTTCTGGTCCGGCCCGGGGAGAAGATCCCGGTGGACGGCGTGGTGCGGACGGGGCGGACGGCGGTGGACGAGTCGATGCTGACCGGCGAGCCGATGCCGGTCGAGAAGGGGGAGGGGGACGCGGTCGTCGGCGCCGCCTTGAACACGACCGGCGCGATCATGGTCGAGGCGACGCGGGTCGGCCGCGACACGGCGCTGGCCCAGATCGTCCGGCTGGTCGAGGAAGCGCAGGGCAGCCGCGCCCCGGTGCAGCGCCTCGCCGACCGCATCGCCGGGCTGTTCGTCCCGGTGGTGATCGCGACGGCGATCGCGGCCGCCGTGATCTGGTTCGACACCGGCCCCGCGCCGGCGGCGCTGTACGCCACGGTCGTCTTCGTGTCGGTCCTGATCATTTCGTGCCCGTGCGCGATGGGGCTCGCGACGCCCACCGCCATCATGGTCGGCGCGGGTCGCGGCGCCGAGCGCGGCGTGCTCGCCAAGGGCGGCGTGGCACTGGAGGCGACGGCTTCGCTCGACGTGATGGTGCTCGACAAGACCGGAACGATCACCGAGGGCCATCCGGCGGTGACCGACATCGTCCTCGTGCCTGTCGCCGCGGGCGACGAAGGCCAAGACGTGGCGTCCGAGGAGGCGGCGGTCCTGCGCGTGGCGGCCGCCGTGGAGCGGCTGTCCGAGCACCCCATCGCGGCGGCGGTCGTCGCCGCGGCGGCGGACCGCGGCCTCGAGGTCCCCGAGGCGGCGGATTTCAAGGCGCGCGAGGGCCGCGGCGCGACGGCGACCATCGGCGCCCGGCACGTCGCGGTCGGCAGCGCGGCGTTCCTCATCGAGCAGGGCGTGGACGTCGGCCCCTTCACCGACGCGATCGACACGCTCGCGGCGCGAGCCCGCACGCCGGTGCTGGTGGCGGTCGACGGCATGCCCGTCGGCCTGCTCGGCCTCGCCGACCCGATCAAGGCTACGGCGGTGGCGGCGGTCCGCACGCTCAAGCTGCTCGGGCTGCAGGTCGTGATGGTGACGGGCGACGTGCGCAAGGTCGCGATCGCGGTGGCCGGCGAGGTCGGCATCGACGAGGTGGAGTCCGGGATGCTGCCGGCCGGCAAAGTCGCGTTCGTCAAGCGCCTGCAGGCGGCCGGCCGGCGCGTGGGGATGGTCGGCGACGGGATCAACGACGCGCCGGCGCTGGCCGCGGCCGACGTCGGTCTCGCCATCGGCACCGGGACCGACGTCGCGCTCGAGGCGGCGGACATCGCGCTGATGAGCGGCGATCTGCGCGCGGCCGTCACCGCGGTCGAGCTGGCCCGCGCGACGATGCGCACCATCCGGCAGAACCTCTTCTGGGCCTTCGGCTACAACGTGGTGGGCATCCCCGTCGCGGCGGGGGCGCTGTTCCCCGTCGCCGGCGTGCTGCTGTCGCCGGCGCTGGCCAGCCTGGCCATGGCATTCTCGTCGGTCGCGGTGGTGAGCAACAGCTTGCGTCTGCGGCGCTTCACGCCGAGCTTTGCGACGTAGCCCCTAGCCCCTAACCCCTAGCCCCTAACCCCTAGCCCCTAACCCCTAGCCCCTGTCTTCGATGCAATACTTCTATCGCGCTCACACCACGCCCGACGCCGTGCTGACGGCGGCCGAGCGCTACTTCGTCTCGCACGGCCTGGCGATGCAGCGGGGCGGCGGCGACCACGCCCGCTTCATGGGGACGCTCGGAAACGTGGATCTGAACGTGGAGATCGAAGGTGGGCACTACACTCGTGTGACGATGGCGACGCGGGACGTCGGGGAATCCGAACTGGACAAGATCGCCAAGCGCTTCCTGACCGAGCTCCACGCCATCGAGGAGCCCCGCTACGAGGCGCGCGGCGCCTACTGACCGTCGCGCCTAGCCGTCCACCACGGCCGCGTAGCCGGCCTGCGCCACCGCCGCCATCAGCTCGTCCATCGTGGCGGTGTCGTCGTCGTAGTCCACCTCCGCCGAGCCGTCGCGCAGATCCACCACGGCGCCGTAGACCCCGGGCACCTTGGCGAGCGCTTTCTCGACGGTCATCTGGCAGTGAGCGCAGCTCATGCCGGTGATCTTGAGCTTCAAGCTGGCCATCGGCTACCTCCGTTGTGAGAAGTTAGAGGTGAGGGGTAAGATGGCCAAGTGAGAAGTGGACTTCTCACTCCTCACCTCTCACGTTTCACTTCTTACGCCCGCGT
>Ga0335070_10008116_pt1 | contig 12315 bp, 12 predicted proteins | sample Lox_Sample_13_FD_206722 | JGI IMG/M metagenome (GOLD analysis project Ga0335070, IMG submission 206722) | Soil microbial communities from Loxahatchee National Wildlife Refuge, Florida, United States - Lox_Sample_1.3 | ecosystem: Environmental > Terrestrial > Soil > Wetlands | place: USA...
CGCACCGCGATCCGGTGCGTTCTTTTTTGGGAGAGGCCATGGCCAGACTTACCGTCGAACACCTCTGGAAGCTGGAGCGGCCGGCACAACCGACCCTCTCGCCCGACGGGGCGCAAGTGTGTGTTTCCGTCGCGTCGTACGACATGGAGGAGAACAAGGGGACCTCGAGCCTGTGGCTCCTGTCCGCCTTCGGCGGCGACCCGCGCCGCCTCACGACCGCCGGCGAGAAGGATGCGGAGCCGCGCTGGTCGCCCAACGGCCGCTGCATCGCCTTCGTGGCGAAGCGTGCCGCGGCGGGCACGGACAAGGGAGACGAGGAGCCGCAGGTCTATCTCATCGCGCCCGATGGCGGCGAGGCGCGGCGCCTCACGAACCTCGCGACCGGCGTCTCGGGCATCAAGTGGTTCCCCGATTCGCGGCGCATCGCCTTCATCTCCTGGGTCTGGCCCGGGGAAAAGACCCTGGCGGCGCAGGCCCGGCGCTTCAAGGCGATGAAGGACGACAAGGTCAAGGCGCACGTCGTCGAGCATTCCGCCTATCGCTGGTGGGACAAGTGGCTCTCCGACGGGCGCGTGCCGCACCTCTTCACGGTGGACGTGGACATGGGCGCCGTGCGCGACCTTTTCGCGGGCACGAGGTACGAGCTCGTGCGGGCGGATACGTCGGCCAACTACTACGACATCTCGCCCGACGGGCGCGAGATCGCCTTCGCGTTCGATTCCGCCGAGGACAAGCGCTTCGACCACTCGTATCACCTGGTCGCGCTCGACTTGCGCCGCAGGCGCTTCCGCACGCTCACGACGGGCTCGCCGCTCAACCACGAGTATCCGCGCTATTCGCCCGACGGCCGCTGGATCGCGCTCACCACGCAGGACCTGCGCCGCAGCTTCGTCGATGCGAGCCGGCTCGCGCTCATCGACCGGCGCACGGGCAAGCTCACGCACGAGGCGCGCCGTTGGGACCGCAGCGTCTGGACGCCCATCGTGTGGGGCGCCGATTCGAAGTCGGTGTACTTCGCCGCCGAGGACAACGCGCGAATGCACGTCTTTCGCCACACGCTGGGCGAGGCGGCCCCGAAGGTCGTCGCGAGCGGCGGCACGGTGATGGAGTTCGACGTGGCGGGCGACGCGATCGCCTTCGTGCGCAACGACATGAGCACGCCGCCGGGCGTGTTCTGGAAGTCCGCGGGGCAGCCCGCGCGGCGCATCGATCGCTTCAACGACCAGGTGATGGAAGGCGTGAAGCTGGGCGAGGTTCGCGAGTTCACCATCGAGGGCTGGAACCGCGAGAAGGTCCACATGTGGGCCATCTATCCGCCGGACTTCGATCCGAAGAAGAAGTGGCCGCTGCTGCACAACATCCATGGCGGGCCGCATTCGCAATGGGGCGACAACTTCCACTTCCGCTGGAACAACCACGTGTTCGCCGCGCAAGGCTACGTCGTGGTGTGCGTGAACTACCACGGGTCGTCTTCCTTCGGGCAGAAGTTCCTCGAGTCGATCGACAAGGAGTGGGGCAAGCGCGAGCTGGCCGATGTGGAAGCCGGCACCGAATTCATGCTGCGCCAGGGCTACATCGACCGCGACCGCCTCGTCGCGGCCGGGGGCAGCTATGGCGGCTACATGGTGGCGTGGATGAACGGCCACACGGACCGCTACAAGGCCTACGTCTGCCACGCGGGCTGCTTCGACTGGGTCGGCATGTTCTCCGACGACGCCTTCTACTGGCATCCAAAGGAGCTGGGCGCGTTCTATTGGGACAACCCGAAGCGCATCGGATCCCAGAATCCGCTCACGTTCGCCAAGCGCATGAAGACGCCCACGCTCGTGATCCACGGGCTGCTCGACTATCGCGTGCCCGATTCGCAGGGCCTCGCGTACTACAACACGTTGAAGGCGAAGGGCGTGGACTCGCGGCTCGTGTTCTTCCCCGACGAGAACCACTGGATCCTCAAGCCCCAGAACTCGCGCCTGTGGTACCGCGAGTTCTTCGCGTGGCTCGCGCGCTACGTGGAGTCGGGGGGAAAGGCTAGAGGAGCCAGAGCGCGACGCCCAGCGTCACGCAGGCGAGGCCGGTAACGGCCGTCCGCATGTCGAGGAACCACGAGGCGACGAGCCCGTGGCGCGCAAGCCACAGGTCGAAGCCCCAGACCACGACGAAGATCCCGAGCGCCGCGCCGATCTGCTTGGTCGGCGAATCGAGCCACAGCACGCCCCACGCGGCGAGCGTGGGAAGCACGCTCAGGCACAGCGAGATCGTTCGCCAACGCTCGGTGGCCTCATTGTCGCCATGGGATTCGGCGAGCGCGAGACCGCCCTCGATTCCGCCGAGGTAGGAGAGCACGATCGCGCAGAACGTGACCAGCGCGGCGATCGCCGGAATGCGCACGTGCGAATCGCCCGCGACGAGGACCGCCGTGAGCCCGGCGAAGATCACCACGCCGGTGATGCCGAAGAGCCATACGATGCGCTTGACCATCAGTCCGCCTTCGCTCCGGAGGCCTTGATGATACGCGCGTACTTCTGCGCCTCGGAGCGGATGTAGGCGGCGAACTGCTCGGGCGTGCTGCCCACGGGCTCGGCGCCCATGGCGGTCATCTTCTCGCGCACGTCGGGCTGGTCAAGCGCCCGCACGAACTCATCGTGCAGGAGCGAGACGATCTCGTGCGGCGTGTTCGCCGGGACGAAGAGCCCGAACCAGGTGTTGATGTCGAAGCCCGCGAGGCCGGACTCCGCGATGGTGGGCAGGTCGGGTGCGAGCGGCGTGCGCTTCGCCGTCGTCACCGCGAGCGCGCGGATCTTGCCGGCCTTCACTTGCGCGAGCGACGAAGCGAGGTTGTCGAACATGAGCTGGATCTGCCCGCCGATGAGATCGTTCATCGCCGGTGCCGCGCCCTTGTAGGGGATGTGCGTCATCTGCACGCCGGCCATGGACTTGAAGAGCTCGCCCGCGAGGTGGCCGGCGCTGCCGGTGCTGCCGGACCCGAAGTTGAGCTTCCCGGGGTTGGCCTTGGCATAGGCGATGAATTCCTTCACGTCGTGGACGGGAAGCGACGGATTCACCACGAGCACGTTCGGCGTCGAGGCGATCTGCGTGACCGCGATGAAGTCCTTCTGCGCGTCGTAGGGAATGCTCGCGTATAGCGTGGGGTTGATGGCGTGCGTGGCCACCGCGCCCATCAGCAGCGTGTAGCCGTCGGGCGCGGACTTGGCCACGAGGTCGGCGCCGATGTTTCCGCCGGCACCCGGCTTGTTGTCCACGACGACCGGCTGCTTCAGGCGATCGGAGACCTTCTGCGCGAGCAGGCGCGCCACGGCGTCCAGCGGGCCGCCTGCGGGATAGGGCACCACGAAGTGGATCGGTTTGTCGGGATACGGCGCGCATGCCGCGTTGAACGAGATGAGGGAGGCGGCGGCGAGGAGCGCCGCGCCCAGCAGGGTACGGAGTTGGGTCTTCATCGCGCCATTATCGCAGCGCGCGGGCCAGGGCGGCGACAAGGAGCTCCACGTCGTGCGAATCGTGATACACGCCGAAGCCGAATCGAAGGCGCCGGTCGCGCCGGTCGATTGTCACCTGCTGCTCGCCAATGCGGCGATGCATCTCCTCGGCGCCGTCCACCTCGAAGGCGAGGAAGTTGCCGCGCGGAGCTTCGGGCGGGAGCACGCACTGCGCGGGTGCGAGTCCCGGAAGCGCCGCGTCCGCGAGACGGCGCAGGAAGTCGGCCTGAAGGCCCATGGAGTGCGCGTGGATGCGTGAAGCATCCAGGCCGATCGATCGCATCCAATCCATCGCGGCGATGAAGCGATACAGGCCCGAGGCGTCGAAGGTCGCGCCCCAGAAACGGAAGGCATCGGCGGAGTAGGGCACCGTCGCGCCCGGCGCCACGGACAGCGTGTCGAACGACGCGTACCAGCCCGTGTCGGCGGGGCGAAGCGCGCAGCCGGGCGGGATCGCGAGCCAGCACGCGCCTTCGCCGGACATCGCGTACTTGTATCCGCCCGCAATGTAGAAGGCCCGCCGATGCACGCGGGCAAGGTCGACCGGCAGCGCGCAGAACGCGTGGTAGCCGTCGATCACGACGAGCGCATCGGCCGGCGCCGCTTCGCAGATCTTCTCGAGGTCCGTCACGACGAAGCCCGAGTCGAAGAACACGTGCGAGAGCCACACGAGATCGCGCGGCCCCGAGCGCGCCGCGGCGGCGAAGCGCTGCGGGAACGTGGCAAACGGCTCGGGCGCGATCTCCTCGACCTCGAGGCGGCCGGTCTCCTGCAGCCTTCGCGTCTGGCGCCGGAAGCTGTGGAACTCCGCGCCGGTGGTGAGGACGCGAAGGGGCTTCGAGGCATCGAAGCACGAGTAGATGCGCGAGACGAACTCGTGCGTGTTCGGAGCGAACGCGACCTGGCGCGCGTCCGAAAGGCCCACGATGCGCGCGACGTGATCCTGCGCGGCCGGAATCACCTCGCCGAAGATCTTCTGCCACTTGCGATCGGCGAGCGTGGCCGAATCCGTCCAGTAGCGCGCGTGCGCGGCCTCGGTCGCATCGGGCCACGGATGGTGGCTGTGGGCTGCGAAGTGCAGGCGCCCGGGATTGGCCGTGCGGTGGCGGGAGAAGTGCGCCGCGAGCATGCCTATTTCCGGTCGTTGATGGCTTCGACGTTCACGCGCAGCAGCACGTCGTCGCTCACCGGCCCCACGAGGTACTTCATGCCGAACTCGCTGCGCTTGATGTGCGCGATGAGGTCCGCGCCGCAGACGGTGCGCAGCAGCATCGGATTCACGCCGCAGTGGAAGAAGTCCACGTCGAAGGTCACGGGCTTGGCCACCCCGAGGAGCGTGAGCTCCCCGTTCACCTTCTTCGGCGTATCGCCCTCGAAGACGAAGTCGGTCGACTTGAAGGTCATCTTCGGGTACTTGGCCACGTTGAAGAACTCGTCGCTGCGCAGGTGCTCGTCCAGCTTCGCGAGGCCCGAGCTCACGGAGGCGGTGTCGATGGTGACCTCGACGCTGCCCTTGTGCGCGGAGGCGTCGAAGACGAGCTTGCCTTCGGTCTTGTCGAAGCGTCCGCGCTGCTTGGACGTTCCGAAGTGGGTCACCTCGTATTGGGGGAACGTGTGGCGCCCGTCGATCGTGTAGGTGTCCCTGTTGTCGTCGTCGGCCGCGGCGCCGAGCGGTGCGCCCAGGGCAAGGATCATGGAGAGGAGGGCAAGGTGCTTCATGGCAGTGCTCCTGCGGGTCAGTGGATGGGGAGTGCGAAGCGGAACCTCACGAGGACGTCGTCGGCCACCGTGTCGGTGTCGGCCCATTCGCCCTCGCCGATCTTGTATTGCAGCCTCTTCAGCGGGAACTGGCCGTTCACGGTGCGGATGCCGTTGGCGTCGGCGACGGTGAACGTCGCCACGATCTCGCGGCTCGCGCCCTTGATGGAGAGCGGGCCGCGCGCCTCGAACTTTCCGCCTCCGAGGGCCTTCACGGATGCCGCCGTGAACGTGGCCTTGGGAAAGCCCTCGACGTTCAGCCACGTCTTGCGGCGCGCTTCCGTGTTGCCCTCGTCGCTGCCCAGGTCGATGGAGCCCACGTCCACTTCGAACGCGGCCTTCGTGGCCTCGGGCTTCGCGGGATCGAACGCGATGGTGGCGTCGAACTTGCGGAACTTGCCTTCGACGTCCACGTTCATCTGCGTGAAGGCGAAGCGGATGAAGCTCTTCTCGGGGAGGATCTTCTGCTGGCCGGCTGCGGGCAGCGCAAGAATCGCGGCCAGCATCGCGGCGACGAGCGTCTTCATGAAGGGACTCGCTTGGATGGGGGAAGCATGCGGCGCATCACGTCGTCGCGGTCGACGAAGTGGTGCTTGAGCGCGGCCGCCGCGTGGACGGCGGCCACGGCGGCGAGCAGGTAATTGATCGAGCGGTGCACGAAGCGCAGCACGTCGGCCACATCCTTGTTCTTCGCGACGAGGTCGGGAATCGGAACCAGCGTGAGGTATACCGTCTTGAAGCCGGCGGCGGAGCTGTAGAGCCACCCGGAAAGGGGCGCGGCGAAGAAGAGGACATAGAGAAGCGCGTGCGATGCACGCGCCGCGCGCTGCTCCCAGGGCTTCATCGCGTTGGGCAAGGCCGGCGCCGGATTCCTCCAGCGCCACAGCAGCCGGGCGGCCGACAGGAGGAGCACCGTGATTCCCACCCATTTGTGATACGACATGTAGCGAAGCTTCTGCGGCGAGAGCGGCAGTCCCACCATGTACAGGCCGAAGGCGAGGTTGCCGATGATGAGCGCGGCCACGATCCAGTGGATCGCGATGGCCGTGCGCGTGTATCGAACGGGCGCCGCGCTCATCGGGGATAGATCTCCACCAGCCAATAGACCGCCGCGGCGCAGATCGCCAGGATCACGAGCGCGCGCGCGTTCTGCGCCGCGCTCGAGGCGCCCGTCACCATCGGGCGCAATACGTTCATGCGCAGGTGCAGTTGGTAGAAGGCGATGGCCGCGACGTGCACGGCGACCGCGCCCACGATCGCCCATTCGTTCCAGGAGTGGAACGAGCTCAGGCGATGGACGGCGGCGTTGGAGACCTTCGAGGCGAGCGGGCCTTCGTTGAACGACTCGTCGTTGGAGAACAGGCCCGTGATCGCCTGGGCGGAGACAAGGACCAGCATCAGCATGACCATCCAGCCGCCCAGCGGGTTGTGCCCGGGCCCGACATCGCGCTTTCCCGACGCAAGCGAGCGCGCGTATTCGAGCGCCGCGCGGGGCCCGCGCACGAACGCCGCGAAGCGCGCCTCGTCGCTGCCCAGGAATCCCCACGCGAGGCGAAAGGCGAGCAACGCGAGGATCGCGTAGCCGCTGCGGAAATGCCAGTCGAGCCAGCTCTCGCCGAGCTTGCCCGTGACGAAGGAGCACGTGACGAGCGCCGCGAGGGACCAGTGGAAGGCACGGGTAGGAAGGTCCCACCCGCCGCGGGCGGGAGCGCTCACGCGCTCAGCGCTTGATGCGGAACTCGTCGTGGCAGGCGCCGCACGCGGAGCCCGTCGCCTTGGCCTGGACCTTGATCGCCTCGAGGTCGCCCGTGCGCGTGACCTCGGGAAGCTTCGCGACCTCGGCGAGCATCTTCTTCATCTTGTCGTCGAACTCGGCGCGCTTGGTCCAGATCTCGGGTTTGGCGCGAGTGTCGCCCTTGTCGGTGCCTTCCCCGAAGAAATTCTGCGGCAACGCGGCCACCTGCACGAGCAGGTCGGCGTCCTTGATCGCTTCTTCCTTGTCGTATGGCCGCTTGCCCTGTGCCATCGCGGCGATGCCGCCGAACGAATAGCCCATCAGCGTGTAGGCCGCCTGGCGAATCGCGATCTGGTCTTCGGGCTTCATGGTCTGCGCGACTGCGGAGGTCATCGGAAGGAGTGCCGCGAGCAGGAGGGAGGCGCGTTTCAGGTTCATGGAGAATTTTCCTTCTTTGGGGGAGATGTATTCTATCGAGATGACCGCGATGCGTATCGAGAAGGACACGTTCGGTCCGATCGAAGTTCCGGCCGACCGTCTCTGGGGCGCGCAGACCCAGCGTTCCCTCGAACACTTCCGCATATCGGGCGAGCGAATGCCCGCGGAGGTGATCGAGGCGCTCGCGTGGGTGAAGCGTGCCGCCTGCAGCGTGAACCTGTCCCTCGGGGAGATAACAGCGGAAAAGGCCCGGGCCATCTCACAGGCCGCCGACGAAGTGCTCGCGGGGAAGTGGCCCGGCGAATTCCCGCTGGTCGTGTGGCAGACGGGATCGGGCACCCAGAGCAACATGAACATGAACGAGGTGCTTGCCAATCGCGCGAGCGAGATCCTCGGCGGCCATCGTGGGGAAGGGCGCCTGGTCCATCCCAACGACGACGTGAATCGCGGCCAGAGCAGCAACGACGTCTTTCCCACGGCGATGCACGTGGCGGCCGTGGTGGCGATTCGCCGGCGCCTGCTGCCTGCGCTCGAGACGCTGCGGGCGACGCTCGCGGCGAAGCAGGCGCAATTCGAGGGCATCGTGAAGATCGGCCGCACGCACCTGCAGGACGCCACGCCCCTTACACTCGGCCAGGAATTCTCCGGCTACGTCTCGCAGCTGGAGCACGCGCGGGGCCATGTCGAGGCGACCCTGCCGCACCTCTCGGAGCTCGCCCTCGGAGGCACCGCGGTGGGCACGGGCTTGAACGCCCACCCAGGATTCGGCGCGCGCTCGGCCGCGGAGATCTCGAAGCTCACGGACTGCGCGTTCGTCACTGCGCCCAACAAGTTCGAGGCCCTCGCGACTCACGACGCCATGGTGCACGCGCACGGGGCGTTGAAGGGGCTCGCCGCATCGCTCACGAAGATCGCCAACGACGTCCGCCTCCTCGCGAGCGGGCCGAGGAGCGGAATCGGCGAGATCCGCATCCCGGAAAACGAGCCGGGCAGCTCGATCATGCCCGGCAAGGTGAATCCCACGCAGTGCGAGGCGCTCACCATGTGCGCGGCGCAGGTGATGGGCAACGACGTCGCGGTGAATTTCGGCGGCGCGCAGGGGCACCTCGAATTGAATGTCTTCAAGCCCGTGATCGCGTACGCGTTCCTGCAGAGCGTGCGGCTGCTGGGCGACGGCATGGCGAGCTTCGAGGAGCACTGCGCGCGCGGCATCGAGGCCAATCGCGAACGCATCGACGGCCTCGTGCGCGGCTCCCTCATGCTGGTGACCGCGCTCGCCCCGCACATCGGCTACGACAAAGCTGCGCAGATCGCGAAGAAGGCGCATCGCGAAGGCACGCAGCTTCGCGAAGCGGCGCTCGCGCTGGGCTACGTCACGCCGGCGCAGTACGACGAATGGGTCCGCCCCGAGGACATGATCGGTCCCGCGGCAGCGAAGAGGTGATTCGCTAGCGCGGCGGCCGCGCGTTCACCATCGGAAGCCAGCGCACCGGCGGGCAGGCGATCCGTTGCGCGAGCGTCGGCGCCGGCCGCGCACGCCGCGGCGCGAGGCGCACGGGACGGCCGAGCTTCGCGGACTTGTACAGCGCCTGGATGATGCGCACGTCGGCGAGCCCGTCTTCGCCCGAGGGGCCCGGATTGCGGCCGCGGCGAATGCAGCCGGAGAAATGGATGAGCTGCGGCCCGAAATGGTCGCTGCGCGGGAATTCCATCGTCTTCTCCTTGCCGCCGCTGCGGATCGTGAGGCGCAGCTCTTCGCCGAACCCATAGCCGGGCGCCGCGACGAGGAGACCCTTCGTGCCGAGCACGCGGTATTCGCCGGTGGTCGCCGAGTCGAAGCTCACCTGGAAGGTGGCGAGCCGGTCGCCGGGAAAGCGAAGCACGCAGCTCGCGGACTCCTCGGCAAGGCGCCCGCGCCGCCGCCCGCCCGCGAGCGCCGCGTACGCCTCGACGGGCTCGGCGCCGAAGAGATGGCGTACCGCGTTGATGCAGTAAACACCGATGTCGTAGAGCGGCCCGCCGCCCTCGGAGGCCTTCATGAGGCGCACGTTGGCGCCGGTGATGCGAAACGAGAACGACGAGTCGAAGAGCCGCGCCTTGCCGATGGTTCCGTCGCGCGCCGCGGCGATGGCGGTGAGAGTCATCTTCTCGAAATGCAGCCGATACGCGGTCATGAGCTTCACGCGGCCCCGCTTGCACGCGGCGATCATCGCGGCGCAGTCGGCTTCGGTCACCGCGAGGGGCTTTTCGCAAAGGACGTGAACGCCGGCCCGTGCCGCCCGCACCGTGTATTCGCGATGCAGGTGGTTGGGAAGCCCGATGTACACCGCGTCGATGTCGCCGCTCGCGAGCAACGCGTCGTACTCGTCGTACCCGTACGTGGGAACGCCGTAGAGCTTGCCCAGCGCGCGGCGCTTGGCGGCGTCGCCCGAGACGAGCGCGACGAGCCTGGAATTGCGACGGGCGTTGCGGAACGCGGGCAGCACCGTGAGCTGGGAGATGAACCCGAGGCCCACGACCGCGTAGCGCACCGGCTTCATGTCTCGACGCGGGTTCCCAGCTCCACGACTCGGTTGGTGGGGATATTGAAGAAGTCCGTGGCGCTTCCGGAGAACTTGGTCATCGCCACGAAGAGGCGGTCGCGCATCTTGCTGCGGCTCTCGGCGCCCGGGACGATCTGCTCGCGCGAAAGGAAGTAGGAGACGTCCATGGGCTCGGCCTTCAGGCCGAAGGGCGCGCAGAGCTCCAGCGCCGTGACCACTTCGGGCTTGTCCATGAAGCCGTAGCGCGCGCGAACCTTCCAGCTTCCGTCGCCGATCTTCTTGCATTCGACGCGGTCCTCGGCGCCCACCCACGGCACGTCGGCGAACTCCACAGTGAGGAAGACGTTCTGCTCGTGCAGCACCTTGTAGTGCTTGAGGCTGTGGAGCAGGGCGTGCGGCGTGGCATCCGGCGTCGAGTTGAGGAACACGGCCGTGCCCTGCACGCGCTGGCAGCCGGACATCCCGAGGGAGCCCATGAACTGCTCGAGCGGCGGGGAGGAGCCGCGCACGCGCGCGAGCAGCTGTTCGCGCCCGTACTTCCACGTCATCATCAGCGTGAATACCGTCGCGCCCATGGCGAGCGGGAACCAGCCGCCGTCGAGGACCTTGTGCATCGCCGCGGCGAAGTAGGTCGCGTCCACGAGCATGAAGAAGCCGGTGGACATCAGGCACAGCCACAGGGGATAGTGCCAGTCGAAGCGCACGACGAAGAACGTGAGGAAGGTCGTCACGAGCATCGTGCCCATGACCGCCACGCCATACGCGGAGGCGAGCGAGTTGGACGAGCCGAAGCCGATGACCGCAGCGGCGACGATCACGCAGAGGATCCAGTTCACCACCGGCACATAGATCTGGCCGATGCGCTTGGCCGACGTGTGGCGTACCGTCATGCGCGGCAGGTATCCCAGCTGGATCGCCTGCTGCGTCATGGAATAGGCGCCCGAGATCGTCGCCTGGGACGCGATCACGGTGGCGGCCGTCGCGAGCCCCACCATCGGATAGAGCGCCCAGCCCGGAAACCCGAGGTAGAAGGGATTGTCGATCGCCTTGGGATCGGCGATGAGCAGCGCGCCCTGGCCGAAGTAGTTGAGGCTGAGCGCGGGCGCGGCCACCACGAACCACGCCAGCCGGATCGCGCGCTTGCCGAAGTGGCCCATGTCCGCGTAGAGCGCTTCGGCCCCGGTCACGCAAAGCAGGACCGAGCCCAGCACCACGAAGGACTTGTAGCCGTGGCTGGTGGCGAACTGGATCGCGTGCAGGGGATTCAGGGCGCCGAGCACCTCGGGCGCCTTCGCGATGTTCCACGCGCCGGCCACACCGATCGCCGCGAACCAGATGAGGCACACCGGGCCGAAGAGCAGCCCCACGACGCCGGTGCCCCAGCGCTGGATCATGAAGAGCGCGATGAGGATTCCCACCGAGATCGGCACGATGTAGGGCTTGAAGGCCGCGGTGCCCACCTCGAGGCCCTCGACCGCGGAGAGCACGGAGATCGCGGGCGTGAGCACCGCGTCGCCATAGAAGAGCGATGCGCCGAAGACGCCGAGCGCAAGCAACCCCGAACGCAGCTTGGGCTTGTCGCGGACCGAGGCTGTCGCGAGCGCGAGCAGCGCCATGATGCCGCCTTCGCCGCGGTTGGACGCGCGCAGCACGAGCAGCACGTACTTGAGCGACACGATGACCATCAAGGTCCAGAAGATCGCCGACAGGCCGCCCAGGATATTTGCGGGGCTCAGCGGAATCCCGTGGTCGGGGTTGAATGTTTCCTTGGCGGCGTACAGCGGGCTCGTGCCGATGTCGCCATAGACCACGCCCAGCGCGAGCAGCGCCAGCGCCGCGGTCGACTGCTTGAGGTGATCGTGGCCCGGCGAAGGCGGGGCGGAGGCGATGCCTGTGACTGCGCTCATGAGGACACGCGGAGGACCGAAACCATGGCCGCGATTCTATGTTGAATCGCCGCAGGATGCTGCGTTGCCGCACATATTACATAATACAAATTATGCGACATGAAGATGCCGCCAAGCCACTGCGAATTACCTCACAGCCCCCCGGGCGCCGGCCGCCTAATCTCTTACGGATGAAACAACGGCTCCTTGCTGCCATGAAACCTGCCACCGACCGCCTTGCCGCCCTGATCCTTCTTGCCGGACTCGCCACAATGGCGCACGCCGAGCCCACGCTCACGCAACCGGCCGCCGGGATGCGCGCGTTCGACGAACCGGTCGTCACCAAGTACCAGTTGATGTCTTCCACGGGCGCCAAGCACGCCGGCGGCGTGATGCGCTGGTACTACGACGACGCCAACCGGCCCTCGGCCATCACCAAGGCTAACGCGATCTCGCGT
>Ga0335070_10008117_pt1 | contig 12314 bp, 6 predicted proteins | sample Lox_Sample_13_FD_206722 | JGI IMG/M metagenome (GOLD analysis project Ga0335070, IMG submission 206722) | Soil microbial communities from Loxahatchee National Wildlife Refuge, Florida, United States - Lox_Sample_1.3 | ecosystem: Environmental > Terrestrial > Soil > Wetlands | place: USA: Florida...
AGAGATGCAGCGGACCGGGTAGTTGTGAATCGAACCTCTTCCCGTGAGGTGTTCGGCAATATAGGCCACGCCGTGCAAGTGGTTGCCGGCGTCATCCAGAGTGTACGAATGCACGTCGATCTTGCGGCCGCGGCCGTCAGCGAGGACGAAGTTACACTCCCAGGCGTCACCGCGAGGCTGCTCACGGTAGCCGCGGATGGCAAGGAGTTCGCGCAGTCGCGGCACATGTTTGTGAGGGATAGCAATATCGAGGTCCGCGTGCGGCCTGGTCTGTACGCTGAGAAGGGCGTCCACAGCCCAGCCACCATCCACATAGACCTCCAGGCCATGCCGCTCCAGAAACGCAACCACCTCGGCGGCATCACGAGCGTCCATTTGCTCAAGTCTACACAGGTCTGCGGTCGGCTAATCATCGGTTTCGCGACCAAGCTCGGTACCGAAGCGGATGGTATATCGGCCGATTCCCCAACGGATTAAGATCCGGCGACCATATGCGAAAATGAGGAATCTCGTCCTGGAGGAGTTGCTGCCCGCAAGTTCCAAGGGGAGTTCACCGTCATGAGAATTCCTGTTTTTGTTTCGTGTCCGACCTCGCTCAGCTCAAGGCAGGAGGGCTCGCGCGCGGCTCTGATCAGATTTCTTGATGAACTGAATCTCGAGCCACGCGCACTTGGCCGGTCCGACTACCCTGCCGAATTTCCGCTTCGCGAAGTGCTCGTAATCGCCAACCATTGTGCGGGAGGCCTGATTCTAGGATTTGAGCAGTTCCGAGCGGCCTCCGGAACATGGAAACGCGACACCAAGGACGAAAGGAAGGTTGCCTCAAAGGAATCAGTGGTGTTTCCGACCCCCTGGAACCACTTAGAGGCAGGAATTCTCTTTGGTCTGGGGCTTCCCATCCTCATATTCAGAGAGGACGGCATTTCCGGAGGCGTGTTTGATAACGGAGTGACCGATGTCTTCGTCCACAAGATGCCGGCTGCCAAACCTAGCAACGCTGATACGGAGAGCCTGAAGGAGGTTTTCCTGAAGTGGCACGCGCGGGTATCTACCCGATGTTACGGAGTGTAGGTCGAAGTTCCCTGGTGGAGTGTAGACCTGTTCCTGAGCCGCGCTAACGGAACAAAGCCGAAAGATCCCGAGCGATGTGCCTGGCGGTTTGAAAGACGGCTTCTCTGGCGGGCGGATATCCCACCACCACCCATATGAAGATCCCCCCGGCTGCCAGCCAAATCAGCGATTTGTCTTTCATCGCGTCCCACTCATGGGCCCCGGCCGGATTCGTATTCGCTCGCTCACCGGCCGGCTCGTGCTAGATCGATTGTAGCTCAGGGATTCGCCGGCAGAGTGTATGGTCTTATACTGAAAATATCCGGTGAGGGCTCAATTCAGGCTAACTCTGTACGTTCTTTTTGCCGTTCTAGGGTGTCTGTGCGCGCGGCCAGCGCTGGCGCTCAACCCTGCCAGAAGCCTCACCCAATATACGCGCACGATCTGGACGCAGGAGCAAGGGCTGCCGCAGGACACGATTCGCGCCATCGCGCAGACCACCGACGGCTATCTGTGGCTGGGAACGGACGAAGGGTTGGCTCGCTTCGATGGCTATGAGTTCGCTATTTTGAACAAAGGCAACGGAGACCTTCCGAGCAACTCCATCACCGCGCTGTCGGCGGGCAGCGATGGGAGTTTATGGATCGGAACGGCTGACGGGCTGACCTGCTACCGCAACAAGCGCTTCACGACCTATAAGACCAAAGACGGGCTGCCCGATAATGCCATTACTTCGGTATGCCAGGGGCGGCCGGGGGTCGTGTGGACCGTCGCCGGAACGTACCTGACCCGTTTCGAGTCGGGAAAGTTCACCAGTTTTCGATCGGGCACGGATCTGCCGATCGCCGCGATTCGAATCGTGTACGCGGATCGCGAAAACAACCTCTGGATTTCGGGCTTTGGCGGGGCGGCGAAGCTGGTAAACGGCAAGTTCGTTCCGGTGATCAGTGCAGCAGCGCTCGAGGGCTCCATCGTCAGTTGCATGCTCGAAGATCGCCGCGGGAACTTCTGGGTGGGCAGCAGCAAGGGGCTGCTGATGCTCACGGCATCGGGAAAGATGCGAAGTTTCGGCAGGAGGGACGGCCTTCCCGACCCCTTCGTACGATCGCTTTGGGAGGACCGTGACGGCAATCTCTGGGCGGGAACCAACAGCGGACTGAGCCGGCTTGAGAATGGCGCCTTCGTCGCTCCAGCGATAGACAGCGGTCACGATCGCGATTGGGTGCGCTCCATCTATGAAGATGGCGAAGGGAATCTGTGGGTGGGAATGAACAGCGGCCTGATCCGTTTGCGTGACGACGTGTTTACGATCTATTCACGCGGCGAGGGACTTCCCAGCGACGAGCCGACAGCGGTGTATCAGGACCGCTTGGGGAGGATCTGGGTCGGCTTTCACGATAGCGGACTGGGCTATTTCGGCAAAAACAAGTTTCACACATACACGACACGAGATGGACTGGCGAGCAACGAGATTTTTTCCATTCGCGAGGACCACCGGGGCGATCTGTTGGTGGCCACGCGCGAAGGTCTTAGCCGGATGCACGACGGCCATTTCGCGACACTGGTGCCCGCGGATCCGCTGGGACGGCAGATCGTATTCGATGTACGGGAAGACGCACGAGGGGGAATCTGGCTGGCGACGCCCGGAGCGCTCAGCGAGCTGCGCAACGGACACGTGCGAAAGGTTGTGGATGGCGGGACATTGCTGTCGAGCGCGATTGTCGCGCTGTGTGCCCGGCGTGATGGAAGCGTTTGGGCCGGAACCTACGGCAGAGGCTTGTGGCGCGTAGCCGGCAGCGATGTCCGGTTGTACTCGGTCGCCAGTGGTTTGTCCAACGATCAGATTCGCTACCTTCTCGAGGATAGAGACGGCGCGTTGTGGATCGGAACTTTCGGGGGCGGACTGGATTGCCTGCGCGACGGGCGCTTCTATCACTACACGTCGAAAGACGGCTTACTCAGCGATAACATCTCTCACATAGAGGACGATGGCCAAGGCTCGCTTTGGCTCAGCACCACACGCGGTATCTGCCGTATATCCAAAAAACAGTTGAAGGACTTCGCGGCAAGAAACATCGCGAGGCTCACACCCGTCAACTACGGGCTCGAGGACGGATTACGCAGCGCACAGTGCGCTCCGGGCTATCCCGCGTCGGGCGGCGGCTGGCGGACGGTGGATGGACGGCTGTGGTTCCCCACCACCCGCGGGCTGGCTGTGATTGATCCCAATGCGCCGAAGCGGCAGCCCGCGGCCGTGGCGGTAGAGCTCGCCGAGGTGACGGCGAACGGCACAGCGATCGACATCGCGCGCCCGGCCGAGCTGGCGCCGGGCAACGGCCGCATCCAGATCCACTACACGGGCATTCACCTGACGGCGCCCGACCGAGTGCATTATTCCTATATGCTCGAAGGCCTGGACCACGACTGGGTGCAGGCCGGGAAACGCCGGGTCATTAACTACAACAGTCTGCGCCACGGCAATTATCGCTTCCTGGTGAGGGCGGAAATCGACGGGGGGCCGGCCAGCGAGGCATCGTACGCCTTTCGCCTGATGCCACATTTCTACGAGACTCTCTGGTTCCGGCTGCTGGCGGTGCTGCTGTTGGCCGCGAGTGCGTGGGGCGCCTTTCGTCTGCGCTTGCGCCAAATTCGAGGGCGCTTTGCGCTGGTGCTCGAAGAACGCGTGCGCCTGGCTCGTGAAATTCACGACACGCTGGCGCAAGGTTTCGTGGGTATATCGTCGCAGTTGGACGCGGTAGCCATGAGTCTGCCAGACAACGTGGAGCTTGCCAAGCAGCACCTACGATTGGCATCGAGGATGGTCCGGCACAGCCTCACGGAGGCCCGGCGTTCCGTGATGGATTTGAGGGCATCAGCACTCGAGGGCCACGATCTGCCCGCGGCACTTCATGCCGGAGCCAAGCAGTGGACCTCCGGTTCCTCAGTCCAGGTTCAAGTGGACGTCAGCGGCGAGCCGAAGCCTTTGCCTGAGGAGGTGGAGCAACACTTGCTGCGCATTGCACAAGAAGCGGTGGCCAACACGCTCAAGCACGCAGAGGCGAACCGGATCCGGATCCGGTTAGAGATGGGAGCCCGGCGACTGTGCCTGCGGGTTCAGGATGACGGGCGCGGCTTCGAGCAGCACGAGGCGTTTCGGGCCTCCGGAGGCCACTTCGGGCTGCTGGGCATGCGCGAGAGAGCTGAACGGTTAGGAGGAGCTTTGAACCTAAGGAGCCGTCCGGGCGACGGCACCGAAGTCGAGGTGACGGTGCCTCTGTCATGAGCGGCGCCAAACGAATGCGTATTCTGATCGCCGAGGACCATCTGATCGCCCGCGTCGGCGTGACTACCATTGTGAACATGCAGCCGGATATGACCGTGGTCGCCGAGGCGGCAAACGGGCATCAGGCAGTGGAGCTGTTCCGCAAACACCGGCCCGATGTGACATTGCTCGACCTTCGGATGCCGGGCCTTAGCGGCGTGGACGCGGCAATGGCGATCCGCCGCGAGTACCCGGAAGCCCGGTTGATCGCCCTCACCACTTATGGCGGTGACGAAGATATCCGCCGCGCGCTTCAGGCTGGAGTCAAGGCTTATCTGACCAAGGATGTCTTGCATGATGATCTGCTCAAAGCCATCCGCGCCGTGCACGCCGGCGGCACCTTTCTGCCGCCTTCGGTGGCGGCAACCCTCGCGTCCCAAACTCCGGGCCCCGACCTGAGCGGCCGGGAAATCGAGGTGCTTTCGCTCATCGTGGACGGTCTGGCCAACAAGGAGATCGCCTACAGACTCAACATCGCAGAGCACACGGTGAAAAACCACGTGAAGAACATCCTGGCAAAGCTGGGAGTCGCGGATCGCACGCAAGCCGCCACGGCTGCCATCCAGCGCGGAATCATTCATTTAACGCCATAGCCCTAAAGAGCTACCATCCCGCGGCACGGGATCTCATCAAACGAAGTACGCAATCGCGGATAATGTCATAAGTCCACTCTTATCGTTGGGATAACCAGAGAGACCGAGCCGGAATCACATGTGGATAGTCAGACTGGCGTTACGGCGCCCCTATACATTCGTCGTGATGGCGGTGTTGATCGCCATGCTGGGCGGAATCGCCATTGTCACCATGCCAGTGGACATCTTTCCGTACATCGATATCCCCGTGGTGAGTGTGATCTGGAACTACCAGGGGATGTCACCGGACGAAATCGAAAAGCGCATTGATACCATTTTTGAGCGCTCGATGACCACCACCGTCAACGACATCGAACACATTGAGACGCAAGCTTACAGCGGAGTCTCCGTGACCAGGGTCTATTTCCAGCCGAACGTGAAGGTGGAGATGGCGATGGCGCAGGTTACCGCCATCTGCCAGACCTTGTTGCGAATTTTTCCGCCAGGAACATATCCACCAAGCATCGTCAAATATGACGCGTCAAGCGTACCCATTCTGCAACTGGGCTTGCAGAGCAAGACGCTCAGTGAACAACAGATCTTTGATTTGGGCCTGAACTTCATCCGAACCCAGCTTGCCACGGTTCAAGGCGCAGCGGTGCCGCTTCCCTTCGGCGGCAAATTCCGGCAGGTGATGGTCGACCTCAATCCGGAAGCGCTGTATGCCAAGCAGCTTTCGCCCGCCGATGTGTCCAGCGCGCTGGGACAACAGAGCCTGATTCTGCCGGCCGGCGATATCAAAATCGGTGACATCGATTACCAGGTGAAGCTCAACAACAGCCCGGTGATTCTGGACCAGCTCAATGATCTGCCGATCAAGGTGGTCAACGGCGCGACGGTGTACCTGAAGGACATCGCCCAAGTGCGGGACGGGTATGCCGTGCAGACTAGTATCGTGCGCACAAACGGGGCGCGCGGCGCGCTGGCCACGGTGCTACGAAACGGCAAGGCGTCCACACTGACGATTGTGCAAAGAGTGAAGGAAGCGCTTCCCAAGATTCTGGCGGGATTACCGCCCGAGTTGGAAGTGCGCCAATTTTTCGATCAGTCGCTGTTTGTGCGCGCGGCTATCGGTGGCGTAGTGCGTGAAGCGATCATCGCCGCGTTCCTGACCGGCCTCATGATTCTGCTGTTTCTGGGAAGCTGGCGCAGCACGGTCATCGTCTGCATCTCGATTCCGCTCTCTATCCTGACGTCTTTGGTGATTCTCAATTTGACGGGCCAGACGATCAACGTGATGACACTGGGCGGGCTAGCGCTCGCCGTCGGCATCCTGGTTGATGATGCAACCGTCGAAATCGAGAACACGCACCGGAATATGGCAATGAAGAAGCCGCTGGTACGGGCCGTGCTGGATGGTGCGCAACAGATTGCCGTTCCGGCTTTCGTTTCCACGCTCGCGATTTGCATTGTGTTTGTGCCCGTGCTGCTTCTCACCGGCGCGGCCAAGTACCTTTTCACCCCGCTGGCGATGGCTGTGGTGCTGGCCATGCTGGCGTCTTATCTGCTCTCCCGAACCTTGATTCCCAACATGGTGCATTACCTGTTGAAGCCGGAGCTGAAATTGTACGTACTCGGCGAGCATGGCGAGGCAGCAGGCGGCAGCGGAATTGTCTGGAGCATTCACCACGCCTTCAATCGACGCTTCGAAATGATGCGGACCTTTTATGCAGGCCTGCTGGACTGGGCGCTGGAACACCGCATGCTAGTGCTGACCAGCTTCGCTGTGTTCGTGGCCGGTTCGATGTGCCTGGTGCCCTTCGTGGGGCAGGATTTCTTTCCGAACGTGGATTCGGGGCAGTTGCGGCTGCATGCCCGGGCGCCGGTGGGCACGCGCATTGAGAAGACGGAGATGCTTTTCGCCGATATCGACAACGAAATCCGCCAAGTGATCCCGCCCGATGAAATCGACACGATCATCGACAACATTGGCGTGCCCTTCGGCGGCTTTAACCTGGCGTTCGGCGACAACACTACGATTGGAACCGATGACGGCGATATTCTGATTTCGCTCAAGAGCGAGAAGCACGGTCCTACCGCCGAGTACACCTACCGCTTGCGCCAGCGTTTCCATGAGCGATTCCCTGATGTGACGTTTTTCTTCGAGGCGGCCAACATCACCAATCAGATCCTGAACTTCGGCCTGCCGGCCCCCATTGATGTGCAGGTGGTGGGGCGCGATGCCCGGGCGAACTATGCTCTTTGCCGTGAACTGGAAAGGCGAATCGCCCGCATCCCGGGCGCCGCCGACGTGCACATTCACCAGGTGGTGAACTACCCGGAGATTCGGGTGAATGTCGACCGCAGCAAGGCTGAGCAGCTCGGCTTGACGCAGCGGGACGTCAGCAACAGCCTGCTGATCTCGCTCAGCTCCAGCGGGCAGGTGGCGCCCACGCAATGGCTGAACTGGGCGAATGGCGTCACCTACTCGGTGGCAGTACAGACGCCGCAGTATCGCCTGAATTCGGTGGACACGCTGTTCCGGACGCCGATCACTGCGATTGGCAGCGCCGTCACCAGCAACACGCCGGGCTCCCTTGCGGGCATCGCCAACGCAACCAGTTCGTTCGTGGGAACAGCGCCCAGCCAATCGTCACTGGCTTTCGGAAACCCGGGGGCGGCGGCTCCCGCGACGCAACTGCTCTCCAACCTGGCGACGATGGAACGCGGGGTGGCCAACGAGATCGTGAACCACTACAACGTGCAGCCGGTGTTCGACGTGTACGCAAACGTGGACCGGCGCGACTTGGGCAGTGTCGGCGCAGCCGTGGAACAAGTGATGAGCGACGTGTCCAAGGCGCTGCCTCGCGGCACGAGCCTGGCGCTGCGCGGCCAGGTGAACACGATGCGGACTTCGTTTTTCCGCCTGGAACTCGGGCTGATCTTCGCGGTGCTGCTGGTCTACTTGCTGATGGCCGTCAACTTTCAGTCATGGCTGGATCCATTCATCATTCTCATGGCGCTGCCCGGCGCTCTGGCGGGCGTGGTGTGGATCCTCTTCGTCACGCAAACTACATTCAGCGTGCCGTCCCTGATGGGAAGTATCATGAGTATCGGTGTGGCTACCGCAAACAGCATTCTGCTTGTGGTTTTCGCGAACGATCAGCGCGCCGAGGATATGGGTCCGCGCGCGGCGGCGCTGGCGGCGGGCGTCACGCGTATCCGGCCGGTGCTGATGACGGCCCTGGCGATGATTATTGGCATGCTGCCGATGGCCCTGGGCTACGGTGAGGGCGGCGAGCAGAATGCGCCGCTGGGGCGTGCGGTTATCGGCGGCCTGCTTCTGGCCACGGTGACGACTTTGTTTATCGTCCCCCTGGTGTACAGCATGGTCCGGAGGAAGCCGCCGGTGGATTACGACAAGAAGATTGATGAAGAGCACGGGCAAACTATTGCGGACATACTGGAACTTGCCTGACCATAGTGTATGAGTCTGATGGAAACGGACATCCCGAAGAAAGAGCTGAGCACCGAAGAGCGGCTACGCGCTGAGGTCGAGTCTCTCCAGCGGCAACTGGAAGAGCAGCGGCGTCTACTGGCACAAACTGCGCTGCGCGCAGGCCAGCCCGAGCCGCCATCACGCATGACTCTGGGAGCGTTATCGCTGGTGGGCGTCATCGTGGTGGCGGCCGCTTTCTTCGCCGGCTACCTGCCACACCGGAAGCGTGAGGCGATGCTGGTCGCCGAGGCCAAATCGGCGAATGAGGCGCTGCCAGCCGTGACGGTAGTGCGGGTGGTCCAATCACCGGGCAAAGTCAGCCTGGTGCTCCCGGGGAGCATCCAGGCGGTAACGGAGGCCCCGGTTCTCGCCAGGGCAAGCGGTTATGTTCGCAAGCGATATGTCGACATCGGCGATCGGGTGACCGCGGGCCAACTCCTGGCGGAGATTGAAGCGCCGGAACTGGATGCTCAGGTTAAGCAAGCCAAGTCCGCTGCGCGCCAGGCGCAGTCCTCCCTCGAACAGGCTCTGGCCAATCTCGAGCAGGGCAAGACCAATCGAGACTTGGCCCGCGTAACGGCGGAACGCTGGAGCAACCTGGAGAAGAAAGGCGTGGTTTCGCGCCAGGAGAACGACACCTACCAGGCCCAATACCAGGCTCAGAGTGCCAATGTGCAAGCGCTTGAGAAATCGGTCGCCGCGGCCCGAGACGCCGCTTCAGGCGCGGAGGCCAATGTCGCCCGCCTGATGGAGTTGCAGGGATACAAATTGGTGCGCGCACCGTTTGCAGGCGTAATTACGGTGCGTAACGTGGATGTGGGGGCGCTCATCACCGAAGGAAATACGCTGTTGTTCCGGATCGCCCAGACGAACGTCTTGCGAACCTACGTCAATGTGCCACAGGCGGACGCGGATTCCGTCCGCACCGGGCAGGCAGCGCGAATCCGGATCCCCGAACTCGCCGGAAAGCAGTTCGCCGGCGCGGTGACGCGCACGGCCAGCGCGCTTGATCCAGCGACGCGGACCCTCCTGACGGAAGTACAGGTGCCTAACCAGACGGGATCTCTGCTGTCGGGAATGTATGCCCAAGTTGAGCTGACGACACCCAGGAACGAGCCGCCTCTTTTGATCCCCGGAGACACTCTGGTCGTGCGTCCGGACGGGACCCAGGTGGCCACCGTGATGCCAGACTACACCATTCACTTTCAGCACATCGAATTGGGCCGGGACTATGGTGACCGGATCGAAGTTCTCTCCGGTTTGCAGGCGGGGCAACAGGTCGTGGTAAATCCCGCAGACGTGGTCCGCGAAGGGGCAAAAGTGAACCCGGTGAGCCTGAATGAGCGTCCGGCCAGCGCGGCGCGTTCAGCCGGGGGTTCGCGGTAGGCATGCTTCGCTCGAAGCGCCGCTCGCGACTCAGCGCCTGTCTTGCACTTCTGATGGCCTCGGCTCCTGTTTCCAGCGGGCAAGCACCGCAACAGGACAACAATGCGCCGCGCCTCGTGTGGCCCCGTGGCTTCACCCATGTCCGGCCATTGAACTTTGAGAACTCCACCCGCATTCATGATCTGATCCGCTCGGGAAATCTGTACCTCTCGCTTTCAGACGCCATTGCTCTGGGGATCGAGAACAACCTGGATATCGAACTGCAGAGATTCAGCATTCCACTGGCGGACACAGATGTGCTGCGGGCACAGGGAGGAGGGACACTCCGCGGGGTGCCGTTTATCCTGGCCGAGACTCCGGCGGGAGTCGGGGGGCCGCTCAGCCCGCTGGTTACAAATCCGGCGAGCGCATCCACAGTAACCCCTGGAACTGCCGTGTCGACCAACCCGCTGGAACTGGGCGTTCTTGGCGAGGTGCAGACCGATCTTTCCGTGCAGGGTACAATTCCGCAATCGAACGGCACGCCGGTACCTATTTTCGATCCAGCGCTTGTGGCGCAATTGAATTGGACGCATCAAACGACACCGCAAACCAATACGATCACTAGCGGCACCAACTCACTGATCTCGAAAATCGCAACGGCCAACGTGGGGATCGCACAGGGCTTCAGTTCCGGCACACAAGTAAGCCTGGCATTCGATAACAACCACCAGTCCGTGAATTCCCTGCGCAACAATTACAGTCCGTTCACCGGTTCAAGCCTTGGCCTTACAGTCACACAGCCACTCGCGCGTGGATTTGGCCCCGGTCTGAATCGCCGCTTCATTCGTATCGCCAACAATAATCAGAAGATTACCAGCCTGCTTTTCGAGCAACAGCTCATTGCGACGGTGTACGGTGTAACGCGCCTATACACGGACCTAGTGGCACTTTACGAAGACGTGAAGAACAAAGAGGAATCTCTAGCGTTGGCGCAGAAACTCTTCATAGATACGCAGGCGCAGGTCGAGGAAGGGACGCTAGCGCGAGTGGAGATGACGCGGGCCAATGCTTCAGTCTTCTCGAGCCGGCAGGAGCTCATCAATTCCCGTGGCCTGCTGGAGGAACAGGAAGCCATCCTGAAGAATGTCCTCACCAAAACCGGCAATCAGGATCCGCAGGTGCAGAGCGCACGCATTATTCCCACGGATCCTCTCACCATTCCGGAAAAAGAAGAAATCCGGCCTATCCAGGACCTTCTTTCTGAAGCTATGGCACAACGACCGGATCTCCGGCAGGCGAACCTGCAGATTGAGAACTCCGAAATCGGGCTCAAGGGATCGCGCAATGCGGTGCTGCCAGAGGTGGATTTGGTCGGCGTGGCGCAGAATAATGGTCTGGCGGGAACGTTGAATCCGCTTGCACCAAACCCAGATGCTTCTTTAGCGGGCGGCTACGGTACTGTGCTCGACCAAATCTTCAGGCGGAAGTTTCCCACGTACGGCATAGGTGTACAGGTAACGCTTCCCGTTCGCAACCGCGTTGCCGAAGCCGATCTGGCTCGAGACGAAATCCAACTCCGCCAATCTCAGGTCCGGATGCGGCAGTTGCAGAATCAGGCCCGGCTGGAGGTGGAGGACTCGCTGATCGCCATGCGGCGTGCCCGCTCCTCCTATGAGGCTGCAGTCCAGGCGCGCCTGCTCCAGGAAGAGTCACTGGATGCCGAGCAGCAGAAATTCGCAGTCGGGGCCTCCACCAGCTTCTTTGTGATTCAGTACGAAAGTCTGCTCGCGCAGGCAAAATCTACCGAAGTGGCGGCCAAAGGCGCATACGTTAAAGCGCGGGCGGCATTGCAGCGCGCCACCGGCGCCATCTTGAGCGACAACAACGTCACCGTCGAATCCGCCTACCAAAATCACAAATGACGCTACTTCAGTACGAGGTCGCCGGCGCCGACGTGCGCATGGAGGCGATACCTACCCGACGCATTGTCTTTGTCAAAGCTGCGAAACAGGCCGTCCTTGGTAACGCCAAAGGCGGATGCGCTTAGGTCACCCGCGTACACCGACGCATCTGCATGCTTATAATCGGCTGGATTGCCGACAGAGATGGTCAGGTCCCCCGCATGGATTTCGACGTCCTTATCTCCCGTGATGCCTGAGACGCTCAAATCCCCGGCGGGCGAACGGAGAAAGAGGTTCGAGTTTTTAGGGACCTCGATTCGGATGTGAACATCATTGTTCGGCCCGCCCAGGATGCGCAGATCGCCGGAGCTCCCGGTCGCCTTGAACTTGATACTGATGTTTTTCGCTTCGTCGTTCCGCTTGAGCTCGCATGTGACCCGGAGAAGCGCGGCATCGCTGCCAGCAACTTCAATATCGCCGGACCTAACCCTGATGTTGATCTGGCCGCCGTGCTGAAATTTAGCTTCGAATGCCCGTTCGCAGGTACCGGCCACTTGGCCGTACATCGCCAGGGGGCAGGCCAGCAGGCACAGCCCTATCAA
>Ga0335070_10008118_pt1 | contig 12313 bp, 12 predicted proteins | sample Lox_Sample_13_FD_206722 | JGI IMG/M metagenome (GOLD analysis project Ga0335070, IMG submission 206722) | Soil microbial communities from Loxahatchee National Wildlife Refuge, Florida, United States - Lox_Sample_1.3 | ecosystem: Environmental > Terrestrial > Soil > Wetlands | place: USA...
GGCCGGGGATGACCAGCGGCTTGATGGTCGCCGGAGTGGGGGTGGCTTAGCTGAGCATCCTCTTTCAAGGGAGAAAACTGCCTGGGCGATTTTGCTAAATTCGCCTACCAATCTTGGGACAAACACCTTCTCTCGCCTGGTTTGCTTCTCCATCACCTTTATGCTACAATGTTAACCAATCTGGAATCGGTGGTCGTCACGACCTGTATAGGCCGTGGCGGCGTCGGGCCGAGTGTGCCCCTCGAAAAGTGCCGCCTGTCTATATATGCCCACCGATCCTATGTCTCTCTGGAAGAATTATCACCTCTCTCATACAATCCAAGATGCATTGCAGGTTCTAAGCGCTTATCCTGGTCCGGCCCGGATTATTGCGGGAGGCACTGATCTGTTGTTGGACTTGCAGCAGGCCCGCCACCCACCGGTTGACCTCCTCGTCGATGTCACCGCTGTCCCCGAGCTGAACTGCCTGGAGATCCGCGGATTTGAGCTGTTTATCGGAGCCGCTGTGCCGCTGCGCGTCATGACCGTTTCGCCCCTCGTTCACCGGCATGCCCGGGCGCTCCAGGAGGCCAGTGCGTTGATCGGAGGGCCGCAGGTGCGCAATACCGCTACCCTGGGCGGGAATGTCGCTCACGCCCTTCCCGCGGCGGATGGGACCATCGCTCTGATTGCGTTGAACGCGCAAGCCGAGATCGCTAGCCTAGATGGGATCCGCCGCGCGCCAATCCTGGATCTATTTAAGGGACCGGGCCAGTCATCCCTGGATGCCCGGCATGACCTGCTGGTCGGTTTCTACCTGCCTCTGATACGATCTGGTCAGGCCTCTGCGTTTGCCCGCGTCATGCGCCCGCAGGGGGTAGCGATCGCCATTTTGAACCTGGCCGTCTGGCTGGAGCGCGCCGGGGACCGTATCGTCGATGTCCGCGTTTCGCTCGGGCCTGCGGGACCGGTTCCACGCCGCTCCGCAAGCGCGGAAAAAATCCTTCACGGCCAGCCTTTGACAGCCGAGCTGATGTCGCAGGCCGCCCGTGGGGTGCTCGACGACGCCCACTTTCGCGCCAGTCCCCACCGTTCTTCCGCCGAATACCGGAAACACCTGAGCCGGGTGTTATTGGACCAGGTCGTACATACTGCCTGGGATCGGGCAGTATGACGGAAAGAAAGCCGACATGAGTGATCATTTGAAATTAACGGTGAACGGGAAAGCAGTTGAGCTGGAAGCTCGCCCCGGTGAAATGTTGTCCGGCCTCCTCCGCGAGCGGCTGGGTCTGATCGGTACCAAAATTGGCTGCAATGAGGCGGAGTGCGGCTCCTGCACCGTTTTGGTCGACGGCGAGCCGGTGATCTCCTGCACGTTTCCGGCAGTCCGCGCTGATGGCAAACAGATTCTTACCATTGAAGGTCTGGCCGCCGTGGCGTCGCAGGGTAGCTCGAACCTCCATCCACTCCAGGAAGCCTTTGTGCTCCACGGCGCGGTGCAGTGCGGCTTCTGCATCCCGGGCCAGCTTCTGACCGCATATGCTCTGCTCAAACAAAATCCGAATCCCGACCAAAAAGCGATTCGCGATGCCTTAAAGGATACTCTCTGCCGCTGCGCGGGTTATCCGGCCATCGAGCAGTCGATCCTCGCCGCCGCCAAAGCCATACGCACGGGCCAACCGGTGGAGGAGCCCCACGTCCCCGACTCGACGCTGGCTCAGCGGGTGGTGGGCAGGATTCAGATTCGTCCCGAGGCGGTTGCCAAGGTCAATGGGACCGCCATCTATTCGGATGACCTGCGATTCGAAGGCATGCTCCACGGCGCGACCAGGCGGGCCATGGTGCCGCATGCATTCCTCAAGTCGATCGATGTGGAGAAAGCCCGCGCCCTCCCAGGCACGGTTGCTGTCCTGACCGCGGAGGATCTTCCCGCCGCCAGAACCCACGGACTGGTCATCCCCGACTGGCCGATTCTGGTCGGCGTGGGCGAGCGGATCCGCTATGTGGGCGACGCTATCGCGGTGGTTGCCGCCGAGACCCGCGAGATCGCTCTCCAGGCGGTGGAACTGATTGAGGCCGAATACGACCTGATGCCGGTGATCAGCGACCCGGTCCAGGCGCGACAGCTGAAGGCGGAGCATCTCCACTCGAAGGGCAACCTGCTCAAGCACATCAAAGTCCGCAAAGGCGATCTGGAACAGGGATTCGCCGAGGCTGACGTGATTCTTGAGCACACCTTCCACACCGCTACCACCGATCATGCCTTCATCGAGCCGGAATGCAGCATCGCCCGCGTGACCCCCGAGGACCGAATGGAGGTCTACGTTGGCTCGCAGATCCCTTACCAGGACCGCGAGCAGGTCGCTCGCGCCCTGGGTTGGCCGGAAGACCGGGTGCGCATCATCGGCATGCTCATCGGCGGCGGATTTGGCGGCAAAGAGGACATCATGGGCCAGATCCATGCCGCTCTGCTCGCTGAAGCCACCCACCGCCCGGTCAAAATCCTCTACGACCGCCATGAAAGCCTGATCGCCCACCCCAAGCGTCACGCCACTCAAATCCGCGTTAAAATGGGCGCGAAGCGCGATGGGACCCTGACCGCGGTCGAGACCGAGCTCTACGGCGATACCGGCGCGTACGCATCCCTGGGTGAAAAAGTGATGACCCGCGCCACCACCCATTCGGCGGGGCCCTACCGGGTACCGCACGTCCGGGCCGACTGCTATGCCATGTATACCAACAATCCCCCTGCCGGCGCCTTCCGCGGGTTTGGGGTGACCCAGTCCGCATTTGCGATCGAGAGCATGATGGATATGCTCGCGGAGGAGCTGGGCTTCGATTCGGCGGAGATACGCCGCAAGAACAACCTGCAGGTCGGGGATATCACCAACACAGGCCAGGTTCTGCGGGAAAGTGTGGGATTGAACGAATGCCTGGAGAAAACCATGGCTGAAGTGATCCGTCTGGTCGGACCGCGGCCGTTTGTGAGTCGCGAAGTACCGGGCGCGCCTCATCTGCGCCGTGCCTGGGGACTGGCTGTCGGTTACAAAAATACCGGGCTGGGCGGCGGCGCTCCGGATAAGGCCGGGGCGGAGGTGGAGCTGTACGGCAATGGCACGGCAGAAGTGCGTACATCTTCCGCGGAGATCGGACAGGGACTGGTCACCGTGCTGCAGATGATAGTCGCCGAAGAGCTGGCCCTGCCGCCTTCCCGGGTGAAGGTGCTCCTCTCGGACACAGATCTCACCCCCGACGGCGGCCCGACGACGGCCTCCCGCCAGACCTACGTGGCCGGGAACGCTGCTCGTGGGGCGGCTAAAGCGCTCCGCCAGGCGCTCGCCAGTACCATTGCCGAGAAATATGATGTTGCCCCCGATCAGATTCGCTTCATCGAAGGCCTGGCGCGTGTCAATGGCCATTCCATCTCCATCGGCGAGGTCGCTGCGGAGATGCAGGCCGAAGGCCGCCCGCCGAAAGCGTTGTATGAGTACTGGGCGCCGGCCACGCAGCCGCTCGGTGAAGGCGGCGATATGCATTTCGCGTTCTCGTTTGCTGCGCAGGCAGCGGAAGTCGAGGTCAACACCCTCACCGGAGAAACCTGCGTGCTGCGTGTCGTCGCCGCTACCGATGTTGGCTGCGCCATCAACCCCCTCGGTCTGCAGGGCCAGGTGGAGGGCGGGGTGATGATGGGCCTTGGAAACGCCCTGACCGAGGAGTTCATTGTCGACCAGGGTCAGGTTTTCAGCGACCGGCTAGCCCGCTATCGCATCCCGGGAATCATGCATGCCCCGGAGATCACCTCGATCATCGTCGAGCATCCGACCGCGGATGGGCCGTATGGAGCGAAAGGCGTTGGGGAGATTGTCAGTATCCCAACCACACCTGCGATTACCAATGCCATCTACAACGCGGTCGGCGTGCGCGTCGACCACCTGCCGGTAGATCAGGAAAAGATCGTTCGGGCGCTGGTTGGGGATTGGAAAGTGGAATGAATCAAGGATGAATCATGAGGGAGGGACGATGAAATCGGTGGTGGGGCCGCTCTGGTTGGACTGGGCCAGGGATATTCAGGCGATCGGCCAGACTGGGCTGCATTTCAGTTCCAACGATTTTGACCGCATGCGTTACCAGCGCCTGATCGATATTGCCAGCGAGATCTTTTCCAAAGCTTCCGATCTGCCTGTGGAGACTTTCAACCAGATATTTATGGCGGAACGCGGTTATGCCTGCCCGAAAATTGACGTGCGCGCGGCAGTCTTTCAGGAGGACCGGGTCTTGCTGGTCCGCGAGCGTCAGGATGGCGGCTGGTCGCTTCCTGGGGGTTGGGCGGATGTTAACGAGCCGCCGTCTTCGATGGTCGAGCGTGAGGTCCGCGAAGAAAGCGGCTACCAGGTGAAAGCCTGCCAGGTGATTGGGGTATACGAGGCAAACCACGACCGCGAGCCGATTGCCGTCTATCACGCCTACAAGATCGTTTTCCTGTGCGATCTGCTGGGCGGCGAGGCGACTATTAGCAATGAGACCAGCGCGGTCGGCTTTTTCAATGTAGATGATCTCCCTCCGCTCTCCCCATTCCGAACGCAGCCGCGGTATATCCAGGACGCATATGCTCTTTTACACGACCCGGCTCTTAGCGCAGTTTTCGATTGAATGATCCCGTCCGGGAAGGGCTGAATGCATTACGTTGCAGTTCGGTGACTCAACCAAATCATGGAGGTGATGGAATGCTGATTACAAACGCGAATGTGGTTACCTGGGAGCAGCCGAACCGGATTTTGATGGATCATGCCCTGCTGATCCAGGATGGAAAGATCGCCGCACTGGGCAGCCAGAACGAGCTGAAAAACAGATTCCCGGGAGTCGAAATCCTCGATGCGGGGGGCCAATATGTGATGCCGGGAAATATCTGCGCGCACACACATTTCTACGGCGCTTTTTCTCGCGGGATGGCCATCCCCGGTACAGCGCCCGAAAATTTTTCGGAAATTCTCAACAAGCTCTGGTGGCCGCTGGATAAATCCCTCACCGATCAAGCCGTCCGTTATTCCGCCCTTGTCTGCCTCGCCGACGCAATCCGCCACGGGACGACCATGCTGATCGACCACCATGCCTCCCCAAATTCGATCCCTGGCTCGCTGGATGTGATCGCTGCCGCCGTGGACCAGGCCGGGGTGCGCGCCTCTTTGTGTTATGAGGTCACCGACCGGGACGGGGAAGAGAGAACCCGCCAGGGGATCGCAGAAAATACCCGCTTCATCCAGCGTGTGCGCCGCGAGCATCCCGCGCAGGGCCGCCTGGCTGCCCATTTTGGCCTGCACGCCAGCCTGACCCTCTCGGAGGCGACCCTGGATGCCTGCCGTTCGGCGGCTCCCGATGACGTGGGTTTCCACGTCCACGTCGCTGAGGATCCGGTGGACGAGTACGACAGCCTGGCCAAAACGGGCCGGCGTGTGGTGGACCGCCTGGAGAAGCACGGCATCCTCAACGCCAGAACCATCGCGGCGCACGCCGTCCATATCGACATCCGCGAAGCTGAAATCCTCGCCGCCCACCAGACCTGGGTGACCCACCAGCCCCGCTCTAATATGAACAATGCGGTTGGGGTTGCGCCGGTGGAGAGTTACCTTCGCGCCGGGATCAAGGTTTGCATGGGCAACGACGGCTTCCTTCATGACATGTGGGAGGAATGGAAAGCCGCCTACCTGGTGCATAAGGTCTGGAACCGCGATCCGCGCCGCATGAATGGGATGGACGTGATCCAAATGGCAGTCTACAACAACTCGGCATTGGCCTCATCGATTTTCGGAGCCCCGGTTGGAGTGATCGTTCCAGGGGCAGCCGCCGACCTGATCTTCGTCGACTACCATCCCTTCACCCCGCTGACTGCTGGCAACCTGCCCTGGCACATCCTCTTTGGCTTCAACGAGAGCATGATCACTGCCACCATCGGGTCTGGTAACGTGCTGATGCAAGACCGCAAATTGAAGACCATCGACGAAGCTGAGGTCGCTGCTGAAGCCAGCGACCTGGTTCCTTCCATCTGGGAGCAATACAATCGGAGAATACAATGACTGACAACCCTATCCAGGCAATCCGTAGCATTGCTGTCGTCGGCGGCACCGGTAAAGAAGGCAAAGGCCTCGCTTACCGCTGGGCTAAGGCCGGCTACACCATCCTGATCGGCTCGCGCCAGGTGGAACGCGCCCAGGCTGCCGCCGCGGAGATGAAAGCCCTGCTGGGCAGGGAGGATTGTGTCGAAGGCCTGGCCAATCCAGACGCCGCTGCAGCGGGGGACCTGGTGGTGGTCACCGTGCCATATTCCGCCCACGCCGATACCTTGCGGACAATCCAGCCCATCGTGCAGGGCAAAATTGTGGTCGATGTCACGGTCCCACTGGCGCCGCCCAGGGTGACGAGGGTCCAGATGCCCCCGGCGGGAAGCGCGGCCATGGAAGCCCGCCAGATCCTGGGTGAAGGCGTCGAGATTGTCTCGGCATTTCAAAACCTGTCCTACGAGCGCCTTCTTCATGACGAGCCGATCGAATGTGATATCCTCGTCTGCGGCACCAGCAAGGCTGCCCGCGTTCAGGTGCTGGATCTCATCGTAAAAATGGGACTCGTCGGTTGGGATGCGGGTCCTCTGGAAAATTCAGTGGTCCCCGAAGGGCTGACTTCGATCTTGATTGGTCTAAATAAACAGTATGGTGTACAATCAGCGGGAATTAAAATAACCGGGATTCCAGCCTGAGATTCTTACACTTCCTTTTCTCCACGAGAGGTTGCTACGGTGGAATTTCGAGCTTTATGACACTTCAGATCACTCCGCTAACCGGTCTCCCTCTGATCCAATCGGGCGATCCACTGGCCAGTTTCATCTTTCATTCCACACAGGCAGCCGGGATCACCTTGCAGGAGGGAGATATTTTTATCCTCGCCCAGAAGATCGTCAGCAAGGCGGAAGGTCGGCTTGTCAATCTCTGCCAGGTCAGCCCATCCCCGGAAGCGGTCCACATTGCCCGGCAAACTGAAAAAGATCCCCGCTTCGTCGAACTGGTGCTTCAGGAAAGCCGCTCTATCCTGCGCACCCGTCCGGGAGCGTTGATCGTCGAGCATCGCCTGGGATTTGTGTGCGCCAACGCGGGGATCGACCATTCGAACGTGGGCGGCCTGGACGGCGATCCGGACGATTGGGTGCTCCTTCTCCCCCTGGATCCGGATGGCTCCGCGGGGAATATTCGCCGTGAGCTGGAATCCTCCGCAGGCCTCGGCCTGGGCGTGATGGTCATCGATACGCATGGCCGCGCCTGGCGGAATGGCGTCGTTGGGGCATGTATCGGGCTCTCCGGCATCCCCGGCGTGGTCGATATGCGTGGGCGGCTGGATCTGTTTGGATATTCTCTGCGCATCACCCAGATTGCTGTCGCCGACGAGCTCGCTGCCGCGGCTTCTCTGGTGATGGGCCAGGCTGCAGAGGGCATTCCGGTGGTTCACGTCCGCGGATTCCCTTATCCTTTGCGCGAGGGGAGTCTCACCGAGCTGATTCGTCCAAAAGAACAGGACTTGTTTCGATAGCTTCGGGAGAAGGACATGCAGGCCATCGTATCGTTGTTGGAAGAATCAGCTCACCGGCAGGTCGAGTCGATCTGGAACATACTCGAGCAGAAGTGCGGTCTGGCAGGGATCAAGATCACTCCCTATCCGCATTTCTCCTGGCAGGTGGTGGAAGATTATCCCCTCGAGCCGTTGAAGGCCTTTCTAAAGCAATTGGCCTCCGGTCTGCATCCGATCCAGGTGACCTGCGCCGGTCTGGGGATTTTTACCGGTCCAGAGCCGGTGATCTACATCCCGGTGGTGAAAACCGATCAACTGCTCCGCTTTCACCATCTTATCTGGGAAAATACGTTTCACTTTGCGGTTGGCCCAAGTCTGTATTATGCACCAGAGACCTGGATCCCACACATCACGTTGGCCCATTCTGACGTCGACTCAGAGAAGCTGGCCTGCGCGCTCAAGGCTCTGGCCGCTCAGCCGCTGAATTGGAACCTGACCATCGATAATCTCGCCCTCCTCAGCCAGTCTGGAAACGAGGTTGGTCAATTGCAAGATCGGTTTAACTTTCAATAAATTAGATCACTCGAAAATATCGACAAAATCAGGATGGACATTGTAGCATTGGCAGGCGGGGTGGGTGGGGCAAAACTGGCATACGGTCTTTACCGTGTGTGCCCGCCTGGCTCTTTGACGGTGGTCGTCAACACGGGGGATGATTTTGAACATCTGGGCCTCTGGATCAGTCCAGATCTGGATACTGTTTGCTATACCCTCGCGGAGCTGGCCAATCCTCTAACGGGCTGGGGATTGGATGGCGATTCCTTTGCTGCGCTTCACGGCCTCTCTGTCCTTGGCGGGCCGGATTGGTTTCAAATCGGAGACCGTGACCTGGCTACCCACCTGGAGCGAACTCGCCGCCTGAAAATGGGTCAGTCCTTAAGCCAGATCACCCGAGACTTCTGCCGCTCCTGGGGGGTCCAGGCTGCCGTGTTTCCCATGTCGGACCAAAGGGTAAGCACTCTGGTGGATACGGTCGATTCGGGCCGGCTGGCTTTCCAGGAATATTTCGTCCACCAGCAGTGCCGCCCGGTGGTCTCTGGATTTTCCTTTGATGGCGTCGATTCGGCCCAACCTGCTCCTGGAGTTCTGGACGCGATTTCCGCCGCCAGCCTGATTGTGATCTGTCCTTCCAATCCCTGGGTGAGCATCGAGCCTATTCTGCAGGTGCGAGGAATCCGCGCTGCGCTCCGCCAGAAGGTGGTCGTCGCGGTGTCCCCGATCGTTGGCGGAAAAGCTATTAAAGGGCCGGCAGCCAAAATGTATGCCGAGATGGGCCTCAAACCATCTGCCGAAACGGTCGCCCGCCAGTATGCTGAGTTGATTACCGGCATGGTAGTCGACCTGGAGGATCGAGAAGAAGCGGACCGGTTAAACCGATCGGGTATAATTTCACTGGTTACGCAAACCGTGATGCGCAGCCCGCAAAACCGCTGCAGGCTGGCCTCTGAGGTGGTTCAGTTTGGTGAATCTCTATTGAGGAGGGTGACAGGATCATGAGCCTCTGGGCAATCGTCCCGGTAAAACCGCTCCGCCGTGGAAAATCCAGGTTATCTGGCGTTCTCTCGGAAGAAGAACGCACAGTCCTCAACTTCTCGATGCTGGCGCATACGCTGGAGGTTGCTGGCTCGGTCGCGAAGATCGACCAGATCCTGGTCATCAGCCGCGACCCGGCTGCCCTGGCCCTGGCCCGCGAGCATGACGCCCGCACGGTCCAGGAAGAACGCAATTCCAGTCTGAACCCCGCCCTGCGCCGGGCGACCATCGTTGCCCAGGCCTACGCTTCGGACGGAGTTCTGATCCTCCCCGCAGATCTTCCCTTGTTGCAAAAAGAGGATCTCGACGAAATCATCCGGCACGCGGTCGATCCCCCAGTGATGGTCATCGTGCCCGACCGGCGTAGAAAGGGGACCAACGCGCTCCTCATCCGGCCCCCGGGCACGATCGATTATGCCTATGGCCCCAATTCTTTTCATAACCACGTGGAGCACGGCCGGCGGCAGGGGCTTCGTGTGGATATCTGTGATATTCCTTCGGTGGGTCTCGACCTGGATCTGCCCGAAGATCTGGATCTGATCCGCCAGTTGAATCCGATGCAAATCAAGCTTTAATGAAGCCCGGTGCCAATGCCTTTTCTCAACGGAGGATAACCCATGTCAGAAAGAGTCGCTTTATACTTGCAGGATGCTCACGATTTACGCGATGGATTGGAATACGTCCGCTATGCCGAGAAGCGCGGTTTTGAAGCAGTCTGGCAGGCCGAAAGCCGCCTCGTCCGCGACGCGATCGTCCCGATGGCGGCCTACGCCGCTGTCACCGAACGGATCAAGGTGGGATCTGGGGTGATCAATAACTGGACGCGCAATATCGGCCTGCTCGCGGCGACTTTTCTCACTCTCGATGATCTGGCTCCCAACCGGGTCATCTGCGGGATCGGCGCCTGGTGGGACCCACTGGCTAAAGACGTGGGCATCGACCGCAAGAAGCCGCTGGTGGCCATGCGCGAGACGGTTACGATCTTACGCCGGCTGTTGAATATGGAGCGGGTTACCTTCCACGGTGAATTTGTCAACGTCGAGGGAATCGAGCTGGATGTGGTCCATGGGCGGCGCGAGCCGCGCCACATACCCATCCTGATCGGCGCGACCGGCGACCAGATGATGGAACTGGCCGGGGAGATCGGCGATGGGGCCGTATTGAATTACTGCGTGCCCCCCGAATACAATATTCGCGCTTTGGAACTGCTCGAACAGGGCGCGAAGAAATCGGGCCGTACCCTGGAAGACCTGGACCGCCCTCAGTTGGTGGTCTGCTCGGTGGATAACGACCACGATCGCGCGATCGATACCTCCCGCGAGCTGCTCACCCAGTACCTCGCCCAGCAGCCGCACATCGCCAAAGCTTCTGGCGTATCCCCGGATGTCGTCGCCAGGATCCAATCCATCCTCGGCTGGCCGGCCACTCACGAGCAGATCCAGCAGGCCAAGCACCTCGTCCCCGATGATCTCATCCTGCGCATCACCGCCTCAGGCACCCCGGATGAGGCTCGCGCCAAGGTTAACGAATACCGCAAGAACGGCTGCACCTGCCCCATCCTCTATCCCGTGGGCGGCGATGTCCACCTCCTGATCGACACTTTTGCGCAGGCATGATTAAGCAACCCGCCTCTCGGAGCTGCTTTGTTTGCGGCCGGGGAAATCTCCACGGGTTGAAGCTGGCTTTTTACGAAACTGCACCCGGTGAAGTGACCGCGAACTATACCGTGCCGGCCCACTACCAGAGCTACCCTGGCGTCACCCATGGTGGGGTTGTTGCTGCCATGTTGGATGAGGTTACCGGGCGTTCTTTCTCGCACTCTGGCGAGACCCGCTTTATGGTGACCGCGAAGCTGGAGATCCGCTACCGCAAGCCGGTCCCGGTCGGCCAGCCCTTGCGCATCGTCGGCCATGCCGGGAATGATAATGGACATGTCGGCCATGCCCATGGCGAGATCTACTCCATGGATGGCGTGGTCCTCGCCGAGGCGGACGCAGTGCTAGTGGACCTGCCTGAAGACGTCATATCTGATGCGGATTTTGAGGCTTTAGGCTGGAAAGTCTATCCCGACGAAGAGGAGACCGTATGATCGTCGAATACCATCGACCGCATACTATGGAAGAAGCCCTGGCCCTGCTCTCCAGGAAGACTCCCCGCACCGTCCCGCTGGGCGGCGGCACGTTCCTGAACCGCGGCAGGTTTACCGCAGACGAATCAACCTTCGCGGTTATCGATCTGCAGGGGCTTGACCTGGCCTGGATCGAGCCGGTTGGGAATATTCTCGCGGTGGGAGCGATGGCTACTCTCCAGGACCTGTGGGACCGCGACAACCTTCCCCTGGCGGTGCGCCAAGCTCTCCAGCATGAGCTGAATTTCAATCTCCGCCAGGTAGCCAGTCTGGCCGGGTTCCTGGTCGCCGCGGACGGACGTTCGGCGCTGGCCACACTCTTACTCGCCATGGATGCCCGCCTGGTCTGGGCGCCAGGGGAAAAAGAAATCAGCCTCGGCGACTGGCTTCCCCTGCGAGGGGACCCCAACACTGAAAAACCGGGCAGCCTGATCCTCAGTGTCAAAATTCCCCTGCAGAGCAAAGTGGCCTTCGCTGCGGTCTCCCGCTCGCCCCTGGACTGGCCACTCGTATGCTCCGCTGTTGCCCAATGGCCCTCCGGTCGCACACGCCTGGCTCTGGGCGGGTTTGGCCGGTCTCCGGTTCTGGCCATGGATGGTCCGGGAGCCACCGGGACTGAAGAAGCGGCCAAAGACGCCAGCAGCCAGGCTGGGGATGAATGGGCCAGCGCGGAATACCGCGAATCGATGGCTGGCGTCCTGACCCGTCGCTGTTTGAACCAGATCGAGGGCCTATGAATATACGGTTAGCGATCAACGGTTCTGTTTATGATTGGGAAGTCACTCCCGGTGAGCGCCTGCTCGATACCCTCCGCGTCCATGGTTTCATCGGTGCAAAAGACGGCGGCTGCGAGAACGGCGAATGCGGCGCCTGCGCGATCCTCCTGGATGGCAGGCCGGTCAATTCCTGCCTGCTGTTATCCGCGCAGGCCGAGGGGCATCGGATCGAGACGATCGAAGCGCTTGGCCAGCACCCCGAACAGGGCTGGCGTAAGACCGAGGGGCTCCACCCCCTTCAGAAGGCCTTCGTCGAGAGCGGCGCGATCCAATGTGGTTACTGCAC
>Ga0335070_10008120_pt1 | contig 12311 bp, 10 predicted proteins | sample Lox_Sample_13_FD_206722 | JGI IMG/M metagenome (GOLD analysis project Ga0335070, IMG submission 206722) | Soil microbial communities from Loxahatchee National Wildlife Refuge, Florida, United States - Lox_Sample_1.3 | ecosystem: Environmental > Terrestrial > Soil > Wetlands | place: USA...
CAGCCACTGCCTGAGTCGGGCTTTTCGCGCCCCTCGCTGAAAGATGCATTTCCCCGCTGGGTGGGGCACCGCTTCAGCAGCGCAGTATGGCTCTAGTCTTTAGTTTCTTAATCCTTCGCCGAACGCTCGCCGATGCTTTTCGGCCCGCCGCTTTTGCGGGCCGGGCGAGCGTGAGTTGAAGGTTCCGCCGCTGTCCCAGTTAATCAGCAGTCAATCAGCAGCTCCGGGCCGGACGCGTGACCCACATTTCCCTTCTTTCGGAAAACTGTCAATGTCTCATTCCGGAGGGCGAAGAGCGTTCCCCCAATGTGACTTTCGTCACTGCCCCTGTTCTCCCGGTCAGGCATACTTGCCTCGACTCGTGATGCGTTCCTTTTCCATCCTCAACAGCCGCAAGCGCGCTGTCATCGCCTTGATCCATACGGTCTTCTTTCTCGGTGTGGCAGCTTTCCAAACAGCTTTGTCGCACGCCAAGGCGTTTTCTCTCCACGCTGACAAAGTCGTCGGCGGCATCGTCCTGCTCACGATCTACACCATCGTCACCTCGGTTCTGTTGGTTCTTCTGCGCTACGCCACTCACTCCAGCGAGCGCCTCTATTTTGCTCTCTGCGCCACCAGCGCCGTCTTCGGCCTTGTGCGTGTCCTGCTCGGCGACCCCGCCCTCCACGCCGGAGTCCTCCGCGTCTACCTGCTCTCCGCTGCGGTCATCGTCGGCTTCATGATCCTCCGCATGCACTCCCGCGAACTCCGCGTGCAATCCCTCGAACCGGAATAGCTCGGAGAAACTTCTCCCCTGCCACATCACACCACCCAACCTGGAACCGAATGGTTACTTTCGTTTTAATCGGCTGCGGGTATTTCTGGCACTTGGCATCGAACCGGTTTATAACCAGGTTGTGAGGGTCGGGGAGAGTTCTCTCTACCCTTCACGCGCCCAGCGCGCCACTGGTCCTTCGCTCTTTGAAAAGTTCTCGGGCACAGTCGCGGCCACCAGAATTAGCACTAACATGCTGTATTTCTTGTAGGGCTTCTATGAGTCGATCCGTATGCCTTGTATGAGAAGTATGACAAAGAGTGGGCACCCAAAGCTGCGATTACTGCACCTAAGTCCTACGAGGAGAAACGGATACGTATAAGAGGTTATAGAATCAGTTGTTTGCGAACAATTTTCCCCTAAGCCACTGATTCTAAACAGCCGTGAAAAGAGGGAAAGTTTACTCCGCCGCCAACAGTCCCGACCGCTCAGACCCGGGACCGAAGCAATTCCGCTACTGCTGCTCCTGCCTTGTCCAATGCCGTGTGTCCGTCATCATTCTCAAGCGACGGGTCGGCCCCTGCGTCCAGAAGTGCCTGGGCCATTTCGACGTTGTCGTGGGCTGCGGCGGCGTGGAGGGCACTCCACCCCATCTGCTGTCGGGCGTTGGGGTCGGCCCCGGCCCGCAGGACCATCTTCACCAGGTCAACCCGCCCGGACGCCGCAGCGCTGTTGATCACCGCCACCTTCATCGAGTTGGTGGCCACGGCATTCACGTCGGCCCCCGCGCGGATTAACTCCGCCGCCGCTTCAGTCTGCGAGAAGAACGTCGCCAGATGCAGCGCCGTGAAACCGTCATTGCTGAACGCCTTGGCCAGCGATGGATCAGCTGCCAGCAAGCTCTGCAACCGAGGGACTTCACCGAGGGTCGCGGCCTCGAAGACGTCGAGGGCGCCGAGCTTCGAGCGCAGCATTGCGACGAGCTCGTGCCTCCCTTCGTAGCGAGCCTGTAAAACCGCCGATACGCCGTTGGCATTGCGCGCGCTCGCCAGCGCGGGATCGGCCGCCAGCATCTGCTCAACACGGGTATGATCGTTGTCGTGGATGGCGGCGAAGAACTCTTGCGACATATGGCCGGCTCCGTTTCTGCTGCGGCGGAAGTTTGCGCGCAACCTTCCAGCTGCGCGACCTACGACAGTATCGGTGCGTCGTGATTTTCGCAAGCCGAACCGCTAAGCCCAGTCGCCCAGCAATGCGCCACCATTGCAAGGAACCACCACAGGCCACTGGATTTCTCCCGCCAACCGCGCTACGTTAGAGGCATTAGGGCGCGGTACCCAAGTGGTAAGGGAGAGGTCTGCAAAACCTTTATGCGCCGGTTCGATTCCGGCCCGCGCCTCCATAAATCTTCAACAAGTTACGCTTTTTCGGCTATATACAGATTTGGCCTCAACTGGCCTCAATTGCGCAAAATCTGTGGAAAACCCTATATATTGGGGTGGGGGTCGGACAAAAGTCGGACAAAGAATTCTGTGGGCGAAGAAAAAGAAAAACACCTGCAGAAACACCGCAGGCGTAATAGGGAAGTCCTGATGGCTTAATTCGGTTGGACACCGCGGTTGAATTTCTGTTCTTCCGCTTTCATGGCCCGCTCGAACTTCGCCATGGCATTCTTCTTGTGCTCGGCAGTCGCATGCACGTACTTATGAATCGCCCTCAGCGAGTTGTGGCCGGCAATTTCAGCCAGCGACTTCAGGTCGATTCCTGCGTGGGCCATCCGGTCGCGAATGTATGCCTGAAATCGTACGGCACGAAAAGGAACTCGACGCCTTCCTTTTTGACTTTGACTAACAGCCGCTCATGTGCACTATTCAGGCGTTTGATATGGCGCTCCGGATGGCGCTTCGAGCGAGGGAAGGCCCACGGAGAAGGCCCAACCATACGGCGACCGAGGATGAGCCGACTTTCGGATGTCAGATTCGAAGTGCGGCGGGCAGCCGGCGTTTTGCCGAACCGGATATAAAGCGTCCCGCATTCGATATCAAGGTCCGACTTCGCCACACATAGCGGTTCGTCAGGACGCATGCCCTGGTTCAAAAGTAGGCGCCCGGCGTCATACAGGTTCTTGTTCTTCGCCACCGGCGTGAAGTAATCCTTCTCTTCCGCCAAACCGAGTACATGCATGCGGACCGCATCGGCATCTGACGAAATGTCGACTCCCTTGACGGGATTCTCGCGCGTCCAATGCTGTTTGATGGCATAACTGAAAAACTTCGACAGTGCATGAAGAACATGACGAAGCGTGACCAGACGCACCTTGTGATCTTTGGTGCGCCGCGTCTTATATCCTTCAATCCGGGCCTCATCGACCAAACTCACAGCTTCGTTTCCGAAGAACTCCTTCAAGCTAGTGAAGCTCGTGGCCACCCGGTTATAGCTGTTTGAGTGTTCCGTGTAATGGCCTTCGGCCCACTCAAGGAATTCCTTCGCAGCATGATTGAACTGACGAACGATGATCTTGTGTGTAGGACGCTTCCCTTCGCGCAGCGTCTGGCGGAACTCGAACTCTACTTCACGTGCCCGACTCTCGTTTTGTTTGATGGCGCCCAGCCGGTTGTTCCCGCGTACTCTTTTACGTCGTAGTTGAAGCGGAAGTGCCACTTCCCGCCTCGGTTCCGGATTGCCATAGTTGGTCTCCCTGACTTGATCTAATAGCCGCTCCGTGACGCGGTCACGCAGATACCAGATCTTCCGGCCCGCTTCGACGTAAGCAGGCCCTTTACGTTGTGATCTCAGGTCCGTAAGCGTGACGATTGCTACGCCCAATACGGTCTCTAGTTCCCTATCCGACATCACATTAGCCAGAAAATCGTCCAATCGATCTGGCTGTGGATTTTCGGGAATCACTGGATCGACGCTCCCGGCTCCTTAGGTTGGTCGCATTTCAGCTCCAGCAATTCGCTGGGGCTGAACTTCCAGTAGTATTTCTTGCCGTGCCGAAGTCTGTGCGCCGGGACCAGGCCGCGTTCGGCGCGGTCCCGGAGTTCGTCCCGGCTGTTGCCCAGAAAGGCAGCCATTTGATCGATATCCCAGTAGTGCTGAAGTTCCTGAATCACTGGCTCTGTTGAGCCGGTTGAACTGTGAATTTCCATGAATGCTCCCTTCCGTGTGGCGCGTGTGTCTTCACCATAGGGTGCCCCGGCCGCTACCGACAGATCACCTTAGGACAATGGCCTCGCTTGAATTCAACTGCCGTCAGGAATCGCCACCACGGTCGCGCCGCCCCCCTGCTGTATTTCCCCTTTCGCTTCTGCCTTTGTGTCAATCAAACACCGGCCCATACCATCGGTTGGGGAAGGTCAATCACTGCTCGCTGTGATGTCAAGTACAACAAATTTCATTCAATGACGGCGGCAACCGAGGGTTGACCGCCGGGGACCGCGAAGACAGGTGGCGATGGAAGAATCTTTGTGGCTCTGATGAGTGCACCGGGGTGTTGGCGAATGCCGAGAAGTTGCATCGCAGAGAGCACGGCAGGGACGTAATTGCAGGTTTCCTGCGGCAGGAGCCGCAAGCTGCTGAGTTGAACGAAATCTGCCGTGCCGCCCCGCAGGATTGCGCGTTGCAATGCCTGTTCGCCTGCGTTGTAACTTGCAAGCGCAAGCGGCCAGGAGCCGAACTGCTGGTAGAGGTCGCGCAAATAACTGGCAGCCGCGCGAGTGGACTCCTCGAGGTCCAGCCTCTCATCTCTGTAACGATCGACGATCAGTCCATATCGACGAGCGGTGTCGGGCATCAACTGCCATAAGCCGAGAGCACCCTTTGGCGAGAGAGCGTTTGGCCTGCCGCCACTTTCAACGATAGCGACAGACGTCAATTCGACTGGAATGCCTTCGCTCTGAAGAATCGGCTCGACAACCGGGCGTAGTTGATCCAGCCGCTTCATAGCGGCGGTGACGCCGATGGTTGCAGTTGGCCGGTAATGCTGATCGAAGTCGGTGACCAGCGACTCTGGCGAACGGGGCAGTGTGTGGTTTCGATCGTCGCGGGCAGCATCTGCCATTCGCTGAACGGCGTCGGCTAGGGCTGTGTCGGCTGCGCGGTCCAGCTCGGCGTGAAAGGCGGCAAACGGGTCCGAGTCTGCCGAGTTCGCTGCTGCCATTGACTGAGCGTGAACCACCCACGCAGATGCGGCAGCGAGAAACAGGCTTGCGACAATGCGAAGTGCCTTACCCATGCGCCGCCTCGTTCGCCGGAGTCAGTTCGACTCCCGCCGGGTTCCTCCTTAATGCCGGTCTCACCTCCCAGTTCCATTTCCAGATGGCAAACACCGGCGGATAAATCACCAGTTCCATCAAGAACGAGGTGATGATTCCTCCCACCATCGGAGCAGCAATGCGCTTCATGACGTCAGCGCCCGTTCCGTTCGACCACAGAATCGGAAGCAACCCGAACAACATGCAGGCCACGGTCATTACTTTGGGACGCAGTCGTTTCACCGCACCGTTCACGATGGACTCGCGCAGGTCATCCCAGTTGCGCATCTCGCCTTTGCGAATGGCATCGTGATAGGCGAGGTCGAGGTAGAGCAGCATGAATACGGCAGTCTCAGCGTCAACCCCGAGCAGGGCGATGAGGCCCACCCACACCGCAATGCTCATGTTGTAGTTCAGGAAATACAGCAGCCAGATAGCCCCGATGGCCGAGAAAGGTACGGCCAACAGGATGATGAACGTCTTCACCACCGAGCCGGTGTTGAAGTACAGCAGCAAGAAAACGATAAAGAGGGTGATCGGCAGGACGAGTTTGAGCCGCTCTTTGACTCGTTCCATCGACTCATACTGACCGCTCCAAACCAGTTGATAGCCCGCAGGAACGCTCACTCTGTCGGCCACGGCACGCTTGGCATCCACGATGTAGCTGCCAATGTCGCGGCCTGAGACATCGACGTACACGTACCCGCTCAGACGACCATCCTCGTCGCGGATCATCCCCGGGCCGGTCTTCACCGTGATGTCGGCAATCTGAGCCAGGGGGATTTGGGCACCGGTGGGAGTTGAGACGAGCACGCGCCGTAGGGCGTCAAGATCGGTGCGGTAATCGCGCAGATACCGCACATTCACTGGGTAGCGTTCGCGGCCTTCGACGGTGGTCGTGACCGGCTCGCCGCCTACAGCCGACATCAACACATCGTTTGCGGCGTCGATGGTCAAGCCGTATCGCGCTAACTCATCGCGCTTTAGAGTGAAGTCCAGGAAATAGCCACCGGTGGTGCGTTCGGCAAAGACACTGGTGGTGCCCTGCACGTCCCGCAGCGCCATCTCAACCTGTTCGCCAATCTTCTCGATTTCAGCGAGGTCGGAACCAAGCACCTTTACACCAATCGGAGTGCGGACTCCGGTAGTGAGCATGTCGATGCGGTTTTTGATGGGCATGGTCCATGCATTGGCTGTGCCGGGGATTTGCAGCGCATCGTTCAATCCGCCCGAGCCGTAAATCAGGTCTTGCGTACTGATGTGGTCGGGCCACGCGCGACGGAGAATGCCCTGCAACCAATCTGCTGCCCAATTGGAATACCAGCGCGGCTGTTTCGGCCACTGGTCCTGCGGCTTGAGCACGATGACGGTCTCCATCATCGAATACGGGGCAGGATCGGTCGCGCTCTCCACCCGTCCAGCCTTGCCGAAGACACGTTCCACTTCCGGGAACTGTCGGATGAGCTTGTCCTGCACCTGCAATAGGCGGCTGGCTTCGGTCACCGAGATTCCGGGCAAGGTGGAAGGCATATACAGCAGCGTGCCTTCGTCCAACGGTGGCATGAACTCCGAACCCAGCTTGAAATAGATAGGAACCGTCACCGCCATAGCCAGCACAGCCAAGCCGATGGTCTTCCACTTGTGTTCGAGCACAAACTCGACAACAGGGTGATAGAGCTTCATTAACGGACGGCTGATGGGGTGGTTCTCTTCGCTGTGAATCTTGCCCACGAGCAATGCGTTCGTGATCTTCGCCAGCCAGCGCGGACGAAACTTGAAGTCGTCCATGCGAGTAAAGAGCAACCGCATGGCCGGATCAAGTGTGATCGCCAGGAGCGCCGCAATTAACATGGCGAAATTCTTGGTGAACGCCAGCGGCCTGAAAAGGCGTCCTTCTTGTGACTCAAGGGTGAACACAGGCAGGAATGAAACGGCGATGACCAGCAGCGCAAAGAAGCTCGGCCCACCGACTTCCTTTACAGCCGAGATGACGACCTTGTGATAATCGCCCGGCCGACCCTCGGCTTGCCAGTGTTCCAGCTTCTTGTGCGTCTGCTCCACGACAACCACCGCGGCATCGACCATCGCGCCGATGGCCACAGCAATCCCACCAAGAGACATGATGTTGGCGGTCATGCCGCTCACCTGGATGGGGATGAAGACCAAGATCACGGTAATCGGGATGGTGATGATCGGAATCACGGCGCTTGGGAAGTGCCAGAGAAAGATCAGAATCACCAAACTGACGATGAGCAGTTCTTCGACCAGCGTGTGTTTCAGGTTGTCCACCGAGCGTTCGATCAACTCCGAGCGGTCGTAAGTCGTGACAATCTTCAACCCTTTGGGCAGTGTCGGAGTGATGTCCGCCAGCTTGGCCTTCACGCGCTCGATTGTCTTCTCGGCGTTTTCGCCAAAACGCATAATGACGACTCCGCCGACCGCCTCGCCTTCACCATCGAGCTCGCCGACACCACGGCGCATCTCCGGGCCGTAGTTGACGGTTGCGATGTCTCGAACCAGCACCGGCGTGCCAGTCTGCTGGTTGTTCATCAAGACGATGTTTTCAATGTCGTTCAGTGACTTGATGTAGCCACGCCCTCGGACCATGTACTCCCGTCCGGTCATCTCCACTAGGCGAGCGCCGACATCGTTATTGCTCTTCTGGATGGCATCGACCACCATGTTGATGGGAATCTTGTAGCCCAGCAGCTTATTGGGATCGACGTTGACCTGATATTCCCGGACGAAGCCCCCGACCGGAGCGACTTCGGCTACTCCCGGCACTGATTGCAGGGCGTAGCGCAGATACCAGTCCTGATAGCTGCGCATTTGCTCCAGGCTGTATTGGCCGTTCGTGTCAACAAGGGCGTATTGATAGATCCATCCCACTGCCGTCGCGTCTTTAGCGAGTTCGACGCTTACGCCTTTGGGAAGGCGTGGGGTGACCGAGTTCAGATACTCCAGCGTGCGCGAACGCGCCCAGTAGATGTCCGTGCCCTCGTCGAAGATGATGTACACATAGGAGTAGCCGAAATCGCTGAATCCGCGGATGTCTTTGACCTTCGGCATCCCTAAAAGTGCCGAGGTGATGGGATAGGTCACCTGGTCTTCCATGATGTCGGGGCTGCGGTCCCACTTGGAGTAAACGATTACCTGCGTGTCGGAGAGGTCGGGAATGGCATCCAGCTTGGTGTTCTTCATGGCGTGCCAGCCAAACAGCAGCGCGACACCAATGAACAGGAACACGAGGAACTTACGCTGCGCCGAAAACTCGATGACTTTGTTAATCATTGTTTTGCCTCCCCGAGCAGTTGCTCAAGGCTCAGAACTTGGCCGCCGTTCTCGCTGATGAATGTCTCGGCGTCCTCTTTCCTGGCGAATGCGAATGCACCCGGAGAGCAGCGGTCAAAGGTCGCAGTCTCGGTATGCTTCATCTCATCCATTCGCATTCCATCGTGGCTACAGGCGATAGCGCGGCTGTCATTCACGTACCAGGCCTGTTTGGGGTCCAGTTCTCGTCCACTTGCGTAGTCGTGGACCATGATGAGGCGGACCGGCTTGTGCTCTTGACGCGACTCGCTGACCGCGCACTGCGGGCAGCACACATGGCGCCGTTCGCCGTCGATCTCAGCAATCACCCACAGCTTGTTGCGCAGCGGACGCTGGCAGAAGCCGCACGCCTGAGGAGTCCGGGACTGCTGGTACTCGTAGCCGCCGACTGCAAGCAACGCCAGCAGAACCAGAGCGAATACGGCAAGTCCGGCTTTCTTCTGTGTACTCATTTCATCCTCCTCAGTGCTGCATCCCAGCCATGGCGTTCTTCAGGCGACTCTCTGAATCGATCAGGAAGTTGCCGGAAGTGACGATGGTCTCGCCCGGCTTGAGTCCGGCGAGCACGACGACCTGGCCGTCCATCTCCGGCCCCACGGTTATGCGGCGCGGCTCGAACATACCGCCGTCATGCGCGATGAAGACAATCTGCTCCGTGCCGGAATCGAGCACGGCTTCTTTTGGAACAGCCACCTTGTCTCCATAATTGATGTTGAGCTGAACGTCGGCGAACATCTGCGGTTTCAACTCGAAGTTTGGATTGGGAAACTCGATGCGCACCTTTACGGTGCGTGACTGCGGATCGACCGTGGGGTAAATGTAGCTCACTGTGCCCGTCCAGGTGCGTCCAGGGTAGTAGCTGAGCTGCATGGTCGCCCGCTGGCCGACGCGCACATAAGGCACTTCGTACTCGTAGATGTCTGCGTTTGCCCAGATCGTCGAAAGGTCGGATACGGTATAGAGTTCCGTGTCCGGCGTGACCGAGGTTTGTGGGTATGCCTTGCGATCGGTTACGAAACCCGTAATCGGCGAATAAAACGTCATGGTCTTGCTGACCTCGCCGGTCTCGTCCAGCTTTCGGATTTGCTCGTCACTGATGTCCCACAGCTTCAGGCGGTCGCGCGAAGCCGCCAAGAGTGAATTTGCCCCGGCAGAGACTTCTTGGTAGGGCGAGTTGCCGAGATACTTCTCACCCCGCTTTGAGATAAGGTATTCCTCCTGCGTCGCCACCAGGTCCGGGCTGTATAGCGTGAAGAGCGGCTGTCCCTTCTTGATCAACTGGCCGACGTAATCGACAAAGACCTTGTCGATGTAGCCTGCCACCTTCACATGGACATGCGCGATCTTTGTCTCGTCCGCAGTGAGTTGCGCAGTGGTGCGCACGGTACGTGCCAGCGGTTGACGCTCAACCTTAGCAGTACGAACCCCGATCAATTGCTGTTTCTCGGGCGAGATCGTGACGGTTCCGCTCGGCATATTGGCCATGCCGTTCTGCTCATCCGCGTATTTGGGGACCAGCGTCATGCCGCAGTCAGGAGCGATGCCCGGTTTGTCGGACTTGTAAGCGGGATGCATCGGGTCATACCAGTACAGAACCTTGCGCTCACTCGATGCAGCGGCCGAAATGGTAGCTTCACCCCGCGTACCCTCCTCCGCATATTGCGGCACCAGATCCATGCCGTCCGGCGCCTTGCCCGGCTTGGCGTAGTGGTTTTGCGGATTCATCGCATCGTAGTAGTAGAGGACTTTGGGTTGGCTCTCAGGGGCGATGATGTTGCCTTGGTTCCGCTGCGAGCGCTGCCATCGCCACACGCGGGGGCCGTATATAACCCCAACGACAACGACAACCGCGACCACCAGGGCGGCAATCCGTAATAATCTCGTGTTCATGTTTCTTTACTCCTTTTGCTTCTCGGCGGACGAGCCGCTATCAGACGGCAGGGCCGAAGTCAGCTCCATGCCAACCAGCGGCTCCATTCGCGCCAAGGCGGCCTGATAATCAGCCAGTTCGCGGTAATAATCCACTTCGTAGTTCAGAACCGTGCTGAAATTCGCCAGCATCGTCAGAAAGTCAACATTGCCTACCTCATAGGCCGACATTGATGACTCAAGCGCCAGCGAGGCTTGCGCAACCACGGCCTTCGTGTAGAGGTCGAGCAGTTGCTTCGCCGCCTGTGCAGCCAGGTATTGTTGCTTTAGCTCGAACTGCAACTCGTTTGCGCGATTGTCCCGGCTTCGTTCGGCGCTGATGACTTCTTCCTGCGCCTGCTTCACTTGCTCGCGTTGCTTGGTCCTGTAAAAGACAGGCACGTTCACCGTGAAGGTCATGCCGTTCATGTCGGGCATCTGCGGGCGCTGCTCGAACATGTAGGCAATCGCAAAGTCAGGCCGGTAGTCCTTGCGGGCGAGGTCCGTTGAGACTTGGCTTCGCCTGACCGCGGCCATCTCCCGTTGCAAGCCGGGGTCCTGTGCTTTAGCAGCGGTGTTCAGTTCGTCGAGAGATTCATTCAGCACCGCTGGCTCCACGCTGCCCGCTGGAGGCAGAGACGAATCCGGCGGACGTGCCATCAACGTGTTAAGCCTTGCTTGCGCCGTCGCCCGTTGCTGATCTAGGACAGTAATCTTCTGCAACAAGAGCGAGATTTCCACCTGCGACTTGAGCACGTCCTGTTGCATGGCCTTGCCCACCCGATAGCGTGCCTCGGAGATGCTGGATAGCTTCTGCAACAAGTCCTTGCTCTTGCGGGTGATCTCCAGCGCCTTGTCGTAGAAGAAATCCTCGTAGTAGGCGGCTTTGACGTCTGCTACTATGCGACGACGCACGGCTTCGTAATCCCATTGCGCCATTTGCACTTCCTGGCTGGCAATATCGCCCCGCAGCTTTAGCTTTCCTGGATATGGAATGCTCTGCATCACCCCGATGCCTCGATAGCTGGACGGGTCGCCTTCCTGCACGCTGAACGGTGTGAGGTTACCCATCCATCCGACCGACGCTTCGGGATCGGGCAGACTCTTTGCTTGCGGGACCTTGTGCTTCTGGGCTTCAACGGCGTGCCAGGCGCTCTGCACCGCGGGATTCTTGTTGAGAGCCTCGGCGATTACGTCCGAAAGGCTCAGAATCGGCGCTGTGTCTGCCCGAGTCGTAGCCGTTGCAATTTGTCCGGTGACGCGATGCGTCTCCGGTTCCTGGGCTATAGCCGGTAGAACCAGCAGACTAGCCAGGAGAAAGACTCCACTCCTGCTCATAATTCGATCTCATTGTCTCGGAAAAGGGATGTAAATCAGGCGCAGTACGCCCGAACGACAGAGACACTACGAGCAGGGATCAGATGAGGAAGGTACAAAGCGAGGACTGCACCGGTGCGTGAGGCAAAACGGAATCACGAAGTTCGTTCACGGCCATGTGCCGAGGGGGTGATTGCAGCCTTACGACTACCGTCAGCGGCCCTGCGGTGCTCACTGTGCTCGCCGTAACTTTCGACTCCGTTCTCGGCGATTGCTTGTCCGACGACACCGTGCAGCAGGGAGAAGCCGACAACGGCCCGTTGGCCGCAGCAGCAAACTCGAAACTGCCGTCGTTGCCGCAACACGGATGGCAGCTCAGCATCGCGGGCCCAGTGCAAGCAACCACCAGCGCCGGAGACAGACCGATCACGCACATGAGAGCCAATCCAACGAGTTTGCGGCTAAAGGCCATCACAACAGTTTAAATCTAACCCCAATAATAGACGTTCTGGGTGTGATTTGTGTCACCGGAGTTTGTGAGCGTGGACGGAAATGGTTGGCGCATTGCGAGATCAAGGGTACGGAATATGAGTTCCTTACCGCGCACAGCGCCGTCGGAGCCAGCGCATGCGACGCAGGGCTCGGCGAGCGGAGTCGCTCAACTGTCCGAAGGTGGTGGGGCAGAAGTTGGGTAATTCGTGTTGCTTCCAGTGTGACCACAGATACTCCACCGGGTTCAGTTCGGG
>Ga0335070_10008121_pt1 | contig 12311 bp, 7 predicted proteins | sample Lox_Sample_13_FD_206722 | JGI IMG/M metagenome (GOLD analysis project Ga0335070, IMG submission 206722) | Soil microbial communities from Loxahatchee National Wildlife Refuge, Florida, United States - Lox_Sample_1.3 | ecosystem: Environmental > Terrestrial > Soil > Wetlands | place: USA: Florida...
CGGCAAGCGTGACGCTGGGGTCTGGAGATCGCCGATTGGGAAACTTTCTGGCTATGGATGGTCTGAATAGCGAGAGATTTCTGGACACACCGGAATTCGTCCCGCTACACGCAAACGGAAACGCGGAGAACATCTTCGATCGCGTGGATTGGAAATGGAGCGACGCTAACGCACTGCATTTGAATCTAGCCGCAGCACGGTCGTGGTTTCAGGTGCCCAATACCTATGATCAAGAGACTGCTGGTCAAGACCAGCGGCAGCACATGACCAGCTTTAACGTCGGTCTCGGGCTTTCACACGCTCGTGGAAGTTCTCTGCTCCTGACTGCGAATACCTGGGTGCGCCAGGATCGCGTGAACTATTTTCCGTCTTCCAATGTTTTTTCGGACCAGCCGGCGACCCTTCAGCAGTCGCGCCGCCTCACAAGCACGGGCGGCCGTGCTGACATCTCCTATACACACGGACGTCATGTAGCAAAAGCCGGTATTCAAGTTCAGGTAACGCCTCTTTCAGAGGAGTTCGGAACGGGCCTGACAGACCCCTCGTTCAACTCGCCCTGTGTCAACAGCAGCGGCGCGCCTGTAGGGGATGCTTCGCTGACCAGTACGAGCCAATGCAGCAGCGCAGGATACGGCGTAAATGCGGGATTCCAGCCAGCCCTGCTGCCTTTCGATCTTACGCGTGGCGGCATACTGTTCGGATTTCGCGGGACGGCCACGATTTTCGAAGAGAGTGCTTACGTGCAGGACAGCGTGAAGCTGGGATCCCTTCAGCTCAACCTCGGAATTCGGTATGACAACTACGACGGCCTGAGCCAGGGTCACGGCCTTGGACCACGGATAGGAGCGGCCTACAGCCTCAATGCCGCAGGGCTGGTGTTGCACTTCTCTTACGCCCACGTTTTTCTTACTCCCTACAACGAGAATTTGATTCTTTCCAGCGCGACGGGACCCGGCGGTTTAGCGAATGGATCGCTAGGTGCTGCGGATGTTCAGCCCCTAACGCCCGCGCGGAGAAATCAGTTCAATACGGGCTTGGAATGGCGCGCCGGCACGAAATTCAATGTACAGGCAGAGTATTTCTGGAAGCACACGATAGGCGCTTACGATTTCAATACGATCCTCAATACGCCTTTGAACTTTCCAATTCAGTTTCGTGAGTCAAAAATTGACGGCGCGATGGTCCGCGCGACGCTGACGAATTGGCATGGGTTGAGTGCGTTCAGCGTCATGGGTCACACCCGCTCGCGATTGTTCAGTCCGGAAATCGGGGGAATTGACTTTGGTGCGTCTTATGCGCCAGTTGCGCGACCGGATCATGACCAGGGATTCGAACAAACAACGAACTTGCAGTATGAATTTTCCGGCAGGAGGATGCGCGGACTATGGTTCGGTGTGACCTGGAGATTCGACAGCGGATTGGTCGTTGTGAGCGTCCCCGACTACGCAACCGCGCTGACCCTCACTGGTGATGAACAACAGGAGATAGGTCTGTTTTGCGGCCACGTTTTTGCGACGGTTACCGCCCCGTTGCGGTCCTGCGACGCGCCCAACTTTGGAGCGAAGCTGATTCATATCGTGGCGGCCGGAACCTACAACGCGGATACAAACCCTTCGCGCATCACACCCCGGAACCTTCTCGACTTGGCGCTTGGGACCGAGCGGCTTTGGCGGCACGACCGTTTCTCTATAGGAACGAAGCTGACGATCGTCAATCTCACGAATAAGGCTGCTCTCTACAATTTTTTGTCCAGTTTCTCCGGCACACACTTCGTTTCCCCAAGGACAATTCAGGGCACTGTCAGTTTGCACTTTTAGTTCTGAATGCCGCAGTCGGCGCAATCTTGGCGCCGCGGTCGGTGAAGCAAATTCAAGAATTCAGCCCCACTGCGCCATCACCGGGGAGAGGATGCGCCGACAACCAAGAGCACCAGCGGCAGGTGTTTTGGTCATCCCACACTGGAATCAACGACGGAACGCTGCGTCGTCCAGCTTGACTCTTGAGCGTTCCACGATCGCACTCACCGACAAGACTTCAATCTGCCCCTGCGTCGAGTCGACATGCGCCCGGACTCGCACGTGACGCACGTCAATACCGCGGAGAGTCTCTGGGTTACTGACCTTCCAGATCCTGCCGTCGTTATCCGCAATGAGAGTCTTGCCGTCGCCGCCCACCTCGCCCGAGAGGGTACCCGTCTTCTTGGAACTCTTCACCGCATAGGAGTTGCGATGCGAAAGGGAATCGGTGTTTTGTGCTTGAGCCCGCACCGGCAGGAATGTCAGGAAGGCAATTACGGAAAGCAAGGCCGACTTTTTCATGCTGCGTCCTCCTGTGAAGTGAAGCCTCGGTGGTCGTCCGTGCGAACAACACGGTTCAGAATATCTTTCGTCTTGCCGACGATCCTGGGCTCTCAGTGCCCGCAAAGCAAATGCAAAATTTGAATTCCCACGATTGGATTCGCAATATCCGCAGGTGACCCTGCTGAAGTCTTGGATTGCGCGGGCTCCCGAGGCCCGCTTGAGGGCCTTACGGTTCTCTAAACCTCCCGTCAGGGCCCTTTGCTCTTCGCTTCTTAGCTTCGACTGGTCATGACAGGCGAGCGCTGGCGGCTGAAATCCTGCCGCCCCACAGCCGAGTCGTGACGCGGAATCTTCAAAAGTCGAGACGTAGGGAAACTTGCCCCGTCCGATTTCCGCTGTTCTCCGCGGTTTGAACGCTTTGGACAATGCCAAAAGAGGAGGATGTTACGTTCGTCGGAGGCGTGGCGAAGTTCGGATGGTTCAGCAGATTGGTAAAAGTGCTTTCGAATCGGAGGCGCAGGCGCTCGGTAAGCTGAAATGTCTTAGACAATCCTGCGGCTATCGCAGTTGTGCCGGGACCCTGCAGAATGCCAACACCACAATTCCCAACGGGGCCGGACGGGATCGGATTGAAGGCACTGATGTTGAACATGCTGCCGGTCACGGAATTCGCCGCGTTGCCGTTGCCGATACAGTCGGGCCGCTGGAAGGCACCGCGGTAGGAGAGGTTCAGATTGCCAGGGTCGTAGCTTGAGCTGGTCGTCGGCGTAAGGTAGGGACCTGTTTCCCAGAGACTTACGGTGCTGAGGGACCATCCGCCGAACGCGAGATCGCCGAGGCGGTTCATATGCGCAAGGAATTTCCGATTCTGGCCGACAGGGAGATCGTAGGAGGCGGAAAGCAAAAACCGATTCCGGCGTGTGGCAGCCATGTTGCCGCGGTTGGCCGAGAGATCGAAGCGGTTGGCGACGGGGGTGCCATAGATGATTTCAGGGTTAAACGTGGTCGGCGCGTCGCCGCCCACATTGCCGAGGCTCTTGGCCCACACATGGCTGGCTTGAAACGTCAAGCCGCCACGCGCGCGCATGTTGAGCTCGGATTGCAGTCCGTTGTAGTTCACATGACCGGAGTTGGTGGTGGACAGAATCCTGCCCCAATTGGCATAGGGCTTGGGATTCGGATTTGGAGCAGTCGAACTCGGTTCCACTTGATTCAGATCAATCGTTTGGCTCATCCGGTAGGAACTCATGCCGACGTAGCTTTCTCGGAGCGTAATATCACGGGCAAGTTCCCGTTCCACGGTGAGATTCCACTGTGCCGATTGCGGGTCGCGGTAAGTGGTGAGCGTGTTCTGGTAGAAATCGCCGGTGCCGGCAATCGCAGCAGGAGCATCTTGCGTGCGCACGCTGGGAAATTGGTAGGCCGGTTGGCCGCCCGTGAACGAATTGGCCGTGGTCCGCACAACGGATACGTCGATGTTGGTGGTGTTGAAGGAGAGTTGTCCAAGATTAGTCATCGTGAAAATTCCAAAACCTCCGCGAACGACGGTCTTACTGTTTCCGAATGGGCGATAGGCAAAGCCCAGCCGCGGCTGAAAGTTCTTTTTGTAGAATTGCCGCAGGCCTGGCCCGAGACCAAGTGTGTTGGCATATTCGACAGGCGCGCAGGGCATGTTTGGATCAGCACCCAAGACGGGAACGCATCCAAGCGCAGTATCAGCGGCCGTGGCCGTGCCGCAGGGATCCGCCGGATTGCCCGGGTCGGAGGGATTACAAGTGTTGATGGTTGCTAGAAAGCCGGGTCGTGGCTGATTCCCAACCGGAAGGATAATGCCGCCGTTGCGAATATCGAAGGCGGTCAAATTGTTGAGATCGCTTACAAAAGCCGGAAGGGCTTGCCAGCGGAGGCCGTAGGTCAGCGTGAGGCGGTCGTTGACGCGGAATTCATCCTGCGCGTATACGCCTGTCTGGATGGTGTGAGCGTGGACATCGGGTCCGGATTGCGCGACGTAGGTTTTGGTGGGCAGTCCGAGGAGCAAGTTGGCGAATGCGTTCCCGGTGAAGATGCCCTGGTCAAATGTGAATGCGCCGAAATCGTCCGCACCGCCAAAACTTTCCAGGTCTTGGTAAGCAACACGGCGCACATCGGCGCCAAACTTCATCGTGTGGCGTCCTCTGATCCAGGAGAGATTGTCGGCGAACTGAATGGTCTGGGACTTGGTAAGGCCGTCCTTGTCACGGCCGATCGGTGAGTAGTTGCCGGCGTCGTCGCTGAAATTGAAAATGGGAAACGCGCCCGTGGTGGGATGGTCGCTGAGGTCGAGCCCCGCCAGACCAAGATTCGAAATCGCAGTCGCGCCCTCGATCGGAAACCTGACCTGGAACTGCCAGAAGGAAACGCCGAATCGCGCTTCATTCACAAGATGATCCGTAATTACGTAGTTGTGCGAAACGATGATGTTGTTGTTGTGCTCCGTGTCCTGGTCCGGCGGGAGGAAATTGTTCACCGTATTCAGCGCGGTATCCATCAGGGATTGCGCCGTCACTTTTTTCCAGCTCCAGCGCACAAACATGGATTGCTGCGACGTTATTGTGCGATCTATCCGCAAGTCGAAACCGTTGGTATTGCTGGGCGTCGGCGTCTGCTGCAGATAGTTCGCTTGGGATCCAAAATTCGCCGCACTCACATCGATATTGGGGGCGGGTAAGTAATTGTTGAGCAGACTCATAGCGACAGGGTTGATGCAATCTCTTGAATTCACACACTGGCTTCCGCTGGGAATTCTGTTGCCTGCATAGGGTTGACCTGTGAACGGATCCATCAGGGGCGCCGCGAGGGCCGAAAAATCTCCTTGCCGCATGGCATTCGACGGGACAAACAGAAACAGCGGCGTCGAATAGCGCCGACGGTTGGCCTCGAAGTCCGTGAAGAAAAACGTCTTCGCTTTGCCATGCAGTAGTTTCGGAATCTCCAGCGGACCTCCGAAGCTGCCGCCGAATGTGTTGAAAGCTTTGTGCGGCTTATTCCCCGAGTTCCAGACCTCGGCGTCCAAGGCGTCGTTCTGTAGATATTCAAAGGCGCTGCCGTGAAAGTGATCCCCGCCGCTCTTGGTGGAAATGGTTACGTCTCCGATCTGGGCGAATTCGGCGTTGTTGTTGAATTGCGTGACTTTGAATTCGCCGATGAGTTCCGAGGAAGGATTCATATTGCCCAGTGCCCCGTTCTGGCGAATGTTCACGGTAGAAGACCCGTCGACCGAATACTGAACTTGAGAAGGGAGACCACCGCCGACCGAGACGTTGCCGTTGGCATCTTGCTGCGCGCCGGGAACCGTAACCAGCATCGCGAGCGGACTAGTGGTGGCGCCGCGATAGTTCACGGGTAGGCTGGTGATCTGCTGAAAATTTTTGCTGTCCCCGAGCGTGGCGTTTTCAGTATTAATCACCGGACCGACTTCACTGCTGACTTCGATCGACTGGGTAGAGCTGGCGAGCGCGAGAGCAACGTTGAGGCGCAGGCTTTGTCGCGCGTCCAGTTGAAAGGACGACACTTTATAGTCGGAGAAGCCGTCTGCATGGACGGTCAACTCGTACCGACCAGCCTTCAGATTGATAAACTCGAATCCTCCGCTGCCGTCGGTGGCGGCCTTCCGTTCCGTACGATCGTCTAGGTTTCTGAGAGTGACTTCAGCGCCTGCGATTGCGCTTTGGCTCGGGTCCTTCACCACGCCGACGATGTCGCCGAAAGTCGATTGGCCTAAGGACCATGGCGCGAACAAGAAGAGCGCGATTAACATCACCGGTAATTTGCAAACCGCTGGACGCAACTTCATGACGAGTTCCCCCTCATGCGTTTCGCGCAACAAACCCGCGACGCAGCGAACGGAAAATACAGAACCTCGCCTTAGAAAGTCGTCAGTAAAATCACTAAAGAACAACTGATTCAAATGCATTTATTGCATGGATCAGGAAAAAACGGCGGGTCGATGGTGCACGCTAAGTGCGTGGTTGTTCATGGCTTTACGTGGTGTTCCTTACGATTTGTTTAGGGATCACTCAGGGTTTCGTGACGCGCATTCCGCTGCGATTATCGCCGGGGTAGGACGGCCGGTCGCTGCATTCACGTGTAGCGTGCTTCGCCTTCTTCGGGCAGCGGCTCTCGCCGCTGGCTTTCGCCCGCCATTCTTATCACTGCGCAAGCGGTTGTAATGCATCGCGAACCGTAAAAAGACGAATCACGGGTCTGACGCGAAAATGTTGCGGGATTTGCGCTCCAGAGCGTTCCATGAGTGCAGCCGGATGATACGACTCCGTCCGCCGGTATTCCTGTAAGACTTTCGGGTGGGCTGAATACTTCTTCGGGACCGAGGGTGTGAAATCTCGATGCAACTTCAACAGCTTCTTGCTGCGCGGGCTCGCTTATTCGGGAATGTAAATCGAATCTGAATCATATAGGATCTTGGCGAGTAACAACGATGTCGTTTGCGGGACGGGAGGATTGCTCCGATGGCACGCAAAACAGTCTTGGTTTCAGCTGTGCTCCTGCTGGCTGGGCTGGCACCAGGCGCTGCAGCACAAGTTGCCACAAATGTCCCGCCGGTAATTCCCGGAGCAAAGCCGGTGAGCGTGGAACATATCAAGGTGCATGGGGTCGCGCTCGAAGGCAATCTGGAAGGCGATGCTGCGGACCGCGAAGTACTCGTGTTCCTTCCGCCGAGCTATGCGAAAGAGAAAAACAGGCGCTATCCCGTGGTGTATGCGCTGCACGGCTACTCGATCGGAGCCGAACAGTGGACCCACGAAATTCATGTACCGCAGACGATTGAAGGAGCGTTCGCGCAGGGTGCGAAAGAAATGATTGTCGTGCTGCCGGATTCGAAGACGGTGCACAACGGCTCCATGTATTCAAGCTCGGTAACTACGGGCGATTTCGAGCAATTCATCTCGCGGGATCTCGTTGCCTACATTGACGCGCACTATCGGACGCTGGCGCGCCGTGAAAGCCGCGGCCTCGTCGGCCATTCCATGGGCGGCTATGGGGCGACGCGCATCGGCATGAAGCATTCCGACATTTTTGGAAGCTTGTACATCATGAGTCCGTGTTGTTTGTCTCCGCGGCCGGCCGAATCCCTAAACGCCGAGCTGGCCAAGAGCCTTGAGGCTGTAAAATCGCCGGCGGACTCCGCCAGCTTGCCGTTTTTTGCCCGAGCGACGCTGGCTACTGCGGCCGCCTGGTCTCCCAATCCCAAGAATCCGCCGCTCTATCTGGATTTGCCGACGAAAGACGGCGCACCCCAAGCTGGCGTCCTTGCAAAGTGGACCGCAAACGCCCCACTGGCCTTCGGGGACCAATACATTGCTGGTCTGCGGCGGTACAAAGGGATTGCAATCGATGTGGGAGATCAGGATGGCCTTCGCGCGGACACCCAGAAACTGCACGAGTTCCTGGATACATACGGACTCAAGAACAGTTTCGAACTGTATTCCGGCACGCATACCAGCATGGTCGCCGACCGCTTTCAGAATCACGTGCTGCCGTTTTTCAGCGGTACGCTGTGCTTCGATGCGCAGTGCAACTGACAACAACCGTCGCAGGCTTGCCTGACCTGCCTGACCTGCCGGACGGCGGCTCTTCGCCGGCGGGAGTTGCGGTGAAGTTTGCCGGCGAGTGAGCTTTCAAAGCGAAGTATCCCTGCTTCAGTCTCCAGATTGCGGCAACGAGCGCGAGCCATCTCGGAGTGATCGCGACGCACCACGGAGGGGCCTTGGTTACATTCGCAAGTTGAAACGCTGCGCGATCAACCAGGGCGTGTTGCGTCACATTGCTGCCTGCTTTGGATAGAACAGCGCAATCATTCGACAAGCGAAGGCGCAGACAAATATGCCCAGCGTTCCGCAAGCTGGCGGTTCGCGATGCGCCAAATGACAATACCGGAGAATTGATACTTCTTGCCCGTGGATGATTCTGTCCCGGTCCATCGATTGCGCACCACCACACGATCGTCCTCGGCGATCAGGTCAAGAATCTCGACATGGATGTCCGGGAATTTCTTGTACGCACTGCCCACATACTGCATTGCCCCTTCGGGGCCGGGCGGAGTTCCGGGAGGAACATCGGTGCCGTGATCGACAAACTGCGGCGCGAAATTCACTTTACCGATTTCCAGGTTCTTGCGATTGACGAATTCCTCGAAATGGTCACGCACGAATGCTTTGGCCTGCTCATGCGTAAAGCCGGTTTTTGAATTCACGATTTGGCTCATCGTCGCATCCCTTCATTTCACGCCTTGGCGGATTGCGGCAGGAATGCCAAGCGATTCTCGGAGAGAAAGGCATCCAGGCTGACCGGTGCGCGCCCGAGAAGTTCTTCCAGAACGCCGGTGACCTCGGCGCAATCACCGCTGCGATAGTACTGTTGTAGTTCAAGCAGCGCTTGAACCTGCCAAGCCGGTAAGCCGGCTTCCTGTAACGCTTTCCCAAAGACCTCATCCGGCAGGTCGATGTACTGAATCGCGCGGCCCAGAATTTGCGAGAGCAGCGCGGCGATCTCCGCGTTGTTCCAGGCGCCGGGACCGTTCAGTTCGTAAATGCGGAGTGCGTGGGGTTCAGGCGTTGCCAGAATCCTGGCCGCGGCCGCTGCGATGTCGCGAACATCCAGAATGCTCATCTTGGCGCTCGCTGTCGCCCCGTAAAACGCATTTTGAGAAAGAATGGTCGGCGCATTGTACGTAAGAAGATTCTGGAAAAATCCGTTGGGGCGAAGGATGGTGTAGCGCAACGATGTGGAGGCCAGTTTTGCTTCCACCTGGCGGTGCCAGCTGGGAAATGACTTGTCGTACTTTCCCGCACCTAAAGCTGAATTGAGGACGATGTGCTTTACGCCCGAGGATAACGCCGCATCGATCGCGTTGCATTCGAGTTCGACAAGCTGCGGAATCGGGGAGCAAACCAGGAACAAAGTGTCCACGCCCTGGAATGCCTTCTTCAGACTGTCGGCATCGGCAAAGTCTCCCAGACAAACCGCCGCACCTGCCGGCGCTTTTTGTAGTTCCTGCTCGCTCCGGTACATCGCGCGAACCGGCTTCCCCAGCTTTTGCAGTTCACGCAAGACCGCGCTTCCTACCATGCCGCTGGCTCCGGTAACTAAAATCATGTGTTCCCTCTCTTGGGCGCGTGTGCCGCAGAACGCTGGCACAAACTGGTGCAGGCGGTATCTCGCGGAAGGCCATGCTATAACTGGCAAGAAGTCCTGCGGAAGTACGCACTTTTAAGTAAGTACCCGGCCAACTCGGCGGATTCGGGGAAACGGCATGAAGGATCATCATGGTTGTCCCGTACAGGCATCGATCAACGTGATTTCAGGTAAATGGAAGGTGCAGATCCTGTGGCACTTGTCGTTCGGGCCAAGAGGATTTGCGGAATTGCGCCGAAAGCTGAAAGGAATTTCAGAAAAAGTACTCACGCAGCAACTCAAAGAGTTGCATCGAGACGGGGTGATCCACCGCGAGATGATCCCGAAGACTCCTCCCCGGGTTACCTACTCGCTCAACGCAGAGGGCAAAAAGCTGGTGCCCATGATGGAAGCATTGTGCGACTGGGGCTCGGTCCACTTCGGAATGAAGCCGAATCTTCCGCGTAGCCCTGCCAGATGATCCTGCCGGATGATCCCGCCGGATCCGAAGATGTCCTCCCTGAGGCAGCGGGTCACTGCCTCCAGCCGCCGCCTAAGGAACGATACAGTCCCACCAGGCTCTGGTATTCATTGCCGCGGGCCTGCGCCAGCTCCAGCTCCGCGGAGTACAATGCACGCTGCCCGTCCAGCACTTCCAGGTAGGTCGTCGTTCCTCCTTTGTAGCGCATGTCCGACAACCGCACCGACTCGTGCAAGTCCGCCACGGTGACCTCCTGCCGCTGGCGCACCTCGCGCAACTTCTGGTAGCCGATCAGCGCATCGGAAACGTCGCCGAACGCCCGCTGAATCGTTTGCTGATAGGCGAGCAGCGCCTGGTTGTATTGCGATTTGGCCAGGCGCAAATTGCCCTTCAGTGCGCCACCAGTGAAGAGCGGTTGGCTCACCTGCGCGCCGTAGGAATAGATCCCGAATTGCGAGGACATCAAGCTCGAAAACGCGCTGCTTCGTCCAAACGCTCCGCCGCCGGAACCCGTCAGCGAAATCTGCGGAAAGAATTGCGCCTTGGCCACGCCCACCTCGGCATTTGCCGCGACCAGCAACTGTTCCGCCTCGCGAATGTCCGGTCTCCGTTCCAGCAGCGCTGAGGGCAGCCCCGCCGGAACTTCGGGCGGCATGGGCTGACCCACGAGCGGACGTCCGCGCGAAATGGCTTGCGGGTAGTTGCCAAGCAGGATGCTGATGGCATTTTCTTCCTGAGCGATCTGCCGTTCCAGATCCGGGATGGTGGCATTTGCTGTGTCGAGAGTCTGCTGCGCCTGCAACACATCCAGCTTTGTCGCCACGCCGTGTTCGACACGCAGCTTCGTCAGCTTCACGGAATCTTCCTGGGTTTGAATCGTCTCCCGGGTGATCTTCAACTGCAGATCCAGCTGCAGCAGGCTGAAGTAGTCGCTGGCAACGTCGCTCACCAGCGTCAGCACCACCGTTTGCCGCGCGTCTTCCGTGGCCAGCAGTTCGGCTCGCGCCGCTTCGTTGGCCCGGCGCAGCCGCCCGAAGAAGTCCAGTTGAAATGCAGCGTCGGCGGTCAACAGGCCGAAATGGTAGGTGCTTTGCGCCGTGTTTTCTCTGCCTCCCTCAAACTTGGCATTCGCTCCCAATTGCGGGAACAGGCTCGATCGCGTCACCGCCACTTGCGCGCGCGCCGCGTTGATCCGCTCGGTCGCGATTTGCAGGTCGTAGTTTTGCTTGAGCGCCGTGCGAATCAGGCTCTGCAGCTGCTCATCCTGAAAGACCTCCCACCACGGCAGGTCCGCGAAGGAATTGCTTTGCGCCTGCGCTTGCGGGCTCGGGTCCAGGCTCCGGTAGCTCGTCGGCGCCTGCACCGTCGGACGCTTGTAACTTGGCCCAACCATGCAGCCGTTCGCCAGCAGCGCCGCTGCCGCGACGCCTGCAAAGCAGACCCTTAACCGGCGGTAATTGTTCGAAGATGCGAAGATGCGGCTCATCTCAGTCACCCTCCGCAGGAGCGGGTGCCGCCGGCACGGTTCCATGGCTCGCTTCCTTGCCGGCTCCGGATAAGCGCTCGATCAAGTAAAAAATCGTCGGCACGAAAAAGATCCCGATAATGCTCGCCGCCAGCATGCCGCCGATCACGGTGGTGCCCATGATCTGCCTGGCCACCGCGCCCGCACCCGAAGCGGTCCACAAGGGAACGCAGCCTAGAATGAACGCGAAAGAGGTCATCAGAATCGGACGCAAGCGCAAACGCGCGCCTTCCAGCGCCGCATCCACCAGCGGCTTCCCGTGTTCCACCTGTTCCTTGGCGAACTCCACGATCAGAATGGCGTTCTTTGCCGCCAGTCCGATCAGCATCACCAGTCCAATCTGCGAGTACACGTCGTTCTCGATCTGCACCAGGTACGGCGGGTAAAAGAGCCCTACCAGGTACCGGCGCAGCCACAGCATCGCGAATGCTCCAAAAATCGCCACCGGCGTGCTGAGTAGTACGCTCAGCGGCAGCGACCAGCTTTCATAAAGTGCGGCAAGAATCAGGAACACGAAGAGCAGCGACAATCCGAAGATCACCGACGGTGAAACGCCCTGCCGTGCCTTCTGTTCCTGGAATGAGATCCCGGAGTAGTCGAAGCCCATTTCGCGAGGCATCGTCTCCTTAAAGACCTCTTCCAGTGCCGCCGTTGCCTGATCCGCGCTGTAGCCGGGTGCCGCGCTTCCGTTGATCTGCGCGGAACGATACTCGTTGAAGCGCAACAGGAATTCCGGCCCGACGCGCGATTTGATCGTGGTCAGTGCCGATAGCGGCACGCTTTCGCCCTTGCTATTCAGCACGTAGAACTGACCAACGTTTTCGGCATTGGCGCG
>Ga0335070_10008122_pt1 | contig 12311 bp, 9 predicted proteins | sample Lox_Sample_13_FD_206722 | JGI IMG/M metagenome (GOLD analysis project Ga0335070, IMG submission 206722) | Soil microbial communities from Loxahatchee National Wildlife Refuge, Florida, United States - Lox_Sample_1.3 | ecosystem: Environmental > Terrestrial > Soil > Wetlands | place: USA: Florida...
CCCGAGGCCGTCGGCGGCGGCGTCGCGAAGCACGCCGCGAACTCGGACGTGTTGCCCGAGGGATCGGTCGCCGTCGCGGTGATCCACGGCCCGAGCGCCGGGCCGAGCGTCGCCGCAAACGACGCGCTTCCGCCGGCATCCGTCGCCGCGTCCACGAACCCGAGCGGCCGCTGTCCCGGGCCGTAGCCCGACGGGTCGCACGTGAGCGTGGCGAAGAGCTCGACGCGGAAGCCGAGGGACGACAGGCTGTCGAGCGTCCCGTCGATTTCCGTGGCGTTCGGGGACAGGATGACCCCGGTCAGAGTCGGAAAGTTCTGCAGCAGGTTCGGTCCGACGTCGGGATCGCCCGGGTCGTTCGGCGTCACGCCGACGGGCGCGAGGTCGATGCCGAGGCCGCCGTTGTACGAGATGGTGTTGCCGAGGATCGCGTCGCCGGTCCCCGACTCGACGAACACGCCCCGGCCGCCGTTGAACGCGATGACGTTCTTGGTGCCCGCCGCCGTGCCGCCGATCGTGTTGCCGCTCGCGCCGTTCTGGACGTCGACGCCGTTGGAGGCGTTCCCGATCGCCAGCGAAGCCGTTGCGTTGGTCCCGATGAAGTTGCCGGTCACGACGTTGCCCGTCGTGGCCGCGTCGGCGAGCAGGACCCCGTTGTCGGCGTTGCCGGAGATGACGTTGCGGTCCGGGCCCGGGCCGCCGATCGTGTTGCCGCTGGCGCCGTCGTTGACCTGAACCCCTTCGGCGCCGTTCGGAATCGCCGCCGTGATCGCGGCGTTGACGCCCACCAGGTTCCCCTTGACGACGTTGCCGGAGGCGTTCGTGCGCACGCGGATGCCGTTGGTCCCGTTGCCGGAGGCGACGTTGCCGGGACCGATCACGTTGTTCGAGGAGTTCGAGACGATGATGCCGTTGGCGGCGTTCGGGATCGCTGCCGTCCCGGCCGGATTCGTGCCGGCGACGTTGCCCGCGACCGTCACGCCCGACACGCCGCTGATCAGGAGGATGCCCGATTGCGCGTTGCCCGAGGCCACGTTGCCGGGGCCGATCGTCCCGCTCGTCACGCCGCCGACGTCGATCCCCTGGCCGCCGTTGGCAAGCGCCGCGGTGCCGCCCGCGTTCAAGCCCACCCAGCAGTTCTTGACGACGGTGTCCGTCGCCGGTGACGACAGGGAAATGCCGTCGCCCGCGTTTCCCGAGAGCAGCGTGTCGCCGGGCAGGTCCGAGCCGACGACGTTGCCGGCGCCGGCGGCAATCGCGACGCCGACCGAGCCGTTGCCGAGCGCCGCGGTGCCCGCCGCGTTGGTCCCGAAGCGCCCGCCCGCGATCACGTTGGCGTCGGAGCCCCCGCCGCCGATCTCGACGCCGTGCCGCCCGTTGCCCGAGATGACGTTGACGCGCTGCGACGCGTCGGTCCGGCCGATGACGTTGTTCGGGGAGCTCGCGATCAGGACGCCGCTGCCGCCGTTGCCGAGCGCGGCCGTGCCGGCGACGTTGACGCCGACGTAGCAGCCGCGCACGACGTTGCCGCCGCCCGTGTCGAGGAAGATCCCGTTGCCGCCGAGGTTCGGGAAGCCGGGCACGAAGCGGTTGATCACGAGCCCGGTCACGACGCTCGAGCCCGCCGTGATGTGGAGCCCGTCGGCGCCGGTGCCGGCGCCCGCGCCGTTCAACTCGATGATCGGCGTTCCGGCGTAGCCCGGCTGCGTCGTGCCGTCGATCGTGACCGGGTCGAAAATGGTCGGCAGCGGCGCGGCGAGCGCGATCGACTTGACGCCCGACCCGATGGCGAAGCGGATCGTGTCGGGGCCCGGGTTGGCGTTGGCCGCGTTGATCGCCTCCCGCAGCGTGCAGTGGGCCGCGTTGCAGACGCCGTCGTCGGTGTCGGCGTTCGAGTTGACCGTGAACGTCGCCGCCCGAAGCGAGCCGACCGCCGACAGGAGCAGCGCGGCGGCCAGCGCCGTGGGGCGGATCACGCCCGCGAGTCTAAGCCGCCGGAGCGGCGGGAACACCTGCCCGCGGGACCAGAGGTCAGCGCCGGGCGACGCGCGGCGCTTCCGGGGCTTCGACCGCCCGCTCGGGCCCGTCGGCGGGCGTCATGCCGCGCTCGAGCCAGAGGTGGGCGCCGTCGAGGACGCTCATGGCCGTGGCGTACTTCGCCGTGTCGTCGTTGGACCGAACGCCCCGGAAGTGCTCGGCGATGCGCCGGCGGGTCGCGCGGCAGAAGAGGTCGGCCATCTCGACGGCTCCCGCCGCCTCGGGCGCCCCGCGGCGGCGCAGGGACTCGGCGCGCGACAGCGCCGCGGCCATCGCGAAGAGATCCGCGCCCACGTCGACGGCCCGGAAGAGGAGAGCCTGCCGCTTCTCGAGCTGCGGGCCGTGAATGAGCATCTGGTGAAAGAGCGCGCGCGCGAGCCGGCGCGTCGTGCGCTCGACGAACCGGACGTGGCGCGCGAGCGGCCCGAACTCCGAAAAGCGCGGCCAGCGCCCCCAGCCGAGCCACCGCGACGGGTACCACCACGCGTAGTGCGCGGCCATGCGCGGCAGCGCGGCGAGCCGGCGCGACAGCGGCGCCTTCGGGTCCGCGAACGCCCCGGCGACGGCCAGATGCCGGTCCACGGCCTCGCGCGCGATGAAGAGACGCATGATCTCGGAGGAGCCCTCGAAGATCAGGTTGATTCGGAAGTCCCGCATCATGCGCTCGACCGGGATCGGGGCCTCGCCGCGCGCGCGCAGCGAGTCGGCCGTCTCGTAGCCGCGGCCCCCGCGGATCTGCATCGTTCGGTCCACGAGCCGCCAGCCCTCTTCCGAGTTCCACATCTTCGCGACCGCCGCTTCGAGACGGATGTCGCGATCGCCCATGTCGGCCATCGCCGAAGCCAGATCCGTCACCGCCTCGAGCGCGAACGTCGTCGCCGCCATTTCGGCCAGCAGCTGGGCGATCGCGTCGTGGCGGCCGACCGGCTCGCCCCACTGGACGCGCTCGGCGGCCCACGTGCGCGAGATCTCGAGGCACCGCTTGCCGACGACCGCGCACGAGGCGGGCAGCGTCAGGCGTCCGGTGTTCAGCGTGATCAGGGCGAGCTTCAGCCCCTTGCCTTCGCCCCAGAGGAGGTTCTCCTTCGGGACGCGGACGTTCGTGAAGCGCAGGACCCCGTTCTCGATCGCCTTCAGGCCCATGAAGTGGCAGCGGGTGACGACCTCGACGCCGGGCCAGCTCTTTTCGACGATGAAGGCGGAGATCTTCTTCGTGTCGGGGTGTTTCGCCATCACCACGAAGAGGTTGGCGACGGTGCCGTTCGTGCACCAGAGCTTCTCGCCGTCGAGGACGTAGTCGCCCTCGGGCGTCCGGGTCGCCGTCGTCGCGAGGCTCGACGGGTCGGACCCGACCTGCGGCTCGGTCAGCGCGAACGCGGAGATCTCGCCCCCGGCCAGGCGCGGCAGGTACTTCTGCTTCTGCTCCCTGGTTCCGAAGAGCTTCAGCGGCTGCGGCACGCCGATCGACTGGTGCGCCGACAGCAGCACGACGAGGTTGGCGTCGCGGCTGGTGATGAGCTTCATCGCCTCGCCGTACTCGCGCTGCGTCAGGCCGAGTCCGCCGTACTCCCTCGGGATCTTCATCCCGAAACAGCCGAGCTTCGCGAGGCCTTCGACGACCTTCGGCGGAACCGTTCCTTCGCGGTCGATGGCGTCGGGGTCGACCTCTTCGACGAGGAAGCGCTCGAGCCGCTCGAGGAAACTCCGGAACTCCGGGCGCTCGGGAGGCGCCTCGGGGAACGGGTGAATCAGGTCGAGGCGCAGGTTGCCCAGGTAGATCTGCTTCAGGAAGGACGGCGCCTTCCACTCCGTCTCGCGCGCCTCTTCGGCGACCTTGCGCGCCTCGGTGGCGCTGACGGGGCCGGCTTTCGTCTCCGCCATGAACCAATCACTCTACACTTGGGCCCGCGTGCGCAACAAATACCTGTCGTACGACGCCGAACGCGGCCCCCGGGTCCGCGCCATGTTTTCGCGGCTGGCGCCGCGGTACGACCTCGTCAACGACGTCATGAGCTTCGGCCTCCACCGGCGGTGGAAGCGGCAGACCGTCGAGATGGCCATGCAGGAGGCCGGAGGCCGGGGACGGGAGGCGGGAGGCACCGGCGGAAAACGGCGGGTCCTCGACCTCTGTTGCGGCAGCGGCGACCTCTGCTTTCTCGCCGAGGCGCGGGGGGCGGGGGCCGTCGTCGGCGTGGACTTCACGCTCCCGATGCTCGCCGTGGCGCGGCGTCGCCAGCGCGCGGGCGGGCGCCGAGGAACGCGGTTCATCCAGGCCGACGCGCTCCACCTTCCCTTCCCCGACGCGTCCTTCGACGCCGTGACGATCTCCTACGGCCTCCGCAACGTCGCCGACCTCGGCGCGGCGCTCTCGGAAATGCGCCGCGTCCTCGCGCCGGGAGGCCGCGCCGTCGTGCTCGACTTCGGCAAGCCGGCCAATCCCGTCGCGGGCGCTCTCTACCGGATGTTTCTCCGCGCCGCGATGCCGGTCGTCGGCTGGCTCTTCCACGGGGACGCCGCCGCGTACCTCTACATCCCCGCGTCCCTCGAGCGCTACCCCGGCCAGCGCGGCGTCGAGACGCTCATGCGCGCGGCGGGGTTTTCCAACGTGCGCTCGGAGGATCGCCTGCTCGGCACGATGGGAATCAACGTCGGCGAGGCGACCTGAGGTAGACTCCGCGGCTCTTTATGGCACACCAGTACATCTACACGATGGTCAACCTGCGGAAGGTCGTCCCGCCGCAGCGCGAGATCCTGAAGGGCATCTACCTCTCGTTCCTGCCCGGCGCCAAGATCGGGGTGCTCGGCTTGAACGGCGCGGGCAAGTCGACGCTCCTGAAGATCATGGCCGGCGTCGAGAAGGACTTCGCGGGCGAGGCCTTTCCGGCCGAGGGCACGCGCATCGGCTTCCTGCCCCAGGACCCGCGGCTCGACCCGAAGAAGGACGTCCTCGGCAACGTCGAGGAAGGCGTCGCGAAGACGCGGGGCCTCCTGAAGCGCTTCGAGGAGTTGAACGAGAAGCTCGCCGAAGAGCTCTCGCAGGCCGAGAGCGACAAGGTCATGGCCGAGTACCAGAGGGTGCAGGACGCGATCGAGGCCTCGAACGCGTGGGAGCTCGACCGGCAGCTCGAGGTCGCGATGGACGCGCTGCGCCTCCCGCCCCCGGATTCGGATGTCACGCAGATCTCGGGCGGCGAGAAGCGCCGCGTCGCGCTCTGCAAGATCCTCCTCGAGAAGCCCGACCTGCTGCTGCTCGACGAGCCGACGAACCATCTCGACGCCGAGTCGGTGGCCTGGCTCGAGCGCCACCTCGCGGAGTACCCGGGGACCGTCGTCGCGGTCACGCACGACCGCTACTTCCTCGACAACGTCGCCGGGTGGATCCTCGAGCTCGACCGCGGCGCGGGCATTCCCTGGAAGGGCAACTACTCGAGCTGGCTCCAGCAGAAGGAGGAGCGCCTCGAGCAGGAGGAGAAGGCGGAGACGGCCAAGCGCCGCACGCTCCAGCGCGAGCTCGAGTGGATCCAGATGTCGCCGCGGGCGCGGCACGCCAAGAGCCGCGCGCGCATCGACCGCTACGAAGCGCTCCTCGCGGACCAGGGTCCCGAGCAGCGCGGCGAGACGCAGGACCTGTTCATTCCGGCGGGGCCGCGCCTGGGCGACGTCGTCGTCCGCGCCGAGCACGTCCGCAAGGCCTTCGGCGACCGGCTCCTGATGGAGGACCTCTCGTTCGACCTGCCGCGCGGCGGCATCGTCGGCATCATCGGCGCCAACGGCGCCGGCAAGACCACGCTCTTCAAGATGATCGTCGGCAAGGACAAGCCCGACTCGGGCAAGCTCGTCGTCGGCGAGACCGTCGTGCCCTCCTACGTGGACCAGGACCGCGACCGGCCCGACCCGTCGAAGACCGTCCACGACGAGATCTCGGGCGGCCAGGACAAGATCGTCCTCGGCAAGCGCGAGATCCCGTCGCGCGCCTACGTGGCCATGTTCAACTTCAAGGGCCAGGACCAGCAGAAGCGCATCGGCGATCTCTCGGGCGGCGAGATGAACCGGCTGCACCTGGCGCGGACGCTCAAGAAGAGCGGCAACGTGCTGCTGCTCGACGAGCCGACCAACGACCTCGACGTCGACACGCTGCGGGCCCTCGAAGAGGCGCTCGTCAACTTCGGCGGGTGCGCCGTGGTCATCAGCCACGACCGCTGGTTCCTCGACCGCGTCGCGACGCACATCCTGGCGTTCGAGGGCGACAGCCAGACGGTGTGGTTCGAAGGCAACTACCAGGAGTACGAGGCGGACCGGAAGCGGCGCCTCGGCATCGACGCGGACCAGCCGCACCGGATCAAATACAAGAAGCTCGCTCTCGGTTAGGGCCTCCCCCTCACCCGAACCCGCTCCCCCTCCGGGGACGAGGGGTTTCCGGCCCTAGCGCGCCTGGCGCGTCACTCCCGGCTCGCCACCAGCGCGACGCCGACGCCGACGACCGCGAGGACCAGCAGCGCCTTGCCGAGCCCGAAGCGGCGCCGGCGCGGGCGCGCGCGCTCCATCCACCCGTCCGCCAGGGCCGACCCCTTTTCGGTCAGGTTCTCGAGCAGCTCCGCGCCGCGCTGGCGCAGATCCTCGTAGAGGTCCGAGCCGCGGTCGGCCAGCTCGTCCTTGAGATCGTCGAGCTCGGGCCGGCTCTTCTTGAAGCCCTTGGCCAGGCTTTCCCGGGCTTCCGCGTAGAAACGGTCGGTATCGAACTTGCCGCCGCGGCGGAGGCTCTCGATCGCGATCGGCAGGGCGACTTTCGTCACCAGCGGAACGACGAGCGGTCCGAGCGCTTCGGCGGTCGTGCGGGAAAGGCTCTTGCGGGACATGTTTCCTCCGAACGGACAGTCTACAGTAGCCGCGTGCTCGCGCTTCTCCTGCTGCCCGTCGCGCTCGCGGCCGCGCCGCCGGCGCCGGGCGCCGCGCCCGGGCCGGAGGCGATCGTCCTCGGGGTCGCCCAGGACGGCGGCGTGCCCCATGCCGGCTGCCACCAGCCCCTCTGCGAAGCGGCGCGCGCGGACTGTGCGGTGCGCCGCCGCGTGGCCTCGCTCGGCCTCGTCGACCCGGCCGCCGGCAAGCGCTTCCTGATCGACGCCACTCCCGACTTCGGCGAGCAGATCGAAACGCTCGGCGGCCGGCCCGACGCGATCCTCCTGACGCACGCGCACGTCGGCCACTACCTCGGCCTCGCCGCGCTCGGCCGCGAAGTGCTCGACACGCGGGGCCTGCCCGTCTACGCGACGCCGTCGATGGCGCGCTTCCTCCGGGAGAACAAGCCGTGGAGCCGGCTCGTCGCCTTCGGAAACGTCGACGTGCGGGAGATCGCCGGCGAAGTCACGCTCACGCCGAGCCTCGCGGTGACGGCGATCCGCGTGCCGCACCGCGACGAGGATTCCGACACGGTCGCGTATCTCGTGCGGGGGCCGGGCCGGAAGATCCTCTGGCTTCCCGACATCGACAAATGGCAGAAGTGGGATCGCCGCCTCGCCGACTTCCTGAAGGACCCGACGCTGATCGCGTTCGTCGACGGCACGTTCTTCGCCGCCGACGAGATCCCCGGCCGCTCGATCGCGGAGATCCCGCACCCGCTCGTCCCGGAGACGACGGCGCTCGTCGAAGAGATCCCCGGCGCCCGCGGCCGCGTCGTCTTCGTCCACCTGAACCACACGAATCGTCTCCTCTGGGACGCCGGCGCCGTCGCCGCGCTCGAGCGCCGGGGATTCGCCGTCGCGCGCGAGGGACAGCGCATCCCGCTCTCCGCGCCCGCGGAGTAAGATCGAGCTCCCATGGCTTCCCCGGCGCCCGACCCTCCTCCCGTTCTTCCCTGGCGCGGCGAAACGGCGCGCAGGCACGCGGGGTGGCCGAAAGGCTACTGGCGCACCGTCGTCTGGCGCGGCCTGCGGCTGCGCTGCCCGGTCTGCGGGCAAGGGCGCCTGTTTCAGTCCTACTTTCGCATGCGCCTCCACTGCCCGTGCTGCGGCGTCGGCTTCGCGCGCGAGGACGGTCAGTGGGTCGGCTCGCTCGACATCAACACGTTCGTCGTCGCCTTCGGGCTCATGATCGCGTCGGCCTTCTCGCCGGAGTGGCCGCTGCCGTGGTTGCTCGCCGTGTGGGGCGCCGCGGCGATCGCCGTGCCGCTCGTGACGTTCCGTTTCGCGCGCGGGCTCTGGACGGCGATCGTCCACCTCTCCGGCGGCGTCTACTGATGTCTCGGGAATTTGCCGCCCCCGGACCGCTGTTGCAGGCGGGTCGGAAAAAATCGTGAAGAAAAGGAAACCCACTCGGATGACCCAGCAGAAGACGACCCCGGAGCCGCGCGGCTCCGAACGCCGGACCAACGGCGAGCGGCGGGCCGACGACCGCCGCGCCCACGCCCGCTTCTCCCCGGGCGCTTCCCGCACCGACCGCCGGCAAGGCGAGCGGCGCGGCCCCCGGAGCTAGCCGAGGGACGCGTTTCGGCCGGGGCGCGCCGCCCGGCCCGCTCACGGAACCGCCCCGGCGACGGGGTATCCTTACCCGCTTGTCCGAACCCTCGCCCCTGCCGCTGACGCGACGCCGCTGGATGACGGCGACGGGAGCCGCCGCCGCGGCCGCCCTGGCGCCCCTTCCCGCGATGGCCTCGCCCGCGGCGCCGCCGCTGCCGCCGCCCCTTCCGGCCGACGCCTTCCGGGAGCGGCAGGCGCGCCTGCGCGCCGCCGCGCGGACGGCCGGGTTCGCCGCCCTCTTCGTCACCCCCTCGACCAACCTGGCGTATGCCGCCAACCTCTCGATCGAGCGCAGCGAGCGTCTGACCGCGCTGCTGCTCTTTGCCGACGGGCCTGCCGTTCTCGTGACGCCGTCTTTCGAGGCGGAGAACCACCGCCGCGACGTCGTCGCCGACGACATCGTCTCCTGGAAGGAGGACGAGAACCCGATCGCGATCGCGGCGCGCCTGCTCGGCGCCAACGCCGTCGGCATCGAGGGCACCACCGCCTACGACACCGTCGCCCGCCTCGCGACGGCCGCCTCGTTGTCCCCGCGCGACGCGAAGGACCTCTTCGAGGAGCAGCGGCGCGTCAAGAGCGTCCAGGAACAGGCGTTCATCCGCGAGGCCGCGCGCCGCACGAACCTCGCCATCGAGGCCACGCACAGGGGCCTCGCCGCCGGGAAGACCGAGGGCGAGATCGCGGTCCTGCTCGAATCCGAGTTCCAGGCGCTCGGCGTGCGCGGCGGCGGCCTCGTCCAGTTCGGCCCCTCGGCGGCGTTCCCGCACGGCGCACCCGGCGAGCGGCGCCTCGCCCGAGGCGACGTGGTCCTGATCGACGCGGGGTGCCGGGTGCGGGGCTACACGTCGGACGTCACCCGGACCGTGAGCTTCGGCCCACCGTCGGACGACGTGCGGCGCGTGTACGCCGCCGTCGACCGGGCGCAGCTGGCCGGCATCGACGCGCTGCGCGCCGGAGCGACCGGCGAGAGCGTCGACCGCGCGGCGCGCAAGGTCATCGAGGACGCGGGCTTCGGCGACGGCTTCACGCACCGCCTGGGCCACGGCCTCGGCCTCGACGGCCACGAGCCGCCCTACCTGGTGCGCGGCAACGTTGTGCCGCTCGCCGCCGGGAACACCGTCACCGTCGAGCCCGGCATCTATCTGCCGGGCCGATTCGGAGTCCGCATCGAAGACGACTACGCCGTCCGCGAGTCTCCCCCGCCCGGGAGCCTGTCGGCGCGGCCGGCCGAGCTCGTCGTCCTGAAGATCTGAGGAGAGACGCCGCATGCTTCACGCCGCGCTGACGGCGCTTCTGGCCTTGCAGCCCGCCTCCGGCTCCCCCAACCCGGCGCCGCAGGCTCCCGCTCCGAACTCGGCGGCGCCGGCGGGCGTCGTCAACGCGCCGTCCTCGGCGCCGTCCGAGCCGAGCGACGCTTCCGCCGCTCCGGCGGCCCCGGAATCGCCGGCTCCGACGGCGGTGCCCGCCGCGCGGCCGACGCCGGCCCGGCGCTCGGGCGCCCCGGAGCCCGCGAGGCCGTCCTCGGGCGACAGCCTGCTCGTCGTGAACAAGACGGACTCGACGGTCTCGATCCTCGACGGCTCGACGGGAAAGCTGCGCACGACGGTGGCCGTCGATCCCGGGCCGCACGAGGTCGAGATGCTCCCCGGCGGACACGTCGCGGCGGTCGCGAGCTACGGCACGCGCGCCGAGCCCGGGCGCACCGTGACGCTCATCGACGTGGCGACGGGCAAGGTCCTCACGAAGCTCGACCTCGGCGAGGGATCGCGCCCGCATGGAATGGCCGCGGTCCGCGACGGGCGTCTGCTCGTCACGGCCGAGGGCAAGAAAGAGCTCGTCGTCATCGACACGCGCGGCGAGAAGATCAGCGCCCGCTACCCGACCGGACGCGACCTGTCGCACATGGTTGCCGTGTCGCCCGACGGCCATCGCGCGTTCGTCGCGTCCCTCTCCGGCGGCGGTTCGGTGGCCGTGTTCGACCTCGCCAACGGCAAGGTGCTCAAGGACATCCCGACGGGCAAGGGCGCCGAGGGCATCGACGTCACGCCCGACGGCCGCGAGGTCTGGGTCGCCAACCGCGAGGCGAACACGATCACGGTCATCGACGTCAAGACGCTCGCGCCGGTCTTCACGATCCAGGCGCCGGGGTTCCCGATCCGCGTCAAGATCACCCCCGACGGACGCCGGGCGATCGCGACGTTCGCCGGCGCCGGCGACGTGCGCGTCTACGACACGGCCACGCGCGTCGAAGCCGCCCGCATCCCGCTCGGGCGCGAGGCGGTCGAAGGCTCCGAGAACCGCGTCTTCCAGAAGCGGTTCGGGACGAGCCCGGCTCCGGTCGGCCTGCTGATCTCGACGGACGGCAAGCGCGCCTACGTGGCCGCCTCGCACGCCGACGTCGTCACGGTCGTCGACCTCGAGAAGCTGCGCGTCGACGACGCGTGGGCCGCCGGCCGCGAGCCCGACGGGCTCGCCGGGCACATCAGCACGAAGGCGCCCGAGGCGACGCCGCGACCGACTCTGACGCCGCGGCCGGAGGTCACCCGTCGGCCGGGACTCCCGCCCCGCCCGACGCCCCGGCCCCACTCCTAGGGGGGCACGTTCGCGGCCGGCCCCGCGTCGAGCGCGAGCTCGATCGTCTCGACCCGCCCCGCGCGTTTGACCTGGAGCCAGCCCTTGTAGGAGCCGGGCTTCGGCAGCCGCACGAGAAAGGGCAGCCGGCCGTCCTTGCCGATTCCGGGCTCCCGGTCGTCGGGGTGCGCGTGGGCGAAGGTCGCGGCATCCTGGTGCACGAGCAGCAGATGGCCCATGGCGCCGAGCCACGGCTCGAGGTCCGAGACCGGCCGGCCCTTCGCGTCGTGAATGTGGGCCGTCACGGTAACGGTCCGGCCGGCGGGAATGCCCTCGGGCGGCAGCTCGAGCACCGCGCGCACCGTCGGGGGCGCCGAAGGGGTCGCGGCGCGAGCCGGTGCGCCGGAGCCGCCGACCGCGACCGTCGCCGAGAGCACCTGGCTCCCGGCGCCGTGCGGCGCGACGTCGACGAAGAGACGGTACCGGCCGGGCCTCGCGAACGCGTGCGACAGCCGGAAGACGCCGGGCCCGGAAAGCTCCGGGTGCTCATGGGCGAACTCGGTCAGGTCCTCGCTCACGACGAAGAGGTGCATGAGCTTCTCGTGCTGGACGTCGAAGTCCACGACCTCGCGCTGCTCGAAGCTCCCCGCCAGCCGCACGCGCAGCTCGAGCTCCACCGGCTGGCCGGCGACCGGGTGGAGGGGCGCCGTCGCGAGATCGAGGGAGAACGGCCGGACCTTGGCCGACTCGCGCGTCGGACTCGACGCCGCGTCCGCGACCGTCAGCGGAAAGTCAAAAACGAAGGCCTCCGTCGGGCGCGGATCGCCGACGAGCGGGATCTCGGGCGGAAGGATCGTGAGACACAGCCGGTAGTCGCCGCCGTGCGGGAACGTCGGGTGCACGCCGTAGCGGCCGGGGCTCTCCTCGCGGTGAGCGATCTCGTCGAAGGGAGCCATCGAGGGCATGCTCGGCATGTCCGCCACCGCCTCGATGCGCGCCCACGTCAGGGGCGTCGGCTCGCCCGAGGCGTCGAGCCGGTCGGCGCGCGCCACGGAGAACTCGATCTCCATCTCCTCGCCCGCGTAGAGTCCGTTGGGCGGGAGATGGAGGACGATTTCGTAGGGTCCCTGGCGGATCCTCGGGGGCTCTTCGGCGGCCGCCGCCGCGGCCGCCGCCGCCGCGGCCAGGAGCGCG
>Ga0335070_10008123_pt1 | contig 12311 bp, 13 predicted proteins | sample Lox_Sample_13_FD_206722 | JGI IMG/M metagenome (GOLD analysis project Ga0335070, IMG submission 206722) | Soil microbial communities from Loxahatchee National Wildlife Refuge, Florida, United States - Lox_Sample_1.3 | ecosystem: Environmental > Terrestrial > Soil > Wetlands | place: USA...
TGCTGGCTGTTTTGTGAATTTGCAAGGCTTATCGCCAGATTTGAAACGGCTCCCGTTAATCCTGGAACAGAAGGGCTGCCGCTTTCCCAGGTGCGAAAACTGCCGACTGTCTCTGTTGGACTCCCGTCTGTCGCATTTGAAAAATGAAGGTGGGTCATGACCTGGCTGTTGCTTTGTTCAGGCTCGTCAAATGTAATGCCCGGATCGCTCTGCAGCGAATACCAGTTAAGGCTGATCGATTCCTGGAACGAATCGTGAAATTCAACGATGTGAGTTCCTGACAGGCCGGGCGGCAACTGAAAGACCAGCCAGATTTCGATCGGCTCGTCCCCGGTTTGTAGAGTTTCGAGCTTTGATGGCCAATTGATATCCTTGAGCTTAAAAGAATCAACTGGCTGGTTATCCAGCCAGACTACCCACTGCGACAGGAATGGCTCGACCCAGGATTGCGCCTCGGCCTGGCTGATTGCGCCATCGTGGTTGAGGTCGGCTGCATCCCACAATGATCCTGCCAGCATCGGGCCGGGAGTGATTTTCCAATCAACATGGATTGAATCCTTTGAGATCTGAATAGATTGGTCCAGGGCGTACATATCGGCCGGATGTGCTGAGACTTTTATGGTAGGGATTAATAAATTTACGATGAATAGAGTGCACAAAATCCCCCAGCTCATTCGAAATATTATTCCGGAATGTATCATTTTAATCAACATTATTCTCAATGAAATTCAGAGCTAATTTATCTTATTTATTATATAGAGTCAAGGGTAAAAGAGTAGCCATCGTTTAATTTATTATTAATATTTCCTGGCGCCGTTATGTTCGTGCTCGCGCTCGACGACCATTATGCCCGTCTGGTTTGCCTGCGTGGTGATGACGATGCCAAACGTCTCGAGCAGGGATTGTGGTGTGATGATCTCCGCGCCTTTTCCATAGGCGATTACTTTTCGAGCCAGGAGCATGGCGCAGGAGCTGTTCATAGCCTCCTGAATGTCATGTGTCGCCACGACAGCCGCGGCGCCGCGGCTTAATTCTTCCACAATGACCTGCTGGTAGATTTCTTTGCCGCTAGCGTCCAGCCCGGAAGTCGGCTCGTCCAGGATCAACACATCCGCCCGGCGCGCCAGGGACTGGGTGATGTATACCCGCTGCTGTTGCCCGCCGGACAGCGAGCGTAGTGGCATTTTAGCCAGATTCGCAATGCCCATCCTTTGCATCGATTGGATAACAATAGCTTCGTCCTCACTGTCCATCCTTCCCAGCAGGCCGTGGTTAGCAAAACGCCCCATGCGCACAACATCGATGGCGCGCATCGGCAGAATGAAGCTGGAAGCGTGGAACTGGCTGAGGTAGGCAATGCGCGCAGGACTCTTTCCGGGTAGGGTTCCAAGTACATCCAGGTTCCCCGCCAGAGTGGGGAGCAGCCCGACCAGGGTCTTGAGCAGGGTGGTCTTCCCCGAGCCGTTCACCCCCACCAGGGCCAGGGATTGGCCTGCCCTAAGTGAAAACTCTATACCGCCAACGATAGTCTCTTTTGAATAGCCAATGTCGAGCCGAGAAGCCGTGATAACTGGCGAGATTTCCAACATACCTGATTTATCCATGAGCTTCCCCACCCTGGCGCTGGTTCTGCGCCAGTTGAATGTTCTTAATTGCCAGCACGATGAAGAAAATGATAGTCGCAGTCAACACGATGGAGGAACCGGCAGCCAGGTTGAGGTAATAGCTGGTCAGCAGGCCGACATAGACCGAAAGGCTGCCGATTGCTGCTGCCCAGGCCATCATAGCCTCGACTCGCCGAGCCAACAGCGCCCCGGCTCCGGCCGGCGCCAGGAGCATTCCAAACACCAGCAGTGTGCCCACCGTTTGAAAGGAAACGATCACCGCCATGGCGATCATTGCCAGCATGATGTTGTGGTACAGGCGGGCCGAAAAACCGGAGACCTGGGCCTGCTCCGGATTAAAACACAGGAGCAGGAACGGGCGAGCGCAGATCGCTGCAGTGATAGCCAGGATCAGGGTCGCTGTAACCTGGATCAGGACAGCCTGATCGTTGATACCCAGGATCTCTCCAAACAGGATTTGGACGATGTCACCGGAAAAAGAGGTCGAGCGAGAGACGATCACCACCCCCAGGGCCAGCATGCCTACGAAGAGCAGCCCGATGGCCGTGTCGGAGGAGAGCCGGGTGCGCTGGGTGATCAGGCTGATACCGCCAATCATTACCAGCGCCCCCAGCGATGCCCCAATGATGCCAGGGATCCCCAACAGCAAGGCCGCGGCGATCCCGGGCAGTACCCCGTGCGCCAGAGCGTCGCCAATGAAAGCCAGGCCGCGCAGCACCACAAATGTGCCCACGATGCCGCAGGTGATCGATACAAGCATGCCGGCGATTAACGCTCGCAGCAGGAATGTGTTAGAGAGAAACGGTTCTACTAAAAAGTTCACGGTTTTCTCATTGCAGCCCGTTGACGATCGTGTCCGCCAGGTTGCGCTCGAAGGTAAAGTACGAATCGTCCGGTGGCATGCTGTGGGTGGTCAATTCGATCACCTTGACGCCTGTTTCCGCGCCAATGGCGTCGGAAACTGCTTTTGGTGTCCCCAATTCGGTGAAGATGGCCTTTACCTGGTTATCCTCGATCTGTTGCTTCAGCGCCGCCAGGTCTGACGCCGAGACCTCCGACTGGGTGGAAAGGCTGGGGATGATGGCGCCAACCAGCTTGAAGCCGTAGCGTTGGGCGAAATAGCCCATTGATTCGTGGCCTGTCACCAGCTTGCGGTTAGCCTGGGGCAAGGAGTTCACCTTTGCCAGGACTTCCTGGTGCAGGCTCGCTAACCGGGCCTCGAGATCTGTTGCCCGGCTGGAAAGGTCAATCCCGAGATCGGTTTTGATCTGCGCCGCCAACGCTGTCACGATGGCCTGCATATCCACCGGGTCGGTCCATAGGTGAGGGTCTTCTGCCCCAACCGCCTGGTCCGGGTCGCCGGTCGGCAAGCCCTCGCCTGGGCCGACGTGGCGCACGGTGATGTGATCAGAAGCAGTGAAGAACTTGACGCCGGCATCCTTCGCCTGCGCCAGGGCCTTTTGCATTCCGCCTTCCAACCCCAACCCGTTTTGGACGATCAAATCGGCTTTGGTCAGAATCTCGATATCCTTGGCCGAAGGTTCCCATTCGTGGGGATCCTGGCCGTTCGGCATGGAGACGATAACATTGGCAGCCTCGCCAACCAGGTCTTTTACGACTGAGCCTAAAATGGAATACGTTACTACAATGGTTTTCTTTCCGCCTGTCGTGGATGGAGCGGACTGGCAAGCGGAAAGCAATAATAATACAGCCAACGTGGCTATAAACCACCTGGGGAGAGCTTTTTTATACATAGTCACCTCCTATTTCATGCCTCTACTTTACCGGATGGGCAGGAAACGGGGAGTGCCTTCAGATACGATCGGACTGTTAAAAATTGGACTATTCTGGTGTGCTTTTTGATACAATTTTGTTATCAGCAGCATTCTGTACGCAGCCCGTGGTGTGCCGGCTCCCAGCGCGTCAGGCAATAGCGTTCGCCATCGGAAGTTTGTACCATAGTCAGGCTGCCCTGGCGGCGCAAGTCCCCCAGCGTCCGCGTGATGGTGGTGCGGGTTGCGCCCACCGCAGATGCCAGTTGCGAATGGGTGATGCGCACGTCCACCAATTGCCCTTGCGGATGGCTGACCCCAAACTGTTCGGCCAGCAACGAAAGGATCCCCAATACTCTCTGGTCGAGATGGGGACGGGCTTGCATGGAGGCCCACGCTTCCAGTTGCATCAGGCGTGCGTGCAGTTTCTCTGAAAACTGGGGATCCTGCGACGCCGCAGTCCAGGGTTTTAAGGTAACCAGCGAATCAGAATGGGAGATCAATTGAATGTAGCAGGTGTCGGCCGGATGGGGCACGACGAGCTGGTTGGGGCCGCACAACCCCAACAGCACCTCGGTGCCATCCTGGTAGATCATAGTTTGAGCGATGATCCCGCGCTGGATTTCGAGCACCGTTTCCGGCTCCAAAAGGATCACGTCGCCGCGTTGGTAGCGCCTCTGGATGGCGTTTTGAGATCCCGGGTCGCGTTTCTGGGGCAGCTTATCGAGCGTCCTTTGGATGATCTGGACGATGACCGGAAACGGCGTCTCGGCTGAAAATGCCGCCAATGCGCCGGCGGCGTAAGCTTTCGTCATCAACTCATCGTTTTGTCCGCAGCACCAGGCCAGCCACGGCTTTGAAAGGCTCTGAATGTGATCTAATACAGTAATGTCTGTCAGTCTTACGACGATCAGGCTGCAATTTCCAGAGTCCAACTCTTTCTCCGGCAAAAAGCTTACCATGAAGCCCGCTCCGGTAAGAGCAGCTAATATTTCAAGGCCGTTACTCCAATCTCCACTTAACAACAGGTGATCTATCATTGAAATTACCGGTTCAGATAAATCGATACTTGTTCCATATGGACAATTCTCTATCGTCGAGGCCTATTTTCATGGCGATTGTATCATCCAGTGAAGGTTTGTACCAATAAGTAGATATTTAACACAACGATCATTACTGCTGCTAACCAAGCGATTACTGTAGTAACCCGCTGGTTGACTAAAACTCCCATGATCTCGCGCTTTGATGTGAACACGACCAGCGGGATTATAGCAAACGGCAGCCCAAAGCTTAACACTACCTGGCTTAAGACCAGGGTATGAGTAGGATCGAGACGCAGGGCAATCACGATGAAGGATGGGATCATGGTCATCAAACGTCGTGCCAGCAATGGAATCTTACGGTGGATAAAACCTTGCATGATCACTTGGCCAGCCATTGTTCCCACAGTGGATGAAGAGTGGCCTGAGGCCAGTAATGAGATCGCAAAAACAAGGCTGGCAGCCCCGCCCAACAAGGGAGTGAGGGTGCGATAAGCTTCCTCAATAGAGGCAATATTGCTCAATCCATGCGCGTAAAACGTAGAAGCAGCCATCACCAGCATAGCCGCATTGACCAGGCCGGCAATGCTCATAGCGATCAGGGCGTTGTTCCAGCAGCGGCAGGTAGTGCAGCGGATCGATCACATCCTGTTCCCGACCCCAGCAGCGCGGGTGGTCGGCAATCACGATCTGGTCAGATAGCACTTTGATCCGGAAGGGATACGCCTGCAAGACCAATTGGCTTGCCTGGTAGGTGGCAGGCACAGAGTAGCGGTTGGTATCCAGTTCCACCTGGCTGTAGGCGTTTGACTTGACCGGATAACTGATGCAGGCGGGGAAATCGCGGCCCGGCAGCGGCAGAAAGAGCGGTTTCTCCTCTTGCCAGAGTTCTGCTACCGGTGCATCTTTGCCGCGAACGTGCCGCCCGACATTTTTCAGACAGGCTTGCCACAAAGCTGCATTGAGTTCTTCGAAGGAGTTCACTTTCAGCAGCGGGGTCATGAAATTACGCTGGGCGAAACCCACGTCGCTTTCGACGCCGCCTTTTTCGTGGCCTTGAGCCGGGTTGCAGTAAAAACTCTCGAACAGGTAGTAGCTGCGGAAGGTCTTGAAGCTCTCTTGCTCTTGCCGGTTGTGGCCCACCAGGACCTTGTATACTGCCGTCTTCAGATTGTCATAGGTGATCCGCCGCGGCACTCCGCCAAGGAAGTGAAACGCCTGGTTATGACCGGCAAAAAATGCTTCCTGTTTCTGAAAGGGAAACGCCATCACAAAACGCACCCGGGAGTAATTCAAGCGCATAATGAACAATTGGGCCATGATCCGCTCCCCGGCCACCTCCACTTCAGCTTCTCCCCAGTCGACCTGAGCATCCTGACCGGGGTCGAACTCCAAGGGCAAATAACTCTGGCGATGTTTGCGCTTTTTGCGCTGCTGGCAAACGTAGTTGTGGACCGCACCTTCACTGCCTGCATAGCCTTCGCCTTCCAGGATCTCGAAGATCTTATGCGCCGTGAACCGCTGTTTACGACGCTGCTGGTCGCTCTCGTCCAAAAGCTCGCTTATTCGTTGTTGGTAAGGTCCGATGATCGGCCCTATCCTGGGCTTCTTGAGCTGGTAGGGCTGCGGTGCTGCATTGGTGATCGCCTTGCGGATCGTCTCCCGATCGACCCTCAATTGCCGGTGGATCGCCCGAATACTCAGGTGATCGATAAAATAGGCCCGCCGGATGCTCTCGTAATCTTCCACCTTTTTCATCTCCTGGCCTCCATTACCATTATTTCTGCTCGTATGGTAATGGAATTTGATAGAGGTGGACGGTTTTTCGTTATTAATTTTCTGGCTTAGTGGTCGGTTTTTATTTTACAAAATACATCAATATTTCCATTTTCTTTATTTACATCAGCCATTCGTTTGACAAAGGTAAGTATCCATTTAATTCTTCTGTGGATATCCTCGAGTTCTTTTGATTTTTCATATACTGCATCTAAACATTCCTCCAATAAACATATATCTGCCTCATAAGGAATATAAATAACTGGACGTCCACCACTATTCATAATGAAATCTCTTGAGAAACCTATTCCAAGCTTTCCATATTGATTTGCATGTTTTTTTGCCTGACTTAGTTTAATTTCGGTAAAACATAATCTTAAAAGATATTTTATTTTCAAATGCCGTATCACATCTTCTGTTCTTCTTTGCAAGAAAAGACCATTTTGATAATCATCCCTTAAGCGTTCAAAATAATGCAGAGCTTGGATATTTTCAGATTCTTTTTCGATATCTTTTTCACCTGTCCAATGAACCAGAAATTTCGAATGAATATTCATAATATGCCTGCCCTATCATTTTCAATCTGGATTATGTAAGCACATTTTCATTAGAAAAATGTCATTGGGGTATTGAGAAAGGATTTTGGCTTATTTCCAAAATACCTTATCGGTCTATTGAATTTCTACATTGATAGCTTCACTTGTACCTATTGTATCTGATGTGCTCACAAAGAATCGGTTTTTTATCTTTCCGCTAAAATCATCCGGTGATACAACCGTAAACAGGTAGATATCCGACTCCTTTTCTAACCAATTTTGTAATACTCTTACTCCCTTTGAATAATTTTGAGTTGAAGCCATTATTCCGATAACTTGACATTTAGAATTTTTTCTAATATCCAAAACACGACCATATAATGTTAATAATTGTGCAGGTTCAATTTTACTTTTCCAAAGTTTGCACTCAATTACAAATAGGGTTTTAATTTCTTTGAGTTCACATTCAAAAGATACGTCAATTTGGTGAGAATAACCCGATTCTCCCTTTTTCTTATTTGTTAATCCATTTTTTATCGTTTCATTCAATATTTCTCCCACTATTTTCCCAAGATCAATTTTTAAAGATTGGAAGACTTCTCGTACTAGTTTTTCATATTCATCTGGCTTCATAATTATTATCCTATGAAAAAAATAATCAAATTTTGGCGAGGGTTTTGCTGCTGACATTCAGAAAGTAGTACCATTAATAGTTTATAATGTAATCAGGTTCGCGCACACGATTGGTCTTTAACATTTTTTTCTATCAAAGGGCAAAAAAGCAAAAACCCCCACATATGGGGGTTAAACAATGCGATGTCCCTAAATACAGGGGTTAGTGCCGAAGGTGGGAATCGAACCCACATACCCGAAGGTACACGATTTTGAGTCGTGCGCGTCTGCCTATTCCGCCACTCCGGCCTGCTCTACAGTATATCTAATCTTACCAGAAGGGTCAAGGTGTAGCCGCCATGCGCCTGGGAATCATTGGCCTGCCTCAATCCGGTAAAACCACTCTTTTCAACGCTCTCACCCGCGGCACCCAGCCGACCGGTATCGCCACCGGGCGGATCGAGGTGCACACTGCCGTCGTCGACGTGCCTGACCCGCGGGTCGACCGCCTCTCGGCCATGTTCAAGCCAAAGAAGACGATTTACGCCAAGGTCACCTACGCCGACGTGGCCGGGCTGGAGGGCTCGTCCGACAAGAGCGGCATTTCCGGTACCCTGCTTAACCAGCTCACCCAGATGGATGGGTTCATCCACGTGCTGCGCGTTTTCGAGGATGAAGTTGTGCCCCACCCGGCTGGCAGCATTGACCCGGCCCGCGACCTGGCCAGCATGGATGGCGAGTTTATCCTCAACGACCTGATCGCCGTCGAGCGCAAGCTCGAGCGCCTGCAGGAAGAGCGCAAGAAGGGCGCCGGGCGGGATAAAGCGGTCATTGCTGCCGAGCAGGCCCTGTTCGAGCGCTTCCAGGCCGCCCTGAGTGAGGAAATACCCCTGCGCGACCTGGCGATTACCCCCGAAGAGGAGCGCCTGCTGTCCGGTTTTGGCTTTTTAAGCCGTAAGCCGGTCTTGATCGTGCTCAACCTGTCTGAAGGGCAGAAGGCTCCTTCTGTTTCCTACAACCACCAGCGCAGTAAGGTGGCTTCTTTGCAGGGTAAGCTCGAAATGGAGATCGCCCAGCTCCCCCCGGACGAGATGAAGCTGTTCCTCGAGGAATACGGCATTGAGGAACCCAGCCTGAACCGCATGATCCGCCTTTCCTACGATTTGCTGGGGCTGCAGTCCTTCTTCACGGTCGGTCCGGATGAATGCCGGGCCTGGACGGTCCGGCTGGGCGCCACTGCTCCCGAGGCGGCCGGCGAGATCCATACCGACCTGCAAAAGGGGTTTATCCGGGCCGAGGTTGTGGCGTACAATGACCTGGTGGGCCTGGGCGGCATGGCCGAAGCCCGCTCCCACGGCAAGCTGCGCCTGGAGGGCAAGGACTACGTTGTCCAGGATGGCGACGTGCTGAACATCCGGTTCAATATCTAGTTCGATTTGTAACCAAGGTAACTTAATGGCAAACAACTCCCAACTTCCCGATGATACCGAACGCCGGATGGCCCAGCGGCGCCGGAACAATACCATCATGATCCTGGTCATCGGCCTGGCCTTGCTGATTTTCGTGGCTTTTTCGCAAAATCCCGGCGCGGTGGTCTACCTGGTGGGTACCTTCGCCGTCGTCGGCATCCTGCTTTACGCTCGCAGCATCGTGGAGAGGAATTATAAGAGAAGGGCCGCTGAAGCACTCAAAGCGCTGGAAGATAAGGAAGCGTCCGGTTCGGATGATCCAAAGAAATAGGATAATTCTCGACGGGTAAAGCCTGGTTAAAAATAGAATATAATCACCTTGATGAGCGATGCGCCGGTTACGACCCTGAATTGCACCCAGTGCGGCGGTGAGCTGCATCCCCAGGAAGGGGAGATCTTCCTCACCTGCCCGTATTGTTCGGCGACGGTTTACCTGGATAAATCGCGGGTCGTCTTCCACTGGTTCCTGTCGCCCACCCTCACCCCCGAGCAGGCTGCCGGCGAGCTGGCGCGCTGGATGTCGGGCAACCAGACCGTCAAGGATCTCGATAAGAAATCGCAGGTGGTAGGCCAGACCTTCCAGTATTTTCCGATCTGGTTTTTTAAAGTGCGCCACGCCGACCAGGAAGTCGAGGCCCTCCAGCCGGCTGCGGCCACCTCCATCACCGAGCTGCGCCGGCTGACCCTACCCGCCGGCGACCTGAAACCGTATGACACTTCGATCGAGAGCCAGTCCGCCGCCCCGAGCGTGCCCCTGGAGGCCGCCCGCGAGTGGCTGGCCCAGTCTCAGCCCGGGGGCCAGGTCACCGAGGGGTCCCTGGTGCACGTGCCGATCTATATTTTCAAATACAGCTACAAGGGCAATACCTTTACGGCCATCGTCGAGGCCGGCACGGGCATGGTGCTGGCGAACATTTATCCCGCCAAGGCCGAGGCGCCGTATTACACTGCCGCCGGGATCACGGCCCTGGTGTTCCTGACCCTGGCGCTGCTGCCCCTCAGCGGCTCCCCGCTTATGTCCACCATTGCCCTCATCCTCGCCCTTATCGCAATTCCTATACTCTTCTTTGTAGCTGTGTATGTAGCCATGAAAGTGTAAGGATGATGGAGAAACCTCCACCACAGAGGCGCAGATCCATTAAATATGCCCAATAAAACTGCGCTCAAAGGTTTAGGCTGCCCGCGCTGCGGGGGCATGGTGCCCATCCCGGAGGGACAGGCCATTGTTGTCTGCCCGTTCTGCCAGATGCGCTCGGTCGTGCGCGGCGAATCCGGGGTGCGGCGCTACCAGGTGCCCCTGCGCGCCGATCGCGCCCAGGCCGAGGCGGCCTTTCAGAAATTCCTGGGGAATTGGGCCATCGCCCGCGGCGTGAAGCGCCAGGCCCTGCTCACTGAAGTCTTCATGGTCCACCTCCCGTTTTGGGCCACCTGGGGCCGCGCCCTGGCCTATTTCTTCGGCCAGCGCCGGGAAGGCAGCGGCGACAACCAACGTTGGGTGCCCAAGGAAGTGCGCGTCATGCAGGATCTCACCTGGAACGGAGCCGCCTGCGAGGTGGGCGAGTTCGGCGTCACCCAGATCAGCCTGGAAGGGCGCCCGCTTGAGCCGGGCGATTCCGACCACCTCCACCGCACCGGCATGGTCTTCGAGCCGACCTCCTCTCCGGTCGAAGCGTTGGAACAGTCGCGCCTCTTTTTTGAAAACGAGACCCGCGGTCAGGCCAACCTCGACCGCGTCTCGCAGTCGTTCGTGCGCATCGTGCGCCCGCGCCAGGCCCTGGTCTTTTACCCGCTGTGGGTCTTACGCTACAGCTTCCACAGCAGGGTCTTCCAGGTGGTGGTGGATGGCTTTTCAGGCGAAGTGCTCTACGGCAAGGCCCCTGGCAACATTTATTATCGCGCCGCCGTGCTGGTAGGTGGCATGGCAGCGGGGTCATTCATCGCGGTCGACCTGGGTGGGCTGGCGCTGCGGGGGAATCATAACTCGAGCCAGTTTGGGATTGCCTTGATCCTGGGCGGTTTTGCCCTGATGTATTTCTCTTTCCGCCGCTATCGTTACGGCGAGCACTACGAATTCCGGCGCAAGTTCGCCGGCCTGAGCGGCGGGGGGTTGGCGGTGCCGGACAGCGCCCGCCAGATATTTGAGGTTGTGCGCAGCCTGGAGCGATTCCGATGAGCCAGGCCGGGGTTGAATTAGTCCCGCTCCAGTGCGTCAAGTGCCAGAATCCAATCCTGGCGCAGCCTGACGAGGTCTTGTGGGTTTGCGCCACCTGCGGGCAGGGCCAGATGCTTTCGGACGAGCACGGATTGGTGGCCCAGCCGGTGCATTACGCCGCCGGGATTGCGCCCAATGCCCAGGGCAAACCAGTCTGGGTAGTGAGCGCCCAGGTTGGCCTGCACCGCGAGACTTACCGCGGCGACGAGAGCCTCAGCATGCTGCAGTTCTGGCAGCAGCCGCGCCCGTTTTTTATCCCGGCCTATACACTTCCGCTCGACCAGCTCGTGGAAACCTGCCAGCGTATGCTGCGCCAGCCGGCCGCCCTCCAGGAAGTGCAATCCCGATCCGCCTTTTACCCGGTGACCGTGCACGCCGAGGATCTCCAGGCCCTGGTAGAATACATTGTGCTCGCCGTAGAGGCTGACCGCAGCGACATGCTCAAGGAGCTGGATTTCAAAGTGCAATTGGGCCAGCCGGAGCTGTGGATCGTGCCTTAATCCCGGAGGGAAATATGTGGCTAAGTATCGTCCTGATCGTCGTTGTCCTTATTCTTTTTTTGATCGCATTTTTGCTCATTCGCACGCTCATGTTTGCCAAACCGTTCGTGGCCGAAGAACCGGTGGAGCTGGAAGAGGTGGAAGCGCCCGTGGTGGCCGAGCATCTTGCCAGCATCATCCAGTGTGAGACGGTGTCGATGGTGAGCGAAAATCCTGCCGGGCGGCGCGCCTTCTACGAGCTCCAGCTCAAGCTGCACGAGATGTATCCCCGCCTGCACGCCACGCTCGAACAGCAGATTTTTAACGATTTCACCCTGCTCTATGCCTGGCGCGGCAAGAATCCCGACCTGCCCCCGGCGGTGTTGATGGCCCACCAGGACGTTGTGCCGGCCGCCACCGACAGCCTGGACCAGTGGGAGTACCCGCCCTTCAGCGGGGCCATCGCCGACGGCTTTGTGTGGGGGCGCGGCACGCTGGACGTCAAGGGCCAGGTCATTGGCTTAATGGAAAGCGTGGAAGCCCTGCTGAAAACCGGCTACCAGCCGGAGCGCACCATTTACCTGGCCTTTGGACACGACGAAGAGATCGGGGGCACCGGTTGCAAGGCCGTCGTGGATTGGTTCGCGGTACGTGAAATCCGGCCAGGAATCGTTTTAGATGAGGGTGGCCTGATTGCTGAAAGCATTCTGCCGGACGTGTCAGTGCCGGTTGCCGTAGTTGGCACGGCTGAAAAAGGGACGCTGGTGGTTGAGCTGTCAGTAGAGGCCGA
>Ga0335070_10008124_pt1 | contig 12311 bp, 15 predicted proteins | sample Lox_Sample_13_FD_206722 | JGI IMG/M metagenome (GOLD analysis project Ga0335070, IMG submission 206722) | Soil microbial communities from Loxahatchee National Wildlife Refuge, Florida, United States - Lox_Sample_1.3 | ecosystem: Environmental > Terrestrial > Soil > Wetlands | place: USA...
GGGATAAAAAACGGTGAGACGCGTCCGGGCCCTTTTTCAAGCAGGATCTTGTGGTAATGCTCGATCGAGCCGAGCCCGCCAATGCCAGACCCGATGTAGACGCCAACCTTCGTCGCCTCTTCCGGAGGGACTTTCAACCCCGCGTCATCCGCCGCCATCTGCGCCGCTCCGACGGCATAGTGGATGAACGCGTCCATTTTCTTGATGTCTTTTTTCTCGATGAACTGAGCGGGATCGAAATCTTTCACTTCCCCGGCAATTTGGGCATCGTACCCCGCGGGATCGAATTTCGTGATGCGGCCGATGCCGGACTCGCCGGCACACAGAGCCTTCCACGTTTTCTCCACGCCGGTCCCCAATGGTGTCACGAGTCCGAGACCGGTCACGACAATGCGTCTGCTCGAGCGCTCACCCGCCATGGCGAAACCGCCTATGCTTTTTCCTTGATGTAATCCAGTGCTTTGCCGACGGTGAGGATCTTTTCCGCATCCTCGTCTGGAATTTCAATCCCGAATTCCTCTTCGAGCGCCATCACGAGCTCCACCGTATCGAGTGAATCAGCGCCAAGGTCCTCCACGAAACTCGCTTCCGGGGTTACCTCGTCTTCCTCGACCCCCAATTGCTCTGCGATGATTTTCTTGACTCGTTCATCTACCGTAGCCATCGATATCCTACCCTCCTTCCCATCATGATCCTAACACCTCACCGCAGCATTTTAACCACGGCGTCAATCCCGTCACCGCTTCACGGCATGAGCATGCCACCGTTGACATGGAGCACCTGTCCGGTCACATACGCCGCGTCATCCGAGACAAGAAATCGCACAGCCGCGGCAACATCCGCGGGAGTGCCGAGCCGTCCCAACGGAATCTGTTTCTGCAACGTCTCTTTGACCTCCGCGGGCAAACCCTGGGTCATCGCCGTATCGATAAATCCTGGCGCAACCGCATTCACGGTCACGTTGCGAGTCGCATACTCGCGCGCCACGGTCTTGGTAAACCCGATCACCGCCGCTTTCGACGCAGCGTAGTTGGCTTGACCGACATTGCCCATCGCCCCGACGATGGACGCGATATTCACGATGCGACCATACCGCTGCTTGGTCATCGGCTGCAAGACCGCCTTCGTGCAGTTGAACGTTCCGTTCAAATTCACCTGCAAAACCAGATTCCAGTCCTCTTCTTTCATCCTGAGCAACAGCGCATCGCGCGTGATCCCGGCATTGTTGACGAGAATGTCGATCTTCCCCAAGGACTTGATGACGTGCTCCACCATGGTCTTTGTGTCGTTGGCATCGGCCACGTTGACCTTGACGTTGAGCGCCTTGCGTCCAATTTTCTCCACCATTGCCACGGTGTCGGCCGACCGTTGCGGATCAAGATCGGCCACCGCAATATCGGCTCCGGCGTGGGCGAGCGCTTCAGCGATTGCACGCCCGATTCCCTGTGCTGCTCCTGTGACGATTGCCACTCTCCCTTCTAATGACATCACAACTCCGTTCATCGTCAAATGTTATTCGTTAAACGCTTTGACAATCCCTTTCACGATTCACGTTTTACGTCTAATGCTTTTAGCGTTGCCTCCAGCGATTTGGGATCATTGACTGTCAATGTCGTAGCCTGCGGCAGAATACGTTTGATCAACCCTGACAAGACCGTTCCCGGCCCGATTTCGACGAAGCACGTGATTCCTATGGCCGCCATCGCCTTGATCGAGTCTTCCCAGAGCACCGAAGAGGGAAGCTGTCGAATCAACGACCTCTTGATCTCAGCGGCCTTCGTCAACGCCTTCGCCTCCGCATTATTGATCAACGGCATCTTGAGATCCGACCAGTTCACCAGCTCGAGGTCAGCAGCCAATCGATCCGCAGCCCCCTGCATCAACGGAGTATGGACCGGAACACTCACGGGTAAAGGAATGGCTTTTTTGCAGCCTCTGGCCTTCGCGAGTTCGAGGGCGCGTTCAACTGCGGCTTTCTCCCCCGCGATCACGACTTGACCAGGAGAATTAAAATTCGCCGCTGCCACAACTCCGACGGACGACGCCTCGTGGCAGAGTTCCTTGACCACATCACCCGTCAGGCCGAGGAGCGCCGCGACAAGCCCGGTTCCCGATGCGACGGCCTCCGCCATATAGCGGCCTCGCTTCTGCACGACTGCCACGGCATCGCGATACGTGAGGCCTCCTGCTGCCACCAGCGCCGAGTATTCTCCGAGACTATGCCCCGCCACAGCTGCGGGGATGAGACCCGTCGGGTCCAGTGCGCGTAGCGCCGCAATACTGCTCACCAACAAAGCTGGCTGTGTGTACTCGGTGAGGTTCAATCGCTCTATTGGTCCTTCAAAGCAGAGCGCCCCCACGTCGTACCCGAGCACCGAGGAAGCTTCGTCATAGACTGCGCGAAGCGTTGGTTGGGCTTCAACCAATGCTCTGCCCATGCCGACGGACTGAGACCCTTGGCCTGGAAACACGAATGCAATTGGGGACGGCATAAATGGTTTGGAGGGTCGCCAAGCAACAGAGGCAATTGCGCGAAGCGACTCGTTATCCTTTTTTGTATTTCCTGAAGCGCTTGGGCAGGCTGAGAGCCCATCCTCGCGGGGTTAGATATCGTCGAATTTGCCTTGAATGTCAACGGGAAAAGTTGTTTACAGCCGTTCGCTGTCAGCCTTTAGCTATCAGCGAATCCCTTGTGCCGAAAGCCGATTGCTGACCGCTTTTCCTCCTACCACCGGATGAGGGCAGAGGCCCACGTCAGACCCGCACCAAACGCACCGATCATCACCAGCGACCCCTCTTTGATCAGGCCCGATTGCACCGCTTCGTCAAGCGCGATTGGAATCGAGGCCGCCGACGTGTTTCCATAACGATCGAGATTAAGCATCATCTTTTCGAGCGGAAGGCCCAGGCGATCCGCTACAGACTTGAGAATCCGCGCATTCGCCTGATGCGGCACGTACAGATCGAGGTCCTTCACGGTGAAATTGTTTGCCGCCAATGTTTCACGAGCGATCTCTTCCAGCGTGCGTACTGCCACCTTGAACGTCTCGTTACCCTTCATCTTGATGAACTGCATGCGCTCCGCGACCATTTTCTCCGATGGAGGATTCCGTGACCCCCCTCCCGGTACGGTGATCAAGTCGCACAGCGCCCCGTCGGACCTCAGATGGGACGAGAGAATACCTCGCTCCCCATTGCTCGCGCTCACGACTGCGGCGCCGGCCCCGTCACCGAACAGAATGCAGGTGTTGCGGTCGGTCCAGTCCGTAATTGCCGACATGACTTCGGAACCGATCACCAATACGTGACGCAGTCCCGTCTTGACGTAGGCATCCGCCACCGACAGGGCATACACAAATCCGCAACAGGCCGCCCCCAGATCACAGGCTGCGGCGCGGGTGGCTCCGAGCCGATGTTGAACCAGACAGGCGGTGGCAGGGAGTGGATAGTCGCCCGTGCAGGTTGCCAGGAGGATCAGGTCCAGCTCGGCAGCACTCACTCCAGCAGCCTTGAGCGCGCGCTCAGCCGCCTTGACTGCTAGATCAGAACAGGCTTCGCCGGGAGTCACAAGATGACGTTCGCGAATCCCCGTTCGTTCCACGATCCATTGGTCTGACGTGGCCACCATGCGCTCGAGTTCGAGGTTCGTCAGCACCTTGGTAGGGACAAACGAGCCGGTTCCCGTGATGCGTGCCTTCATGCCGTCGGCTCCTCTGCAGTTCGAGCACGACTCAGACTTTCCTCAATGTCGCGCTGAATCAATTCGTCGACACGGCTTTCTGCCAAGCCCTTGGCACGACGGATGGCATTCTTGATCGCTTTGGCCGAGGATCGCCCGTGACAAATCATCGTGATCCCATTGACTCCGAGCAGCGGCGCGCCGCCGAATTCTGCGTAATCGATCCTTCGCTTCAAATTCAACAGCGGCCCTGCAATAAGCGGATAGGCCAACCGGCCGAGGAAGGAGCCAGAAATTTCCTTGAGCAAGAGTTTCTTGATGGTATCCGCCACGCCTTCGGAGATCTTGAGCGCCACATTTCCGATGAACCCGTCGCACACTACGACGTCCGCCTCACCACTATAGACATCCCGGCCTTCCACGTTGCCGACGAAATTGAGCGGACTCGACTTCAAGAGCTTGAAGGCTTCTTTGGTGACTTCGTTGCCCTTACTGTCCTCTTCGCCGATGCTCAGGAGTCCGACCCGGGGATTCGGCTTCCCGAAGAGATATTTCCCATATTCGTGGCCCATGATGGCGAACTGCTCGAGGTGTCTTGCCGAACAATCCACGTTGGCCCCGACGTCCAACATAATGGCGGTGCCGGTCAGCGTAGGCAGACTCGTGGCAATGGCCGGGCGCTCGACACCCTTCGTCAGTCCCAGCACGAAGAACGAGGCCACCATGCTGGCGCCGGTGTTGCCGGGACTCACGACGGCCTGGGCATCTCCGCTCTTGACCAATTCTGTGGCGATCCAGATCGAGGAATCTCTTTTTTTCCGCGCGACTGCCGCGGGCGATTCATGCATTTCGACCACTTGCGGTGCATGGTGAATCGTGAGTCGGGCATCGGTACAGCCAAGGCGGCGGCACTCGCTGTCCAACACCGCTTGATCTCCGACAAGAATCACATCAACGTTGAATTCTTGAGCGGCTTGCAAGGCACCTTCAATGGCGGGAGCCGGTCCATGGTCTCCACCCATCGCATCGAGAGCAATTTTCATGCGGGATTGAGTGTTCACAAAGCGTCGTGCAGACCATGCCGCTGCATGAATAACATGCGTGGCCTGGTCAGCTGGGCTGGAAGCTTACAGTAGAAAATTGGGTTCCACAACAGGATGGTGAAATGTGGCCGTTTAGCCGTATGGGGGCGGCAAAGACCCTCTCCATAAATGAGTGACAGGCTGGTCTAACGTGTTGCCTTCTCACCCGCCCAACCCCTGTGTCTTTCTCACCCGTCCGTCCACCGGTTGCTTCGCAATCGATTTCCCGGGACGCGCAGCTCCCCGGGCAAGGCCGCAGGTAGCGAGAACCTGAAGTCTAGGTTTTGGGGTCCGCTGAGGGTCCGAGCGAAGCGAAAACGCCGCTGGCAACTCCTTTCACCAGCCTGACTAGGTTTCTTCAACCTGGATGACGGCTTTGCCCTTGTAGGTCCCGCAATTCAGGCAGGCGTAATGCGGCAGTTTCAATTCATGGCATTGCGGGCATACCGACATGCCCGGCGGTGTCATGCGTAGCTTGGCAGTTCGCCGCTTATCACGCCTGGCTCGCGAATGTTTATGCTTCGGATTTGGCATGGTTACTCCTTCAGTACGGCTGGAACATTCGGCTGGCTAAGAGGCTTCGTGACCGCCGGTCTGGTGTTTTGTGCTCCGAACCACCCGGAATGTCGTTGCCGGTGGTTCCACCGCACAGGGACAAAGTCCCTCGTTCAAATCTTTTCCACATGAGGCACAGAGCCCTGCACAGTCTTCTTTACACAGCGGGTGCATCGGAGCGGCTAGGATCACGTGTTCGCGCACCATCGGCGCTAATTCCACATGATCGCCCTGGTAATGGTATTGATCGTCCAGGTCTTCTTCTGACTCTTCTCCCACCTCGACCTTGACCAATCGCGTTTTTCTCGGATCGGCCCGCTTCGGACGTCGCTCGGCCGACTTGGCTTCCGGCGCATAGGCCGCTCGAATGGAAAACGCCAGGGGATCCTCATATTCCTTTAAGCATCGCACACACTGCCGAACGATCGTGCCTTCCACTACGCCGGTCACTGTAATCAGCCCATCGGCCTTGGCCAGATCCATCGTCACCGCAAGAGGAGCCCGGATTATGGCGTCGGCTTCGTTCAGCCCCAGTTCTTCGGCGGTCACCTCACCGGACAGCGAAAGTCCCGCCGCGCCAATATCAGTAATCTTCGGTGTGAGGAGGTCCATTGCATCACCTACCAACATACCCATCCCGAACATGCCTCTTACCGTTCTTCTGCGAAGCTGATCAGGGCGATGTGGCGAGCCCGCTTGATAGCCACCGTCAGTTCGCGCTGATGGCCTAGGCAATTCCCAGAAATGCGGCGTGGAACGATCCGCCCTCGTTCCGTCAGAAAGTTCCGCAATAGCCCAACGTCTTTGAAGTCGATCGAGCCTTTATCGAGACAAAATCGGCAGGGCCGACGACGCTGGAAGAACCGTCCACCACCCCCTCCGCCCTCACGCGCCCCACCATTTCCCCCACGTTCACGATCCATGACGACTCTCCTCAGTTAGGCATGTCCTCGGATTCTAAACTCACATCCTCCGGCATCGGCGACTCGGCTCCGCCGCTGGCTTCGCCACGCTTCGGCATAAACGTCACTGTCTGCGCGACGACTTCATGCTTGCTCCGCTTTTGGCCGTCTTCCGTTTCCCACCGGCGCTGCTGCAATCGGCCTTCGATGATTGCGCCGTTGCCCTTGCTCAAATATTGCCCACAATGTTCCGCCTGCTTCCCGAAGACGACGATATCGACGAAGCAGACCTCTTCCTTCAGCTCGTCGCCCTGCCTGAACCGCCGGCTCGTGGCCAAACCGAAGCTCGCCACCGGCGTGCCGCTCGGGGTATAGCGCAATTCCGGATTGCGCGTGAGATTCCCCATGAGGATGACTTTGTTAAATCCGGCCACCTGCAAACTCCTCTGACGGGGCTTCTAGCGGACGCCGCGGCACCAACTCCTTCTCAAGATGGACGGTCAGGAATTTGATAATGTTGTCTTCCAACCGGTAGGCTCGCTCCAGTTCGCCCACTGTATTGTTGGGGGCCTTGAAGTAAAAGTAGACGTATGTGCCCTTCCGCTCCCGCCGGACTTCATAGGCGAGCTTCTTCCTGCCCCAATTCTCAACCTTGATGAACTGCGCGCCGGTCTTGTCGGCGACACCCTTCATTTTTTCGATGAGCGCATTCGTCTCCTCGTCGGAGACAGACGGACGAATAATGAACAGAGACTCGTAGAGCTCCATGCGGCATCCTCCTGGACAAAGGCCCTCAAACACGTTGAGAGCGAGGTGTAGGGCGCCTGTTCGGCGCAACGAACTGTGGACGTTATCATGGGCCTCACAAAACTGTCAACACGAGTCGCGGACCGTGCAATATTAGCTGTTGCGCAATTCATGGTCGGTAGATACTAAACATTAAAACGGAAGTAGACGATATCTGCTTCCTTGATCACGTAATCCTTTCCTTCGAGTCGGAATAACCCCCTTTCTTTCACCTTCGCCTCCGACCCGCAGGCCATCAGGTCGTCATAATGATAGACTTCGGCGCGAATAAAGCCTCGCTCCATGTCGGAGTGGATCTTGCCCGCTGCTTGCGGGGCTGTGAGCCCTTTCCGCAACGGCCAGGCGCGCGACTCGGTCTCGCCGGCGGTGAAAAAGGTGATGAGGTTGAGAAGCTGGTACGCCTCGCGTGTGAGGCGTACGAGACCCGATTCCGTCAGGCCCATCTCTTTCAAAAAGTCGACCCGTTCACTTTCCGGCAACAAGGACAACTCCGCTTCAAATTGGCCGCAGATCGTCACCACTCGCGCGTTCCGCTTCTGGGCGAATTCCCGCACCGTCTTGACCATGGCGTCGTCCGCCTTGGCCCCCTCCGAGACATTGACGACGAACAAGACCGGTTTGGCGGCAAGTAATTGGCATTCATCGAGAATGATCCGCTCCTCCGGTTGGTAGGACAGGTTGCCCAGCCACTCTCCTTTATCCAGCAATTCCATCAACCGCTGGAGAAAGGTCAGTTCAAACGCAGCCTTCTTGTCACCTGCCCTCACTTTTTTCTCCACCCGCTGTTTGCGGCGATCCAGTGCTTCCAGATCAGCGAGCATGAGTTCGGTCTCGATGGTGCCGATGTCGCGAAGCGGGTTGACGGAGCCGCTGACATGGACGACGTCGCCGCCTTGGAAGCAGCGCACCACATGCATTAGCGCATCGACTTCCCGAATCTGTCCGAGGAACTGATTACCCAGCCCTTCCCCGGTGCTGGCCCCCTCGACCAACCCCGCGATGTCCCGCACTTCCAATGTGCTGAGTGTTCGCTTCTTGGACTTGAATATCTCCACGAGCCGATCCACCCGCGGGTCGGGCACCTGCGCGATGCCGACATTTGTTTCGACCGTCGAGAACGGATAATTTGCCACCACCGCCCCCGCACCGACGAGCGCATTAAATACCGTCGTCTTCCCGACGTTCGGCAAACCGATCATTCCACAACAGAGTCCCATCAAGTACCTCAGTGCTGAGTGCACCGTGCTGAGTGCTGAGAATAAGCTCCGTGGCTCTTCCGTCTCAGCACACAGAACTCTGCACTCATTCCTCTTCCGTCGCCTCTCGTTCCCGCACGTTAAACTGGTTCATCGCCACGGCCACCCCTCGGTGAATCAAGCATTCCAGCGCATCGACTGCACGATCAAGACAGGGATTGAGGACTTCTATCTCGTCGTTCGTGAACGGTTCCAACACATAGTCGGCCGGATCCTGATGCGGCGCGGGTCTCCCGATGCCAATTTTCAGCCGTACGAACTGCGGTGTACCGAGCGTCTCGATCACGGATCTGATTCCGTTATGGCCACCGTCACCGCCGGCTTGCTTGATCCGGAGACGCCCCGGCTCCAGATCGAGATCGTCATGAATGAGAATCAGATCGTCGGTGGTCAGGTTGATCTCGCGCAGGAGGCCTTTCAGCGGAGGGCCCGTGACATTCATCCAGTCAAGGGTGCCGGCAAGTTCGACCAGCTCCGAGCCAAGTCGCCCAGATCCACGGTGGGCCGTACCGCGTGTGGCCAGACGGATCGACCATCGAGCTGCGGCTCGCTCGACGACCCACATGCCGACGTTGTGACGGGTTTTGGCGTAGGCGGGGCCGGGGTTGCCCAATCCAACAATGAGGCGCAACGTTACTTCTTCTTCTCGGCTTCCTTCTTCTCAGCCTTGGGTGCGGCTGCCGCAGCGGCTTCCTTTTTCTCACCTGGTTTGGCTTCACCAGCAGCCGGCGCGGCCGCTCCGGGCGCCGCTGGGACTCCCTCCGCCGCTTCAGCCACGGCTTTCCCTTTGAGAGCCACCTCAGGTTCTTTCGCCCCTTCCGGTCCCACAGCTTGACTGGTCAAGAGTGCCTCAAGCTTCGCCTCGGACATCGGTGCCGCGACGCTCACGACCATTTGGTCGGGATCGTCCATATAGCGCAGACCGTCCTTCTTCGTGATCTCCTTCAGGTGGATCCCCTGGCCGATTTTGAGCCCTGAAGCATCCACTTCGATGAAGTCGGGTAACGCTGACGGCAAACATTCGATATGCAACTCTCGCATATTATGGTGGAGGATGCCTCCCTCTTTCACACCCTCGGGCGTCCCGCCGATCACATGCAGTGGCACCTTGACGCGAATCGGCTTGTCCATAGAGATCTCAAAGAGGTCCGCATGGAGCACCTGACCCTCGACCGGATCGACTTGAAAGTCGCGGAGCAAGGCCGTCCGCTTGGGCTTCGATTTTATCCCTGCAATATCGAGTGAAATCAACGCCGTGCTTCCCGCGTGCGACTTCAGAATCTTGATCAAAGCGTCGGGATTGATCGTGAGCAAGAGGCATTCACCTTGCCCATAGAGTACACCCGGGACTTTCCCTTCACGCCGAAGTTGGCGTGCTGCGCCTTTGCCAGTTTTCTCTCTTACCGTCGCGGCTAAATCGAACTTCATGATACTCCTCCGTCATTCTCTCGATTGTCTTTATCTGTCCTGTTCTTGATCACGCAAATAGCGAACTGACCGACTCATCCTCATGAATGCGCCGGATAGCCTCGCCTAACAACGGCGCGACCGACAATTGATGCAGCTTCGGGCAAGTCTGCTCCTTCCCCCGTAACGGGATCGTATTGGTGACGATCACCTGCTTCAGGCAGGAATTCTGCAATCGCTCCAGCGCCGGCCCCGTCAGGACTGCATGCGTGCAGGCGGTCCAGACTTCCCGCGCGCCCTTGTCGGCACAGGCTTGTGCGCCCTGAACGATCGTCCCGGCTGTATCGATCATGTCATCGAGCAAGAGGACAATTTTGCCCTCGACGTCACCGATGATGTTCATAATCTGGGTTTGGTTCGGCCCTTCGCGCCGTTTGTCGATAATCGCCAGGTTGGCTTGGAGTCGCTTGGCGAAGGCCCTCGCCCGTTCCACTCCGCCGGCATCCGGCGACACCACCACAAGGTCGTTGAACTTCTTTTTCGTGATGTAATCCAGCAATACCGGAAGGGCGTAGAGGTGATCCACCGGCACGTTGAAAAACCCCTGAATCTGCCCTGCGTGGAGATCCATCGTCAGCACGCGGTCGGTGCCGGCCGTGCTGATCAGATCCGCCACCAATTTCGCGGAAATAGGCACGCGCGGCTGATCTTTGCGATCCTGCCGGGCATAGCCGAAGTACGGAATCACCGCGGTAATGCGATTCGCCGACGAACGTTTCAGCGCATCGATGATGATGAGCAATTCCATGAGCGAGTCATTGACCGGCTGACAGCAAGACTGCACGACAAAGACGTCGGCGCCGCGTACATTCTCTTCGATCTTGACCCGGATCTCCCCGTCGCTGAACGACGACACGGTGGCTTCGCCCAGTTTCTGCCCCAGATAGGCGCAAATTTCCTGGGCAAGCCCCAGGTTTGCGTTGCCAGAGAAAACTTTCAATTCTCTGTTCATCGACCCCTCGGACGGTTCTCGGATACAGGCTCTAAGGATCTAATATCGTTCGTGGTTCGTCTCGACGGCGGGCGTCGGAGGGCGTGATCTCGAACCCGCCTACCGCGTTCGCTACGCGCTGTTGAGGAAGCCAACTAAAGTCGAAACTTTATCGGAATCGATGGGAGATTGTCAACGGATGGAGCCACACTTCTTCTTCTCATGAGTGACAAATCACCGGGCCGGCACAAGTTGACACGACAAAGACTTGGTACCTGTTGTCCCGCGAGAAATGCGTCACCGCCCGCCGCGCACCCGCTTCATCGGGGTACAGACCGAACACCGTTGCGCCACTTCCCGAGAGCAGCGCGATGTCAGCTCCTTGATCGAGGAGGGCCTGCTTGATCTCGCGAAGCACGCCATGAGCGGCAAACACCGGTGATTCAAAGTCGTTTTCAGCCGCGGCAGACAGTTCACTCCACCTCAGACGTTGTTGGTGATCGATCTCCTGATGATGGCGCGCCAGTGGACGAACACCATCCCTGGTCGAGACCAGCTCATTGTATGCCCATTTGGTTTCCACGCCAAACCCCGGATTGATGAGGGCCACCCATCTGGTGCCCTCAATGGTCGTCGGACGAACCGTTTCTCCTCGGCCTGACACAATCGCGGTAGGCCCGTACAGAAAGAACGGGACATCGCTCCCTAACGACTCCGCGACTTCCGCCATCTGCGCCGAAGCCCAATTGAGATGCAATAACCGGTTCAGCGCGATAATTGTCGCCGCGGCGTCGCTGCTCCCGCCGCCGAGGCCGGCCCCCATGGGGATGCGTTTCCTCAAGTCGATCTGAACCCCAACTGACTGCTCCGCATGCTTCAATACCGCCGATGCAGCGCGATGGACCAGGTTGGTCTGGTCCGCCGCCAGTCCTGGCGCATCGCACCGGAGTTGAATGCCGTCGTGGCTAGGATAGAGCCGGACACGCACTTCATCAACCAGAGCCACTGTCTGCATGACCGACCAGAGGTTGTGGTAACCATCGGAACGGCGATCAAGAATGCGGAGGATGAGATTGACTTTGGCGGGAGCGAGAACAGTGAGTTCACAGGGCGCTGACGACGACTTAGTCACGACCTCCTTTAATAGCATATTTCTCTAATCGATAGCGAAACGATCGCGTGTTCAGTCTCAACAGCCGGGCCGCTTTCTTTTTGACCCACTTCGCACGCTCCAGCGCCCTCAGCAGCAGGTCTTTTTCGATGCCGTTGATCAGCGCTTCAAGATCCAACCCGTCATCCGGCAAGTCCGTGGGCAACCCGGGCTGCTGCGGTGTCACCGACCGATGAAGCCAGCCGCGCACATCCGCATCGGTCACCGGCGCGCCGGACGAGAAGGCCACGACACGCTCGATGAGGTTCTCCAATTCGCGTACGTTGCCCCGCCATTCATGTTCCAAGAGTACATGCAAGGCCTCCGGCATGAACATTGGGACCGGCTTGCCGCTTTCTTGCGAGAATTTCTCCAGGAAATGTGTGACCAGGAGGGGAATGTCACCTGTCCTGAGACGAAGGGGCGGAAGTCGGATCGGGATGACGTCCAGCCGGTAGTATAAGTCTTCACGGAACGCCCCT
>Ga0335070_10008125_pt1 | contig 12310 bp, 13 predicted proteins | sample Lox_Sample_13_FD_206722 | JGI IMG/M metagenome (GOLD analysis project Ga0335070, IMG submission 206722) | Soil microbial communities from Loxahatchee National Wildlife Refuge, Florida, United States - Lox_Sample_1.3 | ecosystem: Environmental > Terrestrial > Soil > Wetlands | place: USA...
CCGGGCCCCACGGGGCGCGTGACGGCCCCAGCAGGGCCGATGGGGCAGCGAACGAAGTGAGCGTAGGGGTCGTCATGCTCTCGCGATCGTGTTCTCGCGGCGGATCTTGGCCTGCAGCTGCAAGATCCCGTAGAGCAGCGCCTCGGCAGTCGGCGGGCAGCCGGGCACGTAGACGTCGACGGGCACGATGCGGTCGCAGCCGCGCACCACCGAGTAGCTGTAGTGGTAGTAGCCGCCGCCGTTGGCGCACGAACCCATGCTGAGCACCCAACGCGGCTCGGCCATCTGGTCGTACACCTTGCGCAGCGCGGGCGCCATCTTGTTGCACAGCGTGCCCGCCACGATCATCAGGTCGCTCTGCCGGGGGCTGGGGCGAAAAAGCATCCCGAAGCGGTCGATGTCGTAGCGCGCCGCGCCCGCGTGCATCATCTCGATGGCACAGCAGGCGAGGCCGAAAGTCATCGGCCACAGCGAGCCCGTCTTGGACCAGTTGATCAGCTTGTCGACCGAGGTGGTGACGAAGCCTTCCTTGAGAACACCTTCAATGCCCACGGTCGGCTCCCTCGAGAGGCAGCGGGCACAGGCGAGCGTGCGGGCTGGATGTCATGCCTTCATTCCCAGTCCAGTGCACCCTTCTTCCACTCGTAGAAGAAGCCCACCACCAGGATGGCCAGAAAAATCATCATCGCCCAGAAGCCCGGCGCACCGATCTCCTTGAGGGCCACCGCCCACGGAAAGAGGAACGCGATCTCCAGGTCGAACAGGATGAACAGGATCGCGACCAGGTAGTAGCGCACATCGAACTTCATGCGCGCGTCTTCGAATGCCTCGAAGCCGCATTCGTAGGGGCTGTTCTTCTGCGCGTCGGGGCGATTGGGGCCGAACACGAAGCCGATCAGCTGCGGCGCCACACCGATAGCCACCCCTACCAGGATGAACAGCATCACGCTCAGGTAGGGTTGCAGATCCATGATTCGATCGTGTGTCGGAACGCCCGCGAATCGCCTTCAGTGCCGCATCGTTGGTGCCGACGGCGAGACTCGAACTCGCACAGCTTTCGCCACTACCCCCTCAAGATAGCGTGTCTACCAATTTCACCACGTCGGCACAGCGGATTACGAGCGCCCGATTTGCCCGGCAAGGGCCTCGAGGACAGGCCCTTGGACAGCAAAACATTCTAATGCGTTTCGCTCACGCCACCGTTGCCAACGGCCGACGCTGAATGCGCTCGTCGCGAGCGGGCGATTTCGACGATGTGAAAGCGATCGGTTCGCTCTCAGCGCGATGCGGCCGCGGCAGGTGGCGCAGGCGCGGACGGCGCAACGGTCGGCGCAGCACCCGGGATGACCGCGCCCGGAATCACGGGGCCGGATGCCGGTGCGCTGGCCGCCGCGGCGGGACGATCGAGCACGGTGTCGCCGCCGCGCGCCTTGCCGCCGGCCGAGGCGAACGCCAGCATTAGCGTGCAGACGAAGAAGACGGTCGCGGCCACCGCAGTGGATCGCGACAGGAAGTTGGCGCTGCCGCTGGCACCGAACAGGCTGCCCGAAGCGCCGCTGCCGAACGACGCGCCCATGTCGGCACCCTTGCCGTGCTGGATGAGGACGAGGCCGATCATCGTCACCGCAGACAGGATCTGCACGATCAGCACGATGTTGGTCAACAGTTGCATGGAAACGGGGCTCCTGAGGCGGCGCGGGTTTCAGCCTGCCGCGCGGCAGATGGCGATGAACTCGTCGGCTTTCAATGACGCGCCGCCGATCAGCCCGCCGTCGATGTCGGGCTGCGCAAACAGCGCACGCGCGCTGTCGGGTTTGACGCTGCCGCCGTACAGGATCTTCATGCGCTCGGCATGTGCAGTCGCAGCGCGCAATTGGCCGCGCAGCACCGCATGCACGGCTTGCGCCTGTTCGGGCGTGGCGGTACGGCCGGTGCCGATGGCCCACACCGGTTCGTAGGCGACGACGATCTCGCCCGCGCAGTGCGCCAGCGTGTGGATCACTGCCGACAATTGGCGCTTGACCACGCTCTCGGTCTCGCCGGCCTCGCGCTGCGCCAGGCTCTCCCCGACGCACACGATCGGCGTCACGCCTTTGGCCAACGCAGCCTTGGCCTTGTCGGCGACCAGCTGGTCGCTCTCCTGGTGATATTGGCGGCGCTCGGAGTGGCCGACGATGACGTAGCGGCAGCCGAACTCGGCCAGCATCGCGGCCGATACCTCCCCGGTGTAGGCACCCTGCTCGTGCGCCGAGCAATCTTGGGCACCCCATCGCAGATCGCCACCGGCGAACGCAACGGCCACCTCGGCGAGGTAGGGAAACGGCGCGCACACCGCCACGTCGCAACCGTAGGGCCGCGCCTGGCTGATGGCGGCCAGCAGCGGCTCGTTGGCCGCGCGGTGACCGTGCATCTTCCAGTTGCCGACCACCAGTCTGCGTCGAGCGTCTGCCATCGTCTACCAGCGCAGGATGATCTTGCCCACGTGTTCACCCGACTCCATCAGCGTGTGCGCGTCGGCCGCGTGCGCCGCGTCGAGCACGCGGTACACGATGGGCTTGATGCGGCCGGCTTCGATGAGGGGCCATACCTTGGCGCGCAGCGATGCCGCGATCGCAGCCTTGAACGACTCGGGCCGCGGGCGCAGCGTGGAGCCGCTGATCGTGAGGCGACGGCGCAGCACGTCGCCGGCGTTGAACTCGCTCTTCACACCACCTTGCACCGCGATGATGACGATACGGCCGTCGTCGGCAAGGCACTGCACCTCGCGGGCGACATAGGCACCGGCGACCATGTCGAGGACCACGTCGGCACCGCGGCCGCCGGTCAGGCGCTTGACCTCTTCGACGAAGTCCTGCTCCTTGTAGTTGATCGCCGCGTCGGCGCCGATCGCGAGGCAGGCGCCGCATTTCTCGGCACTGCCGGCGGTGACGATCACGCGCGCGCCGAAAGCCTTGCCCAGCTGGATCGCGGTGACGCCGATGCCGCTGGTGCCACCGTGCACGAGCAGTGTCTCGCCGGCCTTCAGGCCCGCGCGTTCGAAGACGTTGGTCCAGACGGTGAAGAAGGTCTCCGGCAGCCCCGCCGCCTCGGCGTCGCTGAGTCCCTGGGGCACTGGAAGACACTGCGACACCGGTGCCACGGCCAACTGCGCATAGCCGCCACCGGCCACCAGCGCGCACACGCGATCACCGACCTTGAAGCCGGCCGATTTCATGGCCGCAGCGTCGCCGCCGAGGATCTCGCCGGCAAACTCCAGGCCGGGCAGGTCCGAGGCGCCCGGCGGCGGCGCGTAGGCACCCTTGCGTTGCAGCACGTCGGGCCGATTGACGCCAGAAGCCGATACGCGCACCAGCACCTCGCCCGCACCGGCCTGCGGATCGGGCCGCTCGGTGAGCACCAGGACTTCGGGTGGGCCGAAGCCTTTGATCTCGACGGCTTTCATCTCGACCCGGGACTACTCGGCCTGCGGCGCAGGCGGTTGCCGCTGCTCTTGCTGTTGCTGCTCCTGCCCCTGCTCCACGCCCTGCTCAGCGGTCTCGCGCGGCTCGCGCTCGCGGCGAGGCGGGCGGTCGCCACGGTCACCGCGATCACGCCGGGGTGGACGGTCGCCGCGTTCGCCGCGGTCGCTGTCCTCCATCCCGTCGGGGCGATCGAGCAGTGCCTTCATCGACAGCTTGACGCGGCCCTTGTCGTCGGTCTCGAGCACCTTGACCTTGACGACCTGGCCCTCGCTCAGCACGTCGGTGACCTTGTCAATGCGCTGGTGCGCGATCTGGCTGATGTGCAACAGCCCGTCCTTGCCCGGCAGCAGGTTCACCAGCGCGCCGAAGTCGAGGATCTTGGTGATCGGGCCTTCGTAGACCTTGCCGACCTCGACATCGGCGGTGATCTCCTCGATGCGCTTGCGCGCGTACGCCGCCTTGTCGGCGTCGACCGACGCGATCGTGATCGTGCCATCCTCGGCGATGTCGATCGTGCAGCCGGTCTCGTCGGTCAGCGCGCGAATCGTCGCGCCACCCTTGCCGATGACGTCGCGGATCTTCTCCGGGTTGATCTTCATCGTGTACAGGCGCGGCGCGAACTGCGACACGTCGGCGCGCGCGCTGCCCACGGCCTCGACCATCTTGGCCAGAATGTGCAGCCGTGCTTCCTTGGCCTGCGCCAGTGCGACCTGCATGATCTCCTTGGTGATGCCCTGGATCTTGATGTCCATCTGCAGGGCGGTCACGCCGGCGCCGGTGCCGGCGACCTTGAAGTCCATGTCGCCCAGGTGGTCCTCGTCACCGAGGATGTCGGTCAACACCGCGAAGCGGTTGCCTTCCTTGATCAGGCCCATCGCAATGCCGGCCACATGCGCCTTCATCGGCACGCCGGCGTCCATCAACGCCAGGCAGCCGCCGCACACCGACGCCATCGACGACGAGCCGTTGCTCTCGGTGATCTCGCTGACGACGCGGATCGAGTACGGGAACTCGTCCTTCGTCGGCAGGCACGCGACAAGCGCGCGCTTGGCCAGGCGGCCATGACCGATCTCGCGCCGCTTCGGGCTGCCGACGCGGCCGGTCTCGCCGGTGGCGAACGGCGGCATGTTGTAGTGAAGCATGAAGCGGTCTTCGAACTCGCCGGCCAGCGCGTCGATGCGTTGCGCGTCGCGTTCGGTACCCAGCGTGGCGGCGACCAGCGCCTGCGTCTCGCCGCGCGTGAACAACGCCGAGCCGTGGGTGCGCGGCAGCACGCTGGCGCGGATCTCGATCGGCCGCACGGTGCGCGTGTCACGGCCGTCGATTCGCGGCTCGCCGGCCAAGATCTGGCTGCGCACGATGCGCGACTCGATCTCGAACAGCAGGCCTTCGACCTTGACGGTGTCGAACGTCAGCCCCTCTTCCGTCAGCGCACCGATCACGAAAGCATAGGCCTCGCGGCATGCCTGCGTGCGCGCCTGCTTGCTGCGAATCTGGTAGGCGGCGCGCAGCTTCTCCTCGCCGAGCGCGGTGACCTTGGCGATGAAGGGCTCGTCCTTGGCCGGCGGCTGCCAGTCCCAAGTCGGCTTGCCGGCGTCGCGCACCAGCTCGTGGATCGCCTCGATCGCGATCTTGCCCTGCTCGTGACCATAGACCACGGCGCCGAGCATCACCTCTTCGGGCAGCTGATCGGCCTCGGACTCCACCATCAACACGGCGGCTTCGGTGCCCGCCACGACCAGGTCGAGCTTGGAATTCGCGAGCTCGGTCTTGCCCGGGTTCAGCACGTACTGCCCGTTGACGTAGCCGACGCGGGCGGCGCCGATCGGACCGTTGAACGGGATGCCCGAGATCGCCAGCGCCGCCGACGCCCCGATCAACGCGGCGATGTCGGCCTGCACCTCCGGGTTCAGGCTCAACACGTGCACGACGACCTGCACTTCGTTGAAGAACCCGTCGGGGAACAGCGGGCGGATCGGCCGGTCAATCAGCCGCGAGGTCAGCGTCTCGAGCTCGCTCGGGCGTCCTTCACGCTTGAAGAAGCTCCCCGGAATCTTGCCGGCCGCGTAGGTCTTCTCGATGTAGTCGACGGTCAGCGGGAAGAAGTCTTGCCCGGGCTTCGCGTTCTTGGCGGCCACCACGGTGGCGAGCACGACGGTGTCGTCGATGTTGACGAGCACGGCGCCGCCCGATTGGCGGGCGATCTCGCCGGTTTCCAGCGTCACGCGGTGCGGGCCCCATTGGAATGTCTTGGTGACCTTGTTGAACAGGCTCATGGATTGTCTCCAGTGGCGCATGCACAGTGCGGCGGCATGCGAACCGGGAGCGCTGGGTCACGATGGCGCGATGCCATTCCAGCGCGGCCCGCACGACGGGCCTCGTTGGAATGACACAGCAGCGCCAAGATCGGTGCCTCGCTCCGGAGTCGGCGCGCCACCGTCGCAAACGCGGTGGCGACACCGACGAACGCAGGCCTACTTGCGCAGGCCGAGTTTGTGGATCAGTGCCGAGTAGCGCTCGGCGTCCTTGTTCTTCAAATAGTCCAGCAGCTTGCGGCGCCGGCTCACCATCCTGAGCAGGCCGCGGCGGCCATGGTGATCCTTCAGGTGTTGCTTGAAGTGCGGGGTCAGTTCGTTGATGCGCGCGGTGAGCAACGCGACCTGAACTTCGGGAGACCCGGTGTCCTTGGCGCCGCGCGCGTTGGACTTGACGATCTCCGCCTTCTGGCTGACTGCCATCGACATGAACGATTTCCTCAAGACGTGAAACCGCACGGTCGAATCGCCGGTATGCGGTTTCTGTGGCCACTTGCGGTCGCGGGTGAAACCGACCCACGCCGTGCTCGGCCGCTTGCCCAGGCATGTGACCCGGGCTCAACGGACTGTGGATTATAGCCCGAGGGCCCGCGCCAGCCTGGCCACACCGCGTGTGAGCCGCTCGGGCTCGCGCGAGGCAAAGCACCAGCGGAGCCAGCCTTCGCCCTCGGGCCCGAAGGCGACGCCGGGCGCGAGCCCGAGCCCGTGTTCGGCAACCAGGCGCTTGGCCAGCGCCAGCGAGTCTCGCTGCCCTTCGATCTGCAAGAAGGCGTACAGGCCGCCATCGGGCACGGCAGCGGTGACCCCGGGCAGCGCGCGCAATTGTGCGCTCAACAAGTCGCGGCAGCCGCGCAGGCGCTGCACCAGGCCCTCGACGAACGCATCGCCGAGCGCCAGTGCGGCCAGGCCGCCGTGCTGCACGAACTCCGGTGCACAGGAGGTGTTGAACTCGATCAGCTTGCCGATCTGCGCCACCACGCCGTCGGGCACCACCATCCAGCCCAGGCGCCATCCCGTCATCAGGAAGCTCTTCGAGAAGCTGTGCACGACGATCAATCGATCGTCGGCAGCGGCAAGGTCGAGGAAGCTCGGGGCGCAGCGGCCGGCACCGAACCACATGCGCTCGTAGACCTCGTCGGCCACGATCCACGTGCCCGTGCGACGACAGTGCACGAGAAGCGCCTGCTGTTCGTCGCGGGTCAGCGTCCAGCCCGTGGGGTTGTTGGGCGAGTTGACCAGCAGCACCTTGGTCTGCGGCGTGACAGCCTCGAGCAGCGACTGCACATCGAGCCGCCAGACGCCCTCGGCGTTGGGCCGCAACGCCACGCGGCGGACCTTGGCGCCCATCATCGTCGGCTGCTGCGTGAGGTTGGGCCAGACCGGCACCACGGCAACCACCTCGTCGCCAAAGCCGGCCAGCAGCTCGGTGGCCAGCATCAACGCATTGACGCCCGAGCTGGTGACGGCGATGCGCTCGGCACCGATCGGACCGTGCAGCGCCGTCGTGTAGCGCGCGAGCGCTTCGCGCAGCTCGGGCAACCCGAGGTTGTGTCCGTAGAACGTCTCGCCGCGCTCCAGCGACCGCATTGCCGCCTCGCGCACCGCCAGCGGCGTGACCTCGTCGCTCTCGCCGAACCAGAAGGCGAGCACGTCCGGGTTCTTCAGCGAGGCGTTGGCCACCTCGCGAATGCGCGAACTCTGCATCGCAACCACGACGTCACGCATGCCCGCCTCCTCCGCAGCCAGCAGCGCGATTCCCGACCTTCGATCCGCGAGCCGTGAATTCCGGCGGCGCGCCGCCAATTCCAGGCTGCGCCCAGATGTCCAAAGAAGTCTCGACCATGTTTCCCGTTCCGCTGACCCGTCGGGTCGATTGGCTGCGCAGTCTGGACCGTCTCTTCTTAGACCGCCCATTCGACAGCGCTTTCGCCGTCGATGCCAACGTCGCTGCCGCGGACGCCTGCGCTCGACATCGCTGAATCCGACGAAGCATAGCTCGGCGACGGGGTCCTGAAGCTCGAGTTGATCAAGCGCGCCAGCGCCGCGGCGAGACAGATCGCGATCAATCGACGTTTGCGACACGCGGCGCCGAAAGCTGGTCGAGCGGCCAGCGAGGCGCGACGTCGAACGCATAGTCGCGCGCCGGCGTTGCGCCGCGCTGCAAACGCATTGCGGCGGCCAACGCGATCATGGCGCCGTTGTCGGTGCACATCGCTGGCTCCGGATAGTGAACGCGGAATCCCTGTTGATGCGCCAGCACCTCCAGCCGCTGCCGCAGCAGGCGATTGGCGCCGACCCCACCGGCCACGACCAGCCGATCGCCGCCCGTGGCCGCGATGGCTTGTGCGGCCTTGTGCACCAGCACGTCGACGATGGCTGCCTGCGCCGACGCGGCCAGATCGGCGCGCTCGAGCGCGGTGGGTGCCGCGCCGAGCTTGCGGTGCTGTAGCCAGACGGCCGTCTTCAGGCCCGCGAAGGAGAAATCCAGATCGCCGCTGTGAAGCAAAGGCCGCGGCAGTGCGAACGCGTCGGCACGGCCGTGCTCGGCAAGCATCGACAACGCCGGGCCACCGGGATAGCCGAGGCCGAGCAGCTTGGCGGTCTTGTCGAAGGCCTCGCCGGCCGCATCGTCGACGGTTTCGCCCAGCAGCGTGTAGTCGCCGACCTCGCGCACATCCATCAGCTGCGTGTGGCCGCCCGATACGAGCAGGGCAACGAACGGGAAGTGCGGTGGATCGGCCGACAGGAACGGCGACAGCAGGTGACCCTCGAGGTGATGCACCGGCAGGCACGGAAGATCGAGCGCGGCGGCCATGCCTGCTGCGGTGGCCGCGCCGACCAGCAACGCGCCGGCCAATCCTGGCCCACGGGTGTAGGCCACGGCGTCGATGTCCGCCAGCGACACGCGCGCGCTCGCCAGCACCTGCTGCACCAGCGGCAGCACGCGCCGGATGTGATCGCGCGAAGCCAGCTCGGGAACCACGCCGCCATAGTCACGGTGCATTTGCGCCTGGCTGTGCAGGGCGTGCGCCAGCAGCTTCGGCACGCCCGATCCCTGCGCGCTCATTAGCGCGACACCGGTTTCGTCGCAGGACGACTCGATGCCGAGGACGTTCAATGAGTTCACCTGTAACCGTCCGTATCGTCGCGCCTGATAGCCACGATCGGCAGAAATCCGTCACACCTCGGCATGAGGACATACCCTGTGGTCCAGCCGTGGCGCTTGTTGAGGCGCTGGCACGCGGTTACCCTTGGGCCGCTCTGCGCCGCATCCGTGGCGAAATCTCGAATACGCACACCGTTGGGAAGATGAAAGAGTTCAAGTTGACGGCCTGGCCGGAACTGCCGGCTCCGTACCAACGAATTGCCTATCGCCGCATGCTGAGCGACATGTCGCACCGTTTCGTGACGGCCCAGCAACTGTGCGAGAGCAGCGGCGCCACCAAGCTCGAGGTGCGGGTGTTCCTACAAATGCTGTCCGAGCGTGGCCTGCTGCGCGAGCGCGATCACGACGATCCGAACGGGCTGCTCGGCCCGCTGGGCGGCTGGTTGCGTCGTGCCCTTCACGGCGAGAACGCCGCGCACTGACGTCGGCGGCGAGTCGAGGTCCTTGAAGCAAGGCCCGTCGTGACGGGCCTTGTTGCTTGCGGCCGCGCAAGCTTCATGACCGCGGGTCAATGCTTTTCCTTGGCGTGGTTGATCGAGTACTTCGGGATCTCGATCGTGACGTCGCGATCGGACAGGATGGCCTGACACGACAGCCGCGAAGTCGGCGCCAGGCCCCAGGCGCGATCGAGCATGTCTTCCTCCGCCTCGTCCATCTCGCCGAGGGACTCGAAGCCGTCGCGAACGATCACGTGGCAGGTGGTGCAGGCGCAGCTCATCTCGCAAGCGTGCTCGATCGCGATGCCGTTCTCGAGCATCGCCTCGCACAGCGACGTGCCGGGGCTCGCCTCGATGCTATCGCCCTGCGGGCAGTACTCCGGGTGCGGCAGGATGCGAATGACCGGCACGGCCGTCAGACCTCCTCGACGCGCCGGCCCGTCAGCACCGAGCGAATGCTGCGGTTCATGCGCAGGGCCGCGAAACTCTCGGTGCTGTCGGCCAGTGCATCGAGCGCGGCACGGATCGCTGCGGCGTCGTCGCCAGCGCGCGCCGCCTCCAACTCGCCGATGCGCTGTTCGATGCGCGCGCGCTCGCCTTCGCTCAGCAGGTCGCCATCGGCCGCCAATGCCGAGCGCGTGGCCAGCGCAAGGCGCTCGGCGTCGACACGCGCTTCGCGCAGCGAGCGCTGGTGCATGTCGGATTCGGCACTGCCAAACCCCTCGCGCAACATGCGCGCCACGTCGTCATCCGACAGCCCATAGCTCGGCTTCACCAGCACAGAGGCCTCGACCCCGGCCGTCATCTCGCGCGCCGACACCGAAAGCAACCCGTCGGCATCGACTTGGAAGGTGACACGGATGCGCGCAGCCCCGGCCGCCATCGGTGGAATGCCGCGCAACTCGAAGCGCGCCAGCGAGCGGCAATCGGCCACCAACTCGCGTTCGCCCTGCACCACGTGGATCGCCATCGCGGTCTGGCCATCCTTGAAGGTTGTGAACTCCTGTGCCTTGGCCACCGGAATGGTGGTGTTGCGCTCGATGATGCGCTCGACCAACCCGCCCATCGTCTCGATCCCCAGCGACAGCGGTATCACGTCGAGCAACAGCAGCTCGCCGTCGCGCGAATGGCCTGCCAGCGCGTGCGCCTGGATCGCCGCGCCAAGTGCCACCACCTGGTCGGGGTCGAGGTTGGTCAGCGGCGCACGTCCGACGTACGTGTGCACCGCACGCCTCACCGCCGGCATGCGCGTCGCTCCGCCGACCAGCACGACGCCCTGCACGTCGGCAAGGTCGACGCGCGCGTCACGCATCACCTTGCGCAACACGGCGATCGTGCGCTCGACCAATGGCCGCGTCGCCTGCTCGAACGCTTCGCGCTCGACCATGACGTCGAGCGCGCCGCTGGCCAGCGCGGCACCGAGGCGGGCCCGCTCCGAATCACTTAGAGCCTCCTTGGCCGCGCGTGCGGCACTCAGCATGGCCTGTTTGTCACGCGGCGTGTCGGCTGTCAGATGAGCCTGTGCCAGCGCCCATGCCGCCAAGGCACGGTCGAAGTCGTCGCCGCCGAGCGCGGAGTCGCCACCCGTGGCGATCACCTCAAATACACCGCGCGACAGGCGAAGCAGCGAGACATCGAACGTGCCGCCGCCAAGGTCGTAGATCAGATAGAGCCCTTCGCTGCCGTTGTCGAGGCCGTACGCCAGCGCCGCGGCGGTGGGCTCGTTGATCAGGCGCATCACCTTCAGGCCGGCCAACTCGGCGGCGTCCTTGGTGGCCTGCCGCTGTGCGTCGTCGAAGTACGCCGGCACGGTGATGACGGCACCGAACAGCTCGCTATCGAACGAGTCCTCGGCGCGCTGGCGCAACGTGGCCAGGATCTGCGCCGAGACTTCGACGGGTGACTTCAGCCCCTGCGGCGTGCGCACATCCACCATGCCCGCACCATCGACCAGTTGGTACGGTAGCCTGGTGGCATCCGGCAAGTCGGCGAGCTTGCGACCCAGCAATCGCTTGACGGACGCGATCGTGTGCTCCGGATCGACGCCCTGCATCGCCTGCGCCGCCGCACCGACATCGCAGCCGCCATCGTCGCGATAGCGAACGATTGACGGCAGCAGCACCTGCCCTCGTGCATCGGGCAGGCAGATCGCCTGCCCGTGTCGCACGGCGGCGACCAGCGAATGCGTGGTGCCCAGATCGATCCCCACCGCGATCCTTCGCGCGTGCGGATCCGGGCTTTGGCCGGGTTCCGACAGTTGCAGCAGCGCCATCGTCAGACTTCCAGAGCCTCGAGGCGGCGTTCGATCTCGGAACGCAGCCGCGCCAGAAACATCCACTCGCGCAACCTACCCGCCGCAGCGCGTGGATCCTGGCGATCATCCAGTTCGCACGCGACCTCTGCCCGCACGGCCTCGAGGCGATCGCGCACCTCGGCATCCAGCGCTCTGATCACATCGGCCGACGATGCCTCGGCCAGGGCTTCGTGCCACTGCATCTGCCGCGCCAGCACGTCCGGTGCGACCGCCCTGGCATCGGCGCCCAGCAACGGATGTCCGCCCAGCTCGCACAGGTAGGTGGCGCGGGCCAGCGGCTCCTTTAGCCGGCGGTGCGCTTCGTTGATACGCACCGCCCATTGCATCGCGAGCCGCTGCGCGGCCGCACCTTCGGCAGCAAACCGATCCGGATGCACGCGCGACTGCAGCTCACGCCAGCGCGCGCCGAGCGCCGATTCGTCGAGGGCAAACCGGCGCGGCAGGCCGAACAGGGTGAAATCGTCATCTTCGAGCTTCATGCAACGAGCGCCTTCTCGAAGAACAGCGACAGGCCGTTGTCCGGATAGCCGCCGAAGGCCGGCCGCCGCCGGTAGCCGCAACGCTCGTACAGACGCACGGCGGCGGTCTGCAGCGCACCGGTCTCGAGCAAAGCCCGC
>Ga0335070_10008126_pt1 | contig 12309 bp, 15 predicted proteins | sample Lox_Sample_13_FD_206722 | JGI IMG/M metagenome (GOLD analysis project Ga0335070, IMG submission 206722) | Soil microbial communities from Loxahatchee National Wildlife Refuge, Florida, United States - Lox_Sample_1.3 | ecosystem: Environmental > Terrestrial > Soil > Wetlands | place: USA...
GTTGGTTGAGGACGCCTGCACAGCAACAACCAAAGAAAATCAAGATGCTGTAATAAGAATCACCAAAGATGTGTTTCTGAAGACCAAATCAACCGACGAGCTCATGCGAATCCTATAATACGTGCGCTCAAAAGATTCGCCTACGAAAGGGGACCGAAAGAAAATACTTCATACTTATCCATTAGTAAGATTGATTGAAGCGACCAATATGATGCCGCGCGCTATTGCGCGTTTCACAGGTCTCCTCGAACTATGTGAGACAACTCGTGCTCCAAAATCTCCAGTTGACTGTGGTAAGGATTCTCCCGAACCAAAATCACGTAATCCACGTCACGAGATTCAACACCAGCAGACCTACCATCACTAAACACACACGCGTCAGTGCTCCTGACCGAGAGAACTCTTCCCCATTCCGCTAGCTCCCTCCTTTCATCTTCCCTGCACCTTCTCAACCGCATCACAAAATCAAAATCTTCATCCTCAAGCTGAAACGCCTTAACCTTCGGAAAAGGCCTATCCGTAAGCGTCTTCCATATCGTGACAAGCTCCTTCTTCGAAATCGTCTTCGTCTTGATCTTCATGCCTTCAAGCGTAATAAACGAGCGTTCCACCATATTCCAACCAATTACAATGCATTCAGGTGGCGTCTCTGGAACGGCTTGCTACAACCGACGAATTTCTGGACAAAGCGCGATTCAATGCGTCCACAACGTTCTGTTTCCCCATCGCCAAGACATACGGACCGAGTCTCGGACCCTGAGGAACACCTAGAAGAATCATGTAGACCGTCTTGAACAGTTTGCCCGGCTGCACGTTATTCGCTTTCGCCACGTTGAATATGGCGTTCTGGATCCTATCAGACTCTTTTTCAACGTCCACGACTTTGATCAGTTCCGCTATTGCTCTCCGTTCCTCAACTGATAGGTCTACCGCTGTTTCTTTTATCGCCTCAAAATCTCTAACCCAGTTTGACGCGTACTGAATACGCTTTCTTGCAGAATCATCCAGCGTTTCGTCGTGTTTCAGGTAACCGTAACTTCGAAGCTTTTCCACAATGTATGTATCTTCTCCACCCTTGGGAGCAACCTTCACAAGATAAGTCAAAAGGTTGTAAGGCACGTGTAAACTCGGCTTTGACGGAACATTCATGGCATAACAGTACTCGTAAAGGCCACTGAGCTTCTCCTGCTCACGCTTGTCCTTCGTCGGCTTCCTCTTGAAGTACACGTCCTCTAAACTGTCCATCTCATCCATGTAAACAGGAATATCCGTCACGGCCACCGCACGGCTGCCAACAAACCGCTTCAGCAACAGCAGCATAAGAGACTGCGAGGAACCATACTTAAACCACGTCTGCGGAGTCAACACGATCCCAGTCGACTTGGAAATCTTCGTGCCACCCTGAGCTAAGAACAGCTCATACTGAGCATGAACAGGAGGCTCCCAATCAAGTACCTCACGGCATATACGATCGTTCACACGGACCGAGTCAGCCACATCTTTTCCAAAAGCCTCAAATCTTATGTCCAAAGCTTTCCAACGCACCGCAAACTCGCCCTTCCAGCTCAGTTTGCCCATGCCCTTCCTATAATCGACTTCGCCCTTGTGGCCGCAACCAGCCAACCATTTTTTCCTGATTTCCATTCCATCGCATGAATAGAGGATCTTGTTTTCCTTCGGCAGAAAATCATAGGCTTTCGTCGTATAGATGCGTCCACAATTCTCGCAAACAGCAAAATAAGGCAAAGACTCAAGAAACTTCTCCTGTCCAATTTCTTCCTTCGCTATTTCTCCCACTTTCTTGGCGTTGATAAGAATTCTTTTTATTTCCTCGTTGAATAACCCGTTCCTGTAGACTTCCGTGGCAGACTTGAAAGTGTAATCGATCCCACAGTTGTCGAGAGCTTCACGCAAGAGCAGGGAACTGTGTTCTCCATAACTCTTATGGCACCCTAAGAAATCTGGGATATCTGTGACAGGCCGCCCCAAATACTCCTTCAACTCTTCAGGCATCCCAACAGGAACCTTCCTCAACCCATCCTTGTCATCGCTGAAAGCGATCAGTTCAGATCGAAAGCCTTGCTCCCGAAGCGCCAGAGTCACCGCGAAGGATCTAGCCGCGTCGCTGATGTTGCCAACGTGAGGAAGGCCTGATGCACCGATGCCCATCTCAGTCCTGATAACGCTAAGATCTCTCCCAAGCTTCCGCTCCCGCATGATAATCTTGGCGGCCATTTTGTCGTACCAAGTGCCGTGACCGATAGTTTTCTCACTCATATATGACCTAGCTCGCTCATAGCATAAACGCGCAGGAAATAAAAATGTTACATTTTACAATCAATATTGACAGAGGCAAAAAATAACTTGATTAAGAAAAAGGAAAGTTGGAGAATGGCTACTTCAGTTTCGCTCCACAGTTGGGACAGAACTTTGTGCCGACGGCCGATTCTGTTCCGCACTTTGCACACTTCACTGTCCCTTGCATAGGATTTCCGCAGTTGACGCAGAATTTCGCTGTCGTTGGATTAGGTGTTCCGCATTTGGGGCAGTTGATCATGGCTGCTGAAGGCTGTGCTTGTCCTTGCTGCTGCTGTAATGCCGTGCCGCAGTTGTTGCAGAACTTAGATGTCTGTGGGTTCTGGAAGCCGCATTTTGGACATACAACCATTACTTGTTGGGTTCCTGCGGGTTGCCCCTGGAACATTTGCGGAAGTATCACTGCGCCGGCTCCGATGGCTCCGCCTCCTCCTTGACTCTTTGAAAAGCTCTCAGAGGATTTCTGAACAGTCTCCATTCTCAGAACCTCACTTGCTCCTACTCCAGTCTTTATGTAGAACAATCTATCTCTCCATTCGGGTGTTGTGTCGATTCCCTCAAACTTCACTTCGATCAGTTCAAGCCCAATCTTTGAGAAAGCGTCGAAGAGAACGTTCTTTGAGAGAAGACTCGTATCGTCCAGTTTACCGTAAACGTCTGCCAGCGAGTATTGACTAAGGGTATCAATAAGCCTCTGGTTAAAGTAGCCTCTCAGGAAATCTTGCAGTCCGTCTGTGGTGAAAGCTCCTTGTCCGCCGACCACTTCGTTGACGAACAGGTTCGGGTCCTCAACTCGGAACCAGAAGCCTCCGAAGAACTTCAATGGTGCTAGCTCTTTGGTTTGACTTTGGGCTCCGAACTTGCCTTGGAATTGTTTCAAAGAAACGAAGAAAACTGTGCATGTGAATGGAACTCGGTCGAACCCGGCGATCTTTGACAGTATCTTCGTCACCAAAGGAAGATTTGCTGTTGTCAGCACGTGGCGCCCTGCTCTGAACACATCGTAAGCTTTTCCATCTCTGAAGAACACTGCAGCTTCATACTCGTGAACTATGAGGTTGTCTCCCCAAGCAACCTGTTCATTTGGATAAGTCCAGACTATGTCTCCTTCTTTAGCTCCAACCCATTCAATGACTTTTGGCAATCAATTCACCTCCCAAACGATAGAACATTGAGAGACCAAATCATGCTCCCAAACCTCGGAGAACCTCTGATCTCTCATCAATCAAACTATCGAATTCGCCTATCTTGGAAATCAACGCGTCAGCGGCCGTTCCCCAATCGGGGATTCCAGGCTGTATCTTGGACAAGTTAACGCTGTCAGTCCTTATTGCTTCGGCTTTCTCGACAAAGTTCGCGTCGGTCTGAATCACCGTGTCAAGCTTGTCTTCTTTGACCTTCACAGCGTCAAACATGCCAGCGTACCCTGCTACTGCCCGATCCACTCTTTGAGTTATCCTGTCAAGACGATAGGTCAACGTGTCATACTTTGAAGCGTCTTCTTGAGAAAGCTTCTGAACAGCAGCGGGGTTCGTGAAAGCTTGTCTTATGGATGTCTTTGCGGCTTTAAGCTTGTTGACTACCTCCATTCTCACGAGGCGATCGCTTTCGCGTCTCAGCTCTTTCTCTTTGTATCCATGATACAATGGAATGTAACCCATTATTCGTTCAAGGAAACTTCTTTCGCCCTTTACTTTTCCCAAATAGTCTTTTCCGCTCATTTTCTGCCCCTCATATGCGTAACTATGCCTATGACTGCGAGAACGATGACGAGCACTCCCAGCACGGGTAAAATGTTCGCCACGTTGTAGAACGCGCTGATAAACGCAACAGTAATCATCACAATGCCCCAGACCAAATAGTAGCTTGACTGCGCACCCGCCGCAAGCGAATATATAGCAGTGAAGACGCCCCACGGTCCCAGAATCCAAGCAGGAAGAACGTACAGGTCAAAGGAGAGCAGTCCCAGTCCATAGATGATCGCGGCCAAACCGATAGATATCGCGACCACGGCCATGGCTCCCACGCCGTAGTTGAACATTCTACTTTCAGGTTTCATTAAAATCCTCGCAGTTTTCAGTTCTGCTATACAAAATCGTCGCTTTTAAAGTTTGATCAGAGTATCCCAAAACTGCTCGAAGGGATATCACCCTTGATCACCATGCCAGTGGCACCGTCCAAAATCAACTGAAAAGTCTTGCCCTTGTAATCGTACTTTATGAACCAGATAGGCGCATGCAAGTAAACCGTTTGCTCTATCTTTATCTCGGTTTTGATATCGATGATTTTGTCTACGTCTTGTTGAGCCAGAAACCGATGATTATTTTCGATCTCCGCTTTCGCTTGTTCTTCAGCTTCAGTCTTGTCGATTTCGCTGTTGAAAACCTGAGCGAAACCTTCGATCCTTCGGAAGTCGTAAACTATCTTGCCTTCAAGCGGAACCTCATAATCCCGAGTTGGAAACTCCGACGCCTTCCTGGCCAAGACGAGCCATTCATACTCTTTCTCGATTGTCCCTTCCTTCATGACAGCCGGAGTTATCCGTTCAAAAACTCCCTTGTAACTGCTCTTCGCTTCAACGGAGACAACCCAGAAAGGAAGATAAACCAGTTGCTTTTCAGTTATCTTTGACTTCTTAGCCAGATCGGGCGGTTTAAGGAAACCCTCCCGCATCCAACTTCTTGCAGCATCCTCGACCTGATTCTGGTCATAACTGTTAAGCAGCAGCGAATGTTGATACGTGAACGTTTGCCCAGTCTCGACAACGACAGTAAACCCACAGTACTTGCACGTAGCAAGAATTTCGCCCGGCTCAAACGCAATCGGTGCACCACAATGGGGACATTTGATCTCTTCGACGACGCCCATGCAGCTTATTCCTTCTTCTGCTCGCGATTGATTATCTCTCTAGATGCAATGACGCCTGAAGCTGAAGCCTGCATCAACCCCCTCGTCACTCCTGCCCCGTCTCCGATCGTAAAAAGATTATGCACCTTCGTTTCCAAACACGGACTCAATTGAAGCCTCGACGAATAGAACTTAACCTCAATACCGTAAAGCAGAGTGTCACGCGAATGCAAGCCAGGAGTAAGCTTGTCCAAGGCTTGCAGCATCTCACGTATGTCAGCGAGATAGCGATATGGTAACACAAAGCTCAAGTCGCCAGGTGTCGCGTTCTTCAGCGTCGGCGTCACCACGCTCCGCGCTATTCTTTCATGAGTTGACCTTCTCCCTGACTCTAAGTCACCCAGCCGCTGCACGATTACGCTTCCGCTCAACAGATTCCCTAGCCGAGCGATGTATTTTCCATAGGCAATCGGCTCCTTAAAAGGCTCAGTAAATGAGGTACTTACCAGAATCGCGAAGTTCGTGTTATCCGTCTTCCTTTCAGCATAGCTTTGACCGTTGACAGTCAACACGCCATCATAGGACTCAGTTATTACCTCACCATGCGGGGCAACACAGAAAGTCCGCACCTGATCATCGAAAGACTTTGAATAATAAATGAGCTTCGGCTCATACAAAACACGGGTCAAATCCTCCATAACCGAGGAGAGAACCTCAACTCTGACACCGATGTCAACAGGGTTGTTAAGCGTCTTCAACCCCAACGCCTGAGCCTCAGTCTGAAGCCACTCTGCCCCGCTTCTTCCCGGAGCGGCGATCACATATTTTGCAAAGTATTTGTTTCCGTCGGCTGTTTCAACACCGTCGACGACTCCATCCTTCAAAATGAGCCCTTTCACATCTGTCCTAGGCTTGAATTCTATCTTGCCGTTCAATTCCTGACGCATCTTCTTGAGAGTCTCAGCGCACCTCTCAGTGCCCATATGGCGAATCTTCTGACGAACAAGCTTCAAACCTGCAAGCGAGGCCTTCCTTTCGATCTCTTCAATCTTCTCCTCATCCCCGCCGTAAGTGTGCGCGGTTGCACCGAACTTTAGATAAATGCTATCCGCGTAATCAACGAGCTCCCGAAGCTCCCTCACCGAAACATACTGGTTCAGCCACCCACCTATCTCGGTGGACAAAGTGAGTTTTCCATCACTGAAAGCCCCAGCTCCACCCCAACCTGAAAGAACTGTGCATGGATCACAATTCACACATTCATATCCTCGACTCGCCGGACATTTGCGTTGATTTATGTCTTGACCTCGGTCAAGCATGAGTATGTTCAACTTGGTCTTTTCCGTAAGCTCCAACGCAGAAAATATGCCCGCCGGCCCAGCGCCAACGATTATTACATCATACTTCAACCGCTTAACTCCTTGAAACCCAGAAGTAGATGACGCAACTAGGATATATTCCTAACGAGAACCCCAAAGGCCAAAATGAACAGCGATCTGCTGCTACTCCTCATGATTAGGAACTAGACAGAGAAACTTGACTAGCTTCTTGCCCGTGTTCTTGAACTGGTGTCTCTCGTTCGGCGGAACAAAAATCGCGTCGCCCGGCTTAAACTTCTTCTCGCCTTCCTTTCCAACGACGGTGCCCTCGCCTTCAAGAATGAATACTTCATGCTCCCAATCGTGCTTGTGCAGTGGACTGTGCCCTCCAGGCTGCATCTCAAACAGTCTCATAGCAAAGTTCGGGGCACCAACATCTTTAGTTATTAGCCATCTAACCTTGAGTTTCGAAGCTCCCTCATCTGCTTCCTTTGCTTCAACATCAGTGTACGGAAAAACACGAACCACATCTTTCCCCTCCAACAGCCTCGGTTACCGACTAGTCCTTTATCGCTTCAAGCAAGCTCATCACGTTCCAGAGCTTAACCCTCGTGTAAGGCGGCATGTTCGGATCCTGCAAGATCTCGTCCATAAGAGAAATCGCGTTTGCAGCTCTCACTGCAGGCGTGTACTCTGCAGACTGCATCGCGTTCATTGCGTCTTTAGCGGCACGCCTAATGTTTCTAGGCGTAGTATTGTCCTCAGAAACAGCGCCCAAAACAGTCAACGCCTGTTTAATACGTTCCTCATACTCTTCTGCTTTCTTCTTCCGCACCATAACAGCCACCTCGCACAACAACGCGATAACCTAGTTATATAGGCTCTGATACCTATCTACTTTGAGGTTTTAAAGGTTGTCCCGAAAACCATCCGACGAATCACACATCAAACGCATGGCAAACCTGCTGAGACAAGGCGCAACACTAACGCACTTAGCTTGTCCAGCATGTGCTTCACCGTTGTTCAGACTGAAAAACGGAGACCTCTGGTGCGAAAAAGACCAGAAGAAAGTCATAGTAGTGAAAGAAGGAGAGGAACCAAGAGTTGCTAGTTCCGCCGCACTCGACAGCCTCGAAGCAACCATAATGGCAAAAATCCATGAAATCCAAAACAAAATCCAGTGCACAAAGGACCCAAAAGAACTTGACAAACTCGACAAAACCCTCTCCGGACTGCTAGAAAACCTGGAAAGAACCAGAAAAATAAGAAAAGCATAGCTGGAACCGAACGCGATGCTAGGAGTCTACGACAATTTCCCAAACGCCGTCCACAACATAACAGATTTCTCAACAACAATACCTAGCAAAAGACTCCAAATCGCACTCGTCGAAGCTCTATACAAATTAAACAACCAAACCCTAACGCTAGAAGAAGCCGCGACGCCGTCAATCCCCGAATGCAGAGTGAATTTTGAGTTCGGCATAGCTGAAGGCTGCGAATTCTCGTATATTGACGGCGAAGAAAGACAGAAAATACGGAAGACAATAGAAAAGAAACCGTTCTTAACACTAGATTTTCTCTGCTTTATACTCTATCACAAATTGAAGGACACGAAAAAAACAACTTTGAAATCAGACCGTTACATCGTCCGCTTCATATTCTACCAATCACTGCTCCAAATGCAGATCTTCCATGAAAAAGGCCTTATGTACGTGTCGCCGAAGGACCTGCCTGAATTCTTTGCGAAAAAAATAAGCGCCGAGTCCTCCAAAAAAGCGTTGAAGCTTCAAGAGGAACCTTGACTGATTCTGACCAAGTGAACCTTCACCAGACTAGCCAGGTCTCTCGCAACTTCTCTTTTCGGCTTATTTCCGTCTATTCTAACAAGCTTGCCCATCTCAACATACTTCAAGTAGACCTCACGAACCTTCAGCTGAGTCTCAAGATTCTCCATAACCGACCTCTTCCGCTTCAACCTACGAATCACAGTTTCGGGTTCCACGTCGATAAAAACCGCCAAGTCAGGACGAACAGCGTGTTCGTTGACCCTCTCGATCCAGCCCAAGTCAAGTCCAGCTGCCCCTTGATAAGCCAATGAGGAGTAAACATATCGATCTGAAACAACGATTTTCCCCAGACCCAGCGCAGGAAGCACTTCATTCTTCAAATGCTCAAGACGATCTGCAGCGAAAAGCAAAGCTTCAACCTCGACTGAACCGCGCTTATCAGCATGCAGGTAATTCTTCTTGATGAATTTGCCAATGTCTCCGCTACTCGGCTCACAAGTATACACAGCACTGCAAGTCCTCTTCAATCGTCCAACAAGCAATTTCGCCTGAGTGGTCTTTCCACACCCGTCAAGCCCCTCTACACAGATGAAAACTCCGCGACTCATGCTCTTCAACGCCCGCTGACCTGAAGTTGAGCATTATGAAGACAGAACTATAACTGTCTTTCACCCACCCTCGAGTTGACCATTTCTTCATAAACTTTGAAGAAAAGTTCACGATACATTAGACGTTATAAGACGAAACTGCAATAAAGACTATCAAGACCGAAAGGAGAATTCCATTTATGCTGAAAGAGTACTGGGGCGAAATCAAAGACCCAGTCCACGGATACGTGTACATAACACAGGAAGAGAAAGCAATAGTCGATTCCTACGCCGTACAAAGACTCCACAGGCTTCGACAACTCGCAGGCGCAGAATACGTTTATCCAGGAGCCAACCACACACGGTTCGAACATTCAATAGGCGTCATGTACCTCGCAGGCAGAGTCGTCAGCAACCCCAACCTATCAAAGTACATCAACGAAGACGAGGCAGAAACAGAACGAATCGCCGCGCTTCTTCATGACGTTGGACACGGACCCTTCTCACACGTGTTCGAATACCTGTTAACCAAAGATCTCGACAAGACACACGAAGACCTAACCACATGGGTGATCCAGAAAAGCGAACTAAGCGACATCATAAAGAAAATAGGCTATGACCCACGCGAAATCGGGAAACTCGCGGTTGGAAAACTGCAAAAACCGAAAAAAGCTTTCCTCGACCAGATAATAAGCAGCACAATCGACGTGGACAAACAGGACTTCATCGTCCGAGACACATACCACACGGGCGCAGAATACGGATACATCGACATCTTCCGACTAATACACACGTTAGATGTACTCGGCGAAAACCTAGCAGTCGAAGTTGGAGCACTATCAGCTCTAGAATCCCTCCTGATAGCCCGAATAGAATCGTTCAAAAGCATCTACTTCCACCGAGTCGGCAGAGCCGCACAAATCATGCTTGCAAAAGCCATGGACAAAGCCAACGAAGAACTGGGCTTGACACGCTTCAAGACTCCAGAACAATACCTCGCCATGGACGACTACACCGTCTACACCATGCTGAAGAACTCCAAGAAATCAAGAAAAATCATCGAAGACCTAGAAAACCGAAGGATGCTCAAATGCGCATATGAAAAAACGTTCTATGAAAAAGACACAATGGTCTCCAACATCTTCAGCCGCGAAACCTATAGGAAACAACTTCAATCAGAAATCGCAGAAGAAGCAAACGTTGAGACAGACATGGTCATGATCGACGTACCGACAGTCCCATCTGTCCCCTACGAACACTCGGTCCTAACTGAAAACATGGAAATCACGGCGTTCTACAAGACGCCTGAAGGAAAAAAAATCCCCCAACGACTAAGCGAGATCTCCAAAATCTTCGATACACTCAGAGGCTTCATGAACATACTCCGCGTCTACACACCCCAACAACAACGCGACACAGTCAAAAAAGCAGCAGAAAAAATCCTAGGAAGAATCCCCTCATCAGTCAAAATATCCTACTGAAGGACGAACAAATGCAGCAAAAAACGCTAAAAGGACGAGTCATCGTCGAAGGACACTGCAAAGCAGAAGCACTAGTCAGCTCCAAACCAATAAGTTTCCTCGGCGGCGTCGACCCGGCAGACGGAAAGATAATCGAAAAAAACCATGATCTATGCGGCCTATGCATCAAGGACAAGGTCCTATGTTTTCCAAACGGACACGGATCAACTGTAGGAAGCTACGTCCTCTACTCTCTAGCAAAAAAAGGACTCGCTCCAAAAGCAATAATCAACCAAACAGCCGACCCCGTCGTGGTCGTAGGCGCAATAATCGCAAATATCCCCATGATTGATCAAATAGACATCAACGAAATCAGAACCGGAGACATTGTAGATGTCGACGCATGCAAAGGTTCAGCAACGATATTGAAAAGAAAGGAGAAGTAACCTACCTATGCATTTGACGAAAGAAGAAGAACGCATACTCAACGGCGCACACGGATGGGCAGAACAAACATGCATGAAAATACTCGTTCGCCTAGGCGAACTGTTCAACGCTGAAAAACTGATCCCGATAACCTCAGCACACGTCTCAGGAATCTCCTACAAAACACTCGGCGACGCACCGATACAATACCTGAAAGCACTAGCGGACGCAGAAGCAAAAGTAAAAGTGAAAACTACGCTGAACCCACAAAGCCTCGACCCAAAATACCTTGTCAACAAAATTCCAAACGAACTACAGAAGAAACAGCTCTCAATTCTAGAACAGTTCAACAGAATGGGCCTAACCGAATCGTTGACCTGCACCCCGTACTACTTGAGCAAATTAAAACGCGGCACTCACATAGCATGGGCCGAATCCTCAGCCGTCGTCTACGCCAACTCAATTCACAACGCATGGACTAACCGCGAAGGCGGACCAAGCGCCCTCGCAGCAGCCATAATCGGAAAAACGCCGGACTATGGCATGCACCGACCTGAAAACCGTCAACCAAGCACCCTAGTAAACGTTGAGACGAAGCTGAAAAATGAAACCGAATATGGGGCACTCGGCATTTACTTAGGCAAACTTCTACGCGACGAGATTCCAGTTATTCATGGACTAGAAAGAGACAAGAACAAACTGAAACAGCTGTGCGCTGCGATCGCGACAACAGGCATGACGAACATGTTCCAAACCAGCTCATCCACGAGAAAGATAACGGAAAGAATAGACGTTGAAGAAAAAGACCTGAAACACACGATAGAAGAACTCTCCACAGGCCAAAATAAGAAGCCCGACCTCGTATTCATCGGATGCCCCCACTGCTCAATAAATGAAATAAAAACAGTCGCCCAGACCGTCAAAGGAAAGAAAGTCAGATCAGGAATCGAGTTTTGGGTCTGCACATCATGTCACATTAGCGAAGCAGCCAAAGACGCGGTAAAGCAAATAGAGAACACCGGAGGTCACGTGCTCACAGGAGTCTGCACCGTTGTGTCATTCACAGAAAACCTAGGAATAAAGAACATAATGACCAACTCCGCAAAAACCGCTTATTACGCGCCGACACTCAGCAAAGCCGAGGCAACGCTTGCGCCCGTCAACCAATGCTTGAAGACAGCGTTCAAGGGATAACCTTTATTCAGTTGAAGAAATATTCTGCATGACGCATCGGGCTACTAGGGCTCCGGTAGTATAGCCCGGTTAAGTATTCCGGCCTTTCGAGCCGGAGACCCGGGTCCGAATCCCGGCCGGAGCACCACAGATCTACTCAGAAAGAATTCTCGCGGCTGAACAGTTCTAGCCGGCAAAATGCAGCCCAAGGTTCTACTCAGACTGGATCTTCCGACGCGACTATGCAGGAGCGCAGTTTGGTTCAGCCAATGCGAAATCGTTAAAAGCCTCCGCTACAAATCCAACGAAGGATTCTCATGATAAACAACAGAAAATACCTCTTCACTTCCGAATCGGTCGCAGAAGGCCACCCTGACAAGGTTGCAGATCAAAT
>Ga0335070_10008127_pt1 | contig 12309 bp, 10 predicted proteins | sample Lox_Sample_13_FD_206722 | JGI IMG/M metagenome (GOLD analysis project Ga0335070, IMG submission 206722) | Soil microbial communities from Loxahatchee National Wildlife Refuge, Florida, United States - Lox_Sample_1.3 | ecosystem: Environmental > Terrestrial > Soil > Wetlands | place: USA...
TTTCCCTGTAGATCACCAGACACCTATGTCGGGGACTGGCCGTTGCCCCAGCCTTGCATCCTGGACCCGGCGGTGGCCCGCGCTGTTGCAGATCTTGCCATTATCTCGCCACACCCGACACAGGCGGGTGCTGGTCGGGTAAGTTGCTGATTCCGCATCGCACCCCGATGGAGACGTCCATATGCTTTCCTGCTGGAGATCATTGGCCCGCTCGGGCATGACATATTTCGCCACAGGTGCTTGCGGCGTTGCAGCCCTGTGCATGGTGGCATGCGGCAACAACGCGGTGCGGCCTGCAGCGGCGCGCATGCCCGTGGCGACACAGGTGGCCCTGGACAAGGACATCCAGTGCAAATTCCAGCGCGTGACGGGATCCAATGTCGCGGTCAGGGTCTGCACGACCAAATTGCAGCGCGAGCAGGCCGAAGAGTCGGCACGGGAGATCCGCGCAACGCTGTCAAACGAGGCTGGCGTGAACTGTGGCGCTCCGCCCGGATGCGGCCAACGGTAGCGGGGACAAGCCGGACATCGCCCCCGGTCTGCGGGCGATGTCCGGCTGGCCGGTACGACAGGAACGTCAGAACTTCGCGGTGAACGCCACGAAGATCTGCCGGCCGAGGATGTCGTAGCTGGGGTAGGTGTTGGGCGATCCAGTGCCGGTGATGTCGTCACCCAGAATGGGTGGATCCTTGTCCGCGATGTTGTTCACTCCACCACGCAGCTCGACGCCCTTCCACGCGGGCCACGCCACCGCCAGGTCGAAGTAGCTGTACGCCTTGATCGTCGCGCGCTGCGCATCGTAGCCCGGAGCGCCCGCTGCCGTGCTCTCCACGAAGTGCAACGACGGATCATTGCTGTTGTTGTCGAAGGACGTGCTGCCGATGTAGCGCCAATTGAGCGAGACCAGGAGCTTCCGCCACGGCGTCTCCCAGTTGAACCTGAGCGTGTGGCGCCACCGGGGGTTGATGCCATTGCCGCAGCTGGTGCCGAACAGTCCCGCGCAATCGTAGGTATGGGCACCGGTGTACGGCGTGCCGGTGGTGTGCTCCAGGTAGGTTCCGTTCAGTGCGGAGGCCAGCGCGCCGAATCGCCCCAGGTTCAGCCGGTAATTCAACCCCAGGTCGATGCCGGAGAACAATGCGGCGCCGGTATTGACCGATGTCTGGAGGATGTAGCCGCCGCCAGCGACGGATGCACCAAACAAGGCACCCAGCGGAGTGCGCACGATCTGGCTGCAGAATTGCGGCGTGCCATCCAGCAGGCACCCGTTGAAGAGCACGGCGCCCGGGAGTGATCCGACCAGGTTATCCATCTGGATGTGGAAGTAGTCGATCGTGCCCGTCAATCCGGGCACCAGGCCGGGCGCCGCGGTGACGCCAATCGAGTACGTATCCGCGGTCTCCGGCTTCAAGGCCGTGTTGCCACCAATGACCTGGCCACACTGGTTGGACACGCACTGCTCGATGGTATCGGTCGATCCGCCATTTCCGTATTCTGCGGCCGTTACCCCGGTGTGCTCGCACTGCTCCAGCGTCGCGGTCGCCGGCACGAGCTTGCCACTCTTGTCGATCGTTGGTGCACACGGATCGACGCCCACGAAGCTTTGCTGGCCGTAGGACTGCGGATTGAACAGCTCGATGAGGTTCGGTGCGCGTATCGCGCGGTCGAAGGAGTAGCGCACGCGCAGGCTGTCGATCGGCGAGTACTGGACCTCGAACTTGTAGGTGTTGGTCCTTCCGGCCAGCGAGTACTTCGAGTAGCGGTAGCCGGCATCGACCACGAGATCCTTGATGCCGGGCTTGTCATGCGCCAGCGGCGCGCGCACTTCGAGGAAACCCTCGTCGACTGAATAGCCATTGTCTATGGCAACCGAAGCGCCCGAGAAGCCCGACAGGGCGCCGCTCAGCTCGCTGCCATCCGGCGCAAACTTCAGCGACTCGAAGCGGTGCTCGACGCCCAGGTTCATCTGCACGCCGTCTGCGGCCCATGGGAGCTTCACGCCATACCTGGACAGGTCGCCGGTCAGGTCGGCATGCGCGATTTCTTCCCAGTCCTGTCCATAGGCGGTACCGGGCGTGTACAGGTATGCAAGCTGGTCCGCCGTCACGCCTCCGGTCTTGAAGATGTCGTACGGCACGCAGGGAGGCCCCGATATGCACTGGCCATTCGGCGCGACCTGCAGGGCGTTCTGGACGCTCTGGATGTTCAGGTAATTCTCGTTCGAGTTGAACAGCGAGGTGTAATAGAACTGTCCGTAGGCGTCGTAGTTCCAGGCACTGCCCAGGTCACCGCGCATGCCGCCCACGACGCGGTAGTTGGTGTGCTCGAAGATCGCCTCCCTGCCCCCGCCCTCGACATTGCGCCGGCCAATGCCGATTTCGGCCTGCACCGAGCCCGGATTGGCCGCATCCGCGGCAATCTGCGCCGGACTGCACAACTGGGCGGCTTCCTGCGCGCTCAACAGCGGGTTGCTGCAGTTCACGAACCAGCCACCATTGGGCGTGATGCCGGGCGGAGCGGCAACGTTGCCGCCGTTGAACATCGCAGACGGACCGACGACCACGTCGGTCTTGTCATTCATGAAGCTGAAGTCGATGTACGGCCTGGCCCAGTCGGCCAGGTCCACGTGCGCCATGAAGCCGGCGTTGTAGCGCAGGTCGCCACGCAGCAGGTATTCATAGGCATTCGAGTTGAATTGCGCCGGTGGGTTCGAACCGTCCTGCGGCCAGGGAAGAAAGTCGGTCCCGACGACCGTCAAACGAGGCTGCCCGGGGATCGCGGTTCGAACGAAGCTCCCGTTCACCAGCTCCTGCGTTGCAGCCAGCGTGAACCGGTTTGAATTCGAGCTTCCAAAGCAGGACCAGGTGCCGTCGCCGTTGGATGCAATCTCGCAATTGGAAAAATCGCGGGTGCTGCCAGGCACCGATGCCTGGTTGTGGTACGTGAAGTAGGCCGTCAGGTTGCCCGAGCCGTCGGCGATGCCCGTGCCCATGACCACCGACAGGTCGCGCTTCTGGCCGTCCGTCACGCTGCCCGTCGGTGGATCCCAACCGAGGCCAGCCTGCAGTTGCTGGAAGTCGCGATTGCCGTTCGAATGCTGCGTGAAGCCATAGGTGCCATCGACCTGAATTCCGCGGAAATCCCGCTTCATGATGAAATTCACCACCCCCGCGATCGCGTCGGAACCGTAGGTGGCGGAGGCTCCGCCCGTGACGATCTCGACGCGCTCGATCAGCGCTGCCGGAACCTGGTCGATGTCCGGCGCCGGATTCGGGTTTGCGGTATTCGGATCCCCGGCGCCGAGGCGCTTGCCATCCACCAGGACCAGGGTGCGTTGCGGGCCCAACCCGCGCAGGTCGACGGTGGTGATGCCGCCCGGCGCTGAAAGAGGATTGGAGCTGTTGCCAAAGTCGACCGACGCGTTGATGAAATTCTGCGGCAGGTTGTTCAGTACGTCGATGGTGTCCGTATGGCCTTGCAGTTGGACTTCCTCGCTGGAGATCACCTGCAATGGGCTGGTGGACCCCACGCCGGCGGGCACGCCGATGCGGGATCCGGTGATGACCACTTCCTCCAGGGGAGAGCCGGCCGTTGCAGGCTGGGCGGAAGTTGCCTGGGCAACGGCATCGAGCGACCCGGCGCCACCCGCCAACCACAATCCGCAGCAAAGCAATGCCCTGGCATTCATGAAACGACCCCCTTGAAGTTGGAATTCCACAGGCCGGCGCGTTGACCCGCCTCATGGGTTCCGACTGTAGCGAGGGCGATCGGGCTGCCCGTTGCAGTACTTGCCTATTTGCTGTTGCGCATGACGCCGCTCGAAATGACGAACACGCGGCCGGAATGGTGGCCGTTGGCGGCGCTCCATCCCGAAGTGACCAGCAGGTCGACGGTGCCGTCGCCGTCGACATCGCCCAGGCCCACCGCATCGAAGCCGAAGGTGTCGCCGGGCGTGCGGCAGGTGTAGGTGCGCAGCAGCCTTCCGTCGCGTCCTGAATACAGGTAGGCCTTGCCGCCGGAGACCGCGGCGCCCGCGTACTGCCAGGCGCCGATGATCAGGTCGGCGCGTCCATCGCCGTCGACATCGCCCGCCATCGACGGGCTGGTGCCGAAGCCGTCGCCCGCGGTTTCACCGGTGAGCGCGTAGAGTGGCTTGCCGGTGCGCCCAGACAGCATGTAGACGCGGCCGGTCGACGGCCCGCGCGCGGCATTGCTCCAGTCGGAGGCGTAGACGTCCGGCACGCCGTCGCCATCGACGTCGCCCGGGACGGACACGAACATGTAGCCGAGCTTGCTGCCGGTTTCGTCCGCGTCCACGCTGAATTTCCGCCTGGGCGGCCAGCCCTCGTACACGTACACGCGGCCATGATGACGGGGCCCGGCCCCTGGCGCGCCGACGACCACTTGCACGCGGCGACCTTCGACATGTGCGGCCACCGTGCTGCCGAAGCCGTCGCCGGGACGCTCTCCCGACAAGCTGTACAGCAACGCTCCATCCTTGCCCGAGTAGATGTAGGCGTGGCCGGCGACCTTGGTTTCGCCTTCCTTGCCGGGAGAACCCACGATCACATCGGCGTAGCCGTCGCCATTCACGTCGCCTGCGCCCGAGACGTGGTTGCCGAAGGCTTCGTCGGCATTCGGTGACTTGAAGGTCTGCAGCACGCGGCCATCGCGCCCGGAGTAGATGTGCGCGATGCCTGCACCAGCAGGGCCGCTGGCGACGACATCGGGAATGCCGTCGCGATTGGTGTCGCCCGCCGCTTCGACCCCGCTGCCGAGCTGGTCGCCCGCCTGCCCGTCGGCGGTCCACAGCAGGCGGCCGGTGCCCACCGAGTACACGTAGATGCGGCCGGCATTCGAGTTGCCCGCGCCATGCGTGGGCGCCGAAGTCACGATGTCGTTGATGCCATCGCCGTCGACATCGCCGATGTTGCGCGCTATCCAGCCGAACTGGTCGCCGGCGGCCTCGCCGCGCCACTCGCGGATGATCTTCACCGGTTCGACGAACGGCTGTTCGAAATCCGCTGCCCGGGGCAACAGCGCGTTGAAGCGCGGGTCACCGCGGAGCGATGCCAGGCTGGCGTCATCGACAATCTCGGTCATGTCGTAACGATGTGTCGCAGCTGCACGCTGCAGCCATTCGAAGGCGTGCTCGGCATCGTGCAGTGCCGCGTAGGAGGCGCCGAGCGCGTAGGCATCGCCCGGCGAATCCGGCACCAGCCGCAGGACGTGCTGGTAGGCGCTGACTGCCTGCGCGGGTTCGTGCAGCTGGCGATAAGCGCGCCCCAGTGCGCGCCATGCCGGTGCGTTGTCCGGCTCGCTGGCCGTGATCGGCTGCAGCGCGGCGACGGCTCCGGCGGCGTCGCCGGCCTGGAGCTTGCCCACCGCGACGCCCAGGGCCGCGGCCGGGCGCACGGGCGGGTCGGCCGCTGCCGGCGAAATGCCCAGCCACGACAGGGCCAGGGCCGCGGCCACGGATGCGCTGATGCGTGCATGGATTTCCACGTTCGTGTCCTTGTCGGTAGCTGCCCAAACCGCCCGAGCGTGGCAGCGCGGCGGCGGCGGGGTGTTGCAGATCCTGCCAGAAGCCTGCGCGCGCATGCCTGTTGCTATAATTCATCGATGAGCGAGTACCTGTTCGCGTTCCAGGGTTCGACGACGCACGGCGGGTTCCTGCGTGCGCCGCCGCTCGCCGCGCGCCCCGATGCCCGCTTCCTCGTCGCCGGCGTGCCGTGGGACGGAGCAACGACGAACCGCCCCGGCGCGCGCTTCGGCCCGCAGGAGATCCGGCGCGCGAGCCACATGCTGTGCGACGGCATCCATCCCGCCTACGGTCTCTCGCCACTCGAGGCGCTCGCCGACTGCGGCGACCTGACGCTGCCCAACACCGCGCTTGGCCCGATGCGCGCGGCGCTCGAGCCGCAGGCGCGCTCGTTGCTAGCGAAGCACCACATGGTCTGGCTCGGCGGCGACCACTCGATCACCCTCTCGCTGCTGCGCGCCTATCGCGCGCACGTCGGCCGACCGCTCGCGTTGCTGCATTTCGACGCGCACTGCGACACCTGGGAGTCGCATTTCGACGAGCCCTCGGGCCACGGCACCTGGGTGTTCGAAGCGCTGCGCGAGGGCCTGGTCGATCCAAGACTGTCGGTGCAGATCGGCATCCGCTCCGCAGCCGCGCCGGCCACGTCGAACTATGTCGCCGACCGCGGCGGGCTGATCTACACCGGCCGCGACCTGCGTGGCCTCGCCAGTTCCGCGCAGCTCGAGCGCGTCACCACGGAGGTGCGCGCGCGCCTGGCGGCACACGCGGCTGTTCCGGTGTACCTCAGCTTCGACATCGACTGCCTCGATCCGGCCTACGCGCCGGGCACCGGCACGCCCGAGCCTGGCGGACTCTCGACCACGCAGGCATTGACGCTGCTCGAGGACCTCGATGGCCTGAATTTCATCGGCATGGACCTGTGCGAAGTCTCGCCGCCCTACGATCACGCCGAGCTCAGCAGCAACGCGGCCGCCACGCTGGTGTGGACGTACCTGTGTGGCCGCGTGGCGCGCGCGCCGCGCGCCGCCTGAGAGCGCCCGCGCCGGGCACCGATGGATTCCGTCGACGCCTGCATCATCGGCGGCGGCATGGCCGGTGCTTCGGTCGCCGCGCACCTGGCGCCACACGCGCGCGTCGCGCTGCTCGAGCGCGAGCCGCACGCCGGCTATCACAGCACCGGCCGCTCGGCCGCATTGTTCTCGCCCAATTACTGCAGCCGCCTGGTGCAGCAACTGACCCTCGCCGCCCAGCCGTTCCTGGCTGCGCCGCCGGAAGGTTTCTCGGCTGGGCCGCTGTTGCGCGAGCGCGGCTACCTGATGATCGGCCGCGAGGCACGGCGCGAGGCGCTGGACCAGTATGAACGCGAGGCCGCGGCCGCGGGCCTGGCGACGGGGCGCCTCTCGAAGCAGGAAGCGCTTGCGCTGGTGCCGGTGCTGCGGACGGACGGCTTCGACTGGGCGCTGCTCGATGCCAACGCCTGGGATCTCGACGTCGATGCACTGCTGCAGGGATTCCTGCGCATTGCCCGCACGCACGGCGCGCGCTGGCTGGCGGGGCACGAGGTCACGGCGCTCGCCCGTGAGGGCGCAGCCTGGCGCATCCGCGGCCCCGGTTTCGAATTGCGCGCGGATGTGGTCGTGAATGCCGCCGGCGCCTGGGCGGACGGGCTGGCGGGCATGGCCGGCGTCGCGCCGCTCGGGCTCGTGCCGCACCGGCGCACCGCCTTCATCTTCGACGCGCCCGCGGGGCGCGACGCATCGCGCTGGCCGATGGTCGCCGACGCCGACGAACAGTTCTACTTCAAGCCCGACGCCGGCCGCCTGCTCGGCTCGCTCGGCGAGGAAGTGCCCTCGCCGCCCGTCGATGCGCTGCCGGAAGACATCGATGTGGCCACCGCCGTCGATCGCATCGAGCAGGTGGTCGATTTTCCGGTGACTCGCGTGCTGCGCTCGTGGACCGGGCTGCGCGTGTTCGGACCCGACCGGGATCCGGTCTCGGGCTTCGAGGAGGACCATCCGGGCTTCTACTGGCACGCGGGCCTGGGCGGCTACGGCATCCAGACCGCGGCCGCGCTCGGCCCGTTCGCGGCCTCGGCCATCCTCGGCCGAGCACTGCCCGCGCCACTCGCCGCGCAACGGCTGGCGCCGGCGCAACTCGCGCCGCGCCGCCTGCGGCGCTGAAGGCGCGCACCAGCGCTCCCGCCGATCGCGGCCGCTGCCGCTACACGCGCCGGTTGCTGCGTTCGATGAGGTCGCGGAAATGCACCGTCGAAGCCACCACCATGTACGCCGCTTCGAGGAATCCCTGCTCGTGCAGCCTGGCCACGACGGCGCCGTCGAGCTTGCGCATCCGCTCCTCGTTGACCGTATGGAAGCCGGCCAGGCGCCGGTTCGAGCCGTCCTTGAGCTGCACGTCCAGCACGAATGATTCGAGCAGGTCGTGCGACAGCAGCGCCTCGACGAACGGCTGGGTGGCGGCGATGCCGGCATGCAGCGCGCCGAGCAGCCCGCTGACGCGCTCGAGATACGGCGTCGAGCCGCCGTATTCGAGGAACAGCGGCTCGCCCTCGGTCCAGCTCACGCGCGGACTGTCGAGGTCGATGTGCACGACCGGTCGCGCCGGCTGCCCGGGCTCCGCAGGAGTGCCGCCGCCGATCAGGAACGGAAGCCGTTCGACGCTGAATGGAATGTAGGTGGCATCCCAGCCCGCGTCGGTCAGGAACAGGTTCTCGCCCGGCTGGAAACCGAACAGCGCGAGCGGCTGGAATTCGCCGCTGTCGCTGCGCTTCTGGAACACGATGGGATAGCAACCGGAGATGTTGCGGAACTCGGCCGGCACGGCCAGCGCGAACATCTGGTTGTCGCCGTAGGCCGCGGCACGCGTCGTGATGATGCGCAGCCCCTTGTGCTCGACGTTGCTCAACAATGCGTGCTTGGCCATCCCGGTTCCTTCGTAGCCGACCGATCAGGATCGTACCGGGCCGGCCGTCCAGCCGCCATAGGCCGGCACGCCGTGCATGCGCCAGCACCGCGGTGCATGCGGCGCGCCTCAACGACGCCGGGGCGCAGCAGCCCTGAAGCAGCCGATCGCGTGGTCATCGACGATGCCCACGGCCTGCATCCAGGCGTAGACGATCGTGGGGCCGACGAACTTGAAGCCGCGCCGCTTCAGTTCCTTCGAGATGCGTTCGGACAGCGCCGAGGAGACGACGCGCGTGCGGCCGTTGCCGCGCACGACCTTGCCGCCCGTGAACGACCAGCAGAAGGCGCTGAAATCCTCGCCGCGCGCCGCCATGTCGCAATAGACCCGCGCGCCGCGGATCGTCGCCTCGATCTTGGCGCGAGCGCGGATGATGCCCGCGTCGCCCATCAGCCGCTGCACGTCGCGCGCTCCGAAGCGCGCCACCTTCTCGGGCTCGAAGCCGGCGAAGGCCGCGCGGAAGGCCTCGCGCTTGCGCAGCACGGTGATCCACGACAGGCCCGCCTGGAAGCCCTCGAGCATCAGCATTTCCCAGAGCATGCGGCCATCGCGCTGCGGTACGCCCCACTCGCGGTCGTGGTACGCGCCCATGAGCGGATCGCCGTCCGCCCAGGCGCAGCGTCGGCGCGTTCGCTTGACTGGCTTGGCCATGCACCCTACCCGCGCCGGCCGTGCTCGTGGACAATGGCGGCCCGACGCCCTGCTGGCGGAAGACTATGAGCGAACTGCCTGGCGATATCTACACCGAACCCGAGAACGTCGACGTCGACACGCTCGCCAATCTCGGTCCGCTGGCCGCCCTTGCCGGCACGTGGGAAGGCATGCGCGGCATGGACGTGAATCCCAAGCCCGAGGGGCCGCGCCGGCAGGCGTATCTCGAGCGCATCGACCTGCAGCCGATCGACCCGCAGGCCAACGGCCCGCAGCTGCTGTACGGGTTGCGCTATCACACGCATGTGGTCAAGCCCGACGAGGTCGAGACCTATCATGACCAGGTCGGCTATTGGCTGTGGGAGCCGGCGACCGAAGCGCTGATCCACACGCTGACGATCCCGCGCGGCCAGGCCGCGCTCGCGACCGGCACGGCGGCGCGCGATGCAACCGGCTTCGAAGTCGTGGCGAAGCGCGGCTCGACGGAGAACGGCATCGTATCCGGGTGGTTCCTCGAGCAGGCGTTCACGACGATCGAATTCCGGCTGCAGGTCACGATCAATGCCGACGGCACGTGGTCCTACTTCGAAGACACGATCCTGCTCGTGAAGGGGCAGAAGGAACCGTTCCACCATACCGACGGCAATACACTGGCCCGCGTCGGCCCGCCGGTGCCCAATCCATTGGCCCGGGCACGGTGAACGCGCCGACTCCCGGCCGATCGCGCCGATCCGGCCGCGGCGTCCGCACGCCGCGCGAGACAGCCGCTGGCGTATCTGCGAAACTGGGCCCTGATTCGATGTTAAGGAATGACCATGACCGAAGAATCCAAGCAGAAATTCACTTCCAAGGTTCGCCGCGGACTGAACTGGGTCCACGCCCAGGCCCAGGCCGACTTCAACCGGCTCAAGGAATCGGCCGGCGGCGGCCGCGTGCCCGGTTTCAATGCGGGCGACCTCGCGGATATCGAAGCCGCGCTCGTCTGGATCGACCAGAACAAGGAATCGAAGGCGGGCTAGACCGCCCGCGCCGGGTGCCGGGGCGCGCTGCCCGGGCGGCCGCGCGCAACTAGGCCAGTCCCTCGCCGAACAGCGCCAGCAGCCGCGACCAGGCCTTCTCGGCCTGGTCGTGGTCATACACATGCGAGTCGGTGGGGCACCAGCCATGCTGCGTACCCGCGTACACCTCGACCTCGGCCCGCAGCTGGGCCTGATCGAAGCTCGCGCGCAGCACGCGCCGGGCGTCCGGATCACGCGCGTCGTCACTGGCGGCGATCGCGACCAGGTAGCGCGCATGGGTCTGCGCGATCAGCAGGTGCGGGCTGTCGGCATCCTTCGTGACCAGGCCGCCGCCGTGGAAAGTCGCCACGGCGCCGATGCGTTCGGCGCGCGCGGCCGCGGTGCGGATCGCGATCGGGCCGCTCATGCAGTAGCCCAGCGTGCCGACCTTGCGCTTCGTGTCCACCGCGGCCTGGCCATCGAGGAAATCGACGAAGGCCCGCGCGTCGGTGGCCGCGGTGGCCGGCGAGAGCGAGTGCGCCAGCGCCATCAGCGCATCGCGCGTCGGCGGATCGTTGAAATCGGCATGCTCCGGCGCAGTCGGCGCCTTCTGGCTGCGGTAGAAGGGATTCACGACCAGCACCGCGTAGCCGGCACCGGCCAGCCGCGTGGCCATGCCCTTGAAGGCCGGCCGCAGGCCGAAGATATCCGGCCACATCAGCACCGCCGCATGCGCACCGCTGGCAGGGTGCACGAAATACGCGTCGGCGGCGCCGTCAGGCGTGTTGACCGTGATGTCCGCGCCGATGGTGTTCGGGGCGGCGGGTTCCGCATCGCCCGCTCCCGCGCCCGTCGCCAGCGAAGGCAACAGCGCCGCCAGCCCGGTGCCCAGCGCCAGCGTCCCGAACTGCCTGCGGCTCACGGCCGCGCGTCGGGCAAATTCCTCGAAGTCGTCGTGCTCACACATCCTGGGTTCCCCGCCTCGGCCGCGCGCAGAACTGTTCCATGTCAGCCATGGACTCGAAGCGTAGCAATTGCGCGCACGATCATCGAGTGGTCGTCGCGGCGGCCGGGGCAGCGGTGCCGTCACCGCTGCCCCGGCGTCCACGTGATCCGCTCCCGTCAGGGCGCGAAATCGTCGAGCAGGATCAGGCCGAGCGGCCCGCCACCGCCGGCGTTGTCGCGGGCCACCGCGGTGTAGATGCCGGCGTTCGCGACCGTGATCGTCGCCGGACCAATGGCCGGGGTCTTCGTGCCCGCGGGCGTCACGGTCACGTCGTAGGAACCCGCCGCGACGCTGAGGAACCCGGTGTCGGCCTTGAACGGCACCGAAGTCAGGATCGGCGTGGCCGTGTCGATGCCGGCGCCCGGCGCCGTCAGGTAGATGTCGACCGGACCCGCGGTCGGCGAGCCGTGGATGATGCGCACCTTGGCCTGGGTCGCCAGCCGGCGCCGGTCGTCCGTCGTGACGAGCGGGGCGATCGAGGCGAGCGGGCCGACCGCATAGACCGAGTACTGGGTGCCGGCATTCAGTGCCAGCGGCGCGTCGATGACGACGGTGCCCGGATTGCCGGCCGGCGTGACCTGCACGCTGGTCAGCGAGGAGGCCGGGAAGATCGGCAGGTAGCCGGTGAAGTTCGGGAACGCCAGCGAGGCGATGACCGGGGTCGTGAAGCTGGAGTTGGCGTACACCGAAACGGCCGGGGCATCGGCGCTGTCATGGATGACGCGCACCGTGGCCGGCGTGGCCACGTCGAATATCGTGCTGTTGTTGCCGCTCGCATCGGTGACCGCCAGCGTGACGGGCGCCGAGCCCGGGCCGACGTTCTGTTCGGCGGCGATCAGCAGGTCCGCCCCGGCGGCCAGCGCCACCGAGCCCGAGTCGAACACGACCTGGGACGGATTTCCGGCGACCGTCACGCGGATCTCATAGGAGCCCGCCGGAACGGAGGCCGGGCCGATCGTGCCCTGGAAGGAGAAGCTGCCGAGCGGCTGCACGCCATCGAGGCTGGCGCCCGGAGCCGTGACGTACACATCCACGGCGGGCGCGTTCGGCGCGGCATGGAACACCTGCACGCGGGCCTGCCCCGAAGCGACCGGCGCGAGCGGGCGGGTGAAGATCACCGGGCCCAGGTT
>Ga0335070_10008128_pt1 | contig 12309 bp, 10 predicted proteins | sample Lox_Sample_13_FD_206722 | JGI IMG/M metagenome (GOLD analysis project Ga0335070, IMG submission 206722) | Soil microbial communities from Loxahatchee National Wildlife Refuge, Florida, United States - Lox_Sample_1.3 | ecosystem: Environmental > Terrestrial > Soil > Wetlands | place: USA...
AATGCCACCGGCGCGAGCGTGTGCTTGGGCACCACGGTCGCGGCCTCGGGCGCCGCGGCCAGCCCCAACCAAGGTTTCCATACCGACCCGGCGGTGGCTTTCCTGCTCACGGTGTTTGACGTGCGCCTCGGCCGCTGGTGCGGTGACACGGCGCATGCGAGCGCGTGCGCGTGGAAGAAAGCGGATCCGACCTGGAGCTTGCTTTACTGGATAGCCGAGCTGGTGGGACTGGCCGACACGAACCTCCCTTTCGTCTACTTGAGCGACGGCGGACACTTCGAGAACCTCGGCATCTACGAGTTGGTGCGGCGCCGTTGCAGGGTGATCGTCGCCTGCGACGGCAGTGCCGACCCCGGCTACGTCTTCGACGATCTGGGCGAGGCCATCCGCAAGTGCTACATCGACTTCGGCGTCGAGATCACGATCGACGTGAACAAGATCGTCCCCTCGCCCGACGCCAAGACCGGCCGCAGCCAGCGGCACTACGCCGTGGGCGAGATCCACTACGAGCGCGCCCGAGATCCCTCCCCGATGGGTCAACTCGTCTACATCAAGGCTTCGGTGACGCCCCACCTGCCCACCGACCTGTGGCATTACAAATCCGAGAATCCGGAGTTTCCACACCAGTCCACCGCCGACCAGTTCTTCGACGAAACCCAGTTCGAGAGCTACCGCAAGCTCGGGTACCAGGCCGCCATGGATTCCATTGCCGACATGGGGACGCACGGGACACTCCCGCCGGAGCTTGCCAGGCAGACGGGGTTAGCACCCTGACCTGCCGAATAAAACGTTGGAGCCGGCCTCGTAGCTCGGCGGCTCAAACCGTCGTTACAAAAATCGTTATGTAAAAGCCTACAGAACCGGTAGGACAGTTTGCATATGGTCATTTTTACGATCTTGTCGGGTAGGAGCGAGCCCCAATATTTAGCGTCTCGGCTTTAGGTGAGTTATTCATTTTTCCGAGAGCGGCAGAGCCGTTGGCTCCGCTGTTTTATTGCTTCCCGCCTCCGTAGGAGCGGGGTCAGCTGCATCAGCACTTTTTTTCTTCCCTTCCCTTGCCACACCCCGCCCACGAGTTATTTTAACAAGCGGAGGCTTGGACGAAGCCTCCGTGTCTCCCATCCTCCTTTTCGCTCGGCCCGCTGGGAACAGCCCGTCTCAGCGGGCCAACTCATTTTCTTGGGGACCTCACCACGAGCCACTCCCTGTGTTCTGTCGTCAAAATCCCTTTTTCTGGTATCATGCGGGCGGAGAAAGGAGTTAGCTGGTTAATCTCCGCCATGGCCCACGTCGGACTGCTATCCGATGTGGGCCAACCTGTTTAAGCGGTCGGATCGCCAGTGAGGCCGCGGCCACCGGGCTGCAGGCCAAGACGGGGTCGTTCTTCAGGGGATCCTTGACCGCGCCCCCCTTCTTGTGCCATCGTGATAGCATCGAGCGTTCGAGGTCTGACGGCGGGCGGCGCGCCGGTACCGGACTCGGGCGCCGAGATATGCGATCCTCTCGACGGCTTTGAGTTTTGGCATCCTCGGGTGGAGGGGGGCTACCATAGTCACCCGCGCCAACGATACGTGGGGAGTCAACCAGGGCTTCAATCCTGGCTTCCGGCTATCGGCCCTCGACGCGGTCGTCCTCGTCGTTGGTGTAATCGTCGCGTTCGCGCTTATTATGGTGGCCTGGTGCGCGGGATTCGTCGTCGGCTTCGTGCTCGGGCATTTTTTCCTCTTTTGCCATGTCTTGCGCGTGAGTCGGGCACTTGAGCTTGCGTGGGCAGGTATTTTCGCCACCTTCGCCGCAGCGACCCTCACCCTCGACGCTCCGGGGTGGCCGGTCACGGTTTCGGTCTCGCTGATTGCAACGTGGATAGTGGCGGCCGTCGAGATGCGCAAGCCTTCGTACCATGGCGTTGGCTGGCAGTCGATCAACCCAGGCCTGCTCGGGTGGTGGAAGGCATGTCACCGCGAACGGCCCGACGGCTCACAAGGGCATTAAGCTGCCGGTCGGGCCGCCTCGACTGCCACTCTCCGTACCCCCCAAGTTACGCCGCCCAAAGGGCGGTAACTTTGGCCCAAGGTAGCTGCGGCCCGCCCGCGCCTTATGCGCCATCCGTTACGTATATCGTTGGGACGTAAAGTCCCAGCGAAGTGGTAGGCCAGTTTACATATGGTCTCTTCTGTGGTTCCGTCGGCGATGCCCCGGCCCCCAGAGATTGCGGTCGGGGCGTTCTCTGTGACCTATCCCCAGATGCTGTGGTACCTTCGACGGACTCAGTCCGGTGCCGGCGACCACATGTGATCATCCCTACGGGTCGGCTCTGCTTTTACATAGCTCATCAGGAAACACACCTTGGGGAGGATTTTGCATGGGAGTGAATATGTCTGAGATCTCAAAATTATTATTAGACTTTCTAATTGGTGGAAGTGTTGTCACTCTTGTTTCCTACCTTGGATCGAAGGGAAGTGGACTCTTCGCAGCGTTTATTACAATGTTTCCTTCTATAAGTACACTGGGATTTTATTTCATCTACAAGAATGGTGGAAATGAAGCGGTCATAAAATATGTACAAGGATTTTTTCTTGCCATTCCCTCATGGATAGCGTATATATCACTTATGTATATTTTGTGCTCACGACTTGGTGTCATTTATAGTCTTGTTATCAGCGTTGGTAGCTATATGATTTCTTCATTTTGTTTGTCAAAAATGAAAGATCTTATTTTCAGATAGATCCTCTCGACCGGAAATGAGGGACTACGTATCCCGCCTTAGGTCTCAGTCGATTGAGTCTTGTGATGGCCCGGATAGACTATCCGATCCTGGTAGGCACGGCCGGGGGGATTGATTACTGACCCCAGCCCTTCAGCTTGTCGCCGCCCGAAGGCGGTCCTGGCCGAGGTTGTGGGCGATGCGGAAGAATCCCGTGAACAAAACCTCCCGGTTCACTCTGGAAAAACAACGACGGAGAAATTCACTTGGAGGCTCCTCGCCTCTCGTGTAGTCTCTATGCCAACGCGTCCGGATTGCTCGTTGGCGGCGCCAGAGCTCAATATCGGGAAGGAGGACCTCACATGCCCTATGTCAACATCAAGATCACAAGGGAAGGCGCGAGGCCGGACCAGAAGGCCCGTCTCATCCGCGAGGTGACGCGCTTGCTCGCCGAGATTCTGGGGAAGAATCCCCAGACCACGGTCGTCGTCATCGACGAGGTCGATACCGACAACTGGGGTATCGGCGGAGAGACGGTTACCGAGCGCCGACGGCGCGAGAACAAGGTGGCACCGCCGAAACATTGATACGGCGGGCTTAAGGGCGAAAGGCCCCCCTTGCTTGTGCCAAGACTGTCAACTATAATTGCGACCACTCAGCCCGGTGAGCCTTGTCGGCCAATTCCCGTGATGAGAAAGGAGCCTTCGGTTTGGCGCATACAATCCTGGTGGTAGATGACGAGCAATCCGTGAGGAGCCTCCTCGCAGACTTCTTCACGCCCCTGGGATACCAGGTGATCACCACCGCAGACGGCAATGAGGCTCTAAAGGTGGCGGCGAGGGAGAAGCCGGATGTCGTTCTCCTCGATGTCGTCATGCCCGGACTCGACGGAGCCGAGATCTGCAAGGCTCTGCGGGCGAGTGACGATACGGCGCTTATCCCGGTCATCATGATGACCGGTTTTGCCGGGGCGGTCATCGACGTCAGCCAGAGTGCGCCAGACGATCTTGTGCTGAAGCCATTCATGCTCTCCGATCTTTTGAAAAGGGTGAGGGCGATCATCCCGATCCGCCCCCTGACCAATCGGCTGCAACGGATGCTCTCCTATCTAGATGAGCTCGACAAGACTCATCCCGGCTGAGACTACATGCCTGAGCCTCGCCCTGGGGTGCCTCGCCCTCTCCCACGCCGCGCGGGACGTTTGTCGTCTCCTTGCCATTTCCGCCGAGGGGCGGTAGACTGCGTGTGAAGTGAACGCGAGAAACGCAGTCTTCTTAACTCCCATTCGCAAGGAGACCCACGTCCATGAAGCGGTTAGTCTGCCTGTTTGCGGCCCTATCCTGTCTCCTCGCCATTCCCGCCCTTGCCCAGACACCCGATACGGTGACTAACGAAGTGCAGAAGTTTGTCCGCACCTTCGTGGAGGCGAGCAACAAGGCCGACGCCAAGGCGGTCATGGAGATGTACAGCAAAAAGCCGAGCGTCATCTCCATCGATGACGGGAAGATCACCCGCGGCTGGGAAGCCATCCGCTCCGACACCAACGAGATCGTCGGTCACGAGGGGCGCTACAAGATCTCACTCGGGAACATCGAGGTGACTCCCCTCGGCCCCGCCCACGCGCTCGCGGTGGCCCCTTATACCATGGCACTGGTCACCGAAGACGGGACTACCTTCCAGATTCGCGGGGCGATCACCGTTATTCTCGAGAAGGCCGCCGGGAAGTGGCAGATCATCCATGACCACACGAGCTCCCAGCCCGGTGAGTAGCTGTTGCCCCTTTGACCTCTGCCAGGTCCGCCAGTGTCACCGCCAAGGCAAGGCCTTCGCCCCTATCTGTCGCGCCCCCCGGCTGCTCATCTCCATAAGAATCATGTCGGGCCTGGGCTCGACTGCAAGACCCAAGGCAGGGGGATCAACGTTGCCTTCCAACTGAAGTTTCGCTTCTGCTATAATCAATTCAGGACCGATTCATCCCTCGCACCAACACTGAAAAGCACTCGATCGATCACCACGGCGCGAATGCCCGAGGTCGATCTAACGGGAATTCGGTCCAGCGCCATGCCTGCCATCAAGACGCGAGCAACCCAGTCTACAGAAAGGAGGGAGTCGTGGCCAAAACGGTAGTGATTATTGGAGCGCTGGACACGAAAGGGCAAGAGTTTGCCTTCATCAGGGATCTGGTCGAGAAGGGCTCAAGGCCCTCCTCGTGGACTTCGGCGTCATGGGCGAGCCGTCCCTCGGGCCGGTCGCGCCCGCGAGGATGAGCCCCATGGGCCATGGCAACCCGAAGGCGGCCGAGCCAGTGCCTCCGCCTTCGAACATGAGTCGGTCTCACGCGCCATGAACGCAAAACCAAGAAGTCACCCAAAGCCCAATCCTCGGAGCCGCCGGCCCGGGGCGGGTCTCGCCCGGGCCCTCTCGAAGCTCGGCTTCTGCTCCCGCACCCGGGCGAAGGCCCTGGTCCTCGAGGGACGGGTGCAGGTGAACGGGACGGTCTGCCGCGAGCCCGGGGCACCCGTCGACCTCGAGCGCGACCGCATCCAGGTGGACGCCTGCCGTCTCGATGGGAGGGAGAAGATCTATCTCATGCTCAACAAGCCCCGGGGCATGGTCACGACCGCAGCCGACGATAAGGGGCGGCTCACCGTCTACCACTGTCTCGCCGAGGCTGATCTGCCCTGGCTTGCGCCCGCGGGGCGGCTGGACAAGGCGAGCGAGGGCCTTCTCCTCCTCACCAACGACACGAAGTGGGCGGCACGGATCCTTGAACCGGAGACCCGCCTTGAGAAGACCTACCACGTGCAGATGGACTGCGTCGCGGACGCCTCACTGGCGCGGCGGCTGGTGGACGGCGTTCGTACCGACCGGGGCGACTTTCTGGCGGCCAAGGAGGTGCGCCCTCTCCGCCAGGGGAAAAGGAACAGCTGGATCGAGGTGGTGCTCGACGAGGGGAAAAACCGGCACATCCGCCGGCTTTTGGAAGCGCTTGAAGTGCGGGTGCTCAGGCTCGTGCGGGTGGCGATCGGTCCCCTCCGTCTGGGGAAGCTGGCGAAGGGCGAGTACCGCCACCTCACCGGCGAGGAGCGGCGGGCGCTCGCCCGCATTACTACGGAGAGCATTCTATAGTTTACATTTCCCGCACCACAGAGACACGGAGACACAGCGAGTCTGGTGCTCTTGGCCGATCGGGAGATGTCGATCGGCCAAGAACCCTCGCCCTTCAGGCATCGTTCTGTTAAAACCACGGCGCCGCAGGCGTGGTGCGTTTGATGTGCCGCCGTCTGCCGGCACATCAAGAGCTCCTTCTCCTCCGTGACCTCCGTGCCTCGAGCGCAGCGGGTGGTTAACCTTATTACGGTCGAATCCAAGCAATTTTCTGCTCTCAGTAGTATGCCCGAGAGGCCGTAGTGTGATCGTGGAGATGGTCGCGGAACGCCAGGAGGGAGCCGCCCGCCGCGGCTATTTGAGGGCAAACTTCACCCGGCCGCCGCTCCCCTTTTCTCCCCCTTCACCCGCCTCGAGCTTCGGGGAGACGAGAAAGACGCGGTCCGCCGGCACCTGCGCCGTGTTGATCAGGTACTCCTGCGCCGCCGCCGCCCGCTCGCTCGCGAGTTGGAGCAGGTCCTCATCCGTGATCTCCGTGTTGGTTATGATCAGCTTTTCCATCTCCGGCACGGGGAGGTCTTTGACGAGGCCGATGACGTTTCGGGGTTTCGGGAACTTCGCCTCCTTGTAAGCCCGGGTTAGGTACTGCTTGTACTCGGAAGGCTCCACCGTGACCTTATCCAAGGACGGGGCCGCTTCGCCCTTCTTGACCAGATCCTTCACCTTCTGCGCCTTCACCGCCCGTTCCAGCAGGTAGCGCTTGAGCCCTTCGCGATCCGCCACCGGATCGGCGCCGCCGCCGATATCCAGCGTCAAGGCCGGCCTGTCGTTGAGGGCCTTGCCGATCTTGCTCAGCTTGTCGATCGCGGCGTCATCCAGCGTGGCCTGCCCGGGTGGGAACTCCACGTAGCTCAGCTCTTCCCCGCCGCCGAAGGCTGCGCCCAACAGGGCGAAAGGCGAGGTTGCCGCCTTGGCGATGAGGTTGACGAGAACGCGAAGGATCACGCCGCCCACGCTGAACTCCGGATCATCGAGGGAGCCGCTGATAGGGAGGTTCAGATCGATCACCCCGTTTCGATCCTTGAGCAGGGCTACGGCGAGAAGGACCGGGAGTTTGGTCGCCGTGGGGCTTTCCACCTTGTCCCCAAAGGTAAGTTGGTCGAGGATGAGCCGGTTCTCTGCCTTGAGCTTCCGGTTATCGATCTTGTAGTCCACCTTGAAAGAGAGCTTGCCTTTCTCGATGCCGTAGCCGGCGTACTTCTCGGCGTATGGGGTGAGGGGCTCGAGCTCGATATCCTCCACGCCCGCCTTGAGGTCCAGGTAGGGGTTGGCCGCAAGGGGGTTCATCTTGCCCTTGATCTCGAGGGGGGCACTCCGGTTGAGGCGGCCAAGGATCTCAACCTCGGCGGTGGTCCCCGGCTCCGACGAGAGTCCGGAGACGGTGCCGTCGAGATCGGTGAGATTGGCCGAGTAGTTCGGCTTGATGAAGAGATCGGTGAAGTTGACATTACCCCCCTGGAGTACGACTCTGCCTATGGCGATGGAGGCGGGCGCCGCGGCAGGGGAGCCCGAGGCGGGCTCCTTTTTCGCCGGCGCCGGCGCCGGGCTCTCCCCAGCCCCTGCCGCGGCGCCGGCACCGCCGGCGGGTGGAGTCTCGCCGCCGACGAGCATCTCCCGCAGGTTCAATGTGCCGTTCGGATACACGATGAGCCGGGAATAGAAATCGGAGAGGGCCACCTCGTTGATCTCCAGCCGGAGTGGATTGACGTTTGCCTGGATGCCCCCGACGAAGAGCGACTTCCACTTCAGGAACTCCTCGGAAGTCGCCCGGTCCAGCGACACGAAGTTCCCGAGGTTGGTCTGGCCAGCAAAGGATATCTGGGGAGGTCCCCCAGCCACCTCCCTTACGCCGAGCCTGCCCTTGAGCCGGAGTTCGCCGCTGCTCACCAGGATCTTCACCTTGTCGGTCACATAGGGCTGAAGCGGCACGAGGTCGAGCTTCTGGACGTCCAGCCGAAGGTCGGTCGCGAGGGGGTTCAGACCCACACTCCCGTCAACCGCTACCGTGCCCTTCCTGTTCACCGTGACGCGGAGGAACGCCTGGGCCTTGCTCTCCTTCTCATTGGAGAGGTTATCCACCGTCACCTGGATGGGCTCGGCCTGAACCTTTACCGGTTCGGCCGGGGTCTCATCGGTGAAGCTCACGGCGTACCGGTCCACCGTGGTCTTCTTCACCGTGAAGGTCCAGGGCCGCGGCTCTTCCGCCCGCGGGGTCTCTTCGGCCTTGGGACCGGGCTGGGCAACGAGCTTGGTGAGGTCGATGCTTCCGTCCTTTTCCCGCTTGACCGCGATGGTGCCGTTCTTGGTGAGAAACTCGTCCACTACGACCGTCCGCTTCGCCAGATCGACCTCGCCATTCTTCAGTGCGATCTCCGGGATCTTGACGAAATCGGTCCCTTCTCCTTGCTTCCGGAGCTGGAGCGAGCTTATGGAAGTCTGCAGCCCCGAGATCCTCACCCCCAACCCCTCCGGAGTCTTCGTCAGGTGATACCGGGTGGAGAGGTTGAAGAGGCCGTCCTTGATGTCGAAGAGGATAAAGGGGCTATAGTACGGAGCGTAGGCGGGGATGCGGAAGTTGCTTAGCTCCACGGTTCCCTCCGCCGAGAGCGGCTCCACGAGCACCGTACCCGCCTGCCTGAAGCTCTCGCCGGCAGAGGTCCTGAAGTCCAGCGCAACGGCGGCGGGCCTGGTCTGGGGAAAGTCGAACTTAGAGATGTCGAGATTCAGGGCCCCGATGTCGGTTCGAAAGGGCTTTTCCGGCATCTCATCGCTCACCCGAATCGTCCCGTCGGCGACCTTGAGCTCGGTAAGCTCGAGCTTGAAGGCGCCCTTTTCTTCAGAAGCCGCGGCCTCTTTCTTGCCGGATGCGCCTTTCTTCCCCTCGCCCTCGGCACCCAGGGAGAGGAGGTTGATCTTGCCGGCGCGGTCGCGTCGCACCTGGATCTCCGGATCCTGGACGAGCACGTAGCCGATGTCAAACTTCTGGGCGAAGACCTCGGCGGCATCCACCCTCACCGCCACCAAGGGTAACGTCACGAGGGGGCGATCATCACGCTCGGTGACCGCGAACTTCTCGAGGGTCACCCTGCCCGAGAGGGTGAGCGTAGGCGCCTTATCCTTGTGCCTGACGAAGGAAGCGGTTACCTTCGTATCCAGGAAACCGGACGGGATCTTGAAGTTGAGCTTGACGGGCACATAGGCGAGGAAACGCGGGAGGTCAAGGTGGTCGATCTCGATCTCGATGGTGCTCTCCAGGGAATCCTCGAAGGGCTTCGTCTTGCCGGCGAGGACAATGGGGCTGCCGTCCACCACGGCACGAAAGCTCGGTTCGATGTAGGTGTCCACCGCGTAGGGAAGATCCGACAGGAAGGGCACGGCGACGTTGATCTCCCGTACCTCGTGGCGAGCGCCGGCGGGATGATCGTCGAAATCTACCTGTCCGTCGACAATCTGGATGTTGTTGAGCGAAAACCGGGGCGGCGCGCCCTTGGCTGCCGGCTCCGGCGGCTTGGGAGACGGCTCCGCGATCAGGTCGGAAAAATTGTAGCTCCCATCCTGGTTCCGGACGATCTTGATCCTGGGCGCCTGGAGCCGAACCTCCCGGAGCACCGGCGCACGCCGGAAAACGGAGCTGAGCTGAAAGTCAGCGAGGAGCTCGTCGAAGCCCACGAAGACGTCGGTACTCTCCTTCTCCTTGACGGCGAAACCGGTAATCCGGAGCACCAGCGTGAAGGGATTGAACCTTATGCTATCTATGCTCACCGCGCGGTGAAGAGCCTTCGGGAGCTCCTTCAGCGCCACATACTTCGCTACCGGCGGGAGCACCAGGAAGCCGACTATGGCGTACAGGCCGATTAATCCGGCCGCCCACCACGCAACCTTCTTCGTGACCGGGTTCCTGAGCTTAGATACTATACGGGTTGCCGTTGTACCCCTCAACGTTTCCAGGATCCTCACGGAAATCCCCTCCCTTTCTCCGGAAGCGGTGTCATGTTTGGTGGCACCCCTGTGCCGCTCAAGTGGACCTGAAATATTGATAGCTAGCTTTTAAGAATAGTCACAGGGGATGGGAATCGCAACCCATGGCCATGTATTGGAGAACCCAGGGCGAGGACCATAATTGGAGGGCACAAAAAAAAGAACTTTTCTTTTCCCGATGAATGAGCTAAAAAGCATCTGCTTTTCGCCATGAGGGCAGAATCTCGGGCGCACTTCTACCCTTTGAAAGCAGCGGATCATGAGCTTTCCCAAGGATAGCAAGAACCGTTTTCGCAAGCTGCTGCTCGACATGCGGCAGCAGGTGCTCGACCAGGTCAAGGCCAAGTTCGAGTCCACCCGGGAGGGCGGCGAGCTGGGCGATCTGGGAGACAACGCCACCAGGGATCTGGCCGCTGAATACGCCTACCTGTTCAGCGACCGCCTCAGAAAAAGGCTTCTCTTGATCGACGAGGCTCTCGAGGCGCTGAATCGGGGCGACTACGGCCTTTGCGAGGACTGCAACGAGAGGATCAACGAGAAGCGCCTCATGCTGATGCCCTTCACCCGCTGGTGTGTGCGCTGTCAATCGAAACGGGAGAAGGAGGCGAAGATGCGGGGCGAATCGATGCTGACGACCGAACTCAGCGAGTTCTCCTACCCTCGTGGAGAGGAAGACGAGGAGAGTTAACCCGCCTTCCGCGCGAGACCTGGTGACGAGATCGTGGAGATGATCGTGCCACCACAGGCTCGAACCGCGGCGTATGAGGAAGGGGAGAGTCTGGGGGCACTCTGGGACCGATGAGAGGTCGGTTGGCGCGAACCTTCGCCGTCACCGCCGGCGACCCGAGGACAGCTCGTCCTTTTCTCCGTCAAGAATCTTCTTCGCCTGCCCGTACTCCGCTCGGGCCTTCGCTAGCTCTCGTTCCGCCTTGTCGCGCGTCTCACCAGGCGGCCCCGCCTCCAAGGCCCGTTCCAGCTCCTCCAGGCGTTTCTTGAGCTGATAGAGCGTCCTTGCAATCTCACGGATGGACATCGGCTCGGCTCACCTCTCCAGTCGGTCCACTCGTTCACAGGCTATCCATTCGTCAAACGCACCAGATCGCCGGCCCTGACCTCCAGCTCAGGATCCCGGAGGAGCACGCACCCCAGGGAGATGCGGGCGAATACTTCGACGATCTTGCCCCGGGCAATCTCCACCTCGCTGACGTCCATGATCTTCCCGGACTGGACATCCCGTCGCACCTCGGTCCGAGAGATCACGAAGCCGTCCTCGAGACGCTGCCGAGCCTCCCTGCCGCCGTCGAGGTACAGGAGCCCATCAGCCCTAACGCCCAGCACCAGCGTCGGGAGATCTTCCTTCTCAAGGTCAGGCGTGAAGGCGATTTGCAAGTCACCGCCGTAGTAGCGGTAGGTCGGATCACCCGGCTGGCAGGCGTACGCCCGACGGTAAGCGGCATACGCCTCAGTAAGCCGCCCCGTCCGCTCGTAGACCACCCCCAGGTTGCCGTGGACTGCGGCTGCGTCGGGAACGAGGACTGCGGCCTGCTCGAAGGAGCGCTCCGCTCCCTTCCAGTCATCCTGCGCGGCTGCTTCAATGCCGCCGCGGACGAGTTCCACCGCCTTCGGGTTCGTAAACAGAGGAAGGGCCCTGAGCATCCGCTCCGCAGTAACCTCGCGGGGCGTCAGCGCTAGGATCACTTCCTGGACCATGGAGCGCTGCAGCTCCACTACCAGAGCGTCAGCGTCTACCGGTGATCCCGGAAGGGTCCGGCGCTGGAGATGGCGGGAAATCACATCTGCCCAAAGGGTGGCACCCGTTTCGCCTTCAACGAGGCGCACCTTCCAGGTGAGGCCGTAACTCGACCTGGTGATCTGCGCCTGAACGGTTTGGGCCGGGCCCCGCGGTTGCAGACGGGGGTAGGTGCCATCGCCGATTGTGGGATTCTCCCGTAGACTGACCCAGGCGAGCGTCTGCGGCTCGTCTTCGCCGAAGTCGGGATAGGCTGTCAACGAGGTCGTGTCACGAGAGACCTGGACCGAGTACTCGGTGATCTCCCCGACGAGGAGCGCCTGAACCCCGGCGAGCTTGGCCAGACGACGGAGGGAGTCGGGGTCCTGAGAGACGTCCTTGCTCCCCGGGATCAGGAGCGCCGACGGCGGCTCACGGTTGAGCTTCCGTACCAGTTCGGCAGCAAGTCGGCCTGCCACATTCCGCTCGGGGCTCTGAAAGGGTACCACCCCGATGGATTGAAACCGGAGGACGTTCACTTCCGGGGTTTTCACGACCTTGACGGTTACGAGCCGACCCATCAGAGGTGTGCCGCAGGCGACGAGCACCATGCCAACAAGAGCGAAAAAACCCCAACCCACTCTCGGCCTTCGGCGATGCATCACTCCATCTCCTCGGGGAAAGAGCCTTCCGCCGCGGGTCTCTGGCCCACGCATCTCCCCCTACCCCC
>Ga0335070_10008129_pt1 | contig 12309 bp, 8 predicted proteins | sample Lox_Sample_13_FD_206722 | JGI IMG/M metagenome (GOLD analysis project Ga0335070, IMG submission 206722) | Soil microbial communities from Loxahatchee National Wildlife Refuge, Florida, United States - Lox_Sample_1.3 | ecosystem: Environmental > Terrestrial > Soil > Wetlands | place: USA: Florida...
CGCGGCGCCCGCCGCGGCCCAGACGCCGCGCGCCCTGTCCGCCGACGACTACGCCCGGGCCGAGCGCTTCATGGCCTACAACACGACGCCCCTGGTCTTCGGGGGCGGGGTGCGGGCCGCGTGGCTCCCCGGGGACCGGTTCTGGTATCGGAACGCGATCCCGGAAGGGTCCGAGTTCCTGATCGTGGACCCGTCACGGAAGACGCGCGAGCGGGCATTCGATCACGCGCGGCTCGCCGCGACGCTCTCGCGGATGCTCGATACCACGGTGGATGCGTACCACCTGCCGTTCACGCAGCTTGCCTTCGGCGCGGACGGGCGCAGCATCACCTTCACCGCGCGTGATCGGGTCTTCACGTGCGAGCTGCCGGCGAGCACCTGCACGGCTGCTCCCCGCCCGGCCGGTACGGCTCCCGCCCACGCGGTGGTCTCGCCGGACAGCACCAAGGCGGTGTTCATCCGGGACTGGAACCTCTGGGTGAAGGACCTCGCCGGCGGCCGCGAGACGCAGCTCACCACCGACGGCGTGAAGGACTTCGGCTACGCGACCGACAACGCCGGGTGGGTGCACAGCGACCGCCCGATCGTCCTCTGGTCCCCGGACTCGCGGAAGCTCGCGACCTTCCAGCAGGACCAGCGCGGCGTCGGCGAGATGTACCTGGTCCAGACGCGGGTCGGGCACCCGGTGCTCGAGCAGTGGAAGTACCCGCTGCCCGGCGACAGCATCATCACCACGATCCAGCGCGTCGTGGTGGACCTGGACGGCCCGCGGGTCGTGCGCCTCCGGATGCCCGCGGACCAGCACCGCTCGACCACCTGCGATCACATCGCGTGCGGCGCCTCCCCGGCGGGGACCTTCACCGACGTCGCGTGGAGCCCCGACGCCTCGCAGCTGGCCTTCGTCTCCACGTCGCGCGACCACAAGCAGGAGTGGGTGCGCGTGGCCGACGCGCGGACCGGCGCCGTGCGCGAGGTGTTCGCCGAGTCCACCGCGACCTTCTTCGAGTCGGGCTACGACCACGTCGACTGGCAGCCGCTGTTCGCCTCGAACGAGCTGATCTGGTACTCGGAGCGCAGCGACTGGGGGCATCTCTATCTCTACGACCTGGCGTCCGGGGCCCTGAAGCACCCGATCACCGAGGGGAGCTGGAAGGTCCTGCAGGTCCTGCGCACCGACGAGCCGTCGCACACGCTCTTCTTCACCGCGGCGGGGCGGGAGCCGGGCGACCCGTACTTCCGCCGCCTGTACCGCGTGCGCATGGACGGGTCGCACCTGGCCGTGCTGACCCCCGATAGCGCGGACCACGAGGTCGCGTTCGCTCCCGACGGCCGCTACTTCCTCGACACCTGGTCCACGCCGGTGACGCCGCCGGTGACCGTGCTGCGCGACGCGGAGGGCCGCCTCGTGATGCCGGTGGAGACGGCGGACATCTCGCGTCTCCGGGCAGCCGGGTGGAAGCCGCCGGTCCCGTTCACGGTCAAGGCGCGCGACGGCGTGACGGATCTGTACGGCTTGCTGTTCCGGCCGACCACCTTCGATTCCACGCGCCGCTACCCCATCGTCAACAACGTCTATCCCGGCCCGCAGACCGGGAGCGTGGGGCGCCGCAGCTTCATGGCGGCGCGGGGGGACGCGCAGGCGCTCGCCGAGCTGGGGTTCGTGGTCGTGCAACTGGACGCGATGGGGACCCCGATGCGCTCGCATTCCTTCATGGCGGCCTACTACGGCGACATGGGCGACAACGGGCTCCCGGACCAGGTGACCGGGATGCGGCAGCTGGCGCAACGGTACCCCTGGATCGACATCGACCGTGCCGGCATCTGGGGGCACTCCGGCGGCGGCTACGCGGCGGCAGACGCCATCCTCCGCTATCCCGAGTTCTTCAAGGTCGCCGTCAGCGAGGCGGGGAACCACGACCAGCGGGAATACGAGGACGACTGGGGCGAGAAGTGGCAGGGCCTGCTCGAGCGCCGGAGCGACGGCACGACGAGCTACGACAATCAGGCCAATCAGAGCCTGGCGCGGAACCTCAAGGGCAAGTTGCTGCTGGCGCACGGCACCACGGACGACAACGTGCCGCCGTACAACACGCTGCTGTTGGTGAACCAGCTGATCCAGGCGAACAAGGACTTCGACCTGCTGCTGCTGCCGAACCGGAGGCACGGGTTCGGCGGCGAGCCCTACATGGTGCGGCGGCGGTGGGACTACTTCGTGCGCAATCTGATGGGTGCTGAGCCGCCGCACGAGTATGAGATGAAGGGACCGCCGAGGTGAGAAGTGACGGATTCAGGTGAGAAGGGAAAGGCGTGAGAAGCTGCGGTCGGCTTCTCACGCCTTTCCCTCTCACGCTTTCCACCTCTCACGTCTCACGGATCCTTCTCACCTCTCACGTCTCGCTCCTCACTTCCGCTTCGGTATGAACCTCGGCACCCTGCTCATGTAGTCCGCGTACGCCGGTATGCGCCGCAGCAGGTCGGTCTCCTCGGCGCCCGTCTGCACCAGCGTCCACACCGCTCCCAGTCCCGCAGCCAGCGCGACGGCCACGGTCGGGTGGATCAGCACGACGCTGATCCACACCAGGAACATCCCGGCATGGATGGGATGCCGGATCCGCGCGTACAACCCGCGCTCGACCAGCGCGTCGCCCGCGGACGGCAGCGCCGCCTTGGCGCGCAGCGCGTGGAGCGCCAGCCCGATGACCACGGAGCCCGCCCCCAGCAGCAGCCACCCGGCGGCCTCGGCGGCGGGAGACGCGGCGAAGAGAGCGGGGGAGGCGGCCCGCACCGCGAGGATCACGCCCACCACCCAGACCGGGATCCCGAACACGTTGCGCAGGAGCGCCGTCACCAGGGCGCCGCGCCGCTCGCCCCACCGCGCGGACCATTCGGCCGTGAACGCGCTCGCCACGTTCAGCGCGAAGCCGATGAGGAGGGGAACCAGGAACCAGAGCATGCGCGAGCCTATGCCATGCCGGGGCTCCGCGCAAATGCGGCGTCAGCCGGAAGGCGACCGTTCTGGTCGGTGATGCAGCGACTGCCGGAACCGCTCCTTCCGCCGCCGGGCGACCAGGTCGAGGAGCGGGTAGATGCGCCCGAAGAACGCGGGCATCGCGCCGAGGCAGCGGATCAACCGGCCGCGCAGACCGGGCACCAGCACCTCCACCCGCGGCTGCCGCAGCGCGCCGAGGATCGCGCGGGCGATCTCGGCAGGCTGCAGCGCCGGGCTGGAGAACGAGAGGCTGGAGCCGTCGTCGGCGGCCTCGATCTCCAGCATCCGGGTCCTCGTGGAGTCGGGGCAGACCACGGTCACGGCGACGCCCGTGCCCCGCAACTCGTGGGCAATCGAGTGGGCGAACCCCCGCACGGCGAACTTGCTGGCCGCGTAGGCCGACTCGCCCGGCAGCGGGACCACGCCCGCCAGCGAGGCGATCAGGACGAGGTGGCCCGAGCCCTGGCGCTTGAACTGCGGGACGAAGGCCCGTGTCACGTTGATCGTGCCGCCCAGGTTCACCTCGATCTGGTGCGTGATGTCCTTGGCAGGGCAGCTGTCGATCGGGCCGGGGATCACGATGCCCGCGCAGTTGACCACGGCGTCGACGCGGCCGAACCGCCCGACGGTCTCCCGGACCAGGTCGTCCAGGGCCGCGCCGTCGCGCACGTCGGCGCGCACGACGCTCGTGCGCGAGCCGTCGCCGGCGATGGTCGTGCGCAGCGCGCCGAGTCCCTCCGCGTCGATGTCCACGAGCGCCAGCAGCGCGCCCTCGGCCGCGAGGGCGCAGGCGGTGGCGTTGCCGATGCCGTTGGCCGCACCGGTGACGACGACGACGCGGTCCCGGAGCGCGAGGGTCACGCCGCGTGCCGGAGGTGCCAGGCGGCCCTGAGGCCGAACACGCCACCGCCGAGGCAGAGGACGTTGATCGCCATCTCGGTGAGCGCGTCCGGGGACAGCGGCGTGTAGAGCCCGTGCGCGGCGTAGAAGGTCACGTCCAACAGGCCGAGGTACAGGCTCATCGAGGCCGCGGCGCCGAGGAAGAAGGTCGCGCTCGCCCGCCGCCTCAGGAACAGCACGCCGGTCACGAGTAGCATCCCTGCGAAGACCAGATCGGCCAACGGGAAGGCGGCTTCGAAGGACGCCTTCACTGAATCCGCCTGGCCGAGCGCTGCCGCGTCCGAGAAGTAGAGCGCCCAGTAGAGCAGCACCAGCGCGCCCGCCACCAGCGTGGTCCAGGCGAGCGCCGTGCGGGGCTCCACCCGCGCGCCCTGCGTGAGGTACTGCGTCCCGATCGTCATGGCCGCCTCCCCGAGGTGCGTGAGCAACCTCGCGGAAGGCCGTCAAGCGGCCGTCAAGCAGGAAGTTCTCGGCTTGACGGGCTCTTGACGGTCTGCCGCGAACGTGGGGCCGGCACTATCCGGAGCCGGTCATGGCGAAGCAGAAGCTGCAGATCATCGTGCTGTTCCAGAACCTGGGCCACGAGCGGCAGTACTTCGCGAAGGCGCCCGCGCCGCCGCTGTCCGGCGTGCTGCTGGCGGCGCTCACGCCGCCGGTCGTCGAGGTCGAGCTGCTCCACGAGATGGTGCGGCCGATCGACTACGCGACCGACGCGGACTTCATCGCGCTGAGCTTCATGGACTACTGCGCCCCGCACGCCATCGAGGTCGCGCGCCGCTTCCGCCGGCTCGGCAAGAAGGTCGTCGCGGGCGGGCGCTACGCCAGCACGTTCCCGCTGGCGCTGGCGGGGCACTTCGACAGCGTGGTCGTCGGCGAGGCCGAGCGGATCTGGCCGCGGGTCGTGGCGGACCTGGTGGCGAACCGCTTGCAGCCGACGTACGAGGCGCCGTTCGCGCCGGATCTCCGGGACATCCCGCCGCCGCGCTACGACCTGGTCGAGCCCGCCTACGCGATCTCGGTGGTCACCGAGTCGACCCGCGGCTGCCCGTATCGCTGCACATACTGCCAGCTCAACATCCGGCCCGCGCCGTTCCGGGCGCGGCCGATCCCGGACGTGATCCGCGACCTCACGGCCACCTCGGCGCTCCCGTTCCACCGGCGCAAGATGGCGATGCTCTACGACAACAACTTCGGCGGCGACATGGAGTACGCCAAGCGCCTGCTCCGCGAGATCGCGAAGCTGGATCTCTGGGGCGTCGGGCTCCAGTTCACGCTCGGCTGCCTGGAGGATCCCGAATTCGTGGACCTGCTGGTGGATGCGCGCTGCGCCATGGCGTTCCTGGGGCTCGAGTCGCTCAACGAGGCCTCGCTCGAGGCGGTGCAGAAGCGGCACAACAAGGTCCGCAGGTTCCGGGAGCAGTTCGCCATGCTGAAGGAGCGAGGCATCCTCACGTTCGCCGGCTTCATGGTCGCGCTCGACGAGGACACGCCGGAGTACTACCGGCAGGCGCCGGCCAGCCTGGAGGCCGTGGACCCCTCGGCGATCCTGACGTCGATCGCGATCCCGATCCCCGGCACGCCGCTGCACCGGGAGGTCGCGGCGGCGGGCCGGATCGTGGACACGGACCTGCGTCACTACGAGGGGGACCACCTGGTCTTCCGGCCGCGGAACGTCACCGCCGCCGACGTGCTCGACGCGTATCAGAGGATCCCGGCCGCCTTCTACGCGTGGGGCGCCGTCGCCCGGCGCTGGTGGCGGCTGATGCGGTCGTACTGGTCGGGCCGGCACGGCCGGCACAAGGTGCTGTGGTCGCTGCTGCTGACGGGGATCCTCCTCCAGTTGTCGCGCTTCCAACGGGTGCACGGCAAGAGGAAGGTGGCGCCGGTCCTGGAGATGGAGCGGGAAAAGTGGCGGCGGATCGAACGGCAGAAGGCCGCGGCGTGACTTCTCACCATACTCCCGGCATCAACCGATACCGCACGCGCCGGGCGTAATCCTCATAGCCCGGCAGCTCGTCACGCAGGGTCCGGTCCTCCGTCGCCGTCCGCCAGATCATCAGAGCGCACCCCAGCACCGCCGGCGCCAGGGCGAACACCGAGCCCAGGAGCACCGGCGTCCCCAGCGCCGTCACGATCCAGCCGACGTAGCCGGGGTGCCGGACGGAGCGGTACGGCCCCGTGTCCACGACCCTGTGCCCGCGGTCTGTCTGGATTCGGACGATGGTCGAGAAGAACGGATTGACCGCCAGCGCCCAGGTGAAGAGCGCGTTGCCCGTGATCAGGCAGGCGACGCCGACGACGTGCGTGTACAGCGGGACCGGGGCGGTCCAGGACAGTCTGGCGTCGAGGCCCGCCACCAGAAGGCCGACGACGGTGGCGACGGCCGTCCCCCCGCCGAGCCACCGGTCCCAGCGCTTCGCCCCCGCGCCGACCCCGGCGCGCTCGGCGATCACGTCGCGGTGTGAGGGCAGCAGCGTCGCGGCATTGGCCACCACCACCGCGACCGACAGCGCCAGGTAGACCCAGGCCCAGATCCAGCCGAGGCGCCCCGAGCCGCCGAACAGCAGCACGGCGGAGAAGACGATGGAGAGGGCGACTTGTGTCATCCGCTTCGCGACGGGGTTCATGGCGTCCTTCTCGCGGCTCGGGGTCCCCGGCATCATTATGGTCCCATATGGCTGCTGCGCTCGATCGCCGCCAGTTCGTCGGGGCCGCCCTGGCGACAGCCGGGGTCGGCATTCTCGCGCCCCCGGGCAGTGCGGTGGCGCCGCACTCGCGCCCGCGGGTGGCGATGCTGTTCGAGCCCGGTTTCCCGGCGGTCGATGTGCCGCCAGCCCGCCGCGACCCGCTCGGGGCGGCGCTCGACGGCCTCGCGGTCACCTGGCTCGGCGCGGACGATCTCGCGGCGCTCTCCCCGGAACGCTTCGACGTCTTCGTGAGCCCGTACGGCAGCGCGTTCCCGAGGGACGCGTGGCCTGCGCTCCGAACCTATCTGGCCGCGGGCGGCAACTGGGTGAACCTGGGCGGAGCGCCCTGCACGGTGCTGGTGTCGCGGGACGGCGCGGCCTGGCGTGCCGAGGCGCGGCAGTTCGAGACGTCCCACGACCTCGGCATCACGCTTGCCTGCGCGGTGGGCGCCGACGCGGTCAAGGCATGGCGGACGAACCCGTCGCTGCCGTGGACGTCGGTGCTCGCGGCGCCCTCCAAGACCGCGACGGTCTGGGAGCTGTACTTCCGGCTGTCGTCGGCGTCGGACACACCGGACGAGTCGGGGTCCGCCGGGCCGATGGAAGGGGTCGTCGAGCCGCTGGTCTCCGGCGTCGGCGCCGACGGCCGGGCGGTGGCCGCGCCGCTGGTGATGGTGGATCGTCTCGAGGCGGAGTTCGCCGGCGGGCGCTGGATCTTCGTCACGGCCGACGGCACGCCGTCGCCGGCGACGGTGCGCGCCGTCGTCGAGGCGGCGTCCCGCGGAATGAGCCGCCTCGAGGTGCGGCCGACGTACGCCTGCTACCGCGACGGCGAGCGTCCCGCCGTGTCGGTCTCCTTCCGCCGTTCGCCGCGAGCCGGTGCGACGGCTCTTCGCGCGCCGTGCCGTGTGACGGTGTTCGGGTCGCACGGGCCGGCCGTGGCCCGGCTGGACCTCGAGCTCACGGGCACCGGCGCGGCGGCCGCCGCCGGCCCGGTCGATTTCGGCGCGATCCGGGGCGGGCGTCTCGCGCCGGGGCTCTACCGTGTCGAGGCGGTGCTGACCCCGCCAGGACATCGCGCGGCAGAGCTCCGTGCCACGAGCGGCTTCTGGGTGTGGGACGAGGCGCTCCTCGCGGGCGGCGAGCCGCTCATCGCCGGCGACGGCGGCTTCACGCGGGCCGGCCGGCCGTATCCGGTCACCGGCACCACGTACATGGCCTCCGACGTGCACCGGAAATTCCTGCTCCTGCCGAATCCGTGGCTGTGGGACCGCGACTTCGCGGCCATGAAGCGCGCCGGTATCAACCTCGTGCGCACCGGGATCTGGACCGGGTGGAAGGTGCTGATGCCGCGCACCGGTGCGTTCCGCGAGGACGCGCTGCGCGCGCTGGACGCGTGGCTCCTCACGGCCCGGCGCCACGACATCCCCGTGATCTTCACGCTGTTCGCCTTCCTGCCCGAGACCTGGGGCGGGGCGAACGCGTACCTCGACCCGCAGGCGGTCGGCGCGCAGCAGGCGTTCGTGACCGCCATCGCGAGCCGCTACGGGAAGATGAACGACCTGCTCTGGGACCTGATCAACGAGCCGTCCTTCTGCAATCCCGACCATCTCTGGAGCTGCCGTCCCAACTACGACCGGTTCGAGCGCGAGGCGTGGCGCGCCTGGATCGCCGGGCGGCGTCCGCCGGCGGCTGACGCGACGGACGTCGACCTGCCGGCGCTCGACGACTTCGAGGCCGGCTCTGGCGCCGACGCCCTGGTGCGCGACTACCGTCTCTTCGCCCAGGCGACCTTCCCGCGCTGGGTGCGGCAGCTGACCGGCGCGCTGCGCGCCAACGGGAACCCGCGCCAGCTGGTGACCGTGGGGCAGGACGAGGCGGGCACCAATGACAGCCCGAACAACCTGTTCCTCGCGGGCGACGTGGACTTCACCTGTGTCCACAACTGGTGGCTCAACGACGCGCTGGTCTGGGACGGAGTCATGACCACGGCGCCCGGCCGGATGGACCTGGTCGAGGAGACGGGGGTGATGTTCTCCGGGCGGCCGCCGGGCGTCGAGCCGCGGTGGGAGGCGTACGCCCGCGATCTCCTCGAGCGGAAGATGGTGATCTCGCTCGCCCAGTCGGCCGGCTTCGTGGAGTGGGTGTGGAACTCCAACTGCTACATGGCGTCGGACAACGAGGCGGCGATCGGCCTGCTGCGCGCTGACGGGTCGGCCAAGCCGGAGCTGGAGGCGCTGGGCGGGGTCGCTGCGTTCGCGGCCGCGGCCGGGCCGCACCTGGTCGGGCGGGAGCCGGAGCCGGTGCTGATGGTGGTGCCGCACGCGATCATGTTCTCGACGCGGGATACGGCGACCGAGGCCACGAGGCGCGCCGTCCGCGCCTTTGTGTACGGCTGCCGCGTCGGTGTCCGGGCGATCTCCGAGTATGCGCTGGTGCCGACCATGCCGGCGCCAGGACTTGTGGTGGTGCCGGCCGACGGTCTGTCCGCACCGCAGGCGCAGCAGACGCTGTCAACGTGGACGCGCGGCGGCGCGACGCTGGTGACGCGGGCCGTGGACGTGGCACGCTATCGCCGCGCGCTGGATGACGCGGGGATCCGGCCGGCCTTCGATGTTGAGGGAGCGGACGAATCGGTGCTCGTCTACCGGGCGGCGTTCCAGAACGCGGAGCTGTTCGCCCTGGTGGCCGGGGACCGCGCCGCGACCCTCCGCGTCACGCCCGCGGCGAGCCGCGTGGCATTCGAGCAGCGGCTGGCGCCGGGCCGCGCCGCGCTGGTGCTCGTGGGCCGGCGGGACGGGCGCGTCATCGCGCGCCATCCCGCCGGCCGGACGACCGGCGGGCGCTAGGGCGCGCGGCCCCGCACCGTGATCACCGCGACGCCGTGGTGGGGGGGCGGGCCCGAGCCGATGGCCTCCGCGCGGACCACCGCGCTGCCGTCGCCGACGGCGCTGACGGCTCCGGTCGAGTCCACCTTGGCCACGTTCAGGTTGTTCGACGTCCACTTGTAGTGCACCGTGGTGATGACGTTGCCCGCCGCGTCGTAGGCGACGGCGACCAGCCGCTGCGTCGTGTGCACCCGGAGCGTGATGGCCGCCGGCGCCACCTGCACCTCAGCGACCGTCTGCGCCGATGCAAGCGAAGGAAGCGTCACCAGCAGCGCGGGCGTCAGCGCGATCCACCTAGTGAGCCTCATACAGTTCACTCCCATCTGGGAACCACTCCCAACTTGGCGTCTGGCAACTGTTCTGAATCCTCGTTCCGAATTCTGTGCTCGCCGTCACTGCCCCGGTGAAACGAAGATCTGCGTCCACGCGTCGACCGGCCGCCCGTTCTTCTGGGCGGGCGCGAACTTGTAGTCCTTGGCCGCGGCCTGCGCCGCCAGGCTGAACTTGTCGTCGCTCGACGTGGCGATCGGCCGGACTTCGGTCACCTCTCCGGAGGCGCTCACCCTCACCCAGAAGATGGGGGGCGTGGGCGGCGGGCCGGTGCCGCGCCAGGCGAGCGTCGGCGGCGTCAGCGCCGCGGGCCGGCTGTCATAGCAGACGTGGGGCGCGTAGGAACCGGGCGTGCCGCACTGGGCCGGCAGCTGGACCGCGCGGACGGTGCCGGCGCCCTTGACCGCGACGGTCACGGTCGCCCACGCGCTCACCGGGCGGCCGGCCTTCGTCGCCGGCTGGTAAGCCGCCTGGTGCACCACCGCCATGGCGTACGCGTTGATGTCTTCGTGCGTCGACGGCGTGCGGACCCGCACGTCCGCGACCTGGCCGGTGCTGTCCACGTGCACGAAGAAGCTCGCCGCCGTCGGCGGCGTCTCGCCCGGCTGGGGGGCGTCGGTCACCGACAGCGCGGCCTTCGGCCGCGCCGGCGCGTCATAGCACAGGTTCTGCGGGTTGAATTCCGGCTCCGTGCACATCGCCGCTGCGACCTGCGCGGCGAGCTTGTCCACCAGCCCGAGGAGTGCGGCGCGGCTCCCGGTCTGCTCGCCGTGCACCAGGCGCCCGAGGTCGCGCGTGTCGTACACGTCCACCGAGAGGTGCAGGTCGGCGCCCGCCGCCACCACGCTGCCGATCGCCATCTGGTTGCCGCCGAGGCCGTAGGCGAAGGAGCCGTTGTCGGCCAGGGGCGCGGCAATGCGCCGCTTCTCCGCGGTCCAGCGTCCGAGCAGGTCGCGTCCGTCCACCGTAGGGACGTTGTAGGGGCGATTGCTCACGGCGTCGGTCAGGAGCTGCGCCACGCCGCGGGCCAGCGTGGTGTCGTCCGTGCCCGAGACCTCGAACGGGAGTACGGCGATGCGCGCCGCGCTCGAGCGCCCGTTCTCGGCAGTTCCGGCCGGGCCGGATGCACGCGAAGCCAGACCGCGCCATAGCAGCAGTCCCCCGGCCACCACGATGACGCCGGCCGCGGCGAGCAGCGCCGGACGAGGGATCCTGAGACCACCCGCCGGCGCGCCGGTCGCCGCCGCCGCGGCGCACGCCCGGAGCGCATCCGCCAGCTCCGCGGCCGACTGGAACCGGTCGTCCGCCTTCTTCTCGGTGCAGCGCGCGACCACCTTGGCCAGCTGGGTGCTGACGGTCGGGCGCTTGGTCTTGATCGCCGGCATCGCCTTCGTGAGGTGCTGTATCAGGATGCCCTGCGTGGAGGGTCCGTCGAAGGGGACCTCGCCTGCCAGCATCTCCCAGAGGACCACGCCGAGCGAGTAGATGTCGCTGCGGGCGTCGACCTCGGGCGCGCCGCTGGCCTGCTCGGGGCTCATGTAGTGGGGCGAGCCGATGATCACCCCGGTGCCCGTGAGCCGCTCACCGCTGCCGGACGCCGCTTTCGCGATCCCGAAGTCCGCGACGAGAACCCGCTGCTTCGAGCCCTGCAGCATGACGTTCTGCGGCTTCACGTCGCGGTGCACCAGCGACTGCGCATGCGCCTCGGCGAGAGCGTCGGCGATCTCGGTGCCGATCCGGATCACTTCGGCCTCGGGCAACTGCCCCTCGCGCCGCAGCCGCGCGTCCAGCGGCTCGCCCTGGACCATCGGCATCCCGAAGTACACCAGCCCCTGGCCCTCGCCCACGAAGAAGATGGGGAGGATGTTGGGGTGGTTGAGCTTCGCGGACGATTCCGCTTCGCGGATGAACCGCTGCACGCTGGCGCGGCTGCCCGTGAACTCGGGTCGCAGCACCTTGACGGCGATCTCGCGGGAGAGCTTGCGGTCGGCGACCGCGAAGACGTGGGCGAACCCGCCCTCGCCGATCTCGTTCCCGACCAGGAAGTTCGGCCCGAGCGCCGCCTGCAGCTGCTGCGCCAGGGGATTCTGCTCCAGGAGCTGCGTCGCCTCGCCCGAGTCCGCCAGGACCGTCGGGGCCTCGGGGTTGGGCGTGCCGCAGGCTGGGCAGGCGGCCGCCGAGGCGGGGACGTCCCGCCCGCACCGCCGACAGGTGGGCATCACTCAAGCCTAGTGCAGGGGCTTGCGTGGGGCCAGGGCGTGCCCGCGGGCTTGCGGGGGCCGGCACAGCTTCACAACTTGTGGGCGGTCCGAACCACTGTCGCCACAGTATCGGAGGGGACTGCGTGAGCTTCGACTTCAAGCGTCGGCCCATCAAGGAGCAACGCCTGCACGCCGACCGGCGGAGGCCCGGAGATCGTCGGGTGAACGGCGAGCGCCGCACCAAGGACCGCCGGGAGAGCTTCGTCGCGGTGACCGTGGAGCGCCGCTCGGGGCTGCAGCGGCGCAGGCGGCCT
>Ga0335070_10008130_pt1 | contig 12307 bp, 19 predicted proteins | sample Lox_Sample_13_FD_206722 | JGI IMG/M metagenome (GOLD analysis project Ga0335070, IMG submission 206722) | Soil microbial communities from Loxahatchee National Wildlife Refuge, Florida, United States - Lox_Sample_1.3 | ecosystem: Environmental > Terrestrial > Soil > Wetlands | place: USA...
GGCCATGCGGGGTGCGGGAGCGGGCGGCGCCGGCCTGGCCGGGACCGCTGGCGGAGCAGGTGCGGGCGCGGGCTTCTGCGGCGGCGCCGGGGCGTCCGCGACCCGCGCCGGGTCCACCGGGCGCGCCGGCTCCGCCGAGGCCGTCTCGTAGGCTTCGTCGGCCGACGGCGCCGGTGAGGCGGCATCCGGTGCGCCCGGCTCCGACCACGCCACCTCCTGCGTGCCGCCCATCCAGTGCGCCAGCACGAGGCTCGGATCCCTCCAGAGCAGCCCCGCCCCCGCGCCCATCGCGAAGGCCGCGGCCGCCAGGACCGCCAGCGTTCCCATCACACGCACGAACTCGCCTCCCCCCGCGATTCGCGTCACATGCGCTCGGGTGCCCCGACCCCCAGCAGCCCGAGCGCATTGGCCAGCACGGTACGGACGGCGATCGCGAGTCCCAGCCGGCCGTTGGTCGTGGCCACGTCCTCCGACACGACCCGGTGGCGGACGCCATCCTGCAAGTACGGATTCCAGAGCCCGGCGACCTCGCGGGCGTAGTAGGCCAGATGGTGCGGCTCCCGCGTCGCCGCGGCGCGCTCCACCATCTCCGGAAACTCCGAGATCTTCTTCAGGATCTCGATCTCCTCCGGCAGCATCAGCGCGTCCGCCACGACGCTCGCGGCGTCGGGCAGCGCCAAGCCCTGCTCGCGGGCCTTGCGCTCGATGCCGCAGGTGCGCGCGTGCGCGTACTGCACGTAGTAGGCGGGGTTCTTCTTCCAGTCCGTGGACTCGGCGAGGTCGAGATCGAAATCCAGGTGGCTCTCGGCGCGGCGCTGCACCATGAAGAAGCGGAAGACGTCGACGCCCACGCGCTCGAGCAGCTCGTCGACGGTCACGTAGGTCGCGCGGCGCGTGGACTGCTTGACCTGGAGACCGCCCCGCGTGAGCGTGACGAACTGGTGCATGACCAGCTCGATGTGGTCCTTCGGGCAGCCGAGCGCCGCGGCCGCCTCGACGACGAACGGGAACTGCTCCACGTGATCCGCCCCCTGGACGTCGATCACGTGGTCGAAGCCGCGGCGGAACTTCTCGCGGTGATAGGCGATGTCGGGCAGCAGATAGGTGGGCTCGCCCGTGCGCTTGACGAGCACGCGATCGCGCTCGAGTCCGAGCGCCGTGGCGCGCAGCCAGGTCGCGCCGTCCGCTTCGTAGGCGAGATCGCGGCTGCGCAGGTCGCGCAGCACGGCTTCGATCTGGCCACCGCCGTAGAGGTCCTTCTCGTTCGAGTAGACGTCGAAGTGGATCCCCAGCGCATCGAGCGTCTTGCGGATCTCGGCGAAGATGTGCGACTCGGCGGTCTCGCGGAACAGGCCGTCGCCCGGCTCGTCCACCAGCGACGCGCCGTGCGCCGAGAGCAGGCCCTCGGCGAGCTCGGCAATGTAGTCGCCCTGGTAGCCGTCGCGTGGGAACACCACGGGCAGCCCGCTCCGCGTCTCGACCCAGTGGTGCTCGGGATCCCCCAGCGCCTCTTGTGTCGGGGCCGCCGCGCGGCCGAGGCGCTCGAGGTACCGGGCGCGCACCGACTCGCCGAGCACGCGCATCTGGCGCCCGCCGTTGTTGAAGTAGTACTCGCGCGTGACGTCGTAGCCCTGGGAATCGAGCAGTCTCGCGATGGCGTCGCCGAGCACGGCCTGACGCCCGTGACCCAGTGTGAGCGGTCCGGTCGGATTCGCGGAGACGAACTCGACCTGCACGCGGCGGCGCTCGGCCTGCCGCGCCCGTCCGTAGGCGCTGCCGTCCGCGAGCACGCGGCGCAGCAGAGCCTGCCAGCGCGAGCCCGAGAGCCACAGGTTGACGAAGCCGGGTCCCGCGACCTCGGCGCGCGCCACCAGATCCGTCCGCGCGAGCAGCTGCGACACCAGCCGCTCGGCGATCTCGCGCGGCGGACGCCGGAGCCTCTTCGCGAGCAGCAGTGCCGCGTTGCAGGCGAAGTCTCCGTGGTCCTTCTGGCGCGGCGTCTCGAGCGAGAACTCCGGGGGCGGTCCGGTATCTCCCGCCGCGTCGAGCAGACCGCGAAGGATCCCGGCGATCTCGGCCATCAGCTTCTGCTTCACGCCGCGAGCCTCGCCCACCGGGTCGGATTCGTCAAGGAAACCGGGGGCTTGCACCCTCGGGCTCGGAGAATCGCACGAGCGTCTCGTCCGGCTTCGCAAAGCGCAGCCGCTCGCGGATCGCCCGCTCGATGGCGAAGGGGTCGGAGTCGAGCGCCTCGGCCGCCGCCCGCAGCGTCGCGACCTCCTGGCGGAGCGCATCGCGCTCGGCATCCGCGCGTCGCAGACTGGCGCGCAGCTCCCACCAGGTTCGCAGTCCGGCGTCGGTGTCGAGCGCTGCGACGAGCAGCGCCGCGCCCAGAAACAGCGGAATCGGCCACCAGCGAGCCACGCGTCCCCCCCAGAACTCGCGGGGCGCCGAACGTAGCAGAGGCCGCGAAGGCGTCGAAGGCTCGCAACGCGCTCAGCTGCGCCCCAGCAGGTCGCGGATGCGCGCCAGGTAGAGAGGGTCGTCCCAGGCGCGCGGACCCACGTAGCGCTCGACGACGACGCCATCGCGACCGATCAGGAGCGTCTCGGGGTAGCGGAAGGTCTGATAGAGCGTCGAGACCTTGCGCGCGGGGTCGAGGAGGATCGGGAACGACAGCCCGAGTCGATCCCGGAACGCGCGCACCTCCGGCTCGTTCGCGTCGACCGAGACCGCCAGGAGCTCGAAGTCGCTGCCGGCGAGCTCGGCGTGCAGGCGCTGGAGCGCCGGCATCTCCCCCTCGCAGGGCTTGCACCAGGTGGCCCAGAAAGAGACCAGGACCACGTGACCGCGCAGCCCGGAAAGCGACGCCTCGCCCGAGCCGTCCAGGCGCGGCAGCGAGAAGTCCGGTGCGACGCTGCCGCGCGTCAGCGGCGGGGGCGTCCGCGATCCGTTCTCGAGCGCGAAGATGGCTGCGGCCGCGACGGCGGCGGCCACGAGCCAGGGCCCGAGGCGTGCGCGCACCGGACCTACTTGGCCTTGGGTCGCGTCGGCCTGGCCTTGGCCTTCGGCCCGGACTTGGAAGCGCCGGCCGCCTTGCCGCGGGCCGCCTTGGCCGCCCCGGCCTTGCCGCCTTCGGTCTTCTTCGCGGCCGTCTTGCGGCCCCCGGCCTTCTTCGCGGCCTTGGCGGGCTTCGCCGCGGCCTCCGGAGCGGCAGCCTTCGCGGCGCCTCGCTTGCGCGGCGCCACCCTGGCGGGCGCGGCCTCGCCACCCTCGCCGGCTCCCACCAGCGCGACCAGCGACATCGGCGCGGCGTCGCCGACACGATGGCGCGTCTTGAGCACGCGGGTGTAGCCGCCCGCGCGGCTGCGGAAGCGTTCGGCGAGCTCGCCGAACACCTTCGCCGCGACGTCGCGCGAGCGGATCACGCGCATCGCGCGCCGGCGCGCGTGCAGGTCGCCGCGCTTGCCGAGCGTGATCATCCGGTCCGCCAGGCGGCGGACCTCCTTGGCCTTCGCGTCCGTGGTCTCCACCTGCTCGTGCTCGAACAGGGACGTCACGAGATTCCGGTACATCGCCAGGCGGTGGGCCGTCGTGCGCGACAGCTTCCGCACGTGCACGTGGTGGCGCATCAGACCTCGCGATCGCGCAGGCGCTCGATCTCCGAGCGCTCCGGGAAGTTCTCGACGCGCATCCCGAGGGAGAGGCCCATGCTCGCGAGGACCTCCTTGATCTCGTTCAGCGACTTGCGCCCGAAGTTCTTGGTCTTGAGCATCTCGGACTCGGTGCGCTGCACCAGCTCGCCGATCAGGCGGATGTTCGCGTTCTGCAGGCAGTTGGCGGAGCGGACCGAGAGCTCGAGCTCGTCCACCGAGCGGAACAGGTTCGGGTTGACCGGCGAGGGCTCCTCGGCGAGCGGCGCCAGCGCCTCGACCGGCTCCTCGAAGTTGATGAAGATCGCGAGCTGCTCCTTCAGGATCTTCGCAGCGAAGGCCAGCGCGTCCTCGGGAGAGATCGTGCCGTCCGTCCAGATCTCCAGCGCGAGCCGGTCGAAGTCGGTCTCGCGACCGACGCGCGCCGGCGTCACGCTGTAGTTGACCTTCTGCACGGGGGAGAAGATCGCATCGATCGGGATGGTGCCGATCGGCATGTCCTCGGTCTTGTTCTTCTCCGCCGGGACGTAGCCCTTGCCGGTGTTGACCGTGACCTCCATGTCGACGTCCGCGTCCGGCGAGAGCGTCGCGATCTTGTGATCCGGGTTCACGATCTCGACGGTGGCGTCGTCCGAGACGAGGTCGCCTGCCCGCAGCACGCCCTCGCCCGAGGTGTGCACGCGCAGCGTCTTCGGGCCCTTGGCGTGCAGTCGCAGCCGGACTTCCTTCAGGTTCAGCACGATGTCGCTGACGTCCTCCATCACGCCGGGGATGGTGGAGAACTCGTGCAGCACGCCCTCGATCTTCACCGACGTGATGGCGGAGCCCTGCAGCGAGGAGAGCAGCACGCGGCGCAGCGAGTTGCCGAGCGTGATGCCGAAGCCTCGCTCGAGCGGCTCGCAGGAGAAACGCCCGTAGGTCGCGTTGGATTCGGCCGCGTCCGCTTCCAGCTGGCGCGGGCGGATCAGATCGCGCCAGTTCTTCGCGATCAGTTCCTGATTCATCGAACTACCCCCTGCCTCGGCGAGGCTGCTAGCGCGAATACAGCTCGACGATGAGCTGCTCCTGGATCGGCATCGTGATGTCTTCACGGGTCGGCATCGCCTTCACCGTGCCCTTGAACTCCGCCTTCTCGATATCGAGCCACTGGGGAACGCTCTTCCCCTCGAGCGCGTCGAGCGCGCCGGCGATGCGCGCGACCTCGCGGGAGCGCTCGCGCAGCACGACGGTGTCTCCCGGCCGCAGCAGCATCGACGGCGTCTGGGCCTTGCGGCCGTTCACCCGGAAGTGACCGTGGCGCACGAGCTGGCGCGCCTCGGCGCGCGAGGTGGCGAAGCCGAGCCGGAACACGATGTTGTCCAGCCGGCGCTCGAGCAGGTTCAGCAGGTTCTCGCCGCTGCGGCCCTTCATGCGAGTGGCGCGGTCCATCACGCGGGAGAACTGCTTCTCCAGCAGGCCGTACATGCGCTTCACCTTCTGCTTCTCGCGCAGCTGCACGCCGTAGTCCGAGAAGCGCGACCGCCCCTGCCCGTGCTGACCCGGCGGATAGGCGCGCCGCTCCACGCCGCACTTCGCGCTGAAGCAGCGGTCGCCCTTCAGGAACAGCTTCACGCCTTCCCGCCGGCACAGCCGGCACGAGGCCTCGGTGTAGCGAGCCATGTTCGGGTACTCCGCTTGATCTAGACGCGGCGCCGCTTCGGGGGCCGGCAGCCGTTGTGGGGGATGGGTGTCACGTCGCGGATCATCGTCACCTTGATGCCGGCGGCCTGGATCGCCCGGATGGCCGATTCGCGCCCCGCCCCGGGGCCCTTCACGTAGACGGCGACCTGGCGCACGCCGTGCTCCATCGCCTTGCGCGCACAGGTCTCGGCCGCGGTCTGCGCCGCGAAGGGCGTCGACTTGCGCGAGCCCTTGAAGCCCGCCGCGCCGGACGTCGCCCAGCAGAGCGCCGCACCGCCCGGATCGGTGATCGTGATGACCGTGTTGTTGAACGTCGACTGCACGTGGGCGATGCCCGACTGGACGTTCTTCTTGACCTTCTTGCGTGCGCCCTTGGCCACGAGATCGCCTCGCTACTTCTTCAGCGTCGCCTGCTTCTTGCCGGCGACCGTCTTCTTCGGACCCTTGCGGGTCCGTGCGTTGGTGTGGGTGCGCTGCCCGCGCACCGGAAGCCCGCGGCGGTGTCGGAAGCCGCGATAGCAGCCGATGTCCATCAGCATCTTGATGTTCTGCGCGGTCTCGCGCCGCAGATCACCCTCGACCTTGTACTCGCGCTCGATGATCTCGCGCAGCCGCACCACCTCGGCGTCGGCCAGCGAATCCGTCTTCGCCTCGCCCGGCACGCGGGCCTTCTCACAGATCTTCGACGCGGAGGTGTGGCCGATGCCGTGGATGTAGGTCAGCGCGATGTCGATGCGCTTGTTCCTCGGCAGGTCGATTCCGGCGATACGCGCCATCGATGTCCCTCGCCGCGGCCCGGGCTCAGCCCTGCCGCTGCTTGTGCTTCGGGTTGTCGCAGATCACCCGGATCACGCGGCGCCGCCGCACGATCCGGCACTTGTCACACATCTTTCGAACCGACGCCCGGACCTTCATGGATGCCTCGCTAGTGCGAACCGGGGATGCGGGTCAGCACCTCCGGACCGTGCTCCGTGATCAGGATGGTGTGCTCGAAATGGGCCGCGAGGGACCCGTCGGCCGTCACCGCCGTCCACTCGTCGTCCCGCAGCCGCACCTCGGGGCGACCCGCCGTCACCATGGGCTCGATGGCGAAGACCATGCCCGGCAGCAGGCGCGGCCCCCGCCCCGGCGCTCCGTAGTTCGGGATCCAGGGCGCCTCGTGCATGGCGCGGCCGATGCCGTGTCCGGCGAAGTCGCGCACCACGGAGAAGCCCGCGCCCTCGACGCGCGCCTGCACCTGGTGCCCGATGTCCGAGAGCCGGTGGCCCGGCGTCATCACCGTCATCGCGTCCTCGAGGGATTGCATCGATACGTCCAGCAGCCGCTGCTTCTCGTCGTCGATCTCGCCCACCGCCACCGTCACCGCGGAGTCTCCGTGGAACCCGCCGGATGCCACACCGAAATCCAGGCTCACGAGGTCTCCGGGTCTCAGCTCGCGAGGGCCGGGGATGCCGTGCACGATCTCCTCGTTCACGGAGACGCAGAGCACGGCCGGGTAGGCGGGAAGACCGTGCGGATCGTAGCCTTTGAACGAAGACTCGACACCCCGGGCGCCGATCGCCTTCTCCGCGAAGGCGTCGAGCTCCGCGGTGGTGATCCCCGGCCGCACCCGCTCGCGGAGCTCGAGCAGGATCTCCGCCACGTGCCGGCCCGCGGTCCGCATGGCCTCGACCTCGCGGCGGGTCTTGATCGGGATGCGCTCGCCGTAGCTCACCGCGCCAGCGCCTCCTCGATGCGCTTCTCCACCTCGTCCATCGAACCGGTCGCCTCGACCTCGCGCAAGAGGCCGCGCTCCCGGTAGTAGGCGCACAGCGGCGCCGTCTGCTTGATGTAGACCTCCATGCGCGTGCGGATCGCGTCCTCGGTGTCGTCCTGCCGGCCCTCGATGGACGCGCGCCGGAGCAGCCGCGCCACCAGCTCGTTCTCCGGGACGTGCAGCGCGACGCAGCGCTCGAGCGGCGTGCCGTGCGCCGACAGCATGCGGTCGAGCGCCTCGGCCTGGGCCGTGGTGCGCGGGAAGCCGTCGAGCACGAAGCCCCGGCGCGCGTCGGGCTGCGCGAGCCGCGCCTCGGCGACGCCGATCACCACCGCGTCGGGGACGAGCTCGCCCCGCTCCATGATCTCGCGCGCCTGCCTGCCGAGCTCGCTGCCCGACGCCACTGCGGCGCGCAGCATCTCCCCCGTCGAGATCTGGGGGATGCCGAGCTTGCGCACCAGGCGATCGGCCTGGGTGCCCTTGCCGGCGCCGGGCGGGCCGAGGAGGAGGAGTCGGCGCGCGCTCACCGCCCCAGCCTCCCGCGGATCCGCGTGCCCTGCACGAAGCCCTCGTACTGCCGCGAGACGAGGTGCGCTTCGATCTGCGAGATCGTGTCGAGGCCGACGCCGACGACGATCAGCAGCGCCGTGCCGCCGAAGTAGAACGGCACGCCGGTGCGGACCGCCAGGAGCGTCGGGAGCACGCAGACCGCCGACATGTAGAGCGCGCCGATCAGCGTGATGCGCGAGAGGATGCGGTCGATGTGCTCGGCCGTCTTCTTGCCAGGCCGGATGCCCGGGATGAACGCGCCCGAGCGCTTGATGTTCTCGGCGACGTCCGCCGGATTGATCACGATGGCCGTGTAGAAGTAGCAGAAGAAGACGATCAGCCCGACGTAGAGCGTCTGGTAGAAGAGGCCCCGCGGACTCAGGTAGTTCTCGATGAAGTCGTGGATCACCCCGGCCTCGGTGAACTGGCCGACGGTGAGCGGGAACATCAGCAGCGACGACGCGAAGATCGCGGGGATCACGCCCGCCGTGTTCACGCGCAGCGGGAAGTAGCTCATGCCGCCCTGCTGGATGCGCCGCCCGACGACGCGGCGCGCGTGCTGGAGCGGGATGCGGCGTTGCCCGCGCTCGACCACGACCACGACGCCGATCACGAAGAGCGCGAACGCGAAGAGCACGATGGTACCGAGCAGCGTGAACTGGTCGGTGCGGATCAGCTGGAAGAGGTGCCAGAGCGCCGTCGGCAGCCGGATGATGATGCCCGCGAAGATCACCATCGAGATGCCGTTGCCGATGCCCCGCTCGGTGATCTGCTCGCCGAGCCACATGATGAACGAGGTGCCGCAGGTGAGCGTCAGCATGCAGAGCAGGCGGAAGCCCCACCCGGGCTCGAGCACCGCGCCCTCGCCGAACTGGCCGCGCTCGAGCGCCACCGCGATGAGCCCGCTCTGGAACAACGAGAGCGCGACCGTCGCATAGCGCGTCCACTGATTGATGCGGCGCTGCCCCGCCTCACCTTCCTTCTTCAGCTCCTCGAGCTGCGGCACGACGATCGTGAGGAGCTGGAAGATGATCGACGCGCTGATGTAGGGCATGATGCCCAGCGAGAAGATCGAGAGCTGCTCGAGGGCTCCCCCGGAGAACAGGGTGAAGAGCCCGAACATCGTGCCCTGCATCTGCTGGAAGAAGTTCCGGACCACGTCGGGGTCGATGCCGGGCGTCACGATGAAGGCGCCGACCCGGTAGACGGCGAGCATGCCCAGCGTGAAGAGGATGCGCTGACGCAGCTCGGTGATGCGGCCGATGTTCTGGACGCTTCCGATCACGAGATCAGCTCCACCGACCCGCCGGCATCCTGGATCTTGCGCGTCGCGGCAGCGCTGGCGCGGTGCACGCGGACCTGCAGGTTGCGCGGCGGCGTCCCCTCGGCGAGCAGCTTGACGCCGGACGCCCCGCGGTGGATCAGTCCGCGCGCCTCGAGCGACTCCGGGTCGACCTGACCGCCGTCGCCGAAGGCGCCGAGCGCGCCCACGTTGATGATCCGGAAGCTGGTGCCGAACAGATTGTGGAAGCCGCGCTTGGGCAGGCGGCGCACGAGCGGCATCTGGCCGCCCTCGAAGTGCAGCGCGGTCTCGCGGCCCGGCGCGCGCTTGCCCTGGCCCTTGGTCCCGCGGCCGTTCGTCTTGTTGTGGCGCGTCCCGGTTCCCCGGCCCGCTCGGCGGGGGCGCGTGCGAGCGCCCGGCCGCGGCGACAGTGCGTCGAGCATCAGACCTCCTCCACCGCGATGAGGTGCTTCACCTTGTCGATCATGCCCCGCACGGAGGGGCTGTCCTCGAGCTCCACGCGATGGTTCAGCCGCCGCAATCCGAGCCCGCGCAGCGTGGCGCGCTGGCGCGGATCGCGCCCGATGGTGCTCCGGACCCAGCGTACGGCGATGCGTCGGCCGGTCATGCGTGGGCGCTCCAGCCGAGCTGCGCGCGTCGCTCGTGCGGATCCCGCAGCTCGAGCAGCGCCTGCAGCGTCGCGCGCACCACGTTGATGGGATTGCTCGTGCCGAGCGCCTTGGTGAGCACGTCGTGGACGCCCGCGGCCTCGAGCACGGCCCGCACCGGACCGCCGGCGATCACCCCGGTGCCGGGGCTGGCCGGCATGAGCAGCACCTTGGCCGCTCCGAAGCGACCGACGATCTCGTGCGGCAGCGTGCGGCCGCCGGACAACGGGATCTGGATCAGCTCCTTGCGCGCGCGCTCGATGCCCTTGCGGATCGCCTCCGGCACCTCGCCCGCCTTGCCGTAGCCGACGCCGACCACGCCTGCGCCGTCGCCCACGACGACGAGCGCACTGAAGTTGAAGCGCCTGCCGCCCTTGACCACCTTCGCGACGCGGTTGATGTGAACCACGCGGTCGGTGAGCTCGTAATCGTTCGGATTGAGATGCATCGACAAGGTCTATCTCTCGGGTTGTTGGTCTCGGGTTGAGTGCCGTTGCGCCGCCCGCCCCTCCGAGGGCGGCGACGACGCGGTCAGAACTGGAGTCCAGCCTCGCGGGCCGCCTCCGCGAGGGCCCTGACGCGGCCGTGATAGAGGAAGCCGTTGCGGTTGAACACCACGCGCTCGATCTGCTTCTCCCGTGCGAGGGCGGCGACCGCGGCGCCGACTCGCTTCGCGGCCTCGACGTTGCCGGTGGCGCCCTGGCCGCGGATCGCCTCCGAGAGCGTCGAGACGCTGCCGAGCGTGCGTCCGTCCTGCGAGTCCACGAGCTGCGCGTAGATGTGGCGCGCGCTGCGGAACACCACGAGCCGCGGATGCTCGGCCCCGGTGGTGGCGCGCGCCGTGCGCTGCCTGCGCGCGAGCCAGCGCCGCCGCTTCTCGCTCTTGATCTTGCGATGCATCGTGACCTCTAGCCTCCGCTCGTCCCGGCCGCCGCCTTGCCGACCTTGCGGCGCACGTGCTCGCCCACGTACCGGATGCCCTTGCCCTTGTACGGCTCGGGGGGCCTCAGCTCCCGCAGATTCGCGGCGAACTGGCCCACCTGGCGCCGGTCGATGCCCTCGATGCGAATGACCACGTTGCGGTCCACGGAGACCTTGATCCCGTCGGGAATCGGCACCGCGACCGGATGCGAGAAGCCGAGCTGCAGGTTGAGCTGCTTGCCCGAAGCGTCGGCGCGATAGCCGACGCCCTGGATCTCGAGCTCCTGGACGAACGGCTCGACCACGCCCTTCACCATGTTGGCCACCAGCGCGCGCGCGAGGCCGTGCAGCGCGCGGGTCTTCACCGAATCATCGGGGCGCGCGAAGGTCACGCGCCCGCCCTCGATCGCGACGCGGATGCCGCGGGGCATGCCCTCGGTGAGCGTGCCCTTCGGGCCCTTCACGCGGATCCCGCCCTCCACCGCCTCGACGCTGACGCCGGCGGGGATCGGGATGGGACGCCGTCCGATGCGCGACATCTACCAGACCTCGCAGAGCAGCTCGCCGCCCACGTTCTGCTCGCGCGCCTCCCGGTCGGAGAGGAGGCCCTTCGAGGTGGAGAGCACCGCCACGCCGAGCCCGCGCCGCACGCGCGGGATCTCCTCGCGGCCCACGTAGACCCGGCGCCCGGGCTTGCTGACCCGCCGGATGCCGTCGATCAGCGCGCGGCCGCGGTCGTCGTAGCGGATGCCCAGCACGAGCACGGGGTGCCCGTCGCGGGTCTCCTGCCGGACGTCGGCGATGAAGCCGGTCTTCGCGAGCACGCGCGCGAGGGCGAGCTTCTGCTGCGACGCCGGGCACGTGGTGGCGGCGTGCCGCGCGCGGCCCGCGTTGCGGATCCGCGTCAGCATGTCGCCGATCGGGTCGGTGACCATGTCGGACTCCTACTGGCGGAACGGCATGCCGAGCTGGGCGAGCAGCGCCTTGCCCTCGGCGTCGTTCCGCGCGGTCGTGCAGACCGTGACGTTGAGCCCCGTGATGCGCTCGACCTTGTCGTAGTCGACCTCGGGGAAGATGATCTGCTCGCGAATGCCGAGCGAGTAGTTGCCGCGCCCGTCGAAGGCCTTCGGCGACACGCCCTTGAAGTCGCGCACGCGCGGCAGCGAGACACTGACCAGCCGGTCGTAGAACTCCCACATGCGATGGCCGCGCAGCGTCACCGTGCAGCCGATCGCCTGCCCCTGGCGCAGCTTGAAATTCGCGATCGACTTGCGCGCCTTGCGGATCACCGGCTTCTGGCCGGTGATCACCGCGAGCTCGTCGGCGGCCTTCTCGATCAGCTTGGCGTTCTGCGTGGCCTCGCCGACGCCCATGTTCACGACGATCTTCTCGAGCTTCGGCACCTGGTGGACGTTGCGGTAGCCGAACTCCTTCTGGAGCTTCGGCACGATCTCCTTGCGGTAGCGCTCGAGCAGCCGGGGGATCATCTACAGCACCTCCGGCGCCAGGGAGATGATCTTCATGAAGCGCCGCGCCCGCAGCTCGCGCGCCACGGGTCCGAAGATGCGCGTGCCGAGCGGCTCGCGCGCCGCGTCGATCAGCACCGCCGCGTTGTCGTCGAACTTGATGTAGGAGCCGTCGCTGCGCCCGATGGCGCGCGCCGTGCGCACTACCACCGCGCGCCTCACCTCGCCCTTGCGCACCCGCGCATTCGGGATCGCGTCCTTCACGCTGACGACGATCACGTCCCCGATGGAGGCGTAGCGGCGCCTGGACCCGCCGAGCACGCGGATGCACG
>Ga0335070_10008131_pt1 | contig 12307 bp, 11 predicted proteins | sample Lox_Sample_13_FD_206722 | JGI IMG/M metagenome (GOLD analysis project Ga0335070, IMG submission 206722) | Soil microbial communities from Loxahatchee National Wildlife Refuge, Florida, United States - Lox_Sample_1.3 | ecosystem: Environmental > Terrestrial > Soil > Wetlands | place: USA...
GAAGCTACCCGGCATCCCACGGTTCACGCGGTCTGCTCGTGACGGAGGCCTCATGGGCGACGCGAACAGCTTCTACGCAGGAGCGCGTGAGTTCATGGCGGCCTGGGGCCGGATGCCGCGGCCGCTGTTCGCCGTCGTCGTGCTGGCGGTGCTCGCGTCGTTTCTTGGCCTCGCCGTCGCCTGGCGCCGGCGACCGGACGTGCGACCGTGGCTCGTGCCGGCTGCGCTTTTCGTCATCGGCCTCGCGTTCTGCGTCGACATTCACTGGATGAAGCCGAGCGGCGCGCAGGCGGTCGGCTGGCCGATCGCCTGGGCCGTGCCGATGCTGCCGTATCGCGCGCTCGGCTTCGGGTTGAGCGAGCACACAGGCTGGGACATCGGCACGGCGCTGTCGCTCGTGTTCGTCGCGCTCACCGTCGTCGCCGTCGCATATCTCGGTCGTAACGCAAGCGGGCGCCGCTGGGTCGGCGTGCTCGCCGCCGCCTGCTGGACCGCCTGGCCGCTCCTCGTCGGGTTGATCGCGGGCCATCACGCGTGGGCGAACGACCAGTGGAACATCGACGTCGGTCTCCACAACTACGCCGAGCCACTCTCCACGCTGCTCGTAACGACCGGCGCCGCGCTGCTGCTGTCGCCGCGACTGACGCCGCTGCGTCTCGCGCTCGCCGGCTGCACGCTCAGCCTGGCGACTTCAGTGAAGATCTCGAACGCTCTCCTCGCCGGAGCGGCGATCACCGTCGTCTACCTTCGCGGACACGTCCGGGACGCGCTCCCGTACCTCGCCGGCGCGCTCGCCTTCGCACCGGTCGTGGGCGTTTTCTGGCCCCTGTCGTACCCGAAGCTCTTCAAGAACCCGCAGGCGTGGCCGAACGACCCGTTCGACCCGGCGCACATCGTCTCGAGCTGGACGCACTCGTCGATCTTCACGCCGCACACGCTCGCGCTCATCGTCCCGCTCGCCGTCGTCGGCGTCGCCGGGCTCGCCCGGCCGTGGCACCTCGCGCTCGTGCTCACGTTCCTGCTCGTCAACCCGATCTTCTACAGCTTCTACGCAAACACGGCGCAACACCCGCGTTTCCTCTACGCGAGCCTGCCGGAGCTGTTCGTGCTGTGGGCCTCGGGGATCGCCGTGCTCGCCACGCGCCTACCGCGGCCGTCGCACGCGATTCGGCACGCGGAGCCGTGAGACGCTGGAAGCTTCCGGCCGTCGCGATCGCGGGTGCGGGCCTCGGCATCGGACTGCGCGTCTGGATCCTTCTCTCCTCCCGCGGTGCACTGGACTCGGACGAGGCCGTCGTCGGGCTGATGGCGCGCGGGATCCTGCACGGACGCCTGCCGGTCTTCTTCCCCGGCCAGGGCTACGGCGGCAGCCAGGAGGCGTTCCTCACGGCACCGCTGATCGCAGCGTTCGGGATGCACGTGTGGACGATCCGTGTGGCGACGATCGCGCTCTGGGCCGCGTCAGCCGTCCTCGTCTGGCGTATCGGCCTCCGCGTCCTCGACGAGCGGCGCGCCGTGCTCGCGGCTGTCCTCTTCTGGTTCTGGCCGACGTACTTCGACTGGAAGTCGACCAGGGCACACGGCTTCTACGGGTCCGAGCTCTTCCTCGGCCTCGCCGTGCTTCTGCTCGTCCTCCGGCTCCACGAGCGCCGGTCGCGGAGGGATCTCGTCCTCCTCGGACTCGCGCTCGGTTGCGGCCTGTGGTCGAGCCCGCAGGTCGCGATCGTCGCGCTCCCCGCACTGGGCTGGCTCGTCTGGACGCGCCGGGCGCTCGCACGCGACTGGTGGATCGTGGTCGGCTGCGGGGTCGCCGGCGCCGTGCCGTGGCTCGTCGGAAACGTTCGTCACGGCTGGTACTCGCTGCACCCGGGGCAGAACGAGGGGACATGGCTGAACCACGTCCACAACCTCGTCGTCTCGACGCTGCCGGAGGCGCTCGGACTGCGGCTCGCGTGGTCGTACGAGTGGCTCGGCGGGGTCGTCGTCGACCTCGTGCTCTACGCACTTCTCGCCGGAGGATTCCTCTGGCTCCTGTGGCGGCGGTCGCCGCGGCTCGCGCCGCTGCTGCTGATCGTGCTCGTCTTCCCGGTCTTCTACTTCGTCTCGCCGTACACGTGGCTCGAGTCGGAGCCGCGGTATCTCACGCTCGTCATGCCCGTCTTCGCGCTGCTGATCGTCGCGCCGCTCACCACGGCGTTGCGGGCGGTACCGGTTCTCGCGGTTGCGGGCGCGCTCTCCGTCGGCGGGATGGTCGAGCTCGAGCGCAAGCACGTCGCCGCGTTCACGACCGAGGGCGTGCCGGTCCCGGCAAGCATCGCGCCGGTGCTCGACACGCTCCACGCGGACGACATCCACTATGCGTTCGCGAGCTACTGGATCGCGTGGCGGATCACGTTCGAGTCGAACCTCCAGATCGTCGGCGGCAGAGCGAGCTACGGCCGCCCCTTCATCCGGAACGGACGCGTCGACCCGGGCGGGAAGCCGCATGACCACGGCTTCTGGCCGTCGTACTACGGCCGTGTCGCGGCGCACCGAGACGTCGCGCAGGTGTTCGTGCTCGGCGGCGACGTCGAGCCGAGGGTCCGTCCGCTCCTGCGCAGGGCCGGCTACACGCGGGTCGTCAGAGGTGGCTTCGCGATCTGGCTCCCGCCCCCGGCCTGAGGGCAAGACGCCCCGCGAGCAGGACGAAGACGGCGACGACGACGAGATCGCGCGCGAAGAGCCACCACGCGATCGAACGCGTCCAGTGCTCCCCTTCCGGCCCGGTGATGAAATGCTGGAACTCGACGCGCGTCAGCAGAAGCCCTGCAAGAAGCAGAGCCGCGGGTAGCAGCCCGGCCGCGGGCACGAGCGGCACGAGCCAGTCGACGAACTGCGGCGAGAAGACCTTGCTGAACGCGACGAACGCGGTCACGGCGGCCGCGGCCGCGAGCATCGTGTCGCGCCGCCGCCTCCAGTACAGCCAGGCGACGAGCAGCACGGTCGCGACCACCGCGACGGTGGAGACGACGCCGATCGCCGTCGCGAGCGTCCCGACCGCGTCCTTCGATCCCGGTGCCTCGTCGCGGAGCACCGCATGGCGTATGCCGAGGCGGTCGAGGACGAGGAGGATCGCGCCCCCGAGGCTCTCGACCTCGAGCCCGCGTTTGAGCTGCACCCAGTAGCTGAACCTGAGTCCGCCGGGCCCGGCGATCGCGAACGGAAGGTGAACGAGCACGACCGTGCCGAGAAACCATACGAGCCCGCGCTTCACGAGCTCGCGCCCGCCGCGCTCCCACGACTCGATCAGCGCGATCGGCAGCAGCACGGCGGGATACACCTTCGCCGCCACGGCGAGCCCCAGCAGCGCGTAGGCGAGCCGTTCGTGCCGGCGGACGAAGGCGAGCAGCGCTCCGGCCACGAGCATCGCCGGGAAGAGGTCGTAGGCCGCGAGGAAGATCGGGCCGACCGCGATCGGCGCGACGCCGGCGACCGCGGCCGCGCCGGCGATCCGCAGCCTGGACATCCCGAGCGTGTCCATCGTGGCGACGAGCAGCGCGAGCGCGCCGATCCCGAAGACCACCATCGCCCACTTGAACTCGTAGAAGAACGGGCCCGGCAGCAGCTCGATGCCGAGGAACAGCGGCTGCGCGAGCGGCGGATACTCGTCGAAGAAGTTGCGGTACGGCCACTCGCCCTCTCGCATCAGGTGCGCGTAGTGTCCGTAGTACGTCACGTCGCCGTACTGGGCCGAGTCCAGCGCGCCGCCCTTGACGACGAGGCTGCAGGCGAGGAAGAGCGAGCCGCCGAGCGCGGCGGCGAGGATCGCGTACCGGCGCCGCGTCATTGCGGCATCCTTGCACCGAGCAGACCGCCGTCGCGAGACAACCGGCCGGTGCGAGTACTCTCTCCGGGGTGACCGACGACCGCAACGGCGGCCGCGCGGCATGGGTGCGAGGCGGAGCACGCGCCGCGTTGCGTTCTCCGGCCGCCGCGACGTTCCTCTGGAGCCGGGCGGCCGTCTGGCTGGTCGCGCTGCTCGGCTACGCGATGCTGCCTCCGCACAAGAACCCCTTCGCGGGACGCTGGGACACGCCGATCCAGCACGACCTCGGCTGGGGGACCGACATCTGGGCGCACTGGGACGGCGGCTGGTTCCTGAAGATCGCGGAGCACTCGTACGCCGCCGACGTCGGCACAGCGGCGTTCTACCCCCTTTACCCCGGCGCGCTGGCGATCCTCGGGCGCATCCTCGCCGACCACTTCATCGTCGCGGGCATCGTGCTCAGCCTCGTCGCGGGGCTGGTTGCGGTCGTCGTGCTCGAGCCGCTCGCGGTGCGCCTCGTCGGCAGGGACGGGCGCCGGACCGTCCTCTACCTGATGCTCTTCCCGATGTCGTTCTTCCTCCAGGCGGTCTACAGCGAGGCGTTCTTCCTCGCACTTGCGGTGGGCGCGTTCGCACTGGCCGAGCGGGGCCGGCCGAGCTGGGCGGCGCTGGTCGCGGGTTTCTCGCTGCTCGCACGGTCCACCGGAGTCGGCGTCGTCTTGGGGATCGCAGTGATCGCGTGGCGCTCGCCGCAGCGCCGCCGGGCGCTCGCGTCGCTCGCGATCGTGCCGGTGCTGTTCGCAGCGTTCCCGCTCACGCTCGGCCTCCAGACGGGCCATCCCTGGTCGTTCCTCGACGTCGAGAAGACGTGGGGCCGCCACCTCTCGGCGGCCGGGCCGCTCGGAGGCATCTGGCAGGGATTGCGCGCGGGCGGCATCGGTCTACGCACGCTCGTCGACGGCACCGGGCCCAGTATCCTCGGCTTCGACCCGCTCGAGGTCGCGGCCGTCAACGTCGAGGCCGCCGCGTTCATGCTGCTCTTCCTGTGGCTCACCGTCGAGGTCTGGCGGCGGTTGCCGCTCCAGTATTCCGTCTTCGTGACGGTGAGCGTCCTCATCCCCTTGAGCCTGCCGTCGACCATGGGCTTCCCGCTGCTCTCGCTGCCGCGGTTCGGGGTCGTGCTCTTCCCGTTCTTCATCGTGCTCTCCCAGATGGGAGCCGGGCGGCCCCGTCTGGGCGAGATCGTGCTCGGCAGCAGCGCCGTCCTGCTCGGCCTCACCGTCGTGCAGTGGGCGCTGTGGTACTGGGTGGCGTGAGCGGAAGACGTCTCACAGCCACGAGCAGGAGACCGAGCGTGGCGACGAGGAAGAGATTCCGGACGGCGAGCACCGTGAGCGGGCCGACCTGGGGCTCGACGGTGCCCAGGTGGAAGTACCAGATCCGCGTCAGCACCTCCGAGGCGCTGAACGTCACGAGCAGCGCGATGCCGGTCGAGCCGGCGATCGCGCACGCGAGCGGCACGAGCGGCAGCAGCCAGACGAGGAACTGGTCGGACAGGACCCGGCCGAGGGTCACGAGCGTGCACACGCCGGCGGCGGTGCAGAGAATCAGACCGTCGAGCGTCCCGGCGCTCACCAGCGACCGCCGCAGCAGCCAGACGAGCACAGCGGCCAACGCGAGTGTCTGCACGAGGCCGATTGCGAGGCCGCGGTCGCCGCTCAGGTTGTAGGTGCCGTTCCCCGGTACGAGCCCGACGCCGAAGCCGACCGCCGCGTGGAGGAAGAGCGCGGCGCCTCCGCCGAGCGTCTCGAACTGGAGCGGCCGGTCGAGCTGGTAGCGCAGCGAGGAGACGAACCCGTGGGGACCGAGGATCGCGAACGGTACGAGCGGAGCGAGGAACGCTCCTGCGAAGGCCGCGGCCGCGCGCACGCACGCCCCGGCGCCGCCGCGCCGGTAGGCGTACACGAGGACGACCGGGGCCGCGACAGCAGGGAAGAGCTTCGCCGCAGCGCCCAGGCCGAGTGCGGCCGCGCCCACGAGCTCGCGGCTGCGCGCGACCGCCGCGAGCGCCACCGCGGTCAGGCAGGTGGGCAGGAGATCGAAGCGGGTTGCGGGAAGCGCGCCGAGCAGGAGCGTCGAGCCGGCCAGGGGCGTGAGCAGGAGGAGGGTTCGACGCGGCGCGACTCCGAGCGCTCTCAGCGTCACGCCGGTCGCCCCCACCGTCACCGCCAGGAGGACGAGCATCTCGACCGCGAACGCGTCGCCGTAGCCGATGGGATGCGTCGAGACAGCCGCCGGCGGAACGATCGCCGCGAGCGAGCCGGGCGGGTACTCGATGAAGAAGTCCCGGTACGGGAGCCTGCCGTGAATCGTCTGCTCGGCGTAGCCTGCGTAGCGGACGAGATCCGAGCCCGGGCCGGCCGAGTGCCAGATGTACGGCGTCGCGGCCGCGCCGGCGACCAGCACGACGGCGCACGTCGCAACGACGCCCCGATTGCTCAGGCCGGAGATGCTGCCCTCCGAAGCCCGATGATGCCGAAGGCGAGCGCGGCGAATGCGCAGACGAGCACGATCGCGGCGCCTTCGATCCGGTTCACGCCGAGCCAGACCCAGACCGTCTTGGACAGGTCGCTGAAGCCGCGCCCCGGATACCAGCGGTCGGTCTCCTTGCGGACGCCCCAGGTGACGGAGTCGGCCGTCGTGAGGAACACCGAGACGGCGGCGAGCGCGAGGGTCGTGCGCGGGAAGCGCGCCACGGCGAACGGCAGGCCGAGTGCAACGAACGGCAGCGCCGCGGCGAAGAAGCGCGGGCCCGGCGAGCCGCCGCCGTACGGCAGGAAGTAGCCCGCGTCCGAGACGAGGAACGCGACCGTCACGATGCCCGCGACGAGCGCCTCGCCGCGACGGCCGCGCCGCCACATCAGCACGAGGCCGACCGCCGCCGCGACGAGCACGGGCGAGAACACGAGCAGCCCGCGATCGACGAAGAGCACGTCGCGCAGCCCGTGCAGCGTCGGCAGGCCGATGCCGAAGAAGCCCTGGTGCTGCCGGTCGGCGAGTCGCCCCACGATGTAGCGGTACGAGAGATGGAACGGCGAGCCGAACGCGGCCCGGTCGTAGGCGGCGAGCGCGAGAGCGGCCGGCACGCCGCCGAGCACGAACCACGCGACGCGACGCCCGTAGCGAACCGCGCAGAGGACCGCGAGACAGACGGCGGCGAGCGCCGTCGCATACTCGAAGAGAACGGCGATGCCCGCGCAGAGGCCCGCGAGCGCGAGGATGCCGCGGCGGCTCCCGCGCAGCAGGAGCGCGAACGCCGCGATCGCGAGGGCGCCGGCCGCGTCGTGCTCGAAGAACGTCGGCGCGAGCGATGCCGCCAGCGTCGCCGTGCCGAAGACCGCGGCCGTCACGGCGCCGGTTCCCGCAACGAACCGCTCGGCGAGCCGCCCGACGACGAAGACGGAGACGAGGAAGAGCATGCCCGACGTCAGGAGGCGCAGGAGCCAGAGCGAGAGGTCGCCCTCGTCCTGCCAGTCCGTGGGCGCCTTCGCGATCCCGGCCAGGCGCTCGGCCTCGTACGCCGGAACCGCCAGAAAGGACATGCCGGGCGCCTTGTCCGAGTAGCTCCTGCCGTCGAAGACGGCGCGGTCGAAGAGGCCCGGCTCGAGCGTCAGCGTGTGGTAGAGCACGACGTGCCGCGTCAGCTCGTAGCGGGTGCGGTCCTGCGGCCCGGTGAGGTTCACCACCGGTAGCGCGGCGAGTGCGACCAGCGCGAGCACCGGCAGCTCGAAGCGGTACCCCGACCGCGCAACCACCGGACGGATACGGTATCCGATGGTCATAGGCCGCAACGGCCGTCTACGAGTTTGCGATCAGCGACGAGCCGTTGAGGCAGCGGCCGTGCGCCACCGCGGTGAGGAAGCGCCCGCCGAGGATCCATGCCCAGCGGCCGCCGACGTCGACGGCGTGCAGGCGATACGTCAGCCCGCCGCTCGCCTTGCCGCGCTGGTGGAAGTTGATCGTGACGAGCTTCGACGTTCGCTGCGGGACGCCCTGAATGCGGATCGGGTCGTCCTGCACGTCGAGCACGCGGAACACCTCGCTGCCGGTCGCGATGTTCGTCTGCATCTCGCGCGAGCATGCGACGTACTGCGTACGCGTGATCAGCCGTTGATGGGCCGGGTGGAGCTCGCTCCACTGCTGCGCCCACTGCCCGTGAATCTCCTCGCGCAGGATCCGCGTCATGAACACGCCGACGTTCTCCTTCGGCCCCGACACGCCGGAGCCGCCGCAGCCGGCGGCAAGCGCGGCCAGCCCGAGGAGAACGACAAGACGCCTCACTTGAGGTCCTTGTTCGACTCCATGTCGAACCACATCGCGAACAGCGTGAACTGCGAGCCCGAGATGAGCAGCAGCGCGACGAGGACGACGGTGCCGACGCTCACCTTGTTCCCCGCGGCGCGGAAGCCGATCTCGATCGCGCCGAGCACGAGGCCCGCCAGCGTTGCGAGGAAGCCGAAGCCGTAGAAGAAGATGAGCGGGTGGAAGTCGCGAATCACGTACTTCTCGCGCAGCCGCCAGAAGAAGCCCTTCAGCAGCAGCCACGAGATCCGCGGCACGACATGGTGGTAGCGGATGCCCGAGCGCTCGCCGACACCGTAGACCGGCCGCGACGGGAAGTCGCGCACACGCGCGTTCCACACGTTCAGGTGGACGAGAAGGTCGTTCGGGAATCCGTAGCCCGTGTACACGCGTTCGAGGTCCAGCTGCCCCAGCATGTCCTTCGCGATCGCCGTGTAGCCGGATTGCGAATCCGCGACGTGCCAGTACCCGGACGCGATCTTCGTCAGCATCGAGAGGATCGCGTTGCCGAGGTAGCGCGTCCGCGGGATGAGCGTCCACGCCTGACCGGTGAAGAGCCGGTTCGCCTTCGCGTAGTCCAGCTCACCGCGTGCGACCGGGCCCGCGAGGACGGCGAGGTCGCCGGGATCCATCTGGTTGTCCGCGGCCATCACGCACGTGACGTCCATCCCCTCCTCGAGCGCACGCCTGTAGCCGGTGACGATCGCCGCGCCGACGCCGCGCCGGCCCTCGTGCGCCAGGACCTCGACCCGCGGGTCGCCGAGCCCGCGCGCACGTTCGGCGGTCGCGTCCCGAGAGCCGTCGTCGACGACGATGACGCGGTCGACGAAGCCGGGGATGCCGCCGAGAGTCGTCGCGACGAGCTGCTCCTCGTCGTGAGCGGGCACCACCACCGCGACGGTCTTGCCTTCGAGCATCGCAGTCGCCGGCGCTACACCGGGCGGCGCCGCGAAAGGCCGGCGGCGAAGCCGTCCCACATCAGCGCCGCGATCGCGCCGAGGATCAGCCCGATCAGCGCCGCGACGACGACGCTGTTCCGGCGGCTGCGCGCGGTGACGCGCTCGGGAGCTGCCGCCGTCAGGAGCCTGGGCACCTCGACCTGCCCCGCCTGCAGCAGCAGCTGGCTGACGGAGCTGAGGTCGGCCTGCCTGCTGGTCAGCTGCAGCTGAAGCAGCAGCTTGTCCGTCGAGCTCGTCGCGCTGCTGGCGAGCTGCCCCTGGATCGCGTTGATCGCCCGCTCGTCGGCGGTCACCTGCCTCCTGTCGTACGCGATCTTCTGGTTGGCGTACGCGGAGACGCGGTCGAGCACCTGGTGCGCGAGGCCGTTCGCGGCGCACGCCGACGGCTTGCGCTTCGTCGCCTTGACCGTGATCGAGACGAGCGGCGTCTGACCGCTCTTCGCGAGGTTCCCCGACACCGACTGGGTCGAGATGCCGCCGCGGAAGCTCGCGGGCTTCGCCTGGCACGTCGCCGCAACGGCGTCGATCACCGCGGCCGAGTGGATGATCGTCTTCACGGTGCTCGGGTTCGTCTGGAGCGTCTGGAGCGCGATGTTGCCGCTCGCGGAGTACGGCTGGCCGAGGTAGAGGGTCGCCGTCGCCTGGTACGTCTGGCCGCCGCCGAGGGAGACGGCGTAGCCGACGAGCGCGCCGAGGACGAGGCCGGCCGCGAGCAGCCACCACCGGGCGGCCAGCATCCGCCCGTACCGCCCGAAGTCGACCTCCTGTTCGGCCTCGAGGTCGACGGTACCGGGCACCTGCCCGCGCGACTCGTCAGGGCTCATCGCGCGGCGACTCTACCGGAGGCCCACACCCACATCCGGCTCAAGCCGTCCCCGAGCGGCGTCCGCGGCTCCCAGCCGAGGGCGTCACGGATGCGCGAGACGTCGGCCTTCGTGCGGCGGACGTCGCCCGTCGCCACGCCGATGTGCCTGACGTCGAGCCGCCGCCCTGAGAGCTGCTCGAGCGACGCGATCGCCTCGAGCACCGACGCCTCGTCGCCGCCGCCGACGTTGTAGATAGCCCCGGCCGGCGCCCGCTCCATCGCGGCGACGGTCGCCGCCACCGCGTCGCCGACCTCGGTGAAGCTCCGCGACTGCGCGCCGCTCCCGTAGATCTCGAAGGGCGTGCCGTCGAGAAGCGCGTCGCACACGCGGCGGAAGAACATGTCGGGCCGCTGCCGCGGTCCGTACACGGTGAAGTAGCGCAGCACCACGGCGTCGAGTCCGAAGCCGGCCGCATACGCACGTGCGAGGTGCTCGCAGGCGAGCTTCGTGATCCCGTACGGCGAGATCGGCCGAAGGTCGGCCGATTCGGGGGTCGGGTACGTCTGGGCCTCGCCGTACACCGACGACGAGGACGCGAAGGCGACGCGCGCTCCGGCTGCCGCAGCCGCCTCGAAGACGCGCTGTGTCGCGAGCACGTTCCGGCGGAGGTAGAGCGGGAAGACGTCGCCGAAGCTGCGCACGCCGGCCTGCGCGGCGAGATGGAAGACGCCGTCGACGCCGTCGAGGTCGAGCGGATCGACGGCGAGGTCGAGCCGGCGCACGTCGAGGCCGCGCGCGTTCTCCTCCTTCTCGGCAGGGTCGTAGGAGTCGGTGAAGCAGTCGATGCCGGTGACGTCGTGCCCGGCCTGCACGAGCGCCTCGGCCAGGTGCGAGCCGATGAAGCCGGCGGCGCCCGTGACCACGTACCTCACCGGGGCACCATCGCATAGATGATCCCGAAGCCGACGAGGAAGAGGCGGTTCTTCACAGCGACGACAGGTGTGTACGCGCCGTCGGGAAAGGACCACAGCAACAGGCCCGTCGTCGCGTCGAGCGCGTACGTCCTCTGCTTCAGCGTCGAGAAGTAGACGATCCCGCCGATCACCGTCGCGGAGCCGGAGATGGGCCCGTTCGCGGTGAACGACCAGCGCACGTCGCCGGTCGCGGCGTCGAGCGCGTAGAAGCGCCCGCTGTACGAGCCCGCGTAGACGGTCTGCCGCCAGACGGCGGGCGACGCGTAGACGTAGCCGCCGGTGCCGTGCGACCAGCGCAGCCTCCCGGTCGTCGCGCCGAAGGAGTAGACCTTGCCGTCGGTCGAGCCGATGTACACCCGCCCGTACGCGACGGCGGGCGTCGAGTAGAACGTCGCGTGGCCGAAGAGGCGCGGCTGCGCGGACGCCCTCCAGACGATCTCGCCGCTCGTCGTGAGGCAGTAGACGTGCCCGTCGTAGGAGCCGACGTAGAGACGGTTCCCCGCGTAGGCGAGGCCGCCCTTGATTGCGCCGCCGACGTGCTTCCGCCAGAGCACGCGGCCGTGGTTGGCGTCGAACGCCCAGACGTCGCCGTTCCAGTCGCCGACGTAGAGCCTGTCGCCGACGATGAGCGGCGAGCTCTCCGACGGGCCGATCGTGTGCCGCCAGTGGATCTCCCCGTGGCCGGCGGAGAGCGCGATCACCTCACCGTCGTCACCGTGACCGCCGCTCAGCGCGTTGCACGGCGGCCGGTTGAGGAAGGTCTCGTAGACGGTGCCGTGCGCGTGCGGCCCGAGCGCCGGCGACGCGGCGACGCAGCGGTGCGAGCGGTACTTCCATGCCCACTTGCCCGTCTTCTCGCTGATCGCGGTGAGGATGCCGGTGTTGGTGGAGAAGAAGAGCCGTCCGTAGCCGAGCGCCGGCGGGAACTCGACGAGGCTCAGCGCCTGGTAGCGCCACACGCGCCGGAACGGCGGCCGCAGCGGCAGGTCGAGCGAGCGCGTGCGCGTCTCGTCGAAGCCGTACATCGGCCACTGGATGCCGAGCTGCGGTTTGGGCGCCGCAGTGGTCGTCGGCACGTACTCGACGGTCGGTGAGCCGCGCACGTTGCCTCCTTCGCGCAGGCGATGGACGACGAAGGCGGTGAGAGCGCCGGCGGCGAGCACGGCGAGCCCTGCGAGGACGAGGATGAGGCGCCGCATGTCGGCGGGTCAGGGTAGTGGTTTGACCGCGTGCTGCGCGGGCTGACGCACTGCGCGTTGCGGCTGGACCGCGAAGAGCGTCGAGTAGCCGTGGAAGAGGAGCTGCATCCCGTTCCCCGACACGGCGGCGTACTGGCCGTGCTTGAACCAGACGCGTACACGACCGGTGCCCGCGTCGACTCCCACGATCCGGTGGGCGAAG
>Ga0335070_10008132_pt1 | contig 12306 bp, 8 predicted proteins | sample Lox_Sample_13_FD_206722 | JGI IMG/M metagenome (GOLD analysis project Ga0335070, IMG submission 206722) | Soil microbial communities from Loxahatchee National Wildlife Refuge, Florida, United States - Lox_Sample_1.3 | ecosystem: Environmental > Terrestrial > Soil > Wetlands | place: USA: Florida...
CTTTGATTCTTCTCGCCTTTACCTGGACGATAGGATTGTGTACGGGTTTGACTCTCCAGAGATGGGAACCTATGAGTATAAGCGGTGGGTTGAACCACCTGTGGAGATTCTGCAGGATTCACTGGTACGCGGGTTGCGGGCGTCCGGCCACTTTAGGGGCGTCTATGCTTTACGGTCGGACATCAATGGTGATTTTGTCCTAGGCGGTCACCTCTACGATTTTAAAGAAGTGGACGGCAGTGCGATCGTGGCGAGATTGAGCTATGAGGCCCGGTTGCGGGACCGCAAGTCTGGTCTTACGGTTTGGAGCTACACCTACAACCACGATGAGCCAGTTGCCGAGAAGACGATCAACGCTTTCGTACAGGCAATGGACAAGAACGTCCAACGAAGCGTGCAGGACATTCAGACTGGCTTGGAGCAGTATTTCAAAGCGCATCCCACGATGTAGAGCCTAGGGTTGGGGTGCATTGATCGCAGCTCTGATGAGTTCTTAAGCATGGGCATAACGTTTCGCAACACTGATTTTTCGTTCGGCATTTCATGTGGATTCAGCATTTTAGCTAGGTCCGCTGAAAACCTCATCGACCTCTCCGTTGAGAAGTTCATCAAGTAGCGGTTGATCCCGTCTGGCCAGTCCGCCATTGATTTCCGCCAATCTCCCAGCTATTCCCTTCATTCTCCGTATTTTACGCTGCCTTGGGCGGTCGTCTCTCCAGTCTTGCGGTTTGGCTCTCTGGTTGCCTTTCTATCAGTCGAGATTTGAGAGCAAGCGGGGTTACAGGAGGCGGGTCATGACAGTCATTCTGGTATTGGCAATGTTCGCAATCTTTCTCACGATCGATTATCTGAGAAAGGGCAAGGCCGTAGAAGCAGCAGATTTGGTGGAAGAAGGTGCCGGAGCAGCGGCGCGCCGGCTGCCGACGATTGTTTCTGGATTCGAGCTGCCCGAGAATCGCCGCTACCATCAGGGGCACACGTGGGCGCTGCAGGAAAGCCCGACGCTGGCGCGAGTTGGGATCGATGACTTTGGAGCAAGGCTGGCCGGCAAGATCGACGAGATCATCCTCCCGAAGCGCGGCCAATGGATTCGTCAGGGACAGAAATTTGCGACGCTGGTTCGCGACGGCCAGAAGACGGAACTCATTTCGCCGCTGGAAGGCGAAGTAACTGGCGTCAATGAAGCTCTCTTTTCTGACCCGGGCACGATGAATGCGGATCCGTACGGCCATGGCTGGCTCGTTTCGGTGCTCTCCCCCGACCTCCCCACGAGTTTCCGGAACCTGTTGAATGGCAGCTTGGCGCGCAAGTGGCTGGCGGATGCCGCGAGTCGGTTGCAAATGAGGATTCCGGCCCTGGCTGGGGCGGTTGCCCAAGACGGTGGCCTGGCGGTGCACGATCTGACGGTTCAGCTGCCAACGACGAAATGGGCGGAAATTACCCGCGAGTTTTTCATGACTGAATGACCAACCCTCCAACCCGATAGGAAGCAGGAGCCTCGATGGAAGAAATCGAGGCTCTTGCCGTTTTTTGAGGTCTTGCCGTTTAGTAATTAAGCAGCGGAAAGTTGCAACGGTATCGAGTGATAGGGGTCACCTCGGAAGGTGACCCACTTCACGGGACTGTATCGCTCTCTTCTTCATACTTGCCTCGGGCAAACGACTGCGTAGAAGGTTTCATCTCTGGCGCGGCCATCCCCGTTGAACTTCTCTACAGTTCACGGACACGAAAGCACGTCGTTTGGCCCCGATGTCCGGGTGGTTCCCCGCCGGAGCTCCGGCCCTCTTACCAATATCGCTCCAGATTGGTGCAGTTCGAAATGAATGCGGTTTGCCCAGGGATTGAGGATCGCTTCAGGGAGCCAGGTCAACTATGAGCAAGGGAATCCTGTACGACGCGACGCTCTGCATCGGCTGCAAGGCATGTGAGGGCGCGTGCGCGGAACACCACGGTCTTCCTTACAACGACGCCATCGCAGCAGAATCGAAGCAATCCGATCACAAGTTTACGGTGGTCCTCACCAAGGACGACAAGTTCATGCGCCGCTTGTGCATGAATTGTCAGGATCCGACGTGCGCTTCGGTGTGTCCGGTAGGCGCTTTCAAGAAATCGGCGGCAGGGCCTGTCACCTATGACGGGACGAAGTGCATTGGCTGCCGCTATTGCCTGCTGGCTTGCCCGTTTTCGGTGCCGAAATATGAGTGGAGTAAGGCGTGGCCGCTCGTGAAGAAGTGCGACATGTGCGCCGACCGTGTTTGGAATGGCCAGCAGACTTCCTGTGCGGAAATCTGCCCGACGGGCGCCACAAAATTCGGCGAACGAGATGATCTGATCGCCGAAGCCAAGGAGCGCATTGCCAAGGGCGAAGGGAAGTACGTCAATCACGTTTACGGAATCGAGGAGGTTGGCGGCACGTCGGTCCTCCTGCTCTCCAGCGTGCCGTTTGAAACGTTTGGCTACAAAACGGATATCAGCACCGAAGCGTTGCCGCTGTATACGTACCGGGTTCTCGAAAAACTGCCCGACGTCGTACTGCTGGCGGTGGTCTCGCTGGGCGGCATCTGGTGGCTTCGCAACCGCAAGGAAGAAGTGGCAGCGGCGGAAGGGCCCGCGTTGCCCAACAAGGCATAGGGAGAGGAATCCATGCTAAAGGTCAAAGTCACGTTCTGGCGAGTGGTCCTCGCGGTGGTGCTCGTCTTTGCCACGTTTGCGACCTACATTCGATTCTTCAAAGGGCTCGGCGCGTCGACCAATTTGAGTGACGCGTTTCCCTGGGGGTTGTGGGTTGGCTTCGACGTGATGTGCGGCGTGATGCTGGCGGCAGGCGGCTTCACCCTCACTGCGTCGGTGTACCTGTTTAATATCAAGAAATTCAAGCCGATCGTCCGGCCAACCGTTCTGACCGCATTCCTGGGCTACCTGCTGGTCTGCGTAGGATTGTTCTTCGACCTGGGGCGCGGGTACCGCATCTGGCATCCGCTGGTGATGTGGAATCCGCATTCCGTCATGTTCGAAGTGGCGTGGTGCGTCACGCTGTACACAACGGTGCTATCCCTCGAATTTGCCGGCGTTCTATTTGAACGATTCAAGATGGAAAAAGCCGTGCGGATTCAGCACGCGATTATTATTCCGCTCGTTATCGCGGGAGTCGTGCTCTCGACGCTGCACCAGTCATCCCTCGGCAGTTTGTACCTGATTCTCCCCAATAAGCTGCATCCTTTCTGGTACACCCCGATTCTTCCCGTCCTGTTCTTCCTTTCGGCAGTATGCGTCGGGTTAGCCATGACCATCTTTGAGTCATCGATGAGCGCGAAGCACTTTGGCAAGGAACTGGAACTTCCATTGATCAAAGGGCTGGGCCGTACGCTGCTCGTAGTGCTCTGTATTTATACAGTTGTCCGGTTGCAGGACCTATTTCATCGCGACGCATTGCGCCTGCTGAGCCGCGGCGGTTGGGAGAGCGGACTCTTCATTGTGGAAATGCTCATGGCCAGCATTATCCCGATTAGCCTTCTCCTGTTCCCAAAGGTCAGGCAGAACCCGAAGGGTCTGTATTTGTCGGCGGTGATCTGTCTGTTGGGTTTTGTCACGAACCGCATGAATGTCGCGATCACGGGACTGGAGTCTGCCGCCGGCCAACACTATTTCCCGAAGTGGACGGAGATCATTATCACGCTGGCCATCATTGGTGTCGGCTTCTTGATTTTTGCCCTTGCGGCAAAGTATCTACCCATCTTCACGCAAGAATCGGCCCACGTTTCTGTCGAGGAACCAGAGGTTATTGCCCCCAGCGAGGTAGAACTCTGGAATGCTCAACCCTGATGCGAGATCGCGGCTTCGATCCGTCTGGAGCAAACTGACGGGGAGTCTGAGCGTCCGCTTGCTCGTACTGTTGGTCTCGTCGATGGCCGTGGTGTTCGGCGTTTTGGGGTATGTGAATATCCAACTGCATCGCAGGCACCTCGAAAGAACGACGCTTGCGGATGCCGCACGCATGAGCAGTGTGATCAAGCGCAACACGTCTTACTACATGCTCCGCAACCAGCGGGATGGGCTCTACCACATCATCACGGACATGGCCAACGAGCCGGAGATGGTTCGCATTCGCATCATCAATGAGCAGGGCAGTATCAGCTTTTCCTCCGATCCTTCAGAAATGGGCAAACTGGTGGACCAGCGAATGCAAGTGCACGACACTCTGCCCTCGGGAGTGTCGACGTTCCACCTGGCGAGCGACAAGCAGACGTTTCACACCTACACGCTTCCCAATGGCGAACGAGCCCTCGGCGTAATCGATCCAATCGATAATGCCAAAGCCTGCTCGGAAGCCGAGTGCCACGCGCATCCGGCGTCGATCAAGATGCTGGGAGTCCTCGATACCAACATTTCGCTCGCTTCCACTGACAAAAGCGTGGAGGAGAGCCGGCATCAGGTCCTGCTTTACACCGTGCTGGCCATTCTCGGCGTTGCGCTTCTGTGTTCGGAGTTCGTGAAGCGCATGCTTGGCAAGCCGCTGGTAGCTTTGAACGAAGGTACCAAGCGCCTGGGCTCAGGCGAGTTGGGGTACCAGATTCAGCTGGAATCCAGCGGCGAACTGAGAGACTTAGCGAGCTCTTTCAACACGATGAGCCGGCAGCTCCACGAAGCCCGGGATGAGATCGACGCCTGGACGGAAACATTGGAAAAGCGCGTGGAGGAAAAGACACGCCAGCTCAGCGGGGCACAGGAGGAAATGCTGCGCGTTGAACGGATGGCCTCCATCGGCAAACTGGCGGCAGTTGTGGCGCATGAAATCAACAACCCACTTGCGGGCATACTCACGTACTCGAAATTGCTGAAAAAACGGCTGAGCCGGGAAGCGAATCCCGATCCGGAAAACATTAGCATGCTGGACCTCATGGAGTCGGAGAGCCGGCGCTGCGGGGAAATCGTCAAGAACCTGATGACCTTCGCCCGGCCAACCTCCATGAACCGGGAACCCGCAGACCTGAACGTCGTGATCGATCGGTGCGTTCGACTCGTGCAGCACCAGCTCGATTTGAAGAATATCGAGCTTCACGTCGAAGTCGACCACAGCCTGTCAACCGTGCGGTGCGATATCGGCCAGATTGAACAGGTGATGCTGGCGCTGGTGATGAATGCGATAGACGCCCTATCCAACGGCGGAAATCTCACGTTGCGATCCCGCAAGGGACCGGGCCCCGGCGAAGTTCAACTGGAAGTACGGGATGACGGCGTCGGCATGCCACCTGAAGTGATGAAAAACATGTTTGAGCCCTTTTTCACCACCAAAGAGCACGGCCGTGGTCTCGGACTGGGCCTGGCAATCAGCCGAAATATTGTCGACCGGCACGGCGGCCGCATTGAGGTGGCCTCCGAGCCCGGTCGTGGAACCGCTTTCACTATCACGTTACCTGTACAGTCGACCGTTGCGCCGGCGCCTGCTTCCGCCGGCAGCCTTGTGTGAGGAGTTGACGTATGACAACGAAGGCTAACTTACTCGTGGTGGACGACGAACTCATCGTCCGCGATTCTCTGGACAAATGGTTCCGCGAAGAGGGATATGACGTGGCCGTCGCGGACAGCGCGCAAGACGCACTCACGAAAATGGCCGCCCGCCGCTACGATCTGGCTCTGGTCGACATCAAAATGCCCGGGACGGACGGGGTGGAACTGCAGCGTCGCATGCACGAGATCGACCCGGAGATGCTGGTGATTATCATGACCGGCTATGCTTCGGTCGAGACCGCCGTGGCCGCCCTGAAGAATGGAGCGTATGACTACGTATCCAAGCCGTTCGACCCGGATGATATCGCGCACACGGTCCACAACGCGCTGTCGCATCGGCGCGCCCAGGAAGAAAATGCGCGCTTGCGCGAGACGGTGGCTTCGGTCGTGCGTCCACAAGAGATCGTCGGCCAAAGTGTCGCGATGATTCGCGTCTTCGAGGCCATTCAGACTGTTGGGCCGACGGATGCCACGGTTCTTATAACCGGCGAGAGTGGAACCGGGAAGGAGCTTTGTGCCCGTGCGATCCACGCAGCCAGCCCGCGCCACTATAATCCGCTGGTGGTGATTCATTGCGGAGCGCTGACGGAAACTCTTCTCGAAAGCGAGCTGTTTGGCCACGAAAAAGGCGCATTTACCGGAGCGCAGTATCGGAAGAAAGGGAGCTTCGAGGTTGCAGATGGCGGTACGGTGTTTCTGGACGAGATTGGCGACATCAGCCTGAAAACACAGACGGACCTTCTGCGCGTCCTTCAGGAACGGGAGATTACGCGCGTGGGAAGCACGCACCCCATCCACGTCGACTTCCGTTGCATCGCCGCAACGAACAAAAACGTGCAGCAACTCGTCGATGAAGGGAAGTTCCGCCCTGACCTGTTCTATCGCTTGAACGTTTTTCAAATTGAACTGCCGCCGCTGCGTGAGCGGAAGGGAGACATTCCCATACTGGCGGAGCATTTCATCCGCAAGTTTTCAGCATCGATGAACAAGAAGATCACTCGCGTATCTCCGCCGGCCATGGCGTTGCTGGACCGTTACCACTGGCCCGGAAACGTCCGCGAACTCGAGAACGCGATCGAACGCGCGATGGTGGTCGCACAGGAGCCGGAAATCCGCGAAGAAGACTTTGCTTTGCGGCTGCCTATATCCGAACCGGCCGCACGCAAGCTGGAAGACATCGAGAAGGCTCATATTCTTGCCGTTCTGCAGGAATGCAAGGGCAATCAGACATTGGCCGCGGAGTTGCTGGACATCGACCGCGTAACCCTGCACAACAAGCTGAAGAAATACGGCTGGAAGCGTGAGGCGGCCCAGGCTCTGTGAAGCGTATTCAGGTCATGCCGTTGGGACCGGTTCCGCCGGACCTGCTTGCGGAACTGTGCAGCGGTCTCAGCAAGGAGTTTCGCGTGGAATGCGAAATCCTTCCCGCGGAAGCGGATCCCGCGTTTGCATACAACCTGACCCGCCAGCAGTATCATTCCACGGAAATCCTCGCTTCGCTCGTTCGGAAAGCAACGCCCGCCTCGCGGCACCTGCTAGGAATCACGCCGGTCGATCTATACATCCCGATTCTGACGTTCGTCTTCGGCGAGGCTCAATTACAGGGGAATTGCGCGCTGGTGTCGACGCACCGCTTGCGGCAGGAGTTTTACGGCCTCCCTCCCGACGCGGCATTATTTCGCGAGAGGCTGCTCAAGGAAGCCATCCACGAACTCGGCCACACGCTGTCGCTGTCCCATTGTGAAAACTACGAGTGCGTGATGTCGCCGTCGCACGGCGTTGAATGGATCGACCTGAAAGGACCGCGTTTCTGCGGCGACTGCCGCGGCGTCATCGACAATAAAGGAAAGACCAAGGCGGCAATTTGACCGCCACTAGCGGGATCAATCGGCTTCCGCTGGTTGTGCTGCGCTGGCGAGCTTGCGGGGCACAAAGGCGCGCACAACAACGTATAGAACGGGAATAAAGATCAAGTTGAGAGTGGTCGCCGCAATCATTCCACCGAACACCGTCGTACCCACGGAAATGCGTCCTGCAGCGCCGGCTCCTTGAGCAATCATCAATGGCACGACGCCCAGGATAAATGCCAGCGAGGTCATCAGAATCGGGCGCAGACGGATCCGTGCGGCTTCGACCGCGGCGTCCAACGTGGAGAGACCTTCCTCCTGAAGCTGCTCCGCAAACTCCACGATCAGAATGGCATTCTTGCTGGCCAAGCCGATCAGCATTACCAACCCGATCTGGCAATAGACGTCGTTGGTTAGCCCTCTCAGTTGCATCGCTCCCAGCGCACCAAGCAGGCCGACAGGAACGCCAAGGAGAATGATGAACGGCAAGACATAGCTTTCATATTGGGCGGCCAGTGTCAGATATACGAATACGAGCCCGAGAGCGAACAGAATGCCCGCTTTGCCGCCCGCACGGATTTCCTCGAGTGATAGTCCGCTCCATTCGTAAGCCATGCCACGGGGAAGAATCTTGTTGGCGACTGCCTCCATCGATGTTATGCCTTGGCCGCTGCTGACACCCGGCGCCGCACTTCCGGAAATTTCCGCGGAACGGAACAGATTGTAATGGGTGATTACCTGGGGATTCGCGGTCTGTTCAATCTCCACTACGTTGTCGAGCGGAATCATCTTTCCGTTGTCGGACCGCAGATAGTAGGAGCGTATGTCCTTGGCTTCGGAACGGTATTTCTGATCCGCCTGAATGTACACGCGGTAGGACCGATTGTTGAAATCGAAGTCGTTCACGTAGACCGATCCCATGAAGACCTGGAGCGCATCGGAGATCTGGCTGAAGGGAACCTGCAGGCTCTTGGCCTTCTCACGATCGATCTTCACCAGAATTTGGGGATCGTTCGCAGTGAAACTGGTGAACAAGCCTGCCAGGCTCTTATCCTGATTTCCCACGGCGACAAGCTGGTTCGCCGTATCGGCAAGGGTCTGCAGCGTGTTTCGGCCCAAATCCTGCAATTCAAAGGTGAAACCACCCACCGCAGCCACGCCCTCGACGGCTGGCGGCGTGAAGGGGACCACCAATCCTCCCGGGATGGCCATCAATTGACCGCGCAGCCGATTGACGATGGTCGCGGCCGAATGTTCAGGCCCCTTTCTCTCCCGAAAGTCCTTAAGATTCGCAAAAATGAGCGCCCGGTTTGGCGCGCTCCCACTGAAGCTGAATCCCACAATGGTGAACGCGCCGTTGATGTCCGATTCCTTGGCAAGAAGGGCTTCTGTCTGTCCCGCCAAATCCTTTGTGTAATTCAACGACGCTCCCTGGGGAGCCTGAATCAAGACCATCATGTAGCCTTGATCGTCTTCAGGAATGAACCCCTGCGGCACCTTCGTATAGAGCCAGTAGACCGCGCCTAGAGACAAAAGAAAGACGGCCAGCGTAGCGAGTTTCCATTCAGACGCGGCATACACGCAGCGCTTGTAGAGCGCCGCGCCGGCTTCAAATATTCGATTGAATACCCGGAAGAAAACTCCCTGTGCCCGTTTTCGATGGTGGCCAAGGAAAATGGCAGAGAGCGCGGGTGTCAGGGTTAGCGCGTTAAAGGCCGAAATGGACACCGAGAAAGCGATGGTCAGAGCAAACTGCCGGAAGAGGATGCCCGTGGTTCCGGGGAAGAGGGCAACCGGCACGAACACAGATACCAACACGAGCGAGGTTGCGATCACCGCGCCGGCCACTTCCTTCATAGCCACGCTGGCGGCATTGTGCGGCTCGGAAATGCCTTCCATGATGTGCCGCTCGACGTTTTCGATGACTACGATCGCGTCATCCACCACCAAGCCGGTCGCCAGTGTGATACCGAATAAGGTCAAGGTGTTGACCGAGAATCCCAGCACCTTCACGAAGATGAAGGTGCCGATCAACGACACCGGGATCGTTATCGCCGGAATAAACGTGCTGCGCCAGTCTTGCAGGAATACGTAAATCACCAGCACGACGAGCAGAATCGCCTCGAGCAGGGTGATCAGCACTTCGCGGATGGATTCGCCAATGACTTCGGTGGTATCGAAAGCGACGGCATACTTCAAGCCCGGCGGAAAAGTCTTGGAAAGGCGCTGCAACTCGGCCTTCACGGCGCGGTCTACGTCCAACGCGTTCGCGCCCGGCAATTGCGTGACGCCGATGCCCATGGCATCGTGCCCGTTGAAGCGCAGCATCGAGCCGTAATCTTCGGCGCCCAGCTCAGCTCTTCCCACGTCCTTCAGGCGGACCAGTGTTCCGTCTGTGCCTGTCTTCAGGATGACGTTCTCGAATTCGGCGGGATCGGAAAGACGGCCGACGGCTCGAACGCTGACTTGGTAGTTCTGCCCACTTCGTGCCGGAGGCTGGCCGACCTGTCCCGCGGCGACTTGCACATTTTGTTCCTGTAGGGCGTTCACCACGGTGGTCGCCGTCAACCCGCGTTGCGCAAGGCGCGCCGGGTCGAGCCACAGCCGCATGGCGTATTTGCGTTCACCCCAGATCATGGCGTCGCCCACGCCGGCAACGCGCTTCAGTGCGTCCTTTACGTAAATGTCCAGGTAGTTGCTGATGAAGAGGCTGTCGTACTGGCCGTTGTCCGCGTAGAAACCCGCGCCCAGCACGAAGCCGGAGAACTGCTTAGTGATGATGATGCCGGTATTCTTGACTTCGTTCGGCAGGCGGCCCATTGCCTGGTTGACGCGATTCTGCACGTCAACCGCGGCCAGATCGACGTCGCGGGTCGACTCAAACGTCACAGTGATGAAGCAGGAGCCGTCATTTCCACTGGACGACGTGATGTAGCGCATCCCGGGAACACCGTTGATGTTCTGTTCGAGCGGAATGGTGACCGCCGATTCCACGGTCTGGGCATTCGCCCCAATGTAGATCGCTGTGACGGTTACCTGCGGCGGGGCCAGTTGCGGAAACTGCGCGACCGGCAGCGAGGGAATCGAGATCGCGCCGCCCAGAATGATCAGCAGCGCGCAAACTGTCGCAAACACCGGCCGGCGAATGAAGAAATCAACAAACAAGTCCAGTTGCCGCCTTTCGTCGGGCGAACCTCAACTCACCGCGGGAATCGGGTCATCGTGACGACGGAGTGTTTCCATGATCCGCGGAACCCTTGTTATTGGAAATCTGCTCCATCACCGGAGCGCCGTCCTGCAAGAACTGGAGCCCGGAAACAATCACGTGGTCACCAGCGTTAATGCCTTCGAGCACCGCGTAGTCGTTTCCGACGGCATCGCCGAGCCGCAGGAGCCTCTGCTTGGCGACGGTGCCATTGGCTTCTTTTGTGGCCACAAAGGCGAAGAACTGTCCGTTAACCCGTTGCACCGCCAGAATCGGCACGACTTGCCCGTCCCGGCTGCCCCAACTGAGTTGCGTGCGCACCTGCTGCGAAATCCTGAGATTGGCTTTGCTCGGGCCAATGGCCGCCTTCGCCAGGACAGTTTGCGTCTCGGGGTCCACCTGCGGCGAGATGAAGGTAATCTGCGAATCCGCCAGCACCGTGCCGGTTTCGTTCAGCAGTTTCACGGGCAATCCCAAACGCAGATCGCGGGCTCGCGCCGCGGGTATGTAAATGTACGCCTCCAACGCGCCCGGCTCGTCCACGGTGGTCAACAGCGTTGTAACCGCAACGCGGTCTCCGACGCGCACCGGGATATCCCCGACGATTCCGTCCGTTGGCGCGCTCACGTTGTAGTAGTGCAATTCGACTTTCTGTTGCTGGACCAGATGCTCCAGAGACTTGAGCTGCGCTACTGCCGAGTCGTAACTCGATTGAGCATTGTCCAGGTCCTGCTTGCTGATGACCCCAGCCTCGAACAGTTTTTTCGCGCGCTCCAGCGAAACTTGCGCCAGCCGCACGGTCGCTTCTTGCGCAGCCCGCGTCGCTTCCTGGCTGTTGACCGCCGCTTCCTGCTTCAAGGGATCGATCTGCAGTAGAGAATCCCCCACTTTTACATGGTCGCCGGACTTGACGAGAATCTTGGTGATTTGCCCTTCCACCTGAGGGTTGATGATGGAGGAATGGCGCGACTTCAAGAGCGCCAGGTACTCGGTGGTGTCGGTAATCGGCCGCGATTCCGCAACCACCACTTGCACTGGCATTGCGGGAGGCGCCCCGCCCGTCGCATTATCTGCCTGCGATTTTCCACTGCACGCTGCCAGCGAGATTGTGGCTAAGCACGCGAGGCTCAAGACAACAGTCTTTGACTTGAAATGGGCCGCTGGATTCTGGAGCATGGGTGGCATTCCGTGTCGGGTCATTTGTAGGGAGCGAACTATTAATAGTACGACAGGCCTGCGCCGATGAACAGACGCGCCTGAAAATGACCATTGCGAGACCAGTAGAGACTAATGGCGACGCTTAGTACATGTCGGTGGGGTCAATCTTCTTCCCGGTGAGACCCAGTTGAATCACTTCAATGTCCTGCGGCCGATCGAAGATCTTGCCAGGCAGCCAATGCTTAATCAAAACGCGAACACCACCGAAGAACATTCCCGCGATCGTCGCAACAATCAGAAACATGCTGGTGAATACGAAGATTTTGAATAACACCAGCACCAGGGGAGGATCCGTGGCGGTGGTGCTGGGCTCGTTCCAGGTCACCTCGGTTTCATAGTTGACTTCGTCGCGAATGGCCTGCGCATGCATCGGCGCAGCGCCAAAGACGACCGATAGCATCGAGGCTTTTCGCTCCACGGTTACGCCGGCGCCTTTCGCGTTGGCAGGCAGCGCCTGCTGCAGATGGTGCAGGCGATTCTCCGCTACTTGTGGGGTCGGATAAAGAATCAGCAGCAATACCCCTCCGC
>Ga0335070_10008134_pt1 | contig 12304 bp, 15 predicted proteins | sample Lox_Sample_13_FD_206722 | JGI IMG/M metagenome (GOLD analysis project Ga0335070, IMG submission 206722) | Soil microbial communities from Loxahatchee National Wildlife Refuge, Florida, United States - Lox_Sample_1.3 | ecosystem: Environmental > Terrestrial > Soil > Wetlands | place: USA...
CGCCACGAGCTGGCGGTCGCGGAACTCGCCGGGGCCGGAATCGACGTGCCAGTGGTAGTACTCGCCGGGAAGCGTGCGCTGGAGGTTGTAGCCGAGGTCCTTGAAGGCGTTTGCGGCGAAGAAGGGAAACTCGGTACCGAAGGCGCGCACCACGCCGGCGAGCTGCTTCGCGAGCGCCTGGTCGATGTCGAGCCAGTCCTCGCGGCCGCTGATCCGCAGGTCCGTGGAGCGCTTCACGTCGGGCGCGGACTGCGCCGCCATGCCGATGCGTCCCAGGTACTGCTGGTCGGGGCGCTCCTCGAAGCGCCGGATCGCCTCGCGGCACACGTCCCGGGGAAGCGCGCGCTCGATGGCGTAGATGAAGCTGCCGGGCTTCACCTCGCGGATCGGCGTGCCGTCGAAGGCCATGGCCTTAGCCGAAGATGAGCTCGGTGTTCTGCATTTCGCCCGCCGCGTCGATGTCCACGCCGATGGCGCCCGGCACGCGCAGCGCGATGTAGGCGGCCATCAGCATCGCCGTCGCCTGGTTGCGCTGCGTGAGGCTGGTGAGAAGCCGGTCCGCCACGATCTGGCAGCGCTGCAGCCGGTCCGGGCGCTCGACGAACTCCCGGCTCATCTGCCATCCGCGGTCCATGTCCCGGTCCAGGCGCGCGTGGAACTCGCCCGCTTCGCTCAGCAGCTCCTCCGGCACCTCGACCGCGTAGACCTGGCCGCCCACGACGACCTTGAAGTGCATCGCCTTTCCCCTTCAGGATTCCCGGGCGCCGCTGTCCTTCTCCGCGAGCGCGCGCCACTTCGCGGCCTGCGCCGCATCCGCCGCCACGCCCACCCCCTTCTCATACAGCGTGGCGAGCATCATCTGCGAGCCCGCGAGCCCCTGTCCGGCCGCCAGGCGGAACCACCTGGCCGCCTCGCCGGGATCGTTCGGCATGCACTCGCCCTGGAAGTACATGAACCCGAGGCCGTGCTGGGCGAGGGCATAGCCCTGTTCGGCCGCGGCGCGCATCCAGCGCACGGCCATCGCGCAGTTCTTGACCATCCCCAGGCCCACCTGCGCCATGACCGCCACGCGATACTGCGCCGCGGGATCGCCCTTTTCGGCGATCGGCTCGAGCAACTGCATCGCCCGCGCGAACTCCTTCGCCTCGAACGCGGCGACGCCGCTTGCGAGATCCATATCCAGTCCAGGCATGCGCCTCTCCGCGAGGTTAAGATTCAGCTGCATTCTCCCGCACATTCCCCATGGCCATCATCAGCACCCGACCCACGATCGCGCTCGTGAAGACGCGTTGGCGCAAGAAGGGCCCGCGCACGCTCGCCGAGCGCGCCGGCGTGATCGGCGCGAACGTCTGGAAGGTCGCGGTCGAGATCTTCCGCCACATGGAAAAGGAGGGATTCCGCTTCGCCTCCGACCGCATGGTGACCGACGTGCTCGCCGAATGCATCGCGTTCCTCGTCCAGCTCGCCGACCGCGCCGCGCTCGGCAAGCTCCCCGATGCCGACCGCGCCACGCTCATCCAGGAAGTGGCGATGCACCTTGCGCACACCTTCGAGAACAACCAGCGGGACCTGTTCGGGCCGGGTGAATACCGCCGCGCCTTCATCGACCTGCTGAACGAGCGCTTCGCCGCCTACGCCACGTTCGGCTACGACGCGGGCCGGCCTGACTATGCGTGCCTGCGCTATTTCGCCTCCCAGGTCGCCGAGGCCATGGCGGGGGCGGAAAACAAATGGGTGCTCGAGCAGGTCCTGGAGATCGAGGCCCCGGAGATGGTTCGCCTCATGGCGAAGCTGATCGACCAGACCGTGGAGCCGCCGGCCCCCGCGGCGTGAGCGCGCCGATCGCCGCCGCGCGCGCGGCCGGATCGAGCGCGAGCCATTCCCGCGCGGTCGCGAGCCAGCGCTCGCGCCCCTCGGCCACGACCCGGCGAAGCGCCGCGCGATCGCCGTCGCGCGCGAACCGGCGGTAGGCTTCGAGGGCCGCGGGGAAGAGTTCGCGCCGGGGGGCGTCGAAGGTGGCGAAGTAGAAGTGCAGCGCTCCCGGATCGGCTCGCCCGATGAGCGCGGGCAGCGTGCAGATGCAATCGGCGAGCAGGTCGCGCACGGCGCGGGCGAACGGCTCGCCCGGCGTGCGCGCGAGCGATTGCATCATCTCCCCCCACGCGTCCCCGAGCAGATCCCCGGCCCTTGCCTCGCCGATCTCGTGCAGGATCATGGTCTCGGTCTCGCGGTCGGCGAGGCGTTCCAGGGCGTGGTCGGTGTCCGTCTCCAGCTCGTAGCCGGCCAGGGCGAGGGAAGCGGCCGCGTCGAGCTTTCGCCAGCGCCATTCCTCCAGTCGTTCCCAGAGCGCCCGGCGCACCGACTCGCGACGAATGAACACGGTCCGGCCGAGCAGCATCGCCGGCGGCGCGGCCAGCTCGCGCGCGTATTCGCACGAGGAAACGACCACCTTCAGGCCGGAGCGCTCCTGGACGCCGAGCAGCCGGCCGAGGAAGAAGACGGGCTTGCCGAAGCGCCCGTAGCCCGCGCTGTACACGAGGCCACGCGGCATCAGCGCGCGGTTCGCCCTCGCGGTCTCGAAGGGATCCAGGCCCGCGCGGCCGAGCGGGAGCCTTCCGAACGGCTCCTCCTCGAGCGCGTCCCAGTGCCGCTCCCGGCCGTCGAGCCAGTCGCCCAGGTCGTCCTTCTCGAGGCGGTGGGAGAACGGCGCCTCCATCTCCCAGCGGTAGTACTCGCGCATCCTCAGCAGGAACGTGCACAGTCCGTAGTCGCCGGCGTGGCGCGCGTCGGAGATGTCGCAGTTGCGCTGGATCGCCCCCACCAGTTCCGGGAGGCGCCGCAGGTCGGGTTCACGCGTATACAATCGATTCATCATGCGCCACCGCGGCGCGTACGCGGCGAGGCGCCGTCAACGGGGGACCACGCCATGACCAGCCTGATGGATGCCATCGTCGGAAACGATCCGCCGCGCGACCCGCGCTTTCCGCACGCCCCGGCGCAATGGAGCGCCGAAGCGGCCGCCCGCACGGCCCGCGCCGAAGGCGTGGAGCTCGGCGAGGATCACCTGGAGGCGCTGCGCGCGCTGCAGGAATACTATGCGCGGCGCCCGCAGCACGCGGTCAACCTGCGCGAGCTGCACGACGCGCTTGACGAGAAGTTCCATCACAAGGGCGGGATGAAGTTCCTCTACAGGCTGTTTCCCGGCGGGCCCGTGGCGCAGGGCTGCCGCCTCGCGGGGCTCGAGGTCCCGGCCGGCGCCGTCGACCGGGGCTTCGGCAGCGTCGCCTGAAGGCGCCTAGGGCTTCTTGGGCGTCTTGTATTCGGCTTCCTTCTGGAACGGCTTCCAGACGGTCTCGTAGCCCACGTATCCCTTTTCGTTGGGCGCCTTCTGGCGCGTCGTATAGAAACGCGTGTGCCCGTCGGGAACCTTGGTGATGGGTTTCTGCTCGCTCATGGGTCGCTCTCTTTCCGTGAAGTGGGGATTGCGCTCAGGCCGGCCTCATGAGCGACGGGTCGACATCGGGCTGCGCGCCGATCGCTCCTCCGGCCTTCATCTCTTCGGCGGTGGCGTCGCGCACCGTCCGGATCTCGAGCCTGAAGACGACCTGCCTGCCGCAGAGCGGGTTGTTGCCGTCCACGGTCAGCGTCCTGTCGTCCATCCGCGTCACGATGAAGCTGCGCGCCTGGCCCTTGTCGTTTTCCATGAGGATGGAGTTGCCGAGTATCCGGTACTCCTCGGGGACGTTCTCGATGCGGTCGGTAAAGACGAGCGACTCGTCCCTCGGGCCGAAGATGCGATTGCCGTCGATCGGCACTTCGATGACGTCGCCGGCGGACCTGCCCTCCAGCGCCATGTGGACGGAAGGGGCCAGGATCTCGTTGTGCCCGTGGATGTAGCCCAACGGGAACTCGACGCAGGTGAGGACATGCCCCGACTTCCCGTCGGTCACCTGGTAGGTGAGCTCGACGAACTTGCCGTCCTGGACCGTTTCAACCATGTCGAATCCGGGTCCGCTCAGAAGATGGACGCCGCGAAGATCCTGACCTCGCCGTCTTCGTAGCCGAGGACAAGCCTGCCGAGCCATTCGCCCGGCTTCCTGGTGCTGCGTTGCCGGTAGAGCACCGTGACATGCTCGCCCCGGCGGATGATGCCGAGATAGTCGGGATCATCTGCGAGGCTCCTCGCCAGCTCGCTGTTCGCGAACTGGTGATTCACCGCGACCTGGTTCATGGCGAGCGCGAGGGACCTGGCGAACTTGCTCACGAACTCCCCGTACTTGCCTTCGTTCGAGTACTTGAGGAGATCGCGCCACAGGGGATCGGCCATGGCCCGTATCTCCTCGTCGGTCCTTTCGACGATGTTCGTCGACGCGAGCATCTGCACGGCGCGGCTACTCGTTTTCCGCTACCAGGTGATAGCAGGGCGCTTTCTCCATGGTGTATTCGCCGGTTTGCGGGTCGCGGCGCGAGACGGTGAGCACGTGCCAGTTCTCGTCGTCCACTTTCATGACGTCGCCGCGGTAGTAGTAGCCCGGCCAGCGCGTCTCCTTGCGGAACAGCGTGTGTTGCGTCACGCACTCCGCCGCCCGGTGACGGTGCATCAGCTCCCATGCGCGCAGCAGCTCGTGGAGGTCCTTCGCCGCGAGGCTCTGGAGATCCTCCTCCATGATCTTGAGCTTCTTCAGGCAGATGTTCAGGAGCTTTTCGTTGGTCATGTAGCCGACGGTATAGCCGCCGCAATACTCGTCCATCAGCTTCTGCAGGCGGTCCAGGCCCTGCTGGGGATTGATGTAGTGCGGGTTGACCGTGCCCGCCACGACGGCATTGCGGTAGATCCGGTAGTGCTCGAGGGGCTTGTAGATCTCCTTCTGGCGGCGCTCGACCTGCGCGTCGGATACGACGATGCCTTCGGCCTTTCCGTCGTCGATGTACTTGCAGGCGGCCTTCGCGGCCAGCCGGCCCTCGGTGAACGAGCCGGACGAGAAGGCGTGGGGCGTGCCGCCGACCGCATCACCGGCCCCGAACAGCCCCTCGATCGTCGTCATGCGGTTGTAGCCCCAGAAATACTCGGGCGGGGAGACGTCCTCGGGACCCGAGCACCAGGCGCCCGAGCACGTCGCGTGCGAGCCCATGACGTACGGCTCGGACGTGGTGAGCTCGGGATTCTCGTTCTTGGGATCCACGTCGGTGGCGGCCCACAGCACCGCCTGGCCCACGGTCATGCCGAGGAAGTTTTCCCAGCCGACCTCCTCCAGGTGGGGATCCTGGAAGGCGTGCATGGTCACCATGTGGATGGGGCCGCGGCCCGCATTCACCTCGCTGATGATGCAATGGTTGCGCAAGCAGGTGGGGATCGGCCGGTGGGTCAGGTGCGAGGCTTCCGGATCCAGGTACTCCTTGCCGACCATCTTCTGCAGCGCGGGGAACCACTTGGATTCGTATTCTTCGCCCAGGGCGTTTTGCGTGTAGGTCTTCAGGTGCAGGAAGTAGGCGCCGACCGGCCCGTAACCGTCCTTGAACCGGGCCAGCACGATCCGGTTCTCCATCTGCGTCATCTTGGCCCCGGCGTCGATCATGAGGCCGTAGGCGGAGGCGGACGACCAGGGCGCATACCAGGTGCGGCCGGCACCTTCGCCCGTCGAGCGCGGCTTGAAGATGTTGGAGGCGCCGCCCGCGCCGCAGATCACCGTCTTCGACTTGAAGACGTGGTAGTTGCCCGTGCGGACGTTGAAGCCGACGGCACCTGCAACCCGGTTCGGCCGGCTCTCGTCCATCAGCAGGTGGGTGACGCAGATGCGGTTGAAGACCTTGTCCGCCGACTTCTTGGCGGCCTCGGCGACGATGGGCTTGTAGGACTCGCCGTGGATCATGATCTGCCATCGCCCTTCACGCATGTAGCGCCCGGTCTTCGGGTTCTTCATGATGGGCAGGCCCCACTCCTCGAACTGGTGCACGGCGGAGTCGACGTGCCGGGCCATGTCGAACAGCAGGTCTTCCCGCACCAGCCCCATCAGGTCGATGCGCGCGTAGCGGACGTGGTCCTCGGGGTTGTTCTCGCCCCAGCGGGTGCCCATGTAGCAGTTGATGGCGTACAGGCCCTGGGCGACCGCGCCGGAGCGGTCGATGTTGGCCTTCTCGGCAATGACGATCTTCTTGTCCCGGCCCCAGAATCTCGCTTCCCAGGCGGCACCCGTGCCGCCCAGGCCTGCACCGACGACCAGGATGTCGATGCCGTCTTCGACGATCGTGTTGTAGGCCATTAGTAGTACACGCCTTTCTTCAGCTTGAGGCCCGCGTCCTTGAGCGTGCGCAAGCCGCCGTCATCCAGGCGGATGAACTTCGGCTCGCTGTACAGGAGCTGGCTGTCGCGCATTTCCTTGCTGGGCGCGGGGACATCCGCGAGCTTGGGGATCGCAGTCCCCCACGGCTTCGTGGTGATGGGTGACAGGAAGTTCTTTTCCGTGCCGTCGCGGAACTTGATCCTCCAGGCGATCGTGCCCTTGCGCTCGTCGCGGTCGACGCGAACGCTGTGGCCGAGCGGCGCGAAATCGGCATACCCGCGCACGTCGATCGCATGCTGGGGGCAGGCCTTCACGCAGGAGTAGCACTCCCAGCACATGTTCGGCTCGATGTTGTAGGCGCGGCGATAGGTCGGGTCGATGTGCATGATGTCGGAGGGACAGATGTCGACGCAGTGTCCGCATCCGTCGCACCTCGTCATGTAGACGAAGGTAGGCATAGTTCGCTTCCTCGGGCTGTTTCTAGTAGTGGCGGGGCGCTTCGCGCTTGATGCCAAGTCCCATGTCCATGGGGGCGTCTCGCAACAATTCCATGGAATGTCGCTTCTGCTGCTCGGGATCGTCGCGGTTCTGCGTCGGCAAATTCTCGGCCGTGCCGTCGGCCCGGGTGATTCGCTTCTCGAAGGCGGCCGCCGGCTTGAAGAACATGTGCGCGAACTTCGACCAGAACACCGACCCGAAGAGCACCGTGGTGGCCAGCAGGTACAGGCCGAAGAGCACGCCGACTCCGCCGCCCGCCGCAGCCCACGCGAGGCCGAGCGTCACGCTCGCGAGCAGCGAGACGATGAAGATGTCGGCCTGGACGAACCGCAGCGGCGAATGGCCCTCGGCGGCGACGTCCACGCGGATGAAGAACCAGAACCAGTAGCCGCCCGCGCAGACCATCAGGCCGCCGATCCACCAGAGCTGCGGGACGATGTCCGGCGTCGGGGTCGCCGGCGTGGGATAGCCGAACACCATGATGGCCGTGGTGACGAGGTAGGTGACGAAGCCGTACATGGTGAGCAGGTGCGCCACCCGCCGGCGCGGGTTGCAGAACTCGCCGGAGGTCATCACGTCCACGAGGACGGTCTCGGTCGCGATCGCCACGAGCTCGCCGCCGCCGATCTGGCGGCCGCCCTTGGCCTTCGACTTGCGCCAGTTGTTGAAGAAGTAAGTGGCGCTGCCCTTGTGGGCCATGTCGAGGAGCGTGCCGACGATGACGGCCAGGACCATCAGGACCAGGTACCACTGCATGAATCCGGCCGGAAGCGATGGCGCCGCGGCCGCGAAAGCATTGTTGGTGAACATTGACCCTCCCTCACCGGATTCTACGAGGCGCCCGGGAGGTCCGCAGAAGATTGGCGCTATGCGGCTATAGATTCAGCGTATGGACGTCGAAGCGCATGGCCGCGAGGTCCGCGAGCAGCCAGGTGGCGGGGGCGGCGAGGCCCGCGACCGTCCCGGGGTTGACGAGCCATGTCTCGCCGCCTTTCACGTTGGGCACCTTGCGGGCCTCCGCTTTGTGCGAATGCCCGCAGCACACCAGGTCCCATTCGCCGGTGCAGGCGAACGCATAGCCATGGTGGTCGTAGTGCACCACCGCGATCCGCCGCCCGCCCAGCTCGAGGCGCGCTTCGCCGCCGTGGTATTGAAGCTGCCCGTTGCTCATGCGTGACTGGAAGTGCATGGCCTGCGCATCCCCGAGGTTGTTGCCGTGGATGGCGTGCACCGGCAGGCCGAGCGCGAGCGCGGGCTTGATCGTCTGCGCGCCGATGAGGTCGCCGCAGTGAACCACCGCCTCGGCGCCCATCGCCTTCGCCTCGCGCACCGCCTGCTCGAGCGGGTTCGCGCGGTCGTGGCTGTCCGAAACGATGCAGATCTTCATCCGGGCATTATCGAGGTACGGGCGGCGCGGCACAATCGGCGCCCACGCATCGATCGAGCCGCCCGCTTATCGGCGCATAAGCCGTTTTCGTGGGGCGCCTCGCGCGGGCGTGCTAGCGTAGCCGGGCCACACAAGGAGGCATGTCATGCCGGGTCTCATCCCGCCCCACGGCGGCCGCGGCCTGCGGCCGCTTCTGCTGGAAGAGTCGCGCCGCGAGTCCGAGACGCGCCGCGCGAAGGGGCTTGCGCGGCTGCGCGTGAGCTCGCGCGAGAAGGGCGACCTCGTGATGCTCGGCATCGGCGGCTTCACGCCGCTGGACGGCTTCATGACGCGCGCCGACTGGGAAGGCGTGTGCGACGGGATGCGCACGGCCCAGGGCGTTTTCTGGCCGATTCCCATCACCTTGTCGACCGATGGCGCCACCGCCGCCTCGATCGCCGAGGGCTCCGAGCTCGCGCTCGCCGACCCGGACGACGACTCCGTGCTGGCGGTGATGAAGGTCACGGAGAAGTACCGCATCGACAAGGCGCACGAGTGCATGTCGGTGTTCAAGACCGTGGATCCGGCGCATCCGGGCGTGCAGATGGTCATGCAGCAGGGCGAGGTGAACATCGCCGGCCCCGTGAGCGTGCTCTCCGACGGCGGATTCAAGGCGCAATACGGGGCGCTCTTCATGACGCCCGCCGAGACGCGCGCCGAGTTCGAGCGGCTCGGCTGGTCGAAGGTGGCCGCCTTCCAGACGCGCAACCCCATGCACCGCTCGCACGAATACCTGGCGAAGGTCGCCATCGAGGTGTGCGACGGCGTCCTTATCCATTCGCTGCTGGGCAACCTCAAGCCCGGCGACATCCCGGCGCCCGTGCGCACCAAGGCGATCGGCGTCCTGCTCGAGGGCTATTTCCGCCCCGGCACGGTCGTGCAGGCGGGCTATCCGCTCGACATGCGCTATGCCGGCCCGCGCGAAGCGTTGCTGCACGCGCTCTTCCGCCAGAACTACGGCTGCGCCTACCAGATCGTCGGGCGCGACCATGCGGGCGTCGGCAGCTACTACGGCCCGTTCGACGCGCACCACATCTTCGACGAGATCCCGCCCGGCTCCCTCGAGACCCAGCCGATGAAGATCGACTGGACCTTCTGGTGCTACAAGTGCGGCGGCATGGCTTCGGCGCGCACTTGCCCGCACGCCGACGCGGACCGGCTCCTCGTCTCGGGCACGAAGCTGCGCAAGTGGCTCTCCGAGGGCAGCCCCGTTCCGGACGAGTTCAGCCGGCCCGAGGTGCTCGAGGTGCTGCGCGACTACTACGCGCACCTCGAGGAGCACGAGAAGGTCGAGGTGCGGCTGTCCGGGCACTCCGCCCGCTGAAGGCTCAGGTGATCAGCCGGATCAACAGCGCGCTCGCGACCGCGATGGCCACGAAGGTGCTGAGGGATACCAGGAAGGGGCGCAAGCCGACGTCGCGCACGTGAGCGAGCGATGTGCCCAGTCCGATGCCGGCCATCGCTACCAGCACCACGTCGTTGGTCACGAGCGCGAGGGCGGCAGGCACGTCCAGGCGGGTCGCCGCCGCGAGCCATGAAAGGAAGCCCAGCGAGTTGAGCGTCGCGAGGAAGAGGAATCCGAGCACGAAGCCGGGTACGGACTGCTTCACGTGGCCCATGAAGGAAGTCTTCTTCGCGCCCGGGCCGGCGTCGGCCTCGAGCCCCCGGTAGTAGAAGCCGGCTCCCACGACGACGAACACCATCAGGGAGTTGCGCACCAGCTTGATGATCGTCGCCGTCTGCCCGGCCGCGAGGCTGTACGCATATCCGGTGGCGAGGACCTGCGCGGTGTCGTTCACCGCGGTCCCGGCCCACATGCCGAAGAACCGGTCGTCCCACCCCAGGGCATGCCCGATCAGGGGGAAGCAGAGGACGGCGAGCATTCCCATCACCATGTTCACCGACACGGCAAAGGAGAATTCCTCGTCCCGGGCCTTGATCACCGGGGCGATCGCCGCGATGGCGGTGCCGCCGCACACCGCCGTCCCGACCGCGATCATGAGCGAGAGCTTCGGCGAAATCCTGAGCAGCTTTCCGATCGACAGGGCCACCGTTCCGGCGAGCAGCATCAACGCCAGGATGACGAGCAGGGACTGGCTGCCGACGTTTGCCACGTCGGCGATCGCGATTCGCGCGCCCAGCAGGACGATGGCGAAACGCAGCAGCTGGCGCATCGCGAAGCGGATTCCCGGCAGGTAGCGCAGGGGCAGGATCAGGAAGTTGGCTACGCCGACGCCCAGCAGGATGATGAAGAGCACGGGGCTGACGGCGGCCTGCAGCGCCTTGGGCAGGATCAGGTGCGCGCCCGACCCGAGGAGCGCGACGATGCAGGCGAGGGCCAATCCCGGCGCGAGGGCCGGCAAGGTGTCGGAATTGTCCAGGAGCTTGCCGATGTCCCGGACCACCCCGCTCATCGCCTCGATGTCCGCGGCATCGAACGGCGTGCCGTCGAGCTTGTTGATCATCTGGGCGACGCCGATGGCGTGCCCCGTCTTGTCGAGGACGGGCATGCAGAGCACGGCGCGCGTCCGGTAGCCCGTCTGCTTGTCCGTCTTGTCGCTGAAGTACGGGCTGGCGTACGCGTCTTCGACGTTGACAACCTCCTTGTGCCAGAAGGAATATCCCGCGAGCCCCTGGGGCGGCTCGATGCGGATCTCCCCGATCGCGTCGTTCTGGAGGACCACGGTCCAGAGCTGCCGCGCCTTCTCGTCGAAGAGGTACAGCGTGCCCTTGTCGCACCTGAGCCTGCGTGCCGCGGTTTCCATGATCCGCGAGAGCAGGGCTTTGCGTGTGCTCATGCTTCAGTGCCGTTTGCGGAAAAATGAAAGGGCCAGTCGAAAGACTGGCCCTCTTGCGTCGCCCCGGCGCCGACGTGGCCGGGGGGTCAGAACATGCCGCTCGGGGAGGGCTCGACCGCCGTGGCTTCGGCCGGGATCGGGCTGCCGCGGTCGATCGACGGGGTGGAGAGGATCGCGCTGGCGAGGAGCAGGGCGGGAATCGCCAGGACCAGGTATCGGCTGACGGAAACCGGCTGGGCGGCAGGCATGTAGATGGCAGACATGTTCGTTCTCCTGGTGGAATCGGGTCGCCCCGAATGCCCCCACGTTACTTGCGTGCGGTCGCCGGGCGATGTGAAGCCACGCACATTCCGCGGGGGCGCAACATTTCAGCTGCAACGGTATTGCTCGCCAACCCGATCTGGCCTACCTTAGCGGGGCCAAAGTCGCTGGTCATGGAGGAGGGGAACGATGAACCAAGGCGTCAAGGGCATTAGCGAAGACTGGCTTTCGCTGTGGATCGGCCTGCTCGTCTTCGTCCTCGCGCTCGGGGTGATGTTCGGAGTGGACGTCCTGGGCTGGGTGGTCACCACCAGCGTGTGGACCGACCTCTCGAAGGCGCTCTCACCCGCATCGAAGGCGTTCTCGAGCCTCGGCGGGGTGGGCGCCTTCATCGCGACCTACCTCGCCCTGCTCGCCGTGATGACGGCCGGGGCGGCGGCGCTCAAGGCGGACGTGAAGCGCTTCGCGCTCGGGTTCACGGCCGTGTTCCTGATGAGCTACCTCTGCTGGATCGTCGGGAGCTGGGCGAGCTTCGCGGTGAATACGCCGGCCGACATGAAGAAGTTCGGCGTGAGCTGGTCGCTCAAGCTCACCGCGGAGGGCGGTTTCGTCCTCGCGCTCCTGGGCGGCCTCTTCGTCGGGAATTTCCTGCCCGGCTTCGCCGATTGGATCAAGGAAGCGGTCCGGCCCGAGCTGTACGTGAAGATCGCGATCGTGATCCTCGGCGGCTTCCTGGGCGTCACCGCCGCGGAAAAGCTGAGCCTCGCGACCTCGGTGATGTTCCTCGGGCTCGCCTCCATCATCGTGGCCTACCTCATCTTCTGGTCGGTGGTGTACTACGTCGCCCGCACGTGGTTCGGGTTCAGCCGCGAGTGGGCCGCGCCGCTCGCCTCGGGCATCTCGATCTGCGGCGTCTCGGCCGCCATCGCCACGGGCGCGGCGATCCGCGCGCGCCCGATGGTCGCGATCATGGTGTCGTCGCTGGTGGTGGTCTTCGCGGTGGTGGAGCTGCTCTTCCTGCCGTTCGTCGCGCAGACCTA
>Ga0335070_10008135_pt1 | contig 12304 bp, 11 predicted proteins | sample Lox_Sample_13_FD_206722 | JGI IMG/M metagenome (GOLD analysis project Ga0335070, IMG submission 206722) | Soil microbial communities from Loxahatchee National Wildlife Refuge, Florida, United States - Lox_Sample_1.3 | ecosystem: Environmental > Terrestrial > Soil > Wetlands | place: USA...
TCGTGTAGGTCTCCACAATAATCGATGAATTCAGCTGATAACCCATACGCCCGAGCTCGGCATCCTCCGCACAAGGTCTTGTAATCACATTCACCGCACTTGCCCTTCAAGCAGGCTGTGTCGCGGAGGGCTTTGAAGATTGGCGAGTTGAACCAAATGTTTTTGAAGCTTGTTTCGCGCACGTTGCCAAGTTTGACTGGAAGATAGGGGCAGGGAGTGATGTCGCCATTTGGATATATACGGCAGTAATACATCCCTGCTATGCAACCTCGTATCCACTGCCTCATGTCCAAACCCATGTCTTTGGCTATCCTCATGAACTGCGGAGCACAAGATGGTCTGACGTTTAGGCGATGATTGGAAGTCTTGGCAAATGTGCACTTTATCATGTTCTCGTACATAGCTGGTGAAATGTCCGCAATTTTCGCACCTCGACCGGTTGGAACGAGGAAGAAGAGGTGGAAGTTCTCTACGCCGAAGTCTTCAACCAGAGACATGATTTCGTTAATTTGATTGTAGTTTTCCTGTGTTAGGGTCGTGTTAACTTGAACTAGAACTTTGTTTTCAACTAAGGCCTGGATGGCGTCGATGGCTTTGTTCCAGGAGCCAGTTACGCCTCGGAATTCGTCGTGTTGCTGCGGAATGTTTGAGTCTAGGCTTATGGAGACTGTTTTGACTCCGGCTTCTTTGAGTGATCTGGCTACTTTGGTGTTGATTAAGCCGCCGTTGCTCCCCAGCCCCATTCGTAATCCTTTTTCTGTGCCGTAGCGGATGAGCTCGTAGACGTCTTTTCGAAGGAGGGGCTCTCCTCCGCTGAGTATGAGAAGGGGGCGGCTGACCTCTGCAATTTGGTCCATTAGGTTTTTTGACTCGGTTGTTGTGAGTTCGCCGTCAAGTTCCTTAGTTGTAGCGTTTATGTAGCAATGGGAGCATTTCATGTTGCATTTTCGAGTTAGGTTCCAAGAAACCACAAGTGGAATGAATTTCGACGCGGTTTTGACTGCGGGCAATGCACCCAGCCGCATGTAGTATTCGCACTTGCCATCGATTGCCATGCGTTGCGGCTGAGTTAAATCGAAAGTGAACGGCAATACCGTCTCTAGCATGGCTTTCGCGTGGGCGAAGCATAGATGAGTGCAGAATAATGATGTGACTGCTTGGCTTATGCCGAGTTTTTCGCCTATGTACTTTTGCCCACCATGAATTGGGCAATTGAGGAACTGCATACGCCCATCCAAAGTGTCTATACTCATCGTGTAGTTGATGTAGTGGTCGCTAAGCATGATGGATTGAAGCTTTTCTCTGTGCATGCCAACCTTGAGCGTAACGTCTAAGGCTATTTTGACGGTTTCCTGCCCAAATTTATCCTGAACCTTCTGCATAGCCTCGTCCAATTTAGAAACGCTTAGGGTTTTGGATAGTTCAGATAGAACGAGCAGCCCCTTAATTGCATGGTATTCCTGTCGGAAACGCATTTCAGCAACGGCATTGGACCATTCCTGAAAGAGTTTCACGAGATCTCGTTTGACCTTGAAATCGCCAGATTCAATTTGTTTCGCCATAGCAACCGTTTTTTGGTTTAACTGATTGAATAACACCACTTTTTCGGCTGATGTTGGAGCCTTTTCTAAGTCTGCTTTTGAGTCCACTTTTGTCCGGACTTCGCAGGTTAGCTGGTCAGCATCTGAGAGAAAATCTGAGAAGAATCCCTTGAGTTGCTGGCTGATGTCAGGAGGTTCGACATTGAGTTCCTTGAGAAGAACGCGGGTTTCAGCCTCCATCTTGGTAACCATAGCCATGTGGTAAAGGAGGGAACCCGCCATGCCTGGTTCAGCATCTTTGCCCAATGGAACACCATAGAAGATTTCTTGGAAAAGCTTTTTGTTTTCAGATGCTTCTTCGCTACCAAGTTTCGAAAGTAGCGTATCTAGTTTTTGCCTTCTCTGATTGAGCAAAGTTGCCCATTTGTGACTGTGTCTCAGGTCAAAATGCGTCCGTGAAGCACCCCGACTAGAAGCCTACTGTACTAGATTATGGTAAAAAAGGTTAGTGGTCATTGATGGTTGAAACCATTGAGTTACTCTGGAGTAAATGATTGTTGGCAGTCGATAAACTATTAACGTCGCATGCAGAGACTTAAGAATATTCGATATTGGTGAGGCCACTTGAATTACGACTGGATTTACGCTGTAATCGGTTTCGTGATAATGTTTGGCTATCTTGTTGGCATAGGCATAAACAAGCCGAGGGGAATGAGCTTTAAAACATGGTGCTACGGTTATCTTGGAGTCTCCGTCGTTTTCGACGTGCTTGTTGCAGTCGCCTTGATTGAATGGTCGCAATTAACTTGGCTATCCAACCTGCTTCTTGGTCTCTCGGCAGGTGCAGCGACAGGGCTTGCGTTCCATGTGGCACATCACATTCAGGAAGGGGAGGGCGAGCACGAGCATGGTGATAGCAAACAACCTTCCATGTTTGACTTGTAAGACCGCCTATTCTTGCGTCTTTGCGCAAAGCTGAAATAGCGTTTTGTAAGAAACAAGCAAATGAATAGAGGGAAGCACTACGACCAAAGCCTTGTACCTTGTCAACAGTTATCTGAAGAAATGTTCAGCCACCGTAATTTCCGTAGAGGAGGGTAAATTTGTAGTTTTGGACCAGACGATTTTTTATGCGAAAGGCGGCGGTCAACCCCATGACACCGGCAAGATTATGAAGGGCTTGGAAGTCTTTAAGGTAGTCTACGTAGGAAAGTTTTCAGGCGAAATTAGCCACGAAGTGGATCGCCCTGGTCTGCAACCAGGCGACCAAGTCCAGTGCGTCCTAGACTGGGAAAGAAGATACAAACTTATGCGCAGTCACACCGCGGCTCACGTGCTCGCTGCGCTGCTTAACCAAGGCACAGGAGCTCTCATTACTGGCAACCAATTGGAGGAGGATCACGTTCGTTTCGACTTTAGCTTGGAAACCTTTGACCGAGGTGTGTTGGAGTCATACCTCGCTCAGGCTAACCAGTTGTTTGGGACTGACGTCCCTGTGAAGTGGTATGAGCTTCCCAGAGAAGAAGCCATGAAGATTCCCGCCATCGTCAAAATGGCAGAGGCCACGCCTCCTGACCTGCCGTTTCTGAGAATTGTGGAAATTGTAGGCGTTGACAAGCAAGCCGACGGCGGAACACATGTGAAGAACTTAATTGAAGTTGGCAGGGTTGATCTTTTAAAAACAGAGAACAAGGGCAGGTTTAATCGGCGGATTTACTTCAAGCTTGTGTGAAAGACCGGATTTTTGCGAAATCCAGTCTTCCTCCGATTAGCCCTAAGCACTGCCAAGAACCTCTCCAAAATACGGAATTTTTCCACAAAAACAACGTCAGTTTTTCGTTTAGTGCAAAATCTTATATGCGCATCGAGTTAAATCATAGTGCCACGGTGAAAAAATTGAACATTAATGATGTAAAAGCCGTTAGCAAAATGCTCGCCGTTGGAATACTCATAGTCATCATAGCCATTTCAGCCATTGGAGCAGGTTACTATTACATGATCTCAAGACCGACAACTTCGCCATCACCCACTCCAGAAGTAACACCAACGCCGGCCACCTCTGCAACTCCCTTAGCGTCCTTAACCCCAGCACCTTCCTCTAAAGTGAAGGATACGTTGATAATTGGCACCACCGACTCTGTTGAAACATGCCTCGACCCCGCCAATGCCTACGACTTCTTTGGGTGGGAAATAATCCAATCCCTCGGAGACAGCCTCGTAGATTACAACCCAGGCTCAGACCAAATCGTACCAGCCCTCGCCGCTTCTTGGACAGTTTCGTCAGACAACTTAGTGTGGACCTTCAACCTGAGGCAGGGCGTCCACTTCGACAATGGCTCAGAATTCACTGCTAATGCCGTTAAGTACAGCTTCGACCGAAACATCCAAATTAACGACCCAGACGGCCCATACGTCGGCATCGGATATGGCGACATAATAAAAAGCGTAACAGTTGTCAGCCCCTACGTCGTTCAATTCACCTTGAACTACCCGTTCGCCGCATTCCTTAGCCTGATGGCGTGTCAAGCATCAGACATTGTTGATCCTGCGCACGCCCCAATGTCAAACATCACTTGGAGCATAAACGACGTAGTCCAATATCATGCGGGAGACCCACGTGCAAGCAACCCCATGGGCTTAGGACCATACACCCTTCAGAACTGGATCAGAACAGCGGGCAAAGACAGCGAACTTGACCTCAAAGCCAATCCGAACTACTGGAATGCAAGTGGCGGCTACCCAAAGACACAGAACATCATCATAAAAATGTTTGCTGATCAATCCTCTCTTGCATTAGCCATTCAATCAGGCGACGTCGACATCGCATTCCGACAGCTTTCATCCACGGACATTACCAGCATGCAGAACAAACCGAACCTCAAAGTGTGGACTGGTACAGGAGCTTTTATCCAGTATTTATGCTTCCAAGAAAAGTACGCACCTTTCAATGACAGCGTTGCACGCCAAGCTGTAGCTTCAGCCATCAATCGAACCGCGCTCGTTCAAACAGTCTTCCAAGGACAAGCACAAGAGCTCTATTGCATGATACCTATCGGCATGGCGGGACACACAGACAGCTTCAAGACATGGGGAGCACCTGACTACACTCTAACCAAGCAACTTCTTGCAACTCTGGGTTACAACGAGAACCATAAGTTCACGTTTGACCTCTGGTACGAATCGTCAGGACACTATCCATCTAGCGCTCAGCAGGCACTAGTACTCAAAGACTCGCTTGAAGCAAGCGGAGTTATATCAGTAAACCTGCAAAGCCTCGACTGGGCAGGATACAAGAACGCACGCAGTAGCGAAACCATGCAAGCCTACATAATGGGCTGGTACCCAGACTACATTGATGCAGATGACTACATCTACCCGTTCGTTTCCTCCTCCGGCGACTCTTGGCTCCACATAAACTATGCCAGCGCGACAATGGATGCACTCGTGCAGAACGCAAGAGGCAATACAACTCAGTCTGTTCGCAACGACTTGTACAGCCAAATCAACGACCTCATAGCAGCAGACTGCCCAATAATACCACTCTACCAAAGCAGCGCATACGCGGTTACCAATCCGAACGTCCAAGGAGTCTACTTGGACGTGACTCAGCAATGGCGAAACTGGCTTGTCTACGAAAATACAGGATAGCCTCAGGATCACCAAAAAGGGGCAACTCCTCCTCTTTTTCTTATCTTAGAAACATCTCAAATTAATGAGTGATTGCATGACTCTTAGAACCTACGTAATTGCCAGAATCCTTCTAACAATTCCGATGATTTTCATACTCCTCACATCCGTATTCCTTGTCATGAGAGTTCTGCCGGGAGACCCCGTCCAGATGCACTTTGAGAAGATGGCTTCGCCGGCAGTCATCAATCAAATGAGAATCCAGCTCGGCTTGGACAAGCCACTGTATGCACAATACTTTGACTATATCGTCGGCCTATTTAGAGGGGATCTAGGCAAATCAATGCAGGACTATTCTTCTGTTGGTCAGCAGATTTTCTCCGCTTTCCCTGCTACGCTCGAGCTTGCCATTTGCTCGATGCTAATTGCCGTGTTGATCGGCGTCTTTCTCGGAGTGGAAGCCTCAAAGTCGTACAACAGGCCCAAAGATCATATCATACGCATATTTGGCATAGTCACCTACGCCATCCCGGTTTTCTTCTTGGGCATGATTTTGCAGATGGTTTTCGGCGTGTGGCTTCACTGGTTGCCTACAGGGGGGAGAATTGCGCCGGGCATGGCACCCACAGGTCTAAGCCTGGGCGGAATACATTTCTCAACCGGCCTCTACACAGTAGATAGCCTCCTACAAGGCAATTTGACAGAGTTTGGGCTTAGCCTAAAGTATCTACTTTTGCCCTCGCTCACTTTAGGTCTGGTTCTTTGTGGCATATTCATTCGGCTTACACGAACCAACATGTTTGAAACCATGCGGTTGGACTTTGTTACTGCTGCCAAAGCTCGTGGCCTCAAAGATTCAACCGTTACGTACCGCTACATTTTGCGGAATGCATTTTTGCCAGTACTTACTATGACGGGTCTCCAATTCGCCCTACTATTGGGCGGGGCAGTTTTAACGGAGACAACCTTTTCCTGGCCAGGATTAGGAAGATACCTCGTGGATCGCATAAATTTTCGCGACTACACCGCCATACAGGGCGCCGTCGTAGTGTTCGGGATCTTCGTCTCTATCGTAAGCTTAATCGTGGATTTACTCTACGCATATCTTGACCCGAGGATTCGCCTGTAGGGGACGACGATGACGCAAGACAAACCAAAAATCAAGAATAAGAGAAGCATGCTCGCTCAGATCATCCCAGGCTTAGGTTCCTTGGCAAGGCGTCGAGGAATGGCTGGCAAACTTGTACTCGTCGGAGCCATTATCACGGGGTTCGTCGTCGTTATGACAGTTCTCTCGCCGATACTTGCGCCATATAATCCCAGCAAGATAAACGTTGGCAGACCCCTTACCGCCCCAAACTCTCAGTTCCCCTTGGGCACCGATGATGTGGGCAGAGACATGCTTAGTCGGGTTATCGCGGGCGGAGGTATTATGCTCCAAGTCGCCATCGTTTCCGTCTTCGTCTGCTTGCTCATAGGTGTACCTCTCGGACTGTTTTCGTCCCACACCGGAGGATACGTGGACAGGTTAATCAGCCTAATAATGGATAGCATCTATGCTTTCCCCGGAATCATACTTGCTATCGCATTCTCGCTTGTTCTAGGCAGGGGAGTCGTTAACATGGCGCTTTCGATTGCGGTTGTATACGTTCCATCCTACTTCAGAATGGTGCGTGGGCAAGTGCTTAGCATAAAAGAGCTCCCATATGTGGAGGCGGCGACTTCGATTGGCGCGAAGAAACGCACTATTCTTGGAAGGTACATCTTACCCAACGTTACCCCCTCAGTAGTCTGCGTGGCTACCGTAAACTTCGCTGATGCCATACTCACTGCTGCAGGGTTGACATTCATAGGTTTGGGCGTACCTGTTAATGTGCCCGACTGGGGTTGGGATCTCACAAATGGACGCAGACTGTTGCCTGGAGGATCTTGGTGGGTAATTGCCTTCCCGGGTTTAATGATTATTCTTCTCGCCTTGGGTTTTACTCTGATGGGTGAAGGCTTGACAGAACTATTGAACCCCAGACTAGAGCAAGGAGGCGAGAAGTAATGCCTGACTCATTGCTCAAAGTTGAGGGCTTAAGCGTTGAATATCGGACACAAAGAGGAAGACTCAGAGCCGTGAAAGACGTCTCGTTCCAGCTTGGCAAGGCTGAAACGCTGGGCATAGTAGGCGAATCAGGGTCTGGAAAATCTACCTTGGGCTTGTCAATCATTGGTTTAGTCCCCTACCCGGGGAGAATCGTTGAGGGCAAAGTATTCCTCAAGGGCAGAGAAATCTCGAAGCTGAGCAAGAAGGAAATGCGAAATCTTAGGGCGACGGGCGCGTGTTACGTCTTCCAGGATCCTATGACATCACTTAATCCTGTGAAGAAGATTGGCGATCACTTCGTAGAAATGGTCCGTACCCACCAACCCAAAGTTACAAAGAAACAAGCGCTTGAGATCGCCGCAAAGCTGCTTACAGATGTTGGCATTCAGTCAGAGCGAATAAATGATTATCCTCATCAGCTAAGCGGCGGCATGCGTCAAAGGGTAATGATAGCATTAGCCATTACTCTTAATCCAAGCATCGTCGTGGCCGATGAGCCGACGACAGCCTTAGATGTGATTGTTCAGGCAAAGATTCTTGATTTACTAAACACCCTTCGCGATTCATACGGCATGGCGCTTATCCTCATAACGCATGACTTGAGCATTGTTCTGGAACGCAGCGACAAAATCCTCGTCATGTATGCCGGGCAAGTGGTGGAACAAGCTCAAAGCGAAAGCCTCTACGAAGAGCCACTGCACCCTTACACAAAGGGGTTGCTGAAGTCCATCCCTAATATCGAACTCTCGGACCAGAAGCTTGAAGCCATTGCTGGTTCGCCGCCTGATCTTTTAGACATGCCCGTCGGATGCCGATTTTGGCCTCGATGTGGCTTTGCGTTTGACAGATGTCGCAAGGAGGAGCCATCTCTCGTGAAAACTGGCGAAGAACACCTTGTCCGATGCTTCCTTTACTCAGGGGGAGGAGACAAAGCGTGAGCAGTAACAACGGCGACGTCCTGAAGGTTCAACAGTTGAAAAAGTACTTTCCCGTAGAAAAGAGTTTCTTGGAAAAAATGTTAACAAGAAACAGACACTTCGTGAAAGCAGTTGACGATATAAGCTTCACCGTTCGCAAGGGGGAAATCTTCACTTTAGCGGGAGAAAGTGGATGCGGTAAGACAACCACTGGCAAATTGGTTCTCAGACTCATAACACCTACTGCTGGGCGCATCTTTTTGGACGGGGCCGACATCACGAATTTGAAGAGCGAAGCCTTGCGAACGCTTCGAAGGAAGATGCAGATGATATTCCAAGACCCGTACGCCTCATTTAACCCGCGTATGAGAGTCGAGACAGCTGTAGGTCACCCACTAGAGGTTCATGGCTTGGCTCAAGGCGCTGAAAAAAGAAGAAGAGTGATAGAAATCTTGGAGCGTGTAGGTCTGTCGCCTGCAGACAAGTTCATGGATCTTTTTCCACACCAAATGAGTGGTGGACAGAGGCAACGTGCAGCGATGGCGCGGTCTATAGTCACGCAACCCGAATTTATTGTTGCGGATGAACCTGTTTCTATGATTGATGTCTCTCTACGTACAGCAATTATTGACTTAATGTTGGACCTCAGAAAAGATCTGGGACTGACCTATCTGTTCATAACGCACGACTTAGCCATTGCCAAGTACATCTCTGACAGAATAGCCATCATGTATTTGGGCAAAATAGTGGAACTCGGCGACAAAGAGGCAATATTTTCACAACCAGTTCATCCATACACGAAGGCTCTACTGGCAGCAATTCCTGTGCCTATTCCAGAGCGGAAAAGAAAAGCCACGGAACTGGTTGGCGAAGTCCCTTCAGCGATAAATATTCCATCGGGCTGTCGTTTTCACACTCGATGCCGTTACTGCGAAAGCGCCTGCAAAGAGGAAGAACCCGAGCTGGTTGAGGTTGCGCCTGGTCATTTCGCAGCGTGCGATAATGCCTAGATGCAAGGCTGTCTTCGCAGTTTTCTGAGACTCTCGTCGACATAACCGAGGTTTAGTTTTGCTAGGCTCTCAGACGTTGGCACTCCGTTTTGGTCCCAGCAAGCTTCTTGGTAGTATTGCCTCACTTTCTGCTTTACTCTTTCGTGGTTAGCGTTTCTCCCCTTGCACGGACCCGTTGGTAGAGGGTCGTAGAATCTCTCTGGGTTATCATCGTCTACTGACGGGTTCCATTTGATGTCGGGGCCGCCTAGGAGCAGCATTGCACGTTGTATCTGCAGCGTTTTCATACCTCCGCCGTTCAGCCAGCCTTTTCGACTGAGATTTTCGCCTGTTATTGCCTTGTAGAAGTCGTACCTGAATGTTCGAGATATATTGAAGGCCGTGAAGATGCAAATAACTGCCGAGTCGTTGAATATTGTCCAGATTTCGCTTCCCCATCCATCGAGGGGAAGATCTGTTTGGCTAGTATGGTCGCCGCCTTGGACACTGCAGGCGTAGCCAATCTCGCGAGAGAAATCTCTGCCGCTTCGGATGCCATGTGCTCCGATGCTTATCCCTTTGCTAGTCACTGTGAACGGAAGAAGATCTTTGCCCTTCATCTTGCCGAGTTTAAGCGCAGCTCGATAAGTACCTTCTGCCAGGATGTCTCCTATACCTTCTCGATAAGCAATCTTTTTTGCGAGCGCTGCAAAAGCATCCGCTTCACCCCATTTCAGTTCAAGTCCACCCAAGTCGGTCTCAGTTAGAATACCACGTTGGTAGAGTTCCGCGGCAAATCCTAGTATGCTTCCTCCTTGTATTCCGCACAATCCCAAGTCTTCGATGACTGAGGACAGGTATACGTTCTCTTCGGGAGTGAAAAGACCCAGATTCGGGCCCAAAAATGCTTGCAGTTCGTAGTCAGGATTGTCTGTTATGGCGCCCTTGTACTTGCCAGAACGGATACAGCTTATCTTGAGGCAATTTGTGGGACACCCAAAGTCGCTCCATGCTGGTTTCACCCAAACCTTGTTCTCAAATTGATCTACACCATAGCTCTTCTGGTTGTGCCATTCTTCTTGCCAATTACGAACTGGTTCGGAACTTGTTTCGGCGCCAAAGTTATAGCCGCCTCCACCCGTTCCCCATCTGCGCCACAGCACGTTTTCGTAAGCGCTTTTACAAGTTTCATCTATCATCTGGGTTACTTTATCCAAGTCTGCCACTTCGGGCAGTGGACCTGTGCCTCTAACTGCAATTGCTTTAAGGTTTTTTGAACCCATTACCGCGCCATAGCCACCATATCCTGCGGCGTGCGTCCACTTAGCAACAACAACAGAGGGTCGGACTCTTCTCTCACCCGCAGGGCCGATGTACAGTTTTGCAGGTTGTTTCCAGACTCCGACCCGAGGATACCGTTCAGCCAAAAGTTTCCTGCATTCCTTGTTGAGTAAAGCTTCTGTTTGTTTGCAGTCTTTGCCCCATACTCCGCTCGCATCCCTAATCTCTACGTCGTTGTCCTTGATGAACAGGTAAACGGGCTTCTCTGCCTTGCCTGAAACTACTACGCCGTCGTACCCTGCACATCGTAGTTCTACGCCGAATTCGCCGCCTACGGTGGAGCCAACCATGCCGTTGCTTTGAGGAGATTTACCCGTTACACAGGTTCTGCCGCCGGGGAAGTACCCCGTGAAGGGTCCCGGCATGAAGAAGAGGAGGTTCTCTGGTCCCAAGGGGTCGATGGTTTCCCATTTGCTGAGGAGCCTTTCACTCATTATTTTGGCGGCAAGTGCTCTGCCGCCTAAGTAGTCTTTTAGCCACTCTTCTGGAACAGTGACATCTTTGAATCTTGAGCTGGAAAGGTCAACTTCCAAGAATTTTCCATTGTAGCCTAACATTAGATCAATTCCTCCGCCTTCTCCCCGTACATTTTTGTCGCGAGAGCCTTTGCTGTCTCTTCCGGAATCCGCGCGAAAAGCTTGAATTCGCGATCTTCCCTTTCAATCACTCGAAGACAATTCCACCCGCCTTCTTGGCACACCTTGGCACATTGGGGATCGCCGCCACACAGGTCACAAATGAGAATCTTCTTGGTTTTCGGATGCAAATGAGGAACCTTGCCGGGACAAGCTTCAACGCACTTGCCGCAACCGGTGCACCTTTCAGAGTTTACTACCACAGCGCTTGTTGATTCGTTTACATCAAGTGCTTTGAATGCGCAAGCTTTAACGCATGGGTAATCTTCGCATTGGGTGCATAGATGAGGAAATTCAGTCCCTGGAACGAGCATGAACACTCTGACCCTGGATGCTTCAGGCCAAATTTTCTTTTCGTGGTGCAAGGAGCAGGCAATTTCGCATTTACGGCAACCGCTACACTTTGAATACTCTCGAGCAACCCAAATGGGACCGCTCGTTTTTTCTTGTTCAGTCACGGTAAACATCACTTTGTTTTTCTCAAACGAGGTTGATTCACCATGGAGTCCGACCTCTTGGCTAACATGTTATCCATGAATACCCGAAGCGCAGTATTTACCATTTTTCCCAAAACACGGATGAAGCCCTACGTGGAACAGGTGAGATTGTTAAGGCTTTTCAAAGACAGGAATTAACGCCTGAGACCGCTTGCCAGCCAAATGCTGGACCTGCCGGCACGACGGAGCGCTTGTCAAAGGAGGAAGAATGGGACTTACGGTCTTTGTCTTCAGGCTTTCTTCGAACGGGGCCTCTACGGAAAATGGTTCAGTTTTGAGGTGTGCTGGCAATAATTCGTTGTCCAGACTTTCCCGTGCAGCATTGTCAAAACTATTGTTTTCAATACATGGAAGCTGCATAGCGCTTAGCGTACCATAGTCATGATTATTGTGTCAGGGCTTACTGATGTGGAGTTTGTTTTATTTTAGCTGCGGATTGGGCGCAAAATACTTCATAGTTCCAACTGGGATTGGACGCTTATTGCTGATTATTGGGAATTTTAGACACAGAATCCTGGTTTATCCAGTGTAGACAGACCGGTTCTTATTCACAGCAAAAGGTTGGTTGCTCGCAGTAGCTTTTTGTCTAATCATTGGTTTCTTGCTTTGTGCTTGTGAGTGCATGGTTTGGTGCCTATTAGCATGGCGTATGCAACTTTGGGGTG
>Ga0335070_10008136_pt1 | contig 12302 bp, 11 predicted proteins | sample Lox_Sample_13_FD_206722 | JGI IMG/M metagenome (GOLD analysis project Ga0335070, IMG submission 206722) | Soil microbial communities from Loxahatchee National Wildlife Refuge, Florida, United States - Lox_Sample_1.3 | ecosystem: Environmental > Terrestrial > Soil > Wetlands | place: USA...
GAGTTCGAAAGGGCGCGCGAGGCCAAGACCGCCATCGTCGGCCACATCGCCACTTTGGCCGATGCCGAATGGATGGTTGCCAACGGCGCGACCGCCTTCGTGGGCATGATCCGCGACACGGAAGCCATCGACCCCGATTTCATCGCCAGGCTACGCGACCTGAGAATCAGCTTCGCCCCGGCGCTGGTGCAGGCCGGCAAGGATCTGGCCGTCTGCCAGCGCAATACGTATAAACTCTTTCGCGGCGGAGTGCCCATCGCACTGGCTACCGGTGGCGGCGACCCGCTGCGAGAGGCCGAGCTGCTCTCCGACGCCGGCATCCCGCCCCAGGACGTGATCGCCGCCATTACGCACAACAGCTCGACCGTCCTCCGCGATGGCGAGACCGGCGTCCTCGCCGCGCCTGCGCGTGCCGACCTGCTGCTACTGTCGGCCAACCCGGGCGAAGACATCCGCAACCTCCGCAAGGTCGCGCTGCGCATGACCGCGGGAGAAATCGCGCGGTGAGCACTCACGACGAAGCCGCGCAGTCGTTCGCGGTCAAGCGAGCCCAGGTGGAGTTTCACAACTTCGCCTCCCTCGGCGAGCCCGAGCGCGCTCTGGCGCACTACGAAGATGAAAACCGGCGGCGCGCGCGCATCATGGAGCGGAACCGCGATTTCATCGGCGCGATCACGCCGTTTCTCGAAATCGGCGCCAACGCCGGGCACACCAGCTATATGCTGGCCAACCAGTTCGGCGGCGAGGGCTTCGCGCTGGATATCTCCGCCGACGCCCTGCGTCACGGCATCGCGCTCATGGACCGGTGGAAGCTTTCGCGTGCGCCGGTACGGGTGGCCGGCGACGCGCTCAACCTTCCGTTTCGCGACGGCTCGCTTCGCTTCGTCATGGCTTGCCAGGTGCTCAGCCAGTTCATGGACATCGAGAGCGTCTTCGTCGAAGTGAACCGCGTGCTCATGCCCGGCGGCGTATTTCTTTTCACAGAAGAGCCGCTGCGGCGCCGGCTCACCCTGCGCCTCTATCGCGCTCCTTACCAGGACCGCATGAAGCCGTGGGAGCGCAAGCTCTTCGACTGGGGCCTGCTCGGCTACCTGGTGCGCGACGTGATCGGCGCCGAACAGGAAGAGAGCTTCGGCATACGCCAGAACCACCGCATGTACCTGGGCGACTGGCGCCGCGTGATGGCGCGCCATTTCGCAGAGGTCCGCTGGGAGCTGTTCGTGCCCGAGCGCGGATGGGGAGAGCGCATCGTGAAGCGCGCGGTACGCTCCGATTGGCGCGCCGCCAAGCTGCTGGGCGGAACGCTGGCGGGCATGTGCCGTAAGGCGGGCACGGCGCCGGCGGCCGGGGACATGGCGCCGTTCGAGACGCTGCTGCGTTGCCCCGATTGTCGTGTGGGACAGGCCTTCAGCCTGTCCCAGGCCGAAGGCCTGTCGCATCCTTGCGGCTATCGGGCTCCCGATGAAGGCGGCGTCTACAACCTGCTCCCGACCAAACTCCGCGCCGAACTCTACCCGGGCGATCGTGCGGACGTCATCGATTTCTCGCTTCCCGGCCACTCCGAACGCCTTCGCGACGGCTGGTCCGACCTGGAGGGCGAATTCGGCAACCGTTACCGATGGATCGGCGCCCGGGCCACCGCCGTTTTGCACCGCGTAAATCCGGATCCGCAACGCTTGCGAGTCCGCGGCTTCGCCCACGCCGGGCAGTTCGAAAAGGGCCATCCCGTAGTTGAACTCACGGTCAATGGCACGCGGGTCGCGCGCCACACGCTCGAGCGCGTCGGGCTTTTCGTCATCGAAGCGGACATGCCTGATGCGGAAACGTACACCGTCGAGATCACCGCCTCGCCCACCTGGACAATTCCGGAAGACGACCGGATCTTCTCCGTCAATATCAGCATGGTCAGGCTGGTTGGCCGGGAATAATTTGAAACAAACCGGCCCCCATCTGCGTAATAAGCTGAACGAGGAGACCTATGCGCGCCACCATTTTTCTGCCCGCGGTTGCCGCGGCATCGCTGGTACTCACCGGATGCGATTTTGAGGACCTCGGCGGCCTGGAGCGCTATTCCGAGGATTTCCACTATAGTTATCCGTTGAAAACCGGAGGCCGGGTCACCGTGGAGGGCTTCAACGGGTCCATCGAAATCTCCCCCTGGGACCAGCAGACCGTCGATATCAGCGGCACCAAGTATGCCCGCTCGCAGGAGGATACCGCCTCCATCCGCATCGATATCGATCATCAGCCCGATTCGATCACGGTCCGTGCGGTGCGGCCGTCCATGCGCAACGGCAACTTCGGCGTACGGTATGCGATAAAAGTGCCTCGCGGCGCCGTCTACGATCACCTCACCACGTCCAACGGCGCCATCCGCGTATCGGACGGCGCGGGACCCGCGCGCCTGAGAACCTCGAACGGGCGCATCGACGTGGAGCACCTTCGCGGGGATTTGCATGCCGAGACCAGCAACAGCTCGGTCGAGGTGCTGGATAACGAGGGGCCGGTCGAGGCGCACACCTCCAACGGGCACATTCGTGTCGATGGGCTGCGCGGCGGGCTGGAAGCAACCACTTCCAACAGCAGTATTCACGCGTCCATCGCGCGCGCCGGCGATTCGGTACGGGTGCAGAGCTCCAACGGCAGCATCGATCTCACGTTGCCGCCGGGTGCCCAATGCCCCGTGCGCGCCCACACCAGCAACAGCAGCATCACCGTGCGCCTGCCCGCCGATCTCAACGCGAACCTGAGCGCCCAGACCAGCAACGGCTCCATCAGCTCCGATTTCGAAATGCGCATGCGCGGCGAAATCAGCAAACATCATCTGGAAGGAGCCATCGGCAGCGGCGGCCCGTTGATCGATCTGAGCACCAGCAACGGCGGAATCCGCATCCTGCGGTAAGCCCAGCCGGGTGAAGTTTCGCACGTTTGGGGAGAGGCGCTCGGGCGGGGTGTTTGTTATACTCCCGCCATGAAACCCTGGGTAACTGCCACTCTCCTTCTAACCTCCAACTTACTCGCCTCGCAACAACAGTTAACTCCCGCGCCCGCCGGCCCGTTCCACATAGCCGGCAACGCGATTCTGGATTCGCACGACCGTCCCTTCCTGATGCGCGGAACGCAGCTCCTCGAATTTCGCCCGGAGACCGCCGCCTACGACAGCCGCGGCGGCCTGGACTACGGCCCGCACTCGGCAACGTCCCTTAGCGCCATCCGCCTGCGCTTCAACATGAACACCGTGCGGCTGCCTTTGAACGCGGCCGAGAGCGCGCGCCCCGGCTACTTCTCCGCCCTGGCCAAGGTGGTGAAACGCGCCAACGATGCCGATCTGCTGGTGGTGTTGGCGGCGCGCGGCGGCACGACCGAGTTCTGGGCAAAGTGCGCGGCGTATTTCAGAAGCTATGCCAACGTGATGTTCGATCCGGTGGCGGATGAGCATTCGTCCGAGGGATGGGGTGCCTGGCGCGAGAGGATGAACGACCTGGTGCGCGCGGTCCGCGCCGCCGGGGCAGCGCAGCCGGTAGTTGCCATGTTATGGACCGACAACGCCGATTCGGCGCCGCTGCTCAATGATGCCAACGTGATTTACGAAATCGCACCCAGGTTCGACGGCCCGCGGCCGGAATTTGGGCGGCTCGCGGCCATCGCGCCGGTAACCGCCACCGGTTGGGACCTCGAACTGAGTAATGCGGCCGCGTGTTCGAAGCTGCCCTCCGACCCGGCGGAAGTGGCGGGCATGGTGCGCGCTTTTCTGGAAGATTTCGATATGCGGCGCGTATCCTGGACCGTCTCGACCTACGAGCCGGGCAAACTGATCAAAGATTTCTCACTGCAGGATGCCACTTCTCTGGAAGACGGCTGGACCTGCGGGGAAGTGAAGTATCCGCAGCCTGGGCTCGGCCGCGTGGTGGAGGCGTGGCTGCGCGGGACCGAAGAGCGCGGCCTGTTCGTAGTGAGCGCCGCGGGTGGAATCGACGTGGCGCGCGACGGATTCGCCATCGCCTACGGCCCGGTGATGGCGGAACGCGATGCGGAAGCCAAGGCTCCGCGACTGCCGTTCCGTTTGGGCGGAGTCTCGGTGCAGGTGACCGATTCGAAAGGCGCGTCGCGGCCCGCACGTCTGCTGTGGGCCTCGGCGGGCTGGGGCCAGATCAATTTCGTCGTGCCTGGGGAATCCGCGCTCGGCCCGGCGCGAATGACCATCGTGCGCGAGGACGGCAGCCGCACGAGCGCGCCCATGACCATCGCCGAGACCGCCCCGGGAATGTGGACGGGAGTCAGTTGCCGCGGACCGGCCGAAGGCGAGGCCATCCAGACGTTCGCCAACGGCCGCACCGTGCGCGCGCCGATTTCGGCTTGCGGGGGCTACGGCAATTGCCGCACGTTGCAGGTCCCGATGGCGGAGGGCTCGGTAACTCGCGTCGTCCTGCACGCCAGCGGGTTCCGCTACGCCCGGTCCGCCAGCCGGATCGAGGTCACGGTCGCCGGCAGGCGCGTCAGAGTCCTCTCCTACGGCCCCTCGGACGCTCCCGGGAAAGACCAGGTCACGATCGAGCTTCCGGCCGGCCTGCGTGACATTGGCGAAACCGACCTGATGTGCCACCTCGACGGGCGTGTGTCGAATGCGGTTCGCATTCGTATCTAGCTTTCTCGCCGCCTCCGCCGTTTTGGCGCAGAGCTATCTTCCGAAGCCGGGGGCGCCGGCGGACAACCCGATGAGCGGCGATAAGGCGCTGCTCGGCCGCTACCTTTTCTATGACCGGCGCATGAGCGTGAACGGCACGCAATCCTGCGCATCCTGCCACCGCCAGGAACTCGCATTCACCGACGGGCGCGCCGTGAGCGTAGGGGCCACCGGCCAGGCCCACCCGCGCAGCGCCATGAGCCTGGTGAACGTGGCCTTCAGCACGGTCTTTACCTGGAGCGATCCGTCGATGCGCTCGCTGGAGCGGCAGGCGCTGGTGCCCATGATGTCGGAACACCCGGTCGAGCTGGGCCTGGCAGGACGCGAGCAGGGTTTCCTCGAATTACTCCGCTGCGACCGGGTCTACGGCGGCCTGTTCCCGAAAGCATTTCCCCGCGACCGCGATCCCTACACCCTCGATAACGTCGCCAAGGCGCTGGCAAGTTTCGAACGTACGATCGTATCCGCGCGCTCGCCTTACGACCGCTTCCATTTCGGCGGCGTGACCGATGCGATCTCCGAATCCGCCAGGCGCGGCGAGGTGGTCTTCTTCACCGACCCGTCGGCCGGCTGCTTCCGCTGCCACAATGGCTTCAACTTCAGCGACGGGCTGTACCACAACACCGCGCTTTCGCCCTCGCAGACGCAGAAATTCAAGACCCCCACGCTCCGCAACGTAGCACTGACCGCGCCGTATATGCACGATGGCAGCGTGGTTACGCTGGCGGATGTGATCGACCACTACGCCGCCGGCGGCCGCGCCCCGAAAAATCCGCACAAGGACCAGCGGCTGACGGGGTTCCCGTTGACGGTCCAAAACAAGAAAGACCTGATCGCGTTCCTGGAGAGTTTGACGGATCGCGAGTTGCTGACCGACCCGAGATTCAGCGACCCCTGGTGAGTTATTGCGCCGGCACCGCGCCGCGGATGTATTCGGCGATTTCAGAGGCGCGCACCCGGGCGGTGTGCATGTAGGTCTCGTTCTTGATGATCCGGTCGAGCGTCGGCAGGTATTGCTCCAGCCCCACCAGCCGCTTCTGCTCGATGGCCGCGCCGAGCTGCGACACTGCCTTAAACACGCCCAGCTTGTCGTACTTGGCCGCGCGATCGAGGTCGACGCGATGCTGCGCCGATTCGGTCATGCGCTCGAACCAGTCCCACAAACTGCGCGCCGAGGGGTCCTCGGAGTAGTTGAATTGTACCTCGTGCTTCTCGCCACCCTTCTCGCAGCGAAACGTTTTGGTGCCCATGAAGGCGACCTTGAGTCCGGATTCGACCGGATGCTTGAACCAGTCGAGCTTCTCGGCCAGGCCGTAAACCTCGGTGGTTTCGGCAGCCGTCAGTTTGAATTTGAGCGGGAACTCGTCGTCCGGCGCTTCGCGATAATCCACCTGCCCGTCGGGGTCGAGCGTCACCTGCACGTAGGCCGGCACGCTTCCGGGGAAAGCCTTCGAATAAAAGAGTCGCGGCTGGTCTCCCGCGAACATGGCGCCTGCGAATAACAGCAGCAGAGTCAGCTTCATCGGACTTCCCGTGCCAGCCTCCGGCTGGTGGCTTCGTGCGTGGCGTGGCAGATGGCGATGGCCAGCGCGTCGGCCGCATCTTCGCTGGCAACCGCTTCCGGCAACTGCAACAGCGACCGCACCATCAACTGCACCTGGCTCTTTTCGGCCCGGCCATATCCCACGACGCTCATTTTTACTTCCAGCGGAGAGTACTCCGCCAGCTCCACCCCGGCCTCCGCGATGGAGAGCAGGGCGACTCCTCTCACGTGCGCCAGCTTCAACGCCGTTTTGGCGTTGGCCGAATGAAATACCTCTTCCACGGCGGCGCTCTCGGGAGCGAACTCCCGCAACAGGCCGCGCAACCCCCCGGCAATCTCTTTCAGCCGCCGCTCGAAGGGCCACCTGGGACTGGTGCGAATGACCCCCGAAGCGATCATGCGGTGCGTCTGCCCGTCGCTCTCGATTACGCCGTAGCCGGTACGTTCCGACCCGCAATCGATGCCCAGCACCCGCACGTTATTCCGCCAGTGCCGCCAACTCCTTTTCGTCGATATCGAAGTTGGAGTAAACGTTTTGCACGTCGTCGTGCTCTTCCAGCGCCTCGCTCAGCCGCAGCATCCCGCCGGCGTTCTTGCCTTCCAGCTTGATCAGGTTCTTGGCCACGAAGGCGATGGATGCGTCTTCGTGCGGAATCCCGTTGGCCTCCAACGCCTTGAGCACGGCTTCATGAGCTTCGGGGGCGGAGAGGATTTCCCAGCGCTCGCCCTCGCTGCGCAGATCGTCGGCGCCGGCGTCGAGCACGATTCCCATGAGCTGATCCTCGCCGGCCTTGTCAGCCGGAACGAAGATCTGGCTCTTGCGCTCGAACATCCACGCCACGCTGCCCTGCTCGCCCATGTTTCCGCCGTTCTTGCTGAACAAATGGCGAATTTCGCTGACGGTGCGATTGCGGTTGTCGGTAGCCACGTTGACCAGGACGGCCGCGCCGCCGGGTCCGTAGCCTTCGAACATGACCTCTTCGATCTGCCCCCCTTCCAGTTCGCCGGTGCCGCGCATGACGGCCTTTTTGATGTTGTCCGCAGGCATCGATACGGCCTTGGCGGCGAGAATGGCGGTCCGCAGACGCGGGTTGCCGTCCGGATCGCCCCCGCTACGGGCGGCGATGGTGATTTCTTTGATGAGGCGCGTGAACGCTTTCCCGCGCTTGGCGTCGAGTGCCGCCTTCTTGTGTTTGATGGTGGCCCATTTGGAATGGCCTGACATGTGAACCTCTCGCCCGCAGGTCCCCGGCGCATGCCGGGTGGGCTATGTTGTTATGATTTCAACTTTTTCAGGGTAGCAGAATCGGAAATCCCGGTAAAGCGCGGCGGCGCGGCGCTAACCCACCAGCCCCACAAACTTCGGGTCGTACCCCGGGAACACGCCTTTCACCGACGGATTGCCCAGGTGCCGCGCCACCAGCTCGCCTAGAACGTCGCGAAAATCGGTGGTCAGCGCGAGATCGCGGCCTTCGTAGAGCTGCTCCTTCTCTAATCCGGGCCACTTTCCGTAGACCTTGCCGCCTTTGACGTCGCCGCCCATGACGAACATGCAGTTGGCATGGCCGTGATCCGTGCCGCGATTCCCGTTCTCGTGCGCGGTGCGGCCGAACTCGCTCATGGTGACCACCACGATGTCCTGCATGCGGTCGCCCATGTCCTTCCAGAAGGCCGTGAGCGCGCCGCCAAACTCGCGCAGAAGATTCGGAAGCTGGCCTTCGCTGGGGCGCTGGCCGAGCTCGTTGGTGTGATGGTCCCATCCGCCGACATCGGCGAACGCCATTTCGACGCCGACGTTGCTCTTGATGAGCTGCGCGATCTGTTGCAGGCTCTGGCCCAGGCGCCCGCGCGGATAATCGGCGCCGTCGGCGGGCGTGTAGCCCTGGCGCTGAATGGCCTGCAGCATCGACATGGCCTCGAACGTCTCGCGGCCGGTGGCCTGAAGCATCGGGTCCTTGGCCGCGGTGTACATCATTTCGAACTGCTTCGCCGCCTCGGGATTGCGCACCTGGAAGCTCTCGATGGATTGCAGCGCGATCGCCGGCTGCCTGCCGCGCATCGACCGCGGCAGCGTCTGGCCGAGCGCGACGGCACGCACCGGCGAGACTTTGCCCTCGGCCTTGGGAAGCGCGCGATTCATCCAACCGTCCTCGGTGGCCTTGCGGCCGGGCGTGCCCGATTCCATGTAGTCCTGCGCGTCGAAGTGCGAGCGCGTGGGATCGGGCGAACCTGCGGCATCGACGATCGCCAGGTGTTGCTGATCGTAGAGCGGCTTGAGCGGCGCGAGCGACGGGTGCAGACCGAAGAAGCCATCGAGATCGATGGCGGAATCGTCCTTCCTGGAGGGAGCGCCGGCGGGACGCGGAATCGCGATGGTCGGCCGCAGCCGGTAGTAGGCCGCCTCGCCGTGCGGCACCACGACGTTGAGCCCGTCGGCGGCGCCGCGCTGGAAGATCGCTACCAGGATCTTCTTGCGCGCGCCGGGCATATCGGCGTAGAGGGCGCGCTGCAGCCACAGCGGTGCGCTGCCCACGCCGACCATGGCGAAGGCGCTGTTCCGGAGAAAGATTCGACGAGTCGGCATGATTACCTCTTTTGAAACTCGGGCGAGCCCAGCGCCGCGCCCGCAGCCTTGGCGGCGTCCACCTTGACGCCCGGAACCTTATTATCCGCGAGTTGGATAGCGAAGTTCATGCGCGCCATCAGGCCGGCGGAGTTTAGCCACTCGCGGCTGTTATTGGAATAGCCAGTAGGCTCCTGCTTGCGATAGAGCGGCTCGCCGAGCTGCGCCACCTGGTTGGCTAACGAAAAAGCGTAGTCGATATCGGCGTTGACCGCGCGCGCCGCGCTAGCGACGACTTCCAGCGGGCTTTTCAGCTTCGACTGGTACGCGGCCACGCTGTAGAATTCCCTGCTCTCCAACATGGTCTTCATGACCGCGCGCAGGTCGCCCCCGGTTTTCGTGAACGTCTCGGCCATACGCTCCACGAGCGCCTCGGGCGGGTCGTCGGCCACGAAGCGCATGGCGAGCTTCTTCGAAATGAAGTGCGCGGTCGCCGGATGGTGCGCCACGATGTCCAGGACCTTTTCGCCGTCTTCCATGCCGCCGCCTGCGGGAATCCTCACGGCGAGCACGGTTTTCTCGCCGTCATCGTGCGTCCGGCGATTGAAAACGAACGTGCCGCCGCGCTGCGGCTGCTGGATGGTCCAGCCGGTGAAGCAGCGCGCGGCTTCGGTCACGTCCTTCTGGGTGTAGCCACCATCGACGCCCAGCGTGTGCAGCTCAAGCAGCTCGCGGCCGTAGTTTTCGTTGAGGCCGCTGGCGCCCTTCCTGGCGCGGACCTGCGGAGCGTTGGGCCCCACCGACTGCCAGTTGTCGAGGTAGAAGAGCATGGCCGGGCTCTTGGCGGTGGCCTCCAGCAAATCTTTGAACTTACCGAGCACGTGCGGGCGGATCGCGTCGCGCTCGTATTCGGTAACCATGTAGCGGTCGGCGCCCTTATCAAGAAATACGTTGAAGTGATTGAACCAGAAATCGGTCAGCACTTCCTCCAACTGCCGGTTGCTGTACACCGCACGGAGCAGCTTGCCTTCCATCAGGTCGCGCGCCACCACCTGCTGCGGGCCGTTGGCCAGCTCGATGCGGCGGCGGACGTCGGGCGACGCCACCGAGAACAGGTTCTGCCGCATGCCCGCGGGAAGCGCGGCCGTGACTTCGTCCTGTTTGGCCTTGTCGAGCGCCAGGAAGGTGTCGAGCCGCTGCTGCGGCGTACCCTGCCGTAGCGTCCGGATCTGCTGCGGCGTGAGGAGCTCATTGAGTTTCTTGGAGTCGGGCGCCGGCGGGGGCTGGCTGGGGTCCTGGCCGGCAGCCTGGCGTTTTTCGAAGCGCTCCACCAACCGGGTCAGCATCATCCTCCGCTCGGGATCGCTGGGGAACGGCATCTGGCCGTTTACCATCTGGCGGACCATCTGCGGCGTGGGGTAGTTGCGGACGAGCTCGGTACCCGACATGCGAAGTGTGTCCATCGTCTTCAGCTTGTCCGTGAGCGCCGGGTTTTCGGCGATGGTCTCGGGGTGGAGCTGCTGGTCGATCCAATTTTTCAGGCCCATCGCCTTGACCGCCTGCGCGTCTCCGGGACGCGGTCCGAAGGTGAGGCGGTTCAGCGCTTGAAGGATCTTTTGCTCGTTAGTTATCTGCTTTTGAAATTCCCGAGCCTCCGGGGCGCTCTTCTTCTTGGCCCAGGCGGAGACAGCGGGAAACGCGGCGAGGCTCAGCACCACGGCCAGCCCAAGAATTACCCGGTTACGCATCTCTTACCCTCTATGACTCATTAAACTCCAATTTGAAGAGTGAGTTGCGGAGAGCGGCGTTAAAGGAGTGTAAAGCGGAGCTTCACCGGGAGATTCGCCGGGCCTATGATGAGGCATGAGCCGGATTCTTGCAGCTTCCTTCATCCTTACCCTGGGCACGGCCGTGCTCGCCGCGCAGACCGCCGGGCGGACCGTGCAGGCCACCGGCAGCGCCACGATTCTGGCCGCTCCCGATCAGGCGCAGATCGACGCCGGCGTGGTCACGAGCGCTGCCACGGCGCAGGACTCCGCGCAGCAGAATGCGACCCTAACCACCGCGGTGCTGGCGGCGGTGAAGGCCGTGCTCGGGTCGTCCGGGACGGTTCAAACTGTGAGCTACTACGTGACGCCCCGCTACAACACGGCCGCCGGCCAAACCAACGTGATCGTCGGCTACACGACCACCAACACGATTCGCGTGACCACGGGCGACCTGAGCATCATCGGGAAGCTGATCGACGCCGCCAACCAGGCGGGCGCCAACTCGGTCGGCAACCTGAACTTCGGGCTCCAGGATCCGGAACCCAGGGTGCAGCAGGCGCTGACTCAGGCGACCAAGCAGGCCATGGCGCATGCCGCCGCCATCGCTTCCGGGTTGGGTGCAACTTTGGGTCCGGTCGTAACCGCTCAGGAGGGCAGCTCCTATGCCCCGGTTGTTGTGCCGGCCGCCACGGCCGGCGGAGCCGTCAGCACCCCCGTGCAGACCGGAACCGTCAGCGTGTATGCATCAGTCACGGTGACTGCGCAATTGCAGTAGGAAGGCCCTCCGGTCAACTCGCCGAACGGAGGTATGCCACGAGCGACCGGCGGTACCTGCGCAGGGAGTCGATATACCTCCAGGCGTGACGTTCCACCATGGAGTTCACAAGAAAACTCGCGTTCAGTTGCTTACGGGCAAATGCCACGGCGGCGCGGCAGCGGTTGAGGTCGTCCCAAGATTCGATGCGGTTCATAGTTACGGAATTGGTGCCGGCCCGGAGCCCCACATATCATCCCCATTGGGGGGTAGGCGACGCTACGATGCGGGGAATCGGCGGTAGAGTGAAGCTATGGAAACCACCACTCTCGGAGGGGGCTGCTTCTGGTGCCTGGAAGCGGTGTACGACGAAATGGAAGGCGTCATTTCGGTGGAGTCCGGCTATATGGGCGGCACAATGGCGAATCCGGACTACCGCTCCGTATGCACCGGACGCACAGGCCATGTCGAAGTCGTTCAGGTGACGTTCGATCCGGCGGTAACGACATTTCGCGAAATCCTCGAAGTCTTCTTCGCGATCCACGACCCGACTTCGATGGACCGGCAGGGCAACGATTCGGGACAACAGTACCGGTCTGTCATCTTCTATCACAGCGAGGAACAGCGGCGGACAGCGGAGACCATGATCGCCGAGCTCAACCAGGAAGGGGCCTTCGGACGGCCCATCGTCACCGAACTGCGCCCGGCGGGCACGTTTTACATCGCCGAGGACTATCACCAGGAGTACTTCCGCAACAACGCGAGCCAGCCCTACTGCGCGTTCGTGGTTTCTCCCAAGGTGCGCAAGTTCCGCGAGAAATTCGCTGCCAAGCGCCGAAAGGGAGCGGCATCAGGGTCTGTCTAGGACACCTGCCCTGTAGACCCGGCGTCAGGCGGTGGCTTCCGCCAGTGTCCCGAACATCGGCATGAGGTTGTCCACACCGGTCATGCTGAAAATGCGGCGGATGCGCTGGTTCGCTCCCACCAGT
>Ga0335070_10008137_pt1 | contig 12302 bp, 9 predicted proteins | sample Lox_Sample_13_FD_206722 | JGI IMG/M metagenome (GOLD analysis project Ga0335070, IMG submission 206722) | Soil microbial communities from Loxahatchee National Wildlife Refuge, Florida, United States - Lox_Sample_1.3 | ecosystem: Environmental > Terrestrial > Soil > Wetlands | place: USA: Florida...
CTCGCCTGGGTCGATCTGTTCGAGGGCAAGCTCGATGTCGCCGAGGCCGGATTCCGCAAGCTGCTCGCCGCCCATCCCGACGCGCCGCTCACCTTGAAGGGCCTCGGCTATGTGGCTTTCGCGCACAAGCAATATGACGCGGCCGTCGCCTCGCTGATGGCGTCCTATCGCAGCGACCCCAAGCAGGTCGCCGTGAGCTACTATGGGCCCGCAGACAAGCTGAACGACGCCGGCCGCTACCGCCAGGCGCTCGACATCCTCGACGTCGGCGCCCAGGCGAATGCCGAGAGCGCCGGCATCCTGTTCCAGATGGCCCGCGCGCGCGCCGGGCTCGGCGACGAGCGTCGGGCCCTCCTGCTGGCGCAGCGCGCGATCAGCCTGGCCCCGCTCGCGATCAACGGCGTGTTCGACAAGCTGCAGCTTCCCAAGGCCGACCTCGCCGAGCTTCAGCTCAACCTGGCCTGGGGTCTCTATTTCGCGCGCGACAACGTCGGCGCCGTCAAACGCTTCGAGCAGCACATCGCCAATCGCGGCGCCAACCCCATCGCCAGTCGCGGTCGCGCCTTCGCGCTGTTCCGCCTGAAGCGATACGCCGAAGCAATTCCGGAACTCGAACGCGCCATGGCGCTCGAGCCGGCGCAGCTCACGCCCATGCACGAGGTGGTGCCCATCCCCGGCACCGGCCTCAGCTGGCCGATCGACTATGACGCGCGGTCGACCCTGGCGTGGACCTACTACCGCCAGGGCAACGCCCAAGCGGCGGTGACCGCCTTCCGCGCCGTCGTTGCCAATCATCCGGGCTGGGTCGACGGCTGGACCGGCCTCGGCTATGCCCTCGCCAAGGCCGGCGACCGCGAAGGCGCGCACAAGAGCTTCCGCCACGCGCTCATGCTCGCGCCCGGCTATCCCGACGCCTGGCAGGGACTCACATCGCTCGGAGCGGACCAATGAGCAAAGGCACTTACGCCCTCAACCGGCGCGCCGCCCTCGAGGGTGACGCCGATTCCGGAGACTACGTTCTGGTCGACACCCACAGCGCCACGCTGTGCGCGTGCAACGAGAGCGCCTGGCGCATCCTGAGAAGTCTCAAGAAGGGCGCGACGTTGGCCGACCTGACCGGCCTCCTCGTCGAGTTGTACGGCATCGATCGCGAGGTGGCGCATCGCGACGCGCTCGAGTTCGTCACCCGTCTGAGCGCCATGGGGCTGGTCGATGAGCACGGATAAGCTGCGCGTCGCCGTCACCGGCTTCGACGGCCTCGATGTGCCGCATCCCGGCATCGCGGTCGCGCGCGCGCTGCGCGAAGGCTGGCGCGGCCCGATCGAGCTGCACGCTCTCGGCTACGACGCCTTCATGACCGGCGCGTGGATGCAGGGCACGGCGCACGAGCTGCACGTCCTGCCCCGGCTCTCGTCCGGCGAAGGCGCGATCCTCGAGCGCCTGGTCGGGCTGGCCGGGCGGCTCGGGCTCGACGTTCTGGTGCCGACCCTCGACCTCGAGATCCCGGTCATGGCGCGCATCGCAGACCGCCTGGCGGCAGTCGGCGTCCACACGCTGCTGCCATCGCCGGAGGCGATCTATGCGATCGGCAAGCTGCGCCTGCCCAAGCTGTGCCACGACCATGGATTTCCGGCGCCGCGCACCATCCACATCCTGGACATGGGCGATCTCGCGCTGCACGCCGATCAATTCGGCTATCCGCTGTTCGTCAAGGGCGTGGTCGCGGGCGCCAAGCGCGCCAACGACTCCGCGCAGGCCTGCGCGGCGGCGGCCGAGCTCAACGAGAAATGGGGCGGCGGCGCGCTGCTTCAGCAGGTCATCGAGGGCGAGGAGTACAACGTCGCCGCCGTCGTCGGGCGCGACGGCTCGATCCGCTCGATGGTCTCGATCCGCAAGGTCGGCGTGAACAGCAAAGGCAAGGGCGTGGTCTGCACCGTGGTCGACGACCCCGATATCGCCCGGCACGCGCGCGAGATTCTGGCGGCGCTCAATTGGTGCGGCCCGCTCGAGCTCGAGTTCGTCCGGCCGCGCGGCGCCAAGATTCCCTATCTCATCGAGATCAACTGCCGCTTCCCGTCGTGGATCCTCCTGTCCCACTGGGCCGGCGTCAATCTGCCGGTCCTGTGCGTCGAAGAGGCCCTCGGACGCCGCCGCGCGCGCCTGCCGAAGGCAAAGCCCGGGACGTCCATTGTGCGCGACGTGGCGGAGACCGCGATTCCTGTGGATCGCATCGAAGCCCTGGCGCGCTTCGGCACCGTCGCGGGCACCGCGCCGGCGGCGCGCCGCAACCGGCTCGCCGAGCCGGAAGGCGTCCGCGTCGCGGTCAGCGGCGTCAGCACCTTCGACGTGGTCAATGCCGGCCTGGGCGTCGCCCGCGCGCTCCGCGGCGCGCCGGGAATCGGGCGCCTCTACGGCCTGGGCTACGGCAACTACGATTCCGGCCTCTATCGGCCGGAGCTGTTCGACACGAGCTTCCGGCTGGCCGCCACGGATCGCACCGACGCGTTGCTCGACCGCCTGCGCGAGATTCACGCCGGCACGCCGTTCGACGTCATTGTGCCGTGCCTTGACGGCGAGGTCCCGCGCTTCATCGAGATCCGCGCGGAACTCGCCGCCATGGGCGTGCGCACGCTGTTGCCGAGCCGCACCGCGCTCGACCGGCGCGGCAAGGATCGGCTGTTCACCGATCCAGCCGGGCTGCCGATCGAGGGCTTTGCCATTCCCGAAACCGTCGCGGCCCGCTCGGAGGAGAGCGTGTTGCGCGCCGCCGCCAAGCTCGGCTTCCCGGTCGTGCTCAAGGGCGCGGTCTCCCTCGCCTTTCCCGCGGCGTCGCCCGCCGAGGCACGCGCCGCGTGGGCGGCTTTGCGCGAGCAGGGCTATGGCGAGGCGCTGGTGCAGCGCTTCGTCGACGGCGAGCGCTTTGCCCTCGCCGCCGTCTGCGACAGCGCTCACGAGACCCTGGTCGCGACCACGATCAAGAAGCTGCGCATCTGCGACCGCGGCAGCACGTGGAGCGCCATCGCGGTATCGGAACCGGCCTTGGAAGCCGGCTTCGCCCGGTTCGCCAAGGCGCTGCGCTGGACCGGTCCGATCGAGGGCGAGTTCATCCGGGCCAAGGTGACCGACCGCTTCTACCTCATCGAGGTCAATCCACGCTTCACCGCCTGGATCGCCTTCACCGCGCAATTGGGCGTCAACCATCCGCTCGCCGCGGTGCGTTGCGCGCTCGGCCTGCCGGTCGAATTCGCCGCGCCGGCCGAACAGCTGGTGTTCATGCGCGCCTGCGAAGACGCGCCGTTGCCGACGAGCGCCTTTGCCGGCATCGCCACCAAGGGGGTCCTGCGCCATGCCTGACGGCCTGTCCTACGAAGCGCCGCGGCTGACGCCGCTCACCTTCACCGCGGTCAGCAAGCACCTGACGGCCGAGGTCTCGTCGGCCGGCGAGTTCGCCGAGCCCTATTCGCCCGAGGAGCTGATGGCCGAATTCGGCTCGCCGCTGTTCGTTGTTTCGGAGAGCGCGCTGCGCGGCCTCTATCGCAATTTCCACGCGGCGTTCAGCGAATCGGGCATCGCGACCCGCGTCGCCTATTCTTACAAGACCAACTACCTGCCGGCGATCTGCGCCGTCCTGCACGAGGAAGGCGCCGCGGCGGAGGTGGTTTCGGGCATGGAATACGCGCTCGCCCGATCGCTCGGCATGGCGCCGCAAGAGATCATCTTCAACGGGCCGTACAAGACCCGGGACGAGCTCGAGATGGCGCTGGGCCAGGGGGCCCTGGTCAACATCGACAATTTCGACGAGCTCGCGCTGGTCGAGCAGGTCGCCTCGGCGCTCGGCGGCAAATCGCGCGTCGGCATCCGCATCAATTTCCGTTACGGCCCGGCGCCGTGGACCAAATTCGGCTTCAATGACGAGAACGGCGACGCCCAGACGGCGCTCAAGCGCATCGCGGCGCATCCCAACCTCGACTTCCAGGCGCTGCACAATCACTGCGGCACGTTTCAGCTCGTCCACGACATCTACGGCAAAGCCATCGAGGCGCTGATCAAGATGGCCAAGCGCGCCCGCGATCTCGGGCTCGCGCCGACCATCGTCGACGTCGGCGGCGGCTTTCCGTCGGCCAACCGGCTCAAGCCCATGTACGACGTGCCGGAGGCCAACAACCGCAAGGGTGATATCCTCTTCCCCTACGCCGAGGCGATCCTCGGGCCGCTCAGCAAGGCGGCCGATCTGTTCGGCGGGCGCCCGACCCTGATCCTCGAACCGGGCCGCGCCATCGTCGACTCGGCGGTGCAGCTCCTGAGCACCGTCGTGGCGGTGAAGGACATTCCGGACCGCGGCAGGGCGGTGGTCGCCGACGCGGGCGTCAATCTGGTGCCGACCGCCTATTGGTACGACCACGGGGTTGCCGCTGCCCCGGGCAAAGGGCCTGGCAGGCCGGCGCAGGGCAAATCGAAGGGCAAGGCGCGCCGCAACGGCGCGGCCAAGGACAAGCTCGAGCCGGTCAGCATTTTCGGGCCGCTCTGCATGCAGATCGACGTCCTGCGCGACCGGGCGATGATGGCGCCGCCCGCCGTCGGCGACGCGCTGGTCATCTCCAATGTCGGCGCCTATTGCCAGACCCAGTCGATGCAGTTCATCCAGACCCGCCCGGCCACCGTGCTGATCGGTCCGAAGGGGCCCGAGGTCATCCGCCGGCGGGAGACCGCGCGCGACATCTTCGCGCTCGACTCCGTGCCCGAGAGGCTGAGGCCCGATGGTTGGAAGCTTTAGCTATTGGACCCGGGCGACCCTGAACGGCGTCGCCCAGACGGTATTTTGCGATACGCCGCTGGCCGGCGCGCTGACGCTGACCGCGCTTGCGCTGATCTCGCCGTGGGGCGCCCTCGGCGGGTTGATCGGCGCCGCGCTCGGCGCAGCGACCGCCCTGCAGCTACGCGGCTGGAAGCGCTTCGAGATCGAGCTCGGCCTGGCCGGCGTCAACTTGTCCATCCTCGGCGCGTTTCTCGCCTATAGCATCACCTCCGGCGGCCTGCCACCGACCCTGGCCGCGATGGCGGTGCTCGCCTGCATCGCAATCGAGCTGGCCTGCCGTCCGCCCCTGGCCAAAATCGGCCTGCCGGTGCTGTCATTTCCGGCGACCGTGACGGCGCTGCTGACGACGATGGCGGTCGTCGCGATGGCACGCACGGTCGCGTCGGGTCCCCCGGCCTTGCCGCTCGGCGAGCCCGGCCTCTACCTATCGCTTGGGCTGTTCATCGCGGCAATGGCGACCAAGTCGGGATTCGCGACGCTGTTGACGGTGTCGCTGAGCGCCTGCGCCGCCCTGGGTTCGGGCCTGGTGCTCGGCACCGGCTGGGTTGGGCCGCCGTCGCTGTGGGCGTTCACGGTGGCGCCCGCCGTCTTCGGCCTGCACGCCGTCTTCCTCGCCGAGTCGCGGCTCGGCGCGGTCGCGGGCCTGGCCTGCGCCGCGCTTGCCGCGGCGATCTGGGCCCTTTGGATGGCGCTCGGCGTCGATGCCGTCCTGGCGCCGGTGCTCGTGCCGTTCATCCTGGCGGCCTGGACCGTGATGTGGACGGTGCGGCGCATCGCCGGGCCGGCCGTGTTCGACCCCCATGTCTGGCAGGCGGTCGCCGCGATCCGCGAAGCCCGCTCGAGCAGCCGCCCGGTGGTGGCCTTGACCGGCGCCGGCATCAGCACCGCGTCCGGCATTCCGGACTACGTGTCCGGCAAGTGGCTCGAAGATGGCGTGCCGGTCAGCACCTACAGCTATGACCGGTTCCTCGCGTCGCCGCGCTGCCGGCGCCTCTACTGGGATGCGTGCAACCGCTTCCGCCAGGTTGCGCGCCAGGCCAAGCCCAATGCCGGCCACCACGCGCTGGCGGCGATGGAAATGGCCGGCTGGCTCGACACCATCATCACCCAGAACGTCGACCGGCTGCACGTCGAGGCGGGACGCCGCGAGGTGATCGAGCTGCATGGCCGCATCGACCGGGTGCGCTGCACGTCCTGCGGCGCGTCGAGCGACTGGCCGCCGGCGGCGGTGTGGCGCAAATACGACCTGCGCTGCAATGGCTGCGGCGAGCTGCTGAAGCCGGCCGTGATCGCCATGGGCGAGAACGTCCCGCCTGCCATGTGGGAAAAGGCGGCAGCCGCCGTCAAGAACTGCGGCGTGCTGGTCGTGACCGGCTCGCAGATGACGGTCTCGTCCGCGGCCGATCTGCTTGCCCTGGCGCGCGAATATGGCGCCAAGGTCGTGTGCGTCAATTTCGGTCCGGCGGTCTGCGCCTTGCAGCCGGGCGACGTGCTCGTCGAGGCGCGCGCCGAGGAGGCGCTGCCGGCGATCGCGAAGCTTCTCGGCAGCTATCCGGTCCGCTCGCCCGCCGCGTTGGAAATGTCCGATATGCCGGCGTGAACCGGTCGCGAGACCTTGCGGCGTCGCCTGTCGCTCTCAATTCCCAAGTCAGAGGCCAAAGCATCGAGCGCACGGGCGCGCGCGGCGCTTCACCGGCGCGGAAGATCGAATTGGACGATCGCGGTGCCGGTCAGCCATTCCTGAACCGGCTCGTAGGCCAATACCTTGGCCTTCGCGTGCCCGACGGCGGCGCAGGCGACGATCCAGTTTCTGATCTCCTCGGCGCCGTTGCCGGCTCTTCTGACGATCTCGGGCGAGCTCCAGGCGGCAACGAACTCCCGGGCCCGTCCTTCGCAGACGTGACTCAGGAACTCGGCGTCGAAATCCTCCGCCACGGGGCCCCGATCGGGCAAATCCAGCGCTGGACGGTGCGGATCGTTCAGGCGATTTCCAGGCGCGCCATAGATGAATTGCCGGTACGCGTCCGAGCCTACCCAATGGGACAGGCCGCCAGTCGCCACGATTACGACCCGCCCCGCGCCGGCCGCGTCGATCGCCTGCCGCAGCGCCCGGCCGACTTGGAGGCAGCGTGCCGGCGACGGCGTCGGCGGCAGGTTGCAGTTCTGCATGATCGGCACCAGGGTCGGCGCCTCGTCGCCGAACGCCAGGATGAGCGGCGAGACGAAGGAATGGTCGATCTTCATCGCCTCGGAATAGGCGAGATCGATGCCCGCCTCCATCAGCCCGGCCAGGAGCGCGCGCGCCACCGGCTGGTTGATCGGATAGTCGCGCCGGGGCAGCCCGACATCGCCGAATCCTTCCGCGACGGCAGAAACGCCGATCATGAACTGTGGCACCGCGTCCAGCTTGTGAATTCGGCCGTGATCGGTGGCGAGCATGATGATGGCGTCCGGCGCCATCCCCTTGATCGCCTGCCCCATCTGCCGGAACGCATCGTAGACGCGCTGACGCTGGTGGGTGGGCGCTTCGGCCTTGCGCGTGATCAGCAGGCCGGCATGGGAACAGGCGAAGGCGCCGACGGTCTCCATGTCAATGCTCCTGCAGGCCGACGTCGGCGCGTCGGCGCGTACAGGTGTCGATGACGATATGAATGACCTTCCGGCAGGCCGCGACGAAATCCGGCACATAGGCGACGCCCATGCCGCCGAGACCCTCGGCGAATTCCGGCGGCAGCTTGGCCGGCGGCGAATTCCAGCCGATCCTCGCCGTCGGGATGTGCAGATTGCGGATCAGCGATATGTCGGTCTGCCCGCCGCGCGGCTGGGACGGCTCATGCGCCTTGCCTTCGACGGCCTCCCACGCACGCACCGCCGACCGGATGATCCAGTTGTCCGGGCCGGTCGACGCGCCGGGATAGGCGGCGATCATTTCCCAGGCGAGCTCGAGCGAGGGATCGTCTCGTCTGATCGCCTCGATGGCGGCGGCGAACTGCGCCTTGACGTCGGCGGGCGTCGTGCGCGGACTGCAGCGGACGTCGAGATAGATCTCGGTCGCGGCCGAGGGAAAGGCCGGCTTGTCGGGCCATCCCGCGCGCAGCGCCGAGACCCAGCCTTCGGGCAGCACCTGCCCCGATTTGTTCGCCGCGGCGTATCTCGTGAGCCAGTCTTCGAGACGAAGGACTACCTTGGCCGCCGGCACGATCGAGCTTCGGAAGCCGGGACGCCCGCGCGGGATGCCGGCATAGCCGAGCGTGCCGCCGACCACGACCTTGAACCAGCAGAGTCCCGGCTCCAGATGATAGACGCCGTCGCCCAAGCCGCGGTTGGCGCGGCGGGTTTCGGTCCACGGCATGCCGCCGCCGGCGAGGCCCAGGAGCAGATCGCCGGCGAGCGGCACACCGGCTTCCTGGATGGCGAGAAATGCCTCGATCAGAGTCGCGGCCATGCCTTTCGGATTCGCCGCACCGAGACCGATGACCAGCTCTTCGGGATCGTCGACCAGCGGCTCGTCGGCCGGGATCGGGCGCATGTCCCGGCGGAGCGTCGGGCCGACCCACGGCACGTCGATCGCTGGATCGGCATCGAGGTGCGTATCGATCGGCGCATAGAGCAGCACGGAAGCGCCCCCGCCCCTCCCCGACTGCCGGGCGTGGACATTGGCGGACCCGTCGCCGATCGGTTGGAGAGCAGCCGTGGCGCCGGCCTCCTTCAAATGGCCGTGGAGAAACTCGGCGAGCGCGCGCTCGGCGCCGGTCGGGCTGTGGATGGCGGTGATCTGCTGGAGCCGACGGCGCAGCCGCCGCGCGTCGATATGGCGGCACGCCTTTTCGAACGCCGCCTGGCGATGGGCATCCAGCGCCATGGTCAGGACCTCATGAATTCGCTGACCACGCGATCGTGCTCCTCGGCGTGCTCCCATTGGGGCCAATGAGCCGCATTGCGCACGATGTACATCGACGAGCCGGGAATGAGATGATGGAGGCGCTCCGCCGTGTCGACGCCCTGGGCCGGGTTGTGGTCGGTCCAGAGGATGAGCGTCGGCCGCTTGATCTTGGCCACGTCGTCGTCGGTGAACATGTAGGAATTGGTCTCGTCGCTGCCCAGGCGATCATAATACTGGAGCAGCGCCTGTTTCGTCTCCGGCCTCGTGTAGATCGCATAACGCACGTCGACCAGCTCCTCCGTGACGCCGCCGCGCGGCATCAGCCATTCGAGGCGCGCGCGGATAGTGTCGCGGCTGGCATTGGTCAGCGCCGCGATCGAGCGCGCCTTGAGCGCGTCGCGGTCGACCTGCTTCACCGTCACGTAGCGCGGGTCGAGCCTTATACCCCAGGCGGTGTTGAGGATGATCTTGTTGACGCGATCCGGATGATTGAGCGCCATGTCGATGGCGATCCAGCCGGTCAGCGACTCGCCCTCGAAGCTGGCTTTCTCGATGTGGAGGTGATCCATGAGGTCGAGAACGTGCCGGGTGAACTCCTTGACCCAGTGCCGCTCCGGGAACGGCGGCGCCGACGAGAAGCCGTGCCAGATGCTGTCGATAGCCATCACTCGGAACTGCTGTCCGAGCCGGCGGATGTTGCGCGCATAGGCCTCGGCGTGGCCGCCGCCGCCGTGCATCAGGAACAATACCTCGCCCTCGCCCGCCTGTATGGCCCGGGTGCGATATCGCTTGGTCTGGTAGTAGCGGATCTCGCATCCGAGTAGGTCGACATACATGCTCGACATCGGTGTCTCCGTGTCAGGAATCAACTGGGATTGAAGCGCTCGACAATGAGTCTCTCCGCGGGAAGGCCGAGAGAATTCAGGCGGTCGGACGCCGCCGCGATCATCGCGGGCGGGCCGCAGACGAAGGCCGTGCTGTCCGGCCCGATGTCGGCAGGCTCGATGAGGGAGACGACGCTTCCGGTGCGCAGGTCCGGATCCGCGACTGTCGGACTGCGTTCGTCGCAGGCGAGGCGCAGCGTCAGTTTCGGCATCCAGAATTGCCGTAGCTCGAGCTCCTGCTTGTAGAAGCAATCGGCTTCCCGTCCGACGCCGAAGCACAGGACCATCGGAGAGCGCGCCGTGCCGGCGTGGCGCAGATGGTCGAGCATCGAGAGGATCGGGGCGAGGCCGGTTCCGCCGGCGATGAATATCTTCGGGCCGGCCTCGGACGGCAGCACGAAGCTGCCCATGGGGCCTTCCAGCTCGAGGATGTCGCCGGGCCGGCACCGCGTCTTCAGATGCTCCGACAACACGCCGCCCGGCAGGTACCGGATCAGGAAGCGCAGGTCGGGCAGGTCCTGCGGCGCCGACGACATCGAGATCGACCTTGCGCTGCCGTCCGGCAGCGTGATGCGGACATACTGTCCCGCGAGGAAGGACGCGGCGCTGTCCATTCGGCTCATCGAGAGCTCGAAGACGCTGTCCGACACCATGCGCAAGCCCTCGACCGCCGCCACGTGCCGGGCGATCGCGGAATCATCGGTGATCGTGCTCGGATAGTCGAACTGCCACTCGGTGTCGCCCGTCGGCACGACTGAGCACGCCAGCCGGTAGCCTTCCGCCACCTCGCCCGGCAGCAGGCAGACGGAACGCCCCGGCAGATTCGTCCCCGCGCCGCAAACCAGCCGGCAGACGCAGGTGCCGCAGGTGCCCGAGAGACACTGGTGATCGAGACGGACGCCGGCTTCCAGGGCTGCTTTGAGGAGTGTCGTGCCGGGAGCGACCTCGATCTCACGCGTCACATCGTCCGCGAAGCGAAGCTTTGCGGTTTGACCCATAGGCCTGTTCCGCCCTCATTCGCTGCCGCGGGGCGGCGCTTGTATTCCGCGATTGTACCGGGACACCAGCTTGCGCCAGCCGATCAGCACGGCGTCGAGCGTGAACAGATTCTCGTGGTTCCAGCCGTCCCGCTCATAGACCTCCTGCATGGCTTCGCTGGCGTCGACATCGGCATTGTTGAAATCGCGCAGATCGAGCGGCTCATAGAAGTTCTGATAGCGGTAGGTGAACCGCTCGCGTGCCGTTTCGTCGGGGCAATTGGCGACGATGCAGCGCCAGTATTCGTGGGTCTTGTCGTCGATCGGCACGTACCATTCCATGTGCATGACCTTCGGGTCGGGGAAATTCTCGACCATGAGCACGCCCGGAAGATACATGGAGGTCCGGCTGCCGACGAACTTGAAGTCGGTGCCCGTCGCCGAGCGCAGGTTGAGCGCCTTGTTCTCGGTCACGGGGATGTATTTGTCGGAGCCGTACATGTTCATGATGCCCTTGGGCCCGTCGCCCTCGAACACCCTGAAGGCATCGTCCGAGACCGGCCGGTAGGCGAGCTGCTGCGGCCGCTGGCCGGCGAGCGCATGGACGAGCGCGTTGTCGCGATGGACCAGGGCGTGGCCGGGATCGAAGCCGTTTTCGGTGGCCAGGCGCCAGTTGCAGCGGACCGTCGTGTGAATGCCGAGGATCACGGCGTCCTCGTCGAGCGGATGGGCCGCCGAATAGGCGTCGTTCTTCGGCGGCCGCACCGGCAGGTCATCCGAGAGAGGCGGAATCGGCTTGTAGTCCTCGTCGCCGACGAACACGAAGACGATGCCGCGGAATTCCTGGACCGGGAAGGTCCGCAGCTTGTGCTTGCCGATCAGCTCGTCGTCCGGCGACCCGACGATCGACATCAGCATGCCGTCGGACAGGTTATACGAGAAGCCGTGGAACCAGCACGTGATGGTGTCGTCGGTCAGGCAGGTCGGCTTGTGCGAAAGCCTGACCCCGCGGTGCACGCACCGGTCATGCAGGGCGTAGAGCCGCCCCTTGATGCGGCGCAGCAAGATCGGAGTGCCGGCGATCTCCACGCCTTTGACGCCGCCCTCGGGCAGCTCGACCCCGAACAGGGCCGGATACCAGTGGTTCTTGAGCCCCCACTTGGCGCGGAGATAGGGTTCGTACAACCGGCGGTCGGTCTTCTGCACAGTGACGGTCATTGTTATCCTCCTGCCTCTACGGCGATCGCCCGGACCGCCGAGTACTATAAGAACCGTGACAGCCTATCCTTGCCGGGCAAACTGAAAATCATCGCCTCTTTCATATGGTGAGACAAATCCTTCGAAGGGCTGGCTCCGGCCGGCCGGCCTCCGCATTGTGCGGCGGATGAAGGGGTCGGCAGGGCGGATGGCCTATCGAATTCAATCGGTCGAGCGTTGCTTCGAGGTCCTCGAAGCGATCGCCGCCATGGGAGGCTCTGCGCGGTTGCCCGCGCTGCAACAGGCTACCGGCCTGCCGCTGCCCACTGTCTATCGCTTTCTCAGCGTCCTTTGTGCGCTGGGCTATGTGCTGCGCGCGGACAACGGCACCTATCTGCTGGGCTACCGCCTGTATCGGCTGGGCGATCGGGCCGCCGAGTATCAGCTGATCCGCCGCCTGGCGCGGCCGATTCTGGTCCAGCTGGCGCACCGGTACGACGTCACCGTAAACATCGCCTTTCGCGAGGCGACGCAGGTGATCGTCT
>Ga0335070_10008138_pt1 | contig 12301 bp, 8 predicted proteins | sample Lox_Sample_13_FD_206722 | JGI IMG/M metagenome (GOLD analysis project Ga0335070, IMG submission 206722) | Soil microbial communities from Loxahatchee National Wildlife Refuge, Florida, United States - Lox_Sample_1.3 | ecosystem: Environmental > Terrestrial > Soil > Wetlands | place: USA: Florida...
TCGGCAGGCCCAGGTGCTCGGCCGGCGTCACGTAGCAGAGAAAGTCCGCCCCGGCCGCGGCGGCGACGGCCCCGCCGATGGCCGAGACGATGTGGTCGTAGCCGGGGGCGATGTCCGTGACGAGCGGACCCAAAACGTAGAACGGGGCTTCCTGGCAGAGCCGCTTCTCGAGGCGGATGTTCATCTCGACCTGGTCGAGCGGGACATGGCCGGGGCCCTCGACCATGACCTGAACACCGGCCTCCCGGGCCCGCCTGACGAGCTCGCCGAGGGTCAGCAGCTCCTCGACCTGCGGGCGGTCGGTCGCATCGAGGACGGAGCCGGGCCGGAGGCCGTCGCCCAGGCTCAGGGTGACGTCGCGCTTGCGAGCGATGTCGAGGAGGCGGTCAAAGCGCGCGTAGAAGGGATTCTCCCGGCCGCCATGGAGCATGCACGCCAAATGGAACGCCCCGCCGCGCGAGACGATGTCGGCCACCCGCCCCTGCTTCTTCAGCCGCTCGACGGCGCGCAGGGTCAGGCCGGCGTGGATGGTCATGAAGTCGACGCCCTCCAGGGCCTGGGCCTCGACGGCCTCGAACAGGTCGTCCTCGGTCATGTCGACGATGGCCTTGCGGCGCTCGATGGCCTTGACCGCGGCCTGGTAGATGGGCACGGTCCCCAGCGGCACGGGTGAGCGGGCCAGCATCGTCCGCCGGATCCGGCCGAGGTCGCCGCCGGTGCTGAGGTCCATGACCGAGTCGGCCCCGTATTCTAGGCTGACCTTGAGCTTGGCCAGCTCGTCGGCCAGGTGGGGGAAATCGCGGGAGGTGCCGAGGTTGACGTTGACCTTGGTCCGCAGCCCCCGGCCGATGGCGGAGGGACGGGGGGGGGAGTGGCGGGGGTTCGAGGGGACGACGGCCAAGCCGGCGGCGACGAGGCCGGCCAGCTCCTCCGGCGGCAGGCCCTCGGCCGCGGCCGCCTTCCTCACGGCCCGGGTGAGGATACCCTTCCTTGCACGCTCGATCTGGCCCATGGTTTCCCTTTCCGAGGATGCCGTTCCGGCCGAAAACTCAGTATAGATGACCCCCCGGGGGCTGTCAAGAAAACGGACGCCTCGGACGGGGGGTGAGACGGCCATGGATTTCTCACCCCCGGCGGTGATGCGGGACGGGGGATTTTCACCCCTGGATTCATCCGGCCGGACGATTGTCCCCCAGGGGAGGCCCCCTTATGCTGGGCCCGTGGTGCGCCCCATGACACGCACATCGTCTTTCATGGCGGTTTTTGCTATCATGGGCTCCCTTGCCTTCCGCACCAGCCTGTAGAAGACCCGAGGACCGTGAGCGCGAGTGGGCGCTTGCCGTCCATCGGCGGTAGCCTGTCTGAAAAGCGGCAGACCCGACGGACAAGACCATGACCGACGCCCGACGTCCCGCGCCGGACGGACCGCTGGAGATCCGCCACGGCCTGCTCTTCCGGAACACCGCCCTTAACCTCGTCGGCCTGGTCGTGCCCCTGCTCGCCGGCTTCGCCGCCATCCCCTTCGTCGTTCGCGGCCTCGGCGCACAACGCTTCGGCATCCTGTCGCTCGTCTGGGTCGTCTTCGGCTACTTCGGCCTGTTCGACCTCGGGCTGGGGCGGACGACGACGAAATACGTCGCCGAAGCCCTGGGGAAGGGCGAGACGCGGGACGTTCCCGGCTGCGTCTGGACAGCCGTCTTCCTGCAAGCGGGAATCGGCGCGGCCGGGGCCCTGCTCCTGGTCCTGCTGAGCCCGTTCGTCACCATGCATTTCCTGAAGATCCCCGGCCGGTTCGTCCCGGAGACGGTGCGGACCCTGCGCCTGGTCGGCTGGTCGCTGCCGGTCATGTTCGTCAGCTCGTCGTTCCGCGGCGTCCTCGAGGCCGCCCAGAGGTTCGACCTGGTCAACGCCGTCAAGGTTCCGGTCAATGTCCTGTTCTACGTCCTGCCGCTCGCCGGGACGGCCCTCGGCTACGGCCTGCCCGGCATCGTCGTCCTCCTCCTCGCCTCGCGCGCCGCCGGGCTTCTCGCCTGGGGCTGGCTCGGCCTCCGCGTCCTGCCCGTGCTGAGGACGCCGCCCCGGCTCGACCGGCGCCTCCTCGGGCCCCTCCTCACCTTCAGCGGCTGGCTGGCCCTTTCGAGCGTCCTCTACGCGCTGAGCTCGTCGGTCGACCGGCTGGCCATCGGCGCCGTCCTGACGGTCGGCGCGGTGACGTTCTACAGCGCCCCTTTCGAAGCGATCAATCGCGTCGGCGTCGTGCCCGGGAGCCTGGCCATGGTCCTCTTCCCGGCCTTCAGCTCGCTCAATGGCGGACGGCTCACGGAAAAGGCCGAGGAGCTCTTCGCCCGCTCGACGAAGCTGCTCCTCCTTTCGACAGGCCCGGTCCTGATCCTCCTCATCTTCTTCGCCAAAGACTTCCTGCGGCTCTGGCTGGGCGCCGACTTCGCCCGGACGAGCACGCCGGCCGTCCAGCTCCTGGCGGCCGGGTTCCTGGTCAACTGCGTCATCGCCGTGCCCAATAACTACCTGATGGGCATCGGGCGCGTGGACATCGCGCCGAAATACCAGCTGGTCGAGCTCTTCGTCTACGCGGGGCTGGCCTGGGCCGGGGCGAAGCTGTGGGGGATCACCGGCGTCGCCTTGGCCACGGCCATCAGGCTGGCCGGCTTCTCGGCCTTCCTGTTCGCCGCCTCCTTCACGGCCGGTGGGGTCCGCTTCCGGCCGTTCTGGCGGGCCGGGGCGCGGCGGGCCGTGACGGCGCTGATTCTCTATGCCGCGGCCCTCGGCCTCGACGTTTTGGCCGGGTTGTTGCATTGGGGCGCGGCCGTGATCACGGCCGGGTTCATGGCCGTGGCCTATTGCCGCCTGCTCGACCCCGCGGAGCGGGAGTTCCTCAGGACCCGGCTCCTCTTCCACCGCGCCGGCGGGCGGCCCGTCGCCGCGGCCGGGCCGGGAGGCGTTTCATGACAGCGCTCCCGCGGGCCGCCGTCCTCCACCCCGACCTCCGGGGCGGGGCCGGTTCCGAGGGCGTGGCCGCCTGGCTGGCCCGGGCGCTCCGGGACACGGCCCGGGTGACGCTCGTCAGCATGGGGCCCATCGACCTCCCGAAGCTCGATGGGCTGTACGGGACGGACCTCGCCGGCTCGGGCGTCGGAACGGTCTCCCTGCGGGTGCCGCCGGGTCCGGCCGGCCGCTTCGATGCCCTGCGGGCCTACCGCCTGGGCCGCTGGGCCAAGGACCACGGGGCGGAATGGGATATCCTCTTTTCGGCCTATAACGTCATGGACTTCGGCCGTCCCGGAGTCCAGCTCCTCGCGGACGTCAGCTTCGACGACGGCTTGCGGCGCTCGCTCCATCCCTCCGCCGCAGGGGTGAAACGCCTGCTCTACGCGAAGTCTCCGCTGCGGTCCCTTTATCTCGGGCTCGGGCGGGCGCTGGCGGGCCAGTCCCGGCCCGGCTGGCGCCGGAACCTGACCTATGCCAGCTCGGCCTGGCTGCGGGACGTCTTCGAGCGCCGCTTCGGCTTTCCCTGCGGCGTCCTCTATCCGCCGGTCGTCGTCGCCGCCGCCGCGGCCGTGCCGTGGGAGGAGCGCGAGAACGGCTTCGTCGTCCTGGCCCGGCTGGCCCCGGAGAAGGGCGTCGAGCGCGCGATCTCGGTCCTGGATGAGGTCCGGCGATCCGCGCCGAGCGTTCATCTCCACATCCTTGGCCGCGCCGACGACCGGGTCACGACCGAAGCCGTGCGCCGACTCTGCCGGGAGCGGGCTGGCTGGGCGAGCTACGAGGGGTGCGTGGACGGGAAGGCCAGGGACGCGCTCCTGGCCCGCCACCGCTACGGGCTCTCCGGCTGCCGCCACGAGGCCTTCGGCATCGGCGTCGCCGAGATGGTCAAGGCGGGGATGATCGTCTGGGTCCCGGGGGCCGGCGGCCAGGTCGAGGTCGTCGGCGACGGCGACCTCGCCTACGAGGACGAGCGGGATGCGGCCCGGAAGATCGTTCCCGTCCTCGGCGACGCGGCGCGCCAGGCCGACCTTCGGCGCCGGCTGGAGGCCCGCGGCGCCCTGTTCTCAACGGACCGCTTCATCACGGAGGTCCGGGGCATCGTGAGCGGGTTCCTCGGGCGGGAGGCGGGCCGATGAGCGCCGTCCGCCGGGACCTGGCCTTCGTCGTGGCGACCATGGACCGGCCGGGGCCATTGTCCCGGTTGCTCGAAAGCCTGGCCGCGCAGACAGTCGTGCCGGCCGAGGTCGTCGTCGTCGACGGCGGCGCGGCGCCGGCCGCCGACCTCTGCTGGGGGCCACGGCCGTTCGCCGTGCGTCATATCCCGTTCCGGCCGCCCTCGACGGCGCGGCAGCGGAACGCCGGGCTCGAGGCCGTGTCCTCGGGCATCGCCTTCGTCGGCTTCCTCGACGACGACGTCCTCCTCGAACCGGGGGCGGTCGGGGCGATGATGGCCTTCTTCGACGCCGCGGCCGCGGAGGTCGGCGGCGCGGCCTTCAACATGTCGAACCATCCGCCGCTCCGGGCGGCCCGCTGGAAGTCGTCGCGCTTCGCCGAGCGGGCCGGCCTCTATGGCCGCCGGCCGGGGGCCGTCATGAAGTCGGGGTTCCAGACGATGATCGGGCCGCTCGCGGCCGACCTCCGCACGGACTGGCTGCCGAGCGGCGCGGTCGTCTGGCGCCGCGACGTCCTGCGCCGGACGAAGTTCGACGATTGGTTCGCCGACTACGGCTACCTCGAGGACCTGGACCTCAGCTACCGCGCCGGCAAGTCTTCCGTCCTCGTGGCCGTGGCGGGCGCCCGCTATTCCCACCACCCGGATGCCTCGCCCCGCCCCGACCCGTACCGCTTCGGGCGGAAGGAGGTCGCCAACCGGCTCCGGTTCGTGGCCAAGAACCCGGAGCTCTCGCCGGCGCTCTGCCGGCTGGCCCTCGTCGTGCGGATGGTCATGAGCCTCTCGGACGGGCTCTTCCTCGGCCAACGCGCGGAACTCCGGCGCGTCCGGGGGAACATGGCCGGCTTCTTAGGCCCGGGGCCGGGGCCGGAGGCGGCCCGGCGGAAACGGAACGGACGATGACCGAACGCAAGGTCCTCATCTCCGCCTACGCCTGCAACCCGTCGGGCTCGCTCGCCCTCCACCCGGGCGAGGACCTGACAGGCTGGCGCCTGGTCGAGCAGGCGGGCCGCTTCAACGAGGTCTGGGTCATCGCCCACGCGTACAACCGGGAGGGCGTCAAGGCCGGGCTCGCCGCCGGCGGCGGGAACGGCGCCCGCTTCCATTTCCTCGAGCTGCCGCCGCCGTTCGGGCTTCTCTACCGGGTCGAGTTCGGGCAAAGGATCTATTATTACCTCTGGCAGGTCGCGGCGCTCGGCGCGGCGCGGCGGCTCCACCGAGAGGTCGGCTTCGACCTGGCCCACCACGCGACGTTCGGCAACGACTGGATCGCGAGCTGGATCGGCGCCTTCCTGCCGGTGCCCTACGTCCACGGCCCGGTCGGCGGCGGCCAGCGCACGCCGCGGCCTCTCCTCCGCGAGTACACGACCGGCGGACGGCTGTCGGAATTCGGCCGCACGGCCGCGCAGTGGCTCGGGCGCCGCGACCCCGTACGGCGCCGGGCCCTGAGCAGGGCCCGGGCCATCCTCGTCTGCAACCGGGAGACGCGGGACCGCATCCCGGTCGCCTGCCGGGGCAAAGTCATGGAGTTCCCCGTCAACGGCATCGCCCGCGGCGACCTGGCTCCGCCGGCCCGGACGGCCGCAACGCCCGGCGTGTTCCGCGTCCTCATGGCCGGCCGCTTCCAGCGGCTCAAGGGCTTCGGCCTCGGGCTGCGCGCCTTCGCCGCGTTCGCCCTGGAGTTCCCCGGCGCCCGGTTGACGGTCGTCGGCAGCGGGCCCGAGGAGGGCCGGTTGCGCCGGACGGTCGAGGAGGCCGGCCTCGGGTCGCGGGTCGACATCGTCCCGTGGGCGCCGCGGGCCGAACTCCTCTCCGTCATGGCCGCTTCGGACGTCTTCCTCTTCCCCAGCTTCCGCGACGGCGGAGGGGCGGTCGTCGTCGAAGCCATGGCCGCGGGCCTGCCCGTCGTCTGCCTGGATTCCGGCGGGCCCGGCTTCCACGTCCGGCCGGGCTGGGGATTCAAGGTCGCCCCGGGCCCTCCCGACGCGGTCGTGGACGGGCTCGCCCGGGCCCTCATGGTCTTGGCCCGCGACCGCGACCTCTGCCGGTCCATGGGCCGGGCGGCCAGGGAGCGGGCCGAGGACTTTTACCTATGGGACAAGCATGGGGAGCGCCTCGACGCGATCTACCGGAAGGCCCGGGGCGAGGCATGAGATAGCGCCGTGTTCATCACCGGGCTGCTGTGGGTCCTCGTGTGGGGAGGGATGTACAGCGACGTCTCCCGCTTCAATGCCGAGGCCCTCCTCGCCGGGCCGGCGAGCTTCGTCCTGACGATGCGGCCGTTCCTGCCGATCCTGGCCATGGCCGTCTGCCTTGTCCTCCTCGTCCGGAAGAGAACCATCGCCCTGGCCCTCGAGCCCGGCCCGTTCCTGTCCCTGTCGTTCTACGGCCTCCTCGGCGCGGCCTTCTTCTTCCTCTCGCCCGAGCCGTTCTTCTCCCTTTACTGGGGCGGGCTGTTCCTGGCCGCGCCGTTCGTCGTCTGGACGCTCGTCAACACGGGGGACGCGGAGGCCCGGCTCGGCCTGGTCATGAGCATCAACGCCGCGGTCATCCTGGTCATGGTCCTCTTCTACATCGCCGGGCCGCTCTGGCCGATCCTGCGAGGCGCCCACAACCCGCGGCTCTACAAGCTGCCGTTCGGGCTCGGGCTGCAGACGGCCAACGGCGTCGGGCGCTTCGCCGGCGTCCTCGGCCTCATCGCCCTGTCCCGGCTCCGCGGCCCGGGCCTCGCAAAGCGCGCCCTCTGGGCCGGCCTGCTGGCGGCCTCCGTCCTCGGCCTGGCCCTTTCGGAATCGCGGACGGCCATCCTCGGCTTCATCGTCGGCTCGCTCCTCGTCGTCGTCTCCGGCCGCCGCCTGACCTGGCTCGCGGCGCTGGTGCCGGGGGTCTTCTACTTCCTCTACAAGGCCTGGTTCGTCTGGCGCTTCAACGGCAGCCTGGAGAACGCTTTCTTCCTCACGGGCCGCGAAACGACCTGGCGCAAGGCCCTGGCCATCGCCCTCCGCTCGCCTCTCGCGGGTCACGGCTTCCACGCCGACCGGCTGATGCTCGAGGGCGAACACGTCCACATGGCCTACCTCCACTCGCTCATCCAGGGCGGCCTCCTCGGCGCGCTGTTCTTCACGGCGGCCATCGTCGGCCTGTGGGTCCTCGTCGTCCGCCGGCGGGTCGTCCAGCGCGCGGCCCTGGCCGAGGGCCCGGCGGCCTTCCTGGTCACCGAATCGCTGGCCGTGCTGGGGTTCCTCACGGCCCGGAGCTTCTTCGAATCGACGGCGGCCTTCTACGGCGTCGACCTGCTCCTCTTCGTGCCCGCCATGGCCTACCTCCAGGTCTGGAGCCGCGACCATCCCCCCGCTTCCGCCCTCGCGGACGCATCGGCGGTGCGGCCGTGAGGGTCTTCCTCCACACGATGTACTTCCTGCCGGACTTCGGCAGCGCGCCCATCCTCATGAACGAGCTGGCCGGGCATCTGGCGGCGCGCGGGCACGAGGTCGAGGTCGTCACGACCTTCCCGAGGACGGCTGCGGCGGGCGTGGGCCGGGGCCTCTGCGCGACCCGCCGGAGCGACGGCTTCGTCGTCCGGAGGTTCTGGACGAACAAGACCCCCCATCCGCTCGGCCGGCTGGCGGCCTGGAACGTGTACACGGCCGGGGCCCTGCTGAACCTCCCGGCGCTCCGGAAGGGCGACGTCTTCTTCCTGAGGACGCCGCCCCTGCAGCTCGGCCTGCCCGCCTGGGCGGCCAAGCGCCTCCGCGGCGCGCGGGTCCTGGTCAACGTCCAGGACATCCATCCGGACCTGGCCATCGAGTCGGGCATCCTGAGGAGCCCGGCCGGCATCCGCTTCGCCCGCGGCCTCGAGAGATGGGTCTACGGCGTCGCCGACCGCATCGCCGTCATCAGCGAGGGATTTAAGGCCAACCTCGCGGCCAAGGGGGTGCCCGCCGCCAAGGTCGCGGTCATCCCGAACTGGGTCGACACGGACTTCCTGCGGCCGCTCGACCGGGATAACCCGGTGTCGCGGAGATACGGCCTCGACCGCCGCTTCGTCCTGCTCTATTCGGGGACGATCAGCATCAGCAGCGACGTCGCCCTCGGCCGGGTCCTCGAGGCGGCGCGGCTCCTGGGGTCCGACCCGGACGTTCTCTTCGTCATCGTCGGCGAGGGACTCCGCAAGCCGGCGCTCCAGGCCCGGGCCGAGGCCCTTGGCCTGAGGAACGTCGCCTTCCTGCCCTTCCAGCCGTACGGCGACCTGCCCGCCCTGCTGGCCTCGGCCGACGTCCTGCTCGTGCCGCTCGACGCCGCCAAGGCCCAGCTCTCGGTGCCCTCGAAGCTCTACAATTTCATGGCCGCAGGACGGCCGGTCCTGGGCCTGGCCGAGGCGGGTTCCGAGGTGGCGGCCCTCCTCGCCGGACGCCAATGCGGCGTCGCCGTCGCGCCGGGCGACCCGGCGGCCATCGCCGAGGCCGTCCGGGACCTCAGGCGCGACGGGGACCTCCGCCGGGCCTACGCTTCCAACGCGCGGTCGTATGTCGTAGAATACTTCGCCAAGGACCGCGTCCTCCGCGCTTACGACGACCTCGTCGAGAGGATGGCATCCTGAACTCCGAGAGACCGCGGATGAAGAAGTTCCTGAGATTCTGGCTGGCCCCGCTGCTGCTGATGGCCCTCGTCTTTCCCGTGGGCAACAAGGCCCTGGCCAGTCACAGGACCTACGAGATTTTCGTGGCGGCGTTCCATCGGCTCTTCCCGCACGCCTCGCGCCACGCGGCCGGGATGGGCTACGTCATCTTCCGCAAGGGCGGTCACTTCGTGACCTACGGGCTGATGGCCGTCCTCTTCTATCGCGCCTTCCGCGGCGGCCGCCGGCCGCGCTTCCAGCCGGCCCGGCTCCTCGCGGCGGGAGCCGCGGCCGCGGCCTACGGCTTCCTCGACGAATACCTGCAGGCCTTTGTCCCGAACCGGAGCGGCAGCCCGGTCGACTGGGCCGTCGACTGCGCCGGCATCGCGCTGGCCCTGGCCCTGGCGGGATGGCGGACGCGGCTCATGGACGCGGGCCGCCGACCGTCGCCCGGTTCCCGCTCCCTGTCGCGGGCGTTGTCCCTGAAACGGTCCTTCGACATTGCCCTCTCGCTCCTCGGGCTCGTCCTCTCCCTGCCCGTCTCGGCGGCGGCCGCGCTGGCCGTGCGGCTCGAGGACGGCGGCCCCGTCCTCTACGCCCAGGAGCGCGTCGGCCGGAACGGCCGGACCTTCAAGGCCTTCAAGTTCCGCTCCATGGTCCCCGACGCCGAGAAGGGCCGGGGGCCGGTCCAGGCGGCGGAGAACGACCCGCGCGTGACCAGGGTCGGCCGGGTCCTCCGGGCCACGGCCATGGACGAGCTGCCGCAGCTCTTTAACATCCTCAGGGGCGACATGAGCTTCGTCGGGCCGCGGGCGCTGCGGCCGAGCGAGCTCGAGGCGGGCGCGAGCGCGGGCCCGGAGGCGGTCGGCGATATCCGCGGCGGCCGAGAGCGCCACGCCGTCCGCCCGGGGCTGACGGGGCTGGCCCAGGTCTACCTGCCGGGCGACACGCCCCGGAGGAGGAAGTTCCGCTACGACCTCCTTTATATAAGGACGAGGAGCTTCTGGGCGGACCTCGAGCTCATCGCCCTGTCGTTCTGGATCACCTTCCGGGGCAAGTGGGAGTGCCGCGGCGGCAAGCTCTGAGAGAAGAAGAGGCGATGAGATCCGAGAAACGCTCCGACGTCATCGTCATCGGCGGGGGCCCGAGCGGGCTGCGCGCCGCGGCCCGTCTGGCCGCGGGCGGCCTCGACGTCCGCCTCTTCGAGCGGAAGGCGGCCGTCGGGCGGGACGTCCTCTGCACGGGGATCGTCGGCCGCGACGTCTTCGCCCGGTTCGGGCTCGGCACCGGCCCCGTCCTCAACGAGGTCGGCGAGGCCCGGCTCGTCTCGCCGTTCGGCGCCGTTGTCGCCTACGCCCACCCGCGGCCGTTCGCCTGCGTCGTCGACCGCGAGAGGTTCGACGCGGCCCTGGCCGAGTCCGCCGCGGCCGAAGGCGCCGCGCTCGAGACCGGGACGCGGGTCGAAACGATCGAGGTCGAGCCCGGCCGGGTGCGGCTCACGGTCCGCCGCGGCGACTCCGGCCCGGTCCGCCACTCCGCCGCCGTGGCCGTCATCGCCACCGGCGTCGACGGCGCCCTGCAGAGGCAGGCCGGCCTCGGCCAGCCGCGGGATTTCCTGGGCGGGGCCCAGGTCGAGCTGCCAGCCCGGCCCGGCGGGACGACCTCGATCTTCTTCGGCCGCGGCGTCGCCCCCGGCGCCTTCGCCTGGTCGGTGCCGGCCGGAGAGAGGATGCGGTTGGGCCTCCTGACGAAGGGCGAGCCCAGGGCGCTCCTGCGGAAGTTCCTGTCGGCGCGGGAAGCGGAGGCCGGACCGGCGGCCGGGGACGCCCTGGTCAGAACACGGCCGGTGGCCCAGGGGCTCGTGGCCCGGACGACGGCCGACCGAGTCCTCTCGGTCGGCGAGGCGGCCGGCCAGGTCAAGACGACGACGGGCGGCGGCATCAGCTACGGCCTCCTCTGCGCCGACCTCGCCGCCGAGACGATCCTGGCCTGTTTCCGCCGCGCGTCCTTCGGAGCGGCGGACATGGCCGCGTACGAGCGCCGCTGGCGGCAGGCCGTCGAGAAGGAGATCCTCGTCGGCTATTACGCCCGGCGGATGTGCTCGCGGCTGAGCGACGGCCGGGTCGAGGACCTCTTCCGCCTGGCCCGGACCGACGGCATCATCCCGATCATCCGGGAGACGGCGGATTTCGACTGGCACAGCGGGCTCATCCTGGCCCTCCTTGAGCGGCTGTCGTTCATGAGATACTTCCGGACGGTCAAGGACGGCATCGGCAGGATGGGGCTGTCCTAGGCCCGCGGCCGGCGGCGCCCGGCCGCGCGAGAGCGCGCATGAGACGATTCCCGATCCTCCTTCTGGCCGCCCTTGCCGCGGCCTTGTCCGTCCGGCTCTCCGGCCAGTCCTACCGGAGCTTCCGCGACGAATACGAGGACGCCCGGTCGCGGTCGGGATGGCGGGTCGGACCGCTCAAGCTCGTGCCGTCGCTCCGCATCGCCGATGTCGGCTACGACTCGAACATCCTCTACCGACCGCGCGAGGAGGGGGCCGTTTCGGACACGGTGGCCGCGATCTCCCCCGAGGTCAAGGCCTACGCGTTCGTCGGGAGCTCCGTCATCCTCTCGGTCACGGAAACGCCCGAGTACGACTACTACCTCCGCGAGACGGGGCTCCGGGCGCTGACGAACAGCCTTATTCCGGCCGCCCGCGTCCTCCTCTTCCGCAGCCTGGCCCTGTCCGGGGACTATCATGTCCTCAACTTCCTGCGGCGGGCGACGAGCGAGTTCGGGGAGCCGGTCCGCAACACCCAGGACGGCTGGAATGCCCGGGTGTTCCTCGAGACGCCCCGCGGCACGTCCCTCGGCCTCGCCGCCTCGGTCGACGATTTCCGGTTCCGCAACCCTGACGTCCCGGGCGAGGCCGACGACTACGCCCGGACGCTCGACCGGCGCGAGCGGTCGGCGGCCGTCGAGCTCTACTACCGGGTCTTCTCCCAAAGCCACGTCTTCCTCACGGCCGGGGCCAGGGACTACGTCTTCGCCGACCCCGCTTCGGCCTGGCGGAACGCCTTTTCCCGCCAGGTTTCGGCCGGCCTCCGCTTCCCGCTCCTCGGCCGCGTCCGGGGGAAGATCGCCCTGGGCTACAAGTCATTCGTGCCGCGGGCGGCCGGCCGGAAGAGCTTCTCGGGGCTGACGGCCGACACGGACGCCTCGCTCACCGAAGGCCGTCTCGGGCTAGGCCTGGCCTACACGCGCGACACCTATTTTTCCTTTTTCGACACGGCCTATTATTTCGTCGAGGACGCCTTCCGGGGCCGGATGACGCTCAAGCTCCTGCCCTTCCTGCGCCTCGAGGCCGGCTGGCAGGCCTCGGCGTGGCGCTACCCGGAGCCCCAGGAGGTCTGGTGGGGCGGCGGGCCCGTCGTCGTCGACAGCCGCCGCGACCGGACGCGCGTCCTGTCGGCGGGGCTGGCCGTCAAGGTCACGGGCCACGCCGGGCTCGGCGTCAGCTA